>WOYI010588527.1_pt1 | contig 40727 bp, 29 predicted proteins | sample 6423411 | NCBI WGS metagenome assembly WOYI01 (sample SAMN13441803, study PRJNA592873) | oil field metagenome | biome: oil field; feature: oil-well bore; material: oil-contaminated soil; isolation source: oil-contaminated soil from oil-well borehole | place: Germany: Wietze | collected 2016-10-18 ... | reverse complement strand
AGGTGGGCCCAGCTGGGCTTGAACCAGCGACCCCCTGATTATGAGTCAGGTGCTGCTAACCAACTGAGCTATGGGCCCAAAAGAAAATAGTGTACTATTTTCGGAGTGCAAGTTTACAATTTTGCCCGTAATTACGCAAACTATTTTATGTATTTAAGAAACCAAAAAAGGGTGCCAACACTGACACCCTTTAAATGTTTATATTTCTTTACTAAGCTGGCATATCAGGCAAGCTCCAGGGCTTACGATATGTATGCTTGATCAATTCAGTTGCAAATTCTTTGGCGGGAACCGGATCAGTCCAGGTTTTTGCAAAAGTTGGGTGACCATCGTGAATAGTAAATCCATCTTTGATAACTGTTCTGATTTCTTCACTATCGGTAAGGTTAGTGAATTCCATTTTTTCTCCATCCCAATCGAGAACTTTGTTCAGGTTTTGCAAACGTACTGCCAGAACACCCATTACAACCATTTCGTTGAAAGGCCCTGCTTCGCTAAAGTCGGATGCAGTTTTAACACGGTTTTCAGGTGTTTCTTTACATGCACGTACCCAATCCATTTCGTGACTGGTTTCTACCCTGCGACGGAATTTAGGTGCATCAGGTGTACGACCCGACAACAACCATGGATTTACACCGTAGCAACCGCAAACAAGTTTGTCTTTTGTTCCGTGGAAGATTACGCCACCACCCTGGTCATTCGGATTTTTTCCATCTGGCCAGCCTTCGGGCAGCATCGGTTTGATACCACCATCGTACCAATGAATATCCACTTGTGGAAGAAGGGCATTTTTCTTTATTCCTTTCCAAGGTTTGGCTGCATTTGGTTTACGGGCCGGGAAAGTAAGTTTTACCGATTGTGCAGTTGGGGCACAATCCTGCAATAACAAGGTTGAGTTACCTTGTGCGTGAATAGGATAAGCTAAATCGAGGCCAACAAAAACAGGGTGCAGAATATGGCAAGCCATATCACCCAAAGCACCGGTTCCGTAATCCCACCAGCCACGCCAGTTCCATGGATGATAAACCTGGTTGTAAGGACGCATTTTTGCAGGACCTGTAAACAAATCCCAATCCAGAGTTTCAGGAACCCAGTCACCTCTTTCAGGAGTATTCAACCCTTGCGGCCAGATTGGACGGTCGGTGAATGCTTCAACTTTGGTGATTTCTCCGATTTCGCCATTGGCAATCCACTCGGTGGTTAGGTTTACACCTTCGCCCGATGAACCCTGATTCCCCATTTGAGTAGCCACTTTGTATTTGTCGGCTAATCTTGTTAATAATCTCGATTCATAAACAGTGTGAGTCAATGGTTTTTGCACATAAACATGTTTTCCCATGGTAATGGCATGGGCGGCAATGATGGCGTGAGCATGGTCGGCGGTAGCAACAACAACCGCATCGAAATCCTTACCCATTTCATCATACATTTTTCTCCAGTCCTTGTATTTTTTCGCGTTAGGGTAACGATCGAAAACTCCGTTGCCGGCTGTGTATTTCCAGTCAACATCGCAAAGACCAATAATATTTTCCGATTCGAGGTTTTTCAGGTTAGCAAAACCCATTCCGCCGACACCAACGCCAACGATATTCAGTTTATCACTAGGAGCTTTATGCCCCAGACCTGCAACCACGTTGCTCGGAAGAATAGTAATCCCCGCAGCTGCAGCAGCGGTAGTACCAATAAATGCTCTTCTTGAAAAAGCAATTTTGTTTGAATTTTTCTCCATAATTAAACTAGTTTTAATCGGATAGGTAATGTTATTTTATTAAAAGCCCATAAATATAGTTATATTCACAGAAGCCTCAAAGGCTTATGTTGTTAAACTAATGTTATCTGTATGCATTATTTTTTTATGCATGAACTACAGATAAACTCCGTTTATTTTCATAATTATCCTCAAATTCAGTAACTTATGCCACATTAAATAATGTAACTCTATTCTACTTAAATAAAATCGATTTGATTTATGCTTTGCTATCCTCTACTTTTACAGCGTTTTAGAAAAATTATAAACTAAAAATTATAAATCATAAAAATCATGAAATCAGTAGGAGACAAATTTCCAAAATTTGAAAAAACTGCAGTAGTTTCGCTCGAACCGGGTAAAGAATTTGAAACCATTACCCACGATAGTTTGAAAAACGGAAAATGGACCGTATTTTTTTGGTGGCCGATGGATTTTACTTTCGTTTGCCCCACCGAAATTGCATCTTTTAACGATCATTTTGAAGATTTTGAAAAAAGAGATACAAACTTATACGGGGCTTCGATCGATTCGGAATTCGTTCACCTGGCATGGAGAAACGCCAATCCAAATCTGAAAAAACTGAAATTCCCGATGATTGCCGACACCTCAAAATCGTTGTCGCATAAACTCGGAATTCTCGAAAAAAAGGATAAAGTAGCGTATCGGGCAACCTATATTATCGATCCTGAAGGTGTGATCCAGCACGTTTCAATCAATGGATTGAATGTTGGACGTAATGTAAAGGAAACCATTCGTTTGCTTGATGCTTTCCAAACCGGCGAACTTACACCGTGTAACTGGGAAGTTGGCCAGGAAACACTTTAACCCATAAAATAACAAATCATGACAGTAAGAAAAGTAAAATCGGTTTGGAACGGAACCCTGAATGAGGGTGCAGGCAAAATGGATATAACCGGCTACAGTGGCCCGTTTACTTTTGCCTCGCGTTTCGAAAACGGGAAAGGCACTAACCCTGAAGAGTTGGTGGGGGCCGCTCAGGCCGGATGTTATTCAATGTTTCTTTCGGCACTGATTAGTGGTGAAGGACTAACACCTGCCAGTATCGAAACCGAAGCTTCAGTAACTTTAGGAACACTCGACGGTGGACCTGCCATCACAAATATTAAGTTGGATTGTGTAGTCAAATGCGAGGGGCTTTCGCAGGAAAAATTTGCTGAACTTTCGTTAACGGCAAAAGAAAAATGCCCGATTTCAAGATTATATGCCGGTGGTACTGCCAGCATCGAACTCGACGCAAAATTGGGTTAAGAAATTCCATTGATAATATATGGAGCGAGAAGGAAAGTTAATTTGATTAACTATAGGAGAGGATTAAAGGAGCTGCAAGGCTCCTTTTTTATTATCTGTCCATCCAGCGCTTGAATTCCGAAACTTTGTCGCGGCTAACAATTATACCTTCACCAGAACTATTTTCGAGTTTTAGTTTTAACCGGGTTGCCGAATAAGAAATGATTTCTTCAATACAATTAATATTAACCAGGAAATTTCGGCTTACTCTGAAAAATTGCTCCGGATCGGTCATCGTTTGCAACTGGTCGAGCGAATAATCGAGGTCGTAACGTTTGCCTTCGCGGGTTTGCAAAAAGGTACAACGTTCTTCTACAAAAAAGCTGCAAATTTTCGAAACCGGAACCGATTGAAACCGTGTTCCTACCCGTATCAAAAAACGCGATTTGAACCTGCGCGTAAACTGCTCAATCACCCTCGAAACTTTTTCTTCAAGAAGATATTCGTCCAAATGCAACGACTTAAATTTAGAAATCGCCGTGTTCAGGTCCTCCTTCGAAATGGGTTTTAGCAGGTAATCGATACTATTTACCTTAAACGCCCGAATCGCATACTGATCAAAAGCGGTGGTAAAAATAACCGGTGCAGTAATTTTAATGGCTTCAAAAATCTCGAACGAAATGCCATCCTCCAACTGAATATCCATAAAAACAAGGTCGGGAGCATTGTGCGTGGCAAACCAGTTCACCGACTCTTCCACCGACTCAAGCACTTTTACAATCTGAATCCCAGGTTCGGTTTGCACAAGTAACCCTGCCAGTTTTTCGGCAGCCAGTTGTTCGTCTTCTACTATTACAACCTTCATCTTTGTTAGGTATTTATCTGCACCGGAATTTTTACTATAAATTCATCCGCTGTTTTTTGCACTTCCAATTCGCGACCCATGATCAATTTACAGCGTTCATTCAAATTTTTAAGCCCGATCCCGGTTCCTCCCGATAACTGTTCTTTTTCCTGTAGGTTATGCCGTACCACCATTTTATCGATTCCTTCAAAATGTATTGTAATCTCCAGCGGGGCATTTCGTGAAGCAAGGTTGTGTTTCAATGCATTTTCAACCAGCATTTGTATGGAAACCGGTATTATTTTTGCCAATTCAGAACCATTTTTTTCGATGTTCAATTTTATTTTCCCTTCATCGCGGACCTGCTGCAGTTCGAAAAAATTGCGCACAAAATTAAGTTCATCGCTTAAATTAACTTTGTCCTTTTCCTGGTTTTCGAGCACATATCTATATATCAGCGACAACTTCTGGATAAAACGTTCCGACAGGTCCGGGTCTTTATGTACCAGCGACGTTAAAGCATTCAGACTGTTAAACAAGAAATGTGGATTGACCTGGCTTTTGAGTGTTTCGTACTGGAAAATCAGCTTCTCTTCACGCAGTTTTTGCATATCTTTCACTGCATCTGTCCATTGCGTGTAGAAAAAGAAAAGCGCTCCCAAGCCAAATCCAATCATTATTGAAACTAAAAAAGTTTTCATCTCAAGATGCATTAAACTTGGTATAAACTCACTGAACGATTTTCCGCTTTGTGTAAAATAAAATGTATAAAGGCCGATAAATAAAGTAAACGCGATCAGCAAAACTGTCAAATAAAACAGCAGAAACCGGATGATGGTTTTTTTAATAAACCCTGAACCTTCAGGTTTGACATTACGAAAAAAACGATGCCCGAGGTAAAGAAACATCTCCAACTGGACAAAGGTGAGCAGCAAGGTACTTAGTGTTTCGTTGTGAAAAACCTTACGAAAGAGAATAAGGCTGAATACGATGGTAATCAGTACAGCACCAACTGCAATTTTTAGGTGATGCAAAAGTATTTTTTTATTTAAAACCAGTGTTGACATGTTGATGTTTTGAAATTAGTAATTTCTATTAAACGAAATATATTAATGAAGATGAATTGTGTTCTTTTTTATAAGTAGTGATTACTGTGTAAATAAGAAGTGTAATCACCAGGTGTAAAGTTTTATTTTTATGATTCAAAATTCGCTTTCACGCCATACTTTTAAAAATAAGAATCGCTGAACCGGCGATTTTGGGTGACGAACGGAAATTCATCACTTTTTTAAAACAGGATGTGGCCAAAACTTAAAATTAAAAACTCTGATTTTGAACAAGATATGCGTTTCGAAAGTTATATATCCTGTATACAACTAATCTCAGAAAAATGGCTTACAACGAATTTTTAGCCGATCGCGTGCGTGGTTCGCGGCAAGAAATTAAAACTGCATTTGCTGAGAAAAAAATGTTTGGCGGAGTATGTTTTATGGTAGATGACAAAATGTGCGTTGGTATTATTAAAGACGATTTAAAGGTGTGCATTGATCCCAAAAATCAGGATGAATTTTTGCAGGGAAAAGGGTGTAGGATGATGGATTTTGCACAGCGCCCGATGAAAGGTTATTTGTACGTCGCGCCTGAAGGAGTTGATATGGACGAAGACCTTGACAAATGGGTAAAACAATGTTTGGATTTTAATCCGAAGGCGAACCAATCAAAAAAAAAGAGAGCGTTAAAATAAAATTTAACGATCTCTTGTACTATCTGCTAAAGTAGTTTTTATCTCTTCTTGTTGGCCAGTTCGATTCCGATGCGCTGGCCGTTATACCTTGTATTTTTAAAGGCTTTTTCAATTTCTCTTTCGAAACGATTGTCGACTTCGAAAAATGAAAAGCCTTTTAATACCTCGATATTTCCGATTTCGACACTTTTACCCGGCATTTGCTGGTTAATCAAATCGATAATGGTTCGCTTACTGATGCCGTTTTTCTTCCCCATGCTGAAAAAGAAACGAGAATACTGCATACCGCTTTTGTGCATTTTGCCGCCCCTGTCGCCTCGTTCACCTCTTCTTTCGCCCCAATCTTCGTTTTTGCGATTTCTGTCCCGTTTTCTTCCTCGTCCTCTGTCATCTTCGTGCACCGAATTTTCATCTACGTTAATATCAGGCGCATTTTCGTAATATTCCAGAAAACGGTTAAACTCTACCGAAACAAAATGCTTGATCAGTTCTTCCCGGTCGAGCCAGGCAAGTTTTTTGTAAATCACGGGCATGTATTGTGCAATTTGCTCGTCGTTAACTTCTACCTTTTCCACTTTATCGATGAGACTGAACAATTGTTTTTCACAAATTTCCCTTCCCTGCGGAACATCCATTTTCAAAAACTTCTTACTTATTTTTCGTTCCACATCGCGCAGTTTCCCTTTCTCGCGCATGTGGATAAGGGTAATCGAAATACCTTTTTTCCCGGCACGGCCGGTACGACCGCTTCGGTGAACATACACTTCAGGATCGTCGGGTAAGTTATAGTTGATTACGTGTGTAAGATCGTTTACATCGAGCCCGCGTGCAGCTACATCGGTGGCCACCAACATCTGTAAATGTTTTGAGCGGAAACGTCCCATAACATGGTCGCGCTGTGCCTGCGAAAGGTCGCCGTGCAAAGCATCGGCATTGTAACCATCCTGCATAAGTTTGTCAGCCACTTCTTTGGTTTCTATTCGTGTGCGGCAAAAAATGATCCCGTAAATATTAGGGTTTATATCGGCAACGCGTTTTAAAGCCAGGTAACGGTCTTTGGCGTGCATCACGTAGTAATGGTGTTCCACGTTATCCGCCCCGGTATTCCGTTTTCCAACCGATATTTCCTGCGGATTAGCCATGTAAGTATTTGCGATCCTTATTATTTCAGCAGGCATGGTTGCCGAAAAAAGCAAGGTTTGCTTTTCAACCGGGGTATCTTTTAAAATACTATCCAGGTCATCTTTAAAACCCATCGACAACATTTCGTCGGCTTCGTCAAGTACCAGCCACTGAATTTCGTTTACACGTAGTTTTTTTCGTTTGATCAGGTCGAGGGTTCGTCCGGGTGTCCCCACCACAATCTGGGCCCCCTTTTCAAGCGATGTAATTTGTTGTCTTATATCGGCGCCGCCGTATAAAACCGAGATGTTCATTTTTCCAATAAACTTGGAAAAGTTAGCCAGGTCGCTGGCAATTTGCATCGCCAATTCGCGTGTTGGACTCAGGATCAGTGCCTGTGGAGACTTCAATGTCGGATCGATCTGCTGAATAATAGGCAAGCCAAAAGCCGCGGTCTTGCCAGTTCCGGTTTGTGCCAATGCCACCATGTCCTGGTTGCTTTCCAGTAAAAACGGGACTGTTTTTTCCTGTATCGGCGTGGGCTCAACAAATCCAAGTTCCCGGATGGCTTCCAGAATTTCAGACCGTAACCCCATTGATTCAAATAAACTCATTCTTTTTATTTTAAAAGTGGGCGCAAAGGTACTCTTTTAATTTGTATTTCAGGCGTTTATAAATTTCTCTTTTGAAAATTTAACTTTTACCCGATGACGAGTATTCAGACGGATTCTGATTTTGACACTGCTTTTTGGTTTTTTAATAGACCGCACACTATATTTTCGCTCGGATTCTGCTAAATTTGTTCGTCTTAGTCCCGTGAAAAACATGATTGTATGATGAGATTCAAGTTGGCAAAATCCATATTTTATCTTCTGAAATCTGCCTTCCTGGCTGGATTTCTACTGCTTCTTGTTTTTCCTTTGTTGGCACAAACTACCGACACGATAGTTCCTGTGGATGAGAATCCTGAAAAGCTACTTCGGAATATTCGGATCGGGAGTAACCCGCGCACCGGGTTAAGTATCTACCGTGATAAATTTTCGGGACATTATGCTGGCGTCGATTTTGGGTTCAATATGTTTCTGAATGAAAACTACCCGGGTTACAGCGCCGAGTTTATGGCCAACGATGTTTTGCGGTCGAACTCAGTTTACATCAATCTTGTACAACAGGGCATCGGGATCCAGCGTGCGAGAAATACGATAGGACTGGTTACCGGGATCGGTTTGCATTTATATAACTATCGGCTCGATAAAAACACAACCATCACCCGGGATGAGAATAGTGTGGTACAACCACTTCCGAATAACTTTGAAAATATTAAAAAGTCGAATCTTGCGATTATGTCGTTAATGGTCCCGCTGCTGGCCGAATTTCAGATACCTGTAAATAATTACGGGAAGCGGATGTATATTTCAATGGGGTTGTTCGGAGGCGTAAAATTAACCAGCCACACCAAGGTAAAATATAAACTCGAACGCTACAAAAAGGTAAAGGTAGCCGATCACTTTTCGATCCGCGACTTTAATTACGGAATTATGGTACGTACCGGTTACCGCTGGGTGAACCTGTTCGCCACCTACGATCTCGTACCGCTTTTCAGAGAAAACCGCGGACCCGAGCTCACGCCTTTTACTTTTGGGATTACACTTGTCCAATTCTAATTTCATAATATTATTAAACCAATGAAACCATACATTTTAGAACAAACCAACTGGAAGCAGGTAAAAAATCAAAAATACGATGTGGCCATTTTACCCTGGGGTGCAACCGAGCCACACAATTACCACCTGCCCTACGGAACCGATTCGCTGGAAACCGGGAAGATTGCTACCGATGCTGCAGCCATCGCCTGGGAAAAAGGAGCAAAAATTATGGTACTGCCCACTATCCCGCTGGGCGTGCAAAATGTGGGGCAAGTCGATATGCCGTTTTGCCTGCACATCACTCCGTCAACACAAACTATAATTCTGAAGGATATTCTTACTTCGCTCAACCGGCAGGGAATCTATAAACTGGTTATTATGAACGGACACGGTGGCAACGATTTCAAACCCATTGTACGTGAACTGCAACCTCAATTTCCCGATATGTTTTTGAGTTTGGTTGAGTGGTTCAAAATTCCCGATCCGGCCAAATACTTCGAAGAAGACGGCGACCATGCCAACGAAATGGAGACCAGTATCATTATGCATTATTTTCCCGAACTGGTGCGGCCACTGGAAGAAGCCGGCGAAGGAAAGGCAAAACAGCACAAACTACAGGCTATGCGAAATAAAACTGCGTGGGCACCCCGGCAATGGGACAAGGTTTCGGAAGATACCGGGGTGGGAAATCCCAAAAAATCGACAGCCGAAAAAGGAAAAGTATTTGTCGAAGAGGTTTGTCAACGTATTGCAGCCTACTTTGTTGAACTGGCTGCCTGCGATATTCACGATCTTTACGAATAACCCGATTGTTATTAATCGGAACTGTATAAAACGGCTTTGTAATTTTTAGCCTGAAAGCGTTACCAATCCTTCAACCAAATAAAAGAAAAATGAAACTCCGTCTTTCGGAACAACGTTTCATGCCGTTTTGTAAAGGCGATAAATGTCACTTTCCGAAGTCGATGGAAAAATTATATTTGCAAATCACGATAAGTAACAAATGGTAATCAAAATGAGAAAATTAAACCTGATACTGCTATTAACGGTATTTCTGTTCGGTTCAGCAGTAGCCGACGAAGGAATGTGGCTTCCTTCGCTGATTTACAAACTGAATATAAATACCATGCAGGAAATGGGCTGCAAACTTAGTGCTGAAGATATTTACAGCATCAATAATGCCAGCCTGAAAGACGCCGTTGTGGCACTCGACCACGGCTCGTGTACTGCCGAACTGATTTCGAAAGACGGACTTTTGCTGACTAACCACCACTGTGGTTTTGGCGAAATACAAGCACATTCGAGTGTTGAACACGACTATTTGCAGGATGGTTTCTGGGCAATGTCGCGCGACGAAGAACTGCCAAACCCGGGAAAAACAGTTACCTTCCTTTTAAGCGTGGAAGATGTGACAGACAAGGTTTTAGCCGAGCTTAACGAAGACATGAGCGAAGCCGAAAGAAGCAAAAAAATAAACGAAGTTACCGACCGTTTGGAGAAAGAAGCCAAAGGCGACACACATTACGAAGTATATGTTCGCGACTTTTTCAATGCCAACCAGTATTTCCTTTTTGTGGCCGAAACCTACCGCGATGTGCGTTTGGTAGGCGCTCCTCCTCAGGCATTGGGTAAATTTGGCGGCGACACCGACAATTGGATGTGGCCCCGTCATACCAACGACTTCTCGATGTTTCGCGTATATTGTGCCCCCGATGGTTCCCCTGCCGAATACTCGGAAGACAACGTTCCCTTTCAGCCTAAAAAGTTCTTCCCAATCTCGCTGAGAGGTGTTAAGGAAAACGACTTTGCTATGGTTTTTGGTTATCCTGGACGTACCAACCGTTACAAAACTTCTTACGGCATTGATTATACCATGAAGGTAACCAACACTGCCCGTATCGAGGTTCGGGCAAAAAAACTGGAAATTATTGCCGATTACATGGTCACCAGCCAAAAAGCTAAAATCCAGTATGCATCGAAGCATGCCCGCAGCGCCAACTACTACAAAAATGCGATCGGACAGAACGAAGCGCTTACCAAGCTGCATGTTCTCGACCAGAAAAGAGAACTCGAAGATCAGTTTACAACATGGGTTGATGCCGACCCGGCCCGTAAAGCCAAATACGGTGAAGCGTTGCCGTTGATCAGGGAAGCCTACACCGATATTGAAAACGATAAAGCCCGCGATTACATGGTAGAAGCCTTGTTGATGGGTCCCGAAATTTTTCTGTTTGCGAATAGCGCCAGCCCGTTGATTAACTTGCTCGAAAAACCGGAAGAAAATAAAGATAAGATCGAGCGTGTTGTGGAAGGAATGAAAGGCAGGCTCGAAAACTATTTCAAAGATTATGATGCTGCCACCGACCAAAAAATTACCGCCGCGTTAATGAAAATCTATGCCGAAAAGAATTCGTCCGCTTTCTATCCTTCGATTTACGATGAGATTCAGAAAAAATACAAAGGCGACTACGAGAAATATGCCGCCAAAATGTTTGAAAAATCGGTTTTTGACAACGAAGCTGAATTAAAGGCCTTCCTTGAAAAACCAACACTGAAAGCATTGAAGAAAGATATGGCCTTTCAGGCTGCGGTGGCTATTTTCAACAAGTATCGCGAAATAGCTAAGCAACAAGCTGCAGGTGGCGAAAAACTCTCGAAAGGAAGACGATTGTTTGTTTCTGGTTTAATGGAAATGCAACCCGAAAAGGTATTCTATCCCGATGCGAATTCGACCATGCGTTTGACCTACGGAAAAGTCATGGATTACGATCCGCGCGATGGTGTGACTTATAAATATTACACCACCACCGATGGCTACCTTGAGAAAGAAATTCCGGGCGACTATGAATTTGATGTGCCGGCGCACATGAAAGAACTGCTGTTGGAGAAAAATTACGGACAATATGCCGATACCGATGGAAAACTACATGCCGCATTTATTACCAACAACGATATTACCGGCGGGAATTCGGGTAGCCCTGTTATCAATGGCGAAGGACAACTGATTGGGATTGCATTCGACGGAAACTGGGAAGCCATGAGTGGTGACTTTGTTTTTGAACCCAACCTGCAACGTTGTATTAATGTTGATATCCGCTTTGTTTTGTGGGTAATCGATGTGTATGCCGGTGCCGGTCATCTGGTTGATGAAATGGAGATTATAAGATAATTCGAAAAGAAAATAATATTGAAAACCTCGTCGGTTTGACGGGGTTTTCTTTTTTTGTTTTGCTTATTTCGAAGAATCCTCCCTACTTTGTACTCCCTACTTATTACATTTAAATGGCACGACCAAAAATAACGATCTACACCGATGGCGCAGCACGGGGAAATCCCGGACCGGGTGGCTATGGCGTAGTAATGATGGCCGGTGGGCATAAAAAGGAGCTATCGGAAGGTTTTAAACTGACCACCAACAACCGGATGGAATTGCTGGCTGTTATCGTTGCTCTCGAAACCCTGAAAATACCGGGTAGCGAAGTAACTATTTATACCGATTCGAAATATGTGGCCGATGCGGTGGAAAAAGGCTGGGTATTTTCGTGGGTGCAAAAACGTTTTAAAGGAAAGAAGAATCCCGATCTTTGGATGCGTTTTTTAGAGCTTTACAAAAAACATATCGTTAAATTTGTGTGGGTGAAAGGCCACGCTAACAACGTATACAACGAACGTTGCGACGAACTGGCCGTGGCTGCCTCGTTTAAAGAAACATTGCTGGAAGATACCGGCTATCAACCCGGGTAACATGGCAGGTATTTCATATATCGATCGAAAAAATGGCGAACTGCGTCAGGAAAATGTCCCCGGCGTAGGCATCCTAAACTGGTTGTACGCAACTGGCAGCGGGAAACTCGCGCTGCATTTGCTTTTTAAACGTAAACTGGTTTCAGCACTTGGCGGATGGTACATGAACACCCGGCACTCAGCTAAACGCATTCCGTCTTTTGTGGAAGAACATGGGATCGATTTAAATGAATTTCAAATCAGTACTACCAAAGAATATAAAAGCTTTAATGATTTTTTCTGCCGTAAATTAAAAAAAGATGCGCGTGTAATGGGAGAGCACCTTATTTCGCCCGCCGATGGCAAAATCCTGGTCTTCGCTACATTGAAAGATGTAAATACATTTTTTATCAAAGGATCGGAATTTACCCTTACCCGCTTTTTACAAAACGATGAACTCGCCATAAGATATGCCGAAGGATCGATGGCAATCGTTCGTTTGGCCCCGCCCGATTATCACCGCTACCATTTTCCGGCTTCCGGAATAGCTTCTGAGCCGACTAAAATCAGAGGCCACTACTTTTCGGTTTCGCCATTGGCTTTGCGTGGCAGCCTCGAAATCTTTTGCGAAAACAAACGCGAATACTGCACACTGGCAACCAAAGAATACGGCGACATGCTTATCGCAGATGTGGGAGCTACCATGGTAGGGAGCATTATTCAAACCTACTCGCCCGGCCAGGTAAAAAAAGGTGATGAGAAAGGCTACTTTGCTTTTGGTGGATCGACGTTGGTGCTACTTTTCGAGAAAGGAAAAGTCCAGTTTGACAAAGATCTTATTTCGAATACGGAAAAATGCCTCGAAACCACCGTTCGGGTGGGAGAAACTATCGCACATTGATTCTTCCAACTAATTTGAAAAACACTTAAAAATCCAACTCTAACTGTTCATCCAGCAACTTAAACGTCATCCGGTGATATTTTGTAGCCCCGTGTTCTCGAATGGCTGCGCGGTGTATTTTGGTGGGATATCCCTTATTTTGGGCCCAGTTGTAATTTGGGAATTCGCAGTGAAGTTGCTGCATAAAATCGTCGCGGTAAGTTTTGGCGAGTACCGAAGCCGCGGCAATCGAATAAAAACGCCCATCGCCTTTCACCATGCAGGTATAGGGGATGTTGCTTTGTGTACGAAAACGGTTTCCATCGATCAACAAATGTTCGGGCCTGATCTTTAGTTTTTCAACAGCGCGGTTCATCGCCATAAACGAGGCATTCAAAATATTGACCTCATCAATTTCGCGATTATCGAGCATCGCAACCGCCCAGGCCAGCGCTTGTCCTTCGATTAGCGGACGGAGTGTATAACGTTGTTTTTCGCTAAGTTGTTTTGAATCGTTTAGCAGATTATTTTCAAAATCGGAAGGCAATATTACGGCTGCCGCAAACACGGGCCCGGCCAGACAACCACGTCCCGCTTCGTCGCAACCGGCTTCAATTGTATTTTCTTTATAGCAGGATAGTAGTTTTTGTTTTGTCATCTTCCTATCTTCAATCATTTCATTTCTCCTCCCCAAGGGGAGGCAGGGAGGGGCTTTATTGCAACGCTTTTTCTACGCTCATCCAAAGCAGGCGGGCAGTTTCGTCCCAGCTAAATTTATTCTTCTGCACAAAACCTTTTTCTACCATCGATTTTCGCAATTCGGCATCTTCATAAATACGGATCATTGCATTGGTTATCTGCTCTATTTTTAGCGGGTCGGCATATAAAACCGCGTTTCCGCCTACTTCGGGCATCGAGGTAGTATTTGAACAAATTACAGGTATGCCGGCACTCATCGCTTCCACAATCGGGATACCAAATCCTTCGAAAAAAGGAACGAAAGTAAGCGCCAGCGCCCCGCCAAAAATATCATGCAACTCGCGGGTAGTTACCCTGCCGGTAAAAACCACATCGTTTTTGCAGCGCATGTTTTCATAGGTTTCAAAAATATCGCCGGTTTTGTGCATTTCTCCCCCTACTATCACGAGCTTGGTATCGCTGTGTAGCACACTTTTAAAAGCGTCGAAAGCTTTAAGTAAACCACTTACGTTTTTCCTGGGGTGCAGCGCTCCCACAAATAAAAAGTAATCGGCGCCCATTGCATAAGCATCCCTGACCTCCTGAATTTCCTTTTCCGAAATCGGTTCAAAAATCTGGTTGATCCCGTCGTTTACCACATCAATCTTATCGTAATCGACTTTGAATGAACGGGTGATGTCTTCTTTCGAATAAAACGAAACCGTTGCCAATCGTTTGGCAAGACGGGCAAATTTTGGGAAATAGTAATTGTAGTATTTTGCTTTCAACCAGGGTAAATCGTCGGGCCGATGCACAAAGTTAATGTCGTGTATCACACCCAGTTGAGGCACTTTCGTTCGTTGCGATAGATAACCGTCGGGCGATAAAAACAAATCGGCCTTGTATTTTTTCAGAATACGCGGAATCCGGAAATCGAACCAAAAGTACCACAAAAGCGGATGTCGCGTGGGAGGACCGATGACAACCGGTTTTACATTTTCGGCAAAAATATAATCCTGGTTGTAAGGCCGGTCGAAAATAAAAATAAACTCGTGCTCGGGATGGTTGAGCGTCATTCGCTTTAGCGTTTCATACGTAAACCAGCCAATCCCTTCGAGCTTTCCTTTAATAAGTAAACGGGTATTTACCGCAATTACCATGGGTTTTGATTTCTTGTTTGGGTAAATGTACAAAGAATGTGCTTATTTTTGGTGTCTGCAGATTTCAATATTTCTTACATTTAAGCGTTCGTATCAAAAGAAAGGCTGACGTTTTGAAGCGCAAATTTATTACCAACCTGTTTTTACTGCTTTTTCTGAACCTGCTGATCAAGCCATTCTGGATTTTCGGGATTGACCGGACAGTTCAGAACATGGTCGGGGACGAAAGCTACGGTTTGTATTTTTCGCTTTTCAGTTTCTCGATGTTGCTGAATATTCTGCTCGATGTTGGTATCACCAACTACAACAACAGGAACATTGCACAACACCATTATTTGTTGCCCAAACACTTATCGAACATTATTGGGCTCAAACTTATGCTGGCGGTAATTTATGCCATTTTTACGCTTTCGGTGGCAGCGCTTATCGGCTACAACCAGGTTCAGTTCCACCTCTTGTTTTTTCTTATTCTGAACCAGTTCCTGATCTCTTTTACCTTATATCTGCGATCAAATATCAGTGCACTGCATTTATTCCGCACCGACAGCCTGATTTCGGTACTCGACCGCAGCCTGATGATTATACTCTGTAGTTTGCTTTTATTCACCAATATTTTTCATTTCGAATTTACGATCAACCTTTTTGTTTATGCACAAAGTATTGCCTATGCTGTAACAACGCTGATCACTTTATTGGTCGTACTCAAAAAATCGGGACGAATCAAACTGCGGATTGACCCGGTATTCTTCAAGGTCTTTCTTCGGAAATCCTATCCTTATGCATTGCTGATTTTATTAATGTCGTTTTACAACCGTATCGACTCGGTAATGCTGGAACGTTTGCTGCCCCAACCGATCGGGAAAGAACAGGCGGGTATTTATGCACAGGCTTTTCGCTTGCTCGATGCTGTTTCGATGTTTGGCGTTCTGTTTGCAGGCTTGTTGCTCCCGATCTTTGCACGAATGATTAAAAAGAAGGAAAACGTTGGGCAAATGGTTAAACTTTCATACACGCTGTTGATCGTTCCTGCGATTATAATTGCCATCTCGAGCCTTTATTACAGCAGCGAAATTATGGGAATACTATACCACGCGAACACCGCATCGTCTTCTGATATTCTGGGAATCCTGATGGTTGGTTTTATCGGGATTGCAACAACCTATATTTTTGGAACTTTGCTTACCGCGAACGGAAGCTTGAAACATCTCAATATCATGGCCTTTTCGGGGATGGTGTTGAACATCGTCCTCAACCTGGTCCTGATTCCGCGTTATCAGGCACACGGTTCAGCTTATGCGAGCCTGGCCACACAGCTTTTCACAGGTGCAGCCCAGTTGATTCTTGCCCTGGTTTTGTTCAAACTAAAACCCGGTATTAACTATGTTCTCCAGTTATTGGTTTTTACCGGAGTGGTTGCTATGCTGGGTACCTTCTCTAAACAACTCGATCACTGGGTTATCGGTTACCTGGCCATGATCGCTGTTTCCGTTCTGTTTGCGATTTTACTCCGTTTGTTTAACCTGAAAGACTTGTATAAAATTATCCGAAGCAAATAAGATGACCAATCCAACGATTGAAGAACTTCAGAACAGCAATGAATTCGAATTGATTGCGGAGGTAGAACAAACGCAGATCAAAGCGTTTGTGGTATCGCAATTTACAGAAACCAATTATGTGGCCAGGGTTTATATGTATTACCAGGTGGCGATGGTTATTTTGGGTATTTTTATTCTTACCCGTGGCGTTGTGCAAACGATTCGAGGCAATACCGAAACCCTGATATTTGGCTTGGGTGCACTGGTTTTTGGTTTTACTGTTTTGGTCCCCGTCCACGAATTATTGCATGGACTGGCACTAAAGTTCACTGGAGTAAAAAAAGTGAATTACGGGGCATATTTCAGGAAATTCATTTTTTATGCCGAAGCCGACCGGCATGTCCTCAATCAACAACAATTCGCACTTGTGGCACTTGCCCCGCTGATTATCATTCAGGTTCTAACCCTTATCGGAGTTCTTGCATGTTGGAATTCGGGCTGGGTATTTGCATTTGGAATGGTGATGGCGCTGCACAGTCTTTTTTGCGCCGGAGATATCGGGCTGCTTTCGGTTTTCCATCAAAAAGAAAAAAGTGATGTTTATACCTTTGATGTGCAGGCAGAGAAGAAAAGTTATTATTACCGGAGGAAAAAAGCCTGAAAAAAGGACAAAAAAAAGGCAGCTTCTACAAGCTGCCTCAAAGCCATGAAAACAATTAAACAATGTTCAGAAAACAGAAAACTAGAAACAATTAAATAGTCATAATATCTTTTTCTTTAGCCGCAACCAAAGAATCAATTTTCTTGGTAAAGTCGTCCGTCATTTTTTGCACTTCGGTTTCTGCATCTTTTTCAAGGTCTTCCGACAAACCATCTTTTTGTAATTTCTTCAGGTTGTCGTTTGCTTCTTTTCGAGCACCCCTTAAACTGACTTTTGCAGTTTCACCTTCGTGATGTGCCTGTTTCACCAAGTCTCTCCTTCTTTCTTCAGTAAGAACCGGAATATTAATACGAATAATTTCGCCGTTATTTTCCGGGTTAAATCCCAAATTCGCCGCCATAATTGCTTTTTCAATCACCGGGATCAAAGATTTTTCCCATGGTTGAACCGCGATGGTACGCGCATCGGGTGTACTAACATTGGACACCTGGCTTAAAGGTACGTAACTTCCGTAATATTCAACATGAACGCTGTCCAACATGGAAGGAGAAGCTTTTCCGGCTCTAATGTGAATCAACTCTTTGTCGAGGTGCTGAACTGCTGCACCCATTTTCTCTTTACATACGTCTAAGACAAAATCTACTTCTTCTTGCATGAGTTAAAACACTGGGTTTCCAACCGTGGACTGTTGACAAATATAGAAAAAATATATATACAGGAAAATTATTTAAATAATTTATTCCCTTTTCAAATTACCTTCACCTAATTATGGACGTAGGTTCCAATCGGTTCACCATCCATAACTCGTTGTAAATTACCTTTTTTATCCATATTAAAGACCAGGACTGGCAGATTATTTTCTTTACACAAAGTGGTTGCCGTGAGATCCATGATCTGAAGGTTCATTGAATAAATTTCATCAAAGGTAATGCTGGCGAATTTGGTAGCTGAAGAATCTTTCTCAGGGTCGGCACTATAAATACCGTCTACCCGGGTTCCTTTTAACATAACATCGGCTTCGATTTCGATTCCACGCAAAGCACTGGCTGTGTCGGTGGTAAAGTAAGGGTTGCTTGTTCCGGCTGAAATAATCACCACTTCGCCCTTGTCCAGTAACTCTACTGCGCGGTCTTTTGAGTAATATTCGCCAATCGGCTCCATTCGAATAGCAGTTAACACTTTCGATTTTACACCGGTATTTAACAAAGCCGAATTAAGCGCCAAACTGTTGATCACCGTAGCCAGCATTCCCATCTGGTCGCCTTTTACACGATCGAAACCTTTGGCTGCGCCGCTCAATCCACGAAAGATATTTCCACCCCCAATAACGATTCCAATCTGAACGCCTGATTTTACAAGGGCTGCAATTTGTTCGGCATAATCACTAAGCCGTTCCTGATCAATGCCATACTGTTGGGCGCCCATCAAAGATTCGCCGCTGAGTTTTAATAAGATCCGTTTGTATTTAGCCATGATATTAATTTTCGCTTGTGCAAATATAACACAGTTTTTTGATGAAAATAAAGCCAACTGTCTTCTGACGGTTGGCTTATCTCTCTGCGCTGTCTAACGATTACCCTTCGTTTACAGGGTTATAAAATCTATAAAAAATGGGTTAGTCCCGGTGAGCAAAAATGCGGCTTTTTGACTCGTCAATAAATGATGAAAGTCAGTAATTATAAGCCTTTAAGCCACTTTTGAACATATACTCTTTGTTGTTTAAAAGACAAAAAGTCTAAAAGATTATGTTGCCTTGCTATATAATTTCAACTCCTTTCTGGTGGCAAAGCTCAACACTTAGCTCACTCAGTTTATATTTTTGGATTTTACCGCTGGCTGTCATCGGGAAAGCATCTACAAAAAAGATGTATTTCGGTATTTTAAATCGCGCGATATTCCCACGGCATGCATCCACCACTTCTTCTTCGGTGAGTTGCTGTCCTTTTTTTAGTTTGATAAAAGCCCCAACAGCTTCGCCATATTTTTTGCTGGGAACTCCCACCACTTCTACGGTTTCGATCTGTGGCAAACGATATAGGAAATTCTCTATCTCACGTGGGTAAATATTTTCTCCCCCCCGAATTATCATATCTTTAATGCGGCCGGTTATCCTGTAAAAGCCGTCCGGTGTTTGAACCGCAAGATCACCTGAATGCAACCAACCGTTTTTATCGATGGCTTTGGCTGTTGCTTCCGGGTCTTTGTAGTAGCCTTTCATTATGTTGTATCCACGACAACAAATTTCGCCTTGTTCACTGGGTTTGCAGGTTTTTCCGGTCTCGGGATCCACAATCTTTACTTCCACATTCGGAAACTCAAAACCAACAGTAGTAGCCCTGACTTCTGGTGAATTATGGGTTCGCGTGGCGGTCATTCCCGGCGACGATTCGGTAAGACCGTACACAATGATGATGTCTTTCATGTGCATTTTTTCCATCACCTGGTTCATTGTTTCAATCGGGCAAAGCGCGCCAGCCATAATTCCGGTACGTAAAGTAGACAGGTCGAACATGTCGAACATTGGGTGATTCAGCTCGGCGATAAACATGGTGGGAACACCATAAAGTGCGGTGCATTTTTCTTTTTGTACCGATGCCAACACCATCAGCGGGTCAAAATCTTCGGTAAAAACCATAGTTGCACCGTGTGAAATGGCAGCACAAACTGCCAGTACCGTACCAAAACAATGAAACAAGGGAACGCAAATCAGCAAACGTTCGTCTTGTGTGAACTTCATACATTCGCCCGCAGCAAAACCATTGTTAAGAATATTATGATGCGAAAGCATCACGCCTTTTGGAAATCCGGTTGTCCCTGAAGTATATTGCATATTGATAACGTCGTGGCACGAAAGGCTGTCTTTCACACTTTCCAGTTCCAGATCATCAACGTGGCTTCCCAGTAAAATGAGTTCCGAGGTATTGTACATTCCCCGGTGTTTTTGCTGGCCAATAAAACCAACGTTTCGCAGCTCAGGAAAACGCCCGCTGCGCAATTGTCCGCGCGGTTGCGATTTTAATTCAGGAACCAGTTCGAAAACCATTTTCACATAATCGCTGTCGCGGTAACCATCAACCAGGAATAGGGTATGGATATCGGCATTTTGGAGCAGGTACTCGAGTTCGCTCAGTTTATAATTGGTATTAATGGTAACCAACACTGCCCCAATTTTGGCGGTTGCGAACATCAGCGTGGTCCAATCGGGAACATTTTTTGCCCAAATCCCCACTTTGTCGCCGGGCCGAATACCGATAAACAGCAGCCCTTTTGCAAGCTGGTTAACCCGCTCGTTAAACTCTACATAGGTAAAACGCAAATCGCGGTCGGGATAAACAATGCATTCCTGACCGGGTGTTTCGAAAGCCCATTTTTCGAGCATTTGGCCGAGTGTAAAATCAAGTAGTTGCATGGTGGGGTATTGTTAAATGGGTGTATAAACCACTGCGAGCAGTTTGGCTTGTTGTTGGTTGGCCGCATGGATGTTATGAGCCACTACTGAATCGAGGTAAATGCTATCACCTTCTTCCATGAAGTAAACTTCTTTCCCGTAGTTAATTTCCACTTTCCCTTGCATAACAAAAATGAACTCCTCGCCTTCATGCGACGATAGTTTATAATCCGATTCGTTGGTAGGTTCAATTTCAACAATAAAAGGCTCCATGTGCCTGCCTGCCTTGTCCTGTGCCAACGAGAAGAAATTGAGGTGTTCACGCGCTTTGGCATCCTTGGTCGAGAAACTGAACCCGGCCTGTTCTTTGCCTTTACGCACTACTGCCGGCCCTATTTTTTCCTGGTCGTCGAGGAAAGTTCCTATACGTACATCAAAAGCCCGTGCAATACGGATCAGGTGCCCCAGCGAAGGAAGCGAACCTTTCTCTTCAATCATTTCTATTTGGGCAGGATCGAGGTTGGCACGCAAAGCCAGGTCTTCCCTTGATATTTGTCTGAATTCGCGAAAATCCTTGATCTTCTTACCGACTGTCTTCCGGTTTCTCATGTCAGTGTTCGTTTTAAAATTGTTTGAACCAAATACTGCCAAATAATTTGGCTGTTTAAATCAACGTAAAAATAAGGCTTTGACCCGAATCAAAAAGAATCATTCTTTTTTGTTTTTGCGTATTTACTATTTTCTTGAACATATAAAACAGAAAAGGTGCCTCACGGGCACCTTTTTATTCGTCTTTGATCGATTAAATCCATTTGATGTATTTGAAATCCTGGCGGTGTGGCAGGTTTTCGTTTTTAGGGAATAAACGGAAGCTGTATTTGAACGATCCCGGATGATCGGGTTGAACCACATACGAATATTCGCACAGGTTGCCGTTACAACCCCGGGGTTGAAATTCCCATGCATCGAACATTTTATCCCCTTGTTCATCATCGTTCTCGGTTATTACCAATTCCAGTCCAACCTCAGAAGCCTTTAATCCGTTCAAATCGATAGTTACTTTCATGGGGTATTCTTTACCCATCACCAGGTGGGTGGTGAACCCTTCAACCAGTTCCACTTTCTTCACTTCGATACCATCCCATTTGCTGCTAACATAGCTTTTCCACTCAGCCAGTTCTTTGGCCAGTTTAAAATCGTCGGCTTTCACTTTTGCTGCTCTCTCGAATTGCGGATAATAGTAACGGTCCTGGTAATCTTTGATCATGCGCCCTGTGGTAAAATTAGGCGCCACCTGCGAAATGGTATTTTTTATAAATCCAACCCACTTTTCCGGTACATCTTCCGAGTTACGACCATAATAAGCCGGAACCACTTCTTCTTCCAGAATGTTGTAAATGGTTTCGGCATCCAACTCGTCCTGGAAATCCTGGACATCGTAAGCACGTTCGGCAGGTAGCGCCCAACCTGCATTTTTCCGGTAACCTTCAACCCACCATCCATCGAGGACAGAAAAGTGAAGCGTTCCGTTCATCACCCCTTTTTCACCACTGGTCCCTGAGGCTTCGAGCGGACGCGTTGGCGTGTTCATCCAAATATCAACTCCCTGCAAAAGCATTTTTGCCAGGTTCATATCGTAATTCTGAACAAAAAGGATCTTCCCACGAAACTCGGGTTGTTTCGAAACTTCAACAATGTATTTGATCAGGTCCTGGCCAGCTTTGTCGGCCGGGTGTGCTTTGCCCGCAAAAATAAACTGAACAGGGCGGTCGGGATTATTCACGATCTTTGCCAAACGATCGAGGTTGCGGAACAACAAATGTGCTCTTTTGTAAGTAGCAAACCTACGCGCGAAACCAATGGTAAGTACATTCGGATTTAGTTTACCCAGTACTTCGGTTATCAGTTTTGGGTTTTCGTGACGTTGGATCCAGTTGTTGGCAAACCGCTGCTTAATGTAGTCGATCATTTTCAAGCGCAGTGTTTTGCGCAGTTCCCAGATTTCAGAATCGGGCACATTGTAAATATTCTTCCAAACTTCAAAATCGAGTTGGTTGATCGGGAATTCTTCGCCAAAATATTTTTTATGAATTTTTTTCCATTCGGGTGCTGTCCAGGTTGGATAATGCACGCCATTGGTTACGTATCCTATTTCAAGTTCTTCAACCAGATATCCTTTGTATAAGTGTTTCAATACTTCTTTACTCACGTCGCCGTGGAGCATGCTTACCCCGTTAATCCCCTGCGAGAGGTTGCAGGCAAGATAGCTCATATTAAAATGATCTTCCTCTTTCGAAGCTTTTCCGAGCATGTCGAATTCTTCCCAGCTCAATCCAAGTCTTTCGGGAAAAGGAACCATGTAGTGGCGGAACATGTCGTTATAAAATGAATCGTGGCCCGCAGGTACCGGAGTATGCGTGGTAAAAATGGTTGAAGCTACAACTACTTCTTTTGCTTCGGCAAAGGTCAGTCCGTTTTCACGAATCATGTCCATCATACGTTCAACCCCGATAAATGCGGAATGTCCTTCGTTACAATGGTAGATATCCGAACTGTAACCCAATTTTTTCAAGGCTTTAATACCCCCCAGGCCGAGCAGCATTTCCTGTTTCAGTCGGTTTTCGTTGTCGCCGCCATACAGATGGTGAGTAACAAAACGGTCCTCATCGCTGTTTCCAATGTGGTCGGCGTCGAGCAGGAACAGTTTAACGGCTCCCACATATACCTGCCACACCCGAGCAACAATATTGCGTCCCGGGTATTCCACTTCAACTTTCACCCATTTCCCGTCTTTGTCGACTGCGGGTTGAACCGGTATTTTTGTGAACTGCTGCGCTTCGTAGTTCGCCATCTGTTCGCCATACAAATTCAGGGTTTGTTTAAAGTATCCGTAGCGGTACAACAACCCAACAGCAACGAGATTTACTTTCGAGTCGCTCGCTTCTTTCAGATAATCGCCAGCCAAAATACCCAAACCTCCCGAGAAGATTTTGAGACTGTCGTGTAACCCGTATTCCATACTAAAATATGCAACTTCAGGCCCATTCAGTGTTTTTCTGTCTTCGAGATATTTATTGAATTCGTCGTAAACGCGTTGCATTTTGGCAACAAACTGTTCGTCCTTTTTTAATTCTTTTAATCGTGGATAGCCCACCTTATCGAACAAAACGATCGGGTTGTGCTCGCATTCTTCCCAGATCTCCGGGTCGATGTATTGAAACAATTCACGCGCTTCAGTGTTCCAAACCCACCATAGGTTTTTCGACAGATTGCGCAGCGGCTCCAACGTCGCCGGCAAATTCGATTCAACACTAATTCTTTTCCAATCCGGTTCTTCCACAACCGGAGCTTGTATAAATCGTACTCTTTCTTTTGTCATTTTCCTTATTTTTAAATCCCACTTGCTGAAGCTCAGCGCTTCAAATTATACTTTGACTTTTTACAAAAAAATCATTCTGACTGTGTGCAATTGGAACCGCAAAAATACTTTTTCGTTTAAAACTGTAAATATTATTCCCCGTTTTCAACACGAATTTAATGTTCCGTTTCCATTGCCAAATGTCTGTGTTATTTTGATTTGGGCCTTTTAAATTTGCCTGGTTTCTGAAGCCTTGCTATATCAGCTTCCAGCTTTTTGAGCCGGGCATCTTTTTCTTCAATAATCTGGTGAAGCATTGCAATTTCGTTTTCGATCTGATTTTCCGGAATTACCGAATTCAGCCTGATTTTAAAGTCGCTTAGTACATTCATGTAATTTATAAAGGCCTCGTATGGCGAATCAAAAGGATTTCCTGAACGATTAACATTTCCGTTTGAAGAATGTTTGGTCGACATATAATTAAAATGGTCGCTTGCCTGCAAATAATTCCAGTCGCGTATCAATTCTTTGTCGTTACAGCGAAGCATACGCCCATTCAACTCGTAAAGTTTATTGAAGGCTTCTTTTTGCATTTCGTTACCAAGCCACGGATTCAGGTCGCGTTCTTCGTCGGCCCACGAAACCGGTTCGGGCACACTTACTGCAGAAATGGGTTGAAGTTGAGCCACTACTTCCGAAGGAGTCGCAAATTGTAACTTTTTATGCTGATCGGCCTGCAAAGCAAAGGCTTTCAGAAAATCGAAAATCCCGTTCTCCGATTTTTGCCACTCTCCGAGCGCTTCGTAGCTCAAAAACAAATTAACCAGTTCATCTTTTTCGTTAAGCTTGTTGATCCATCCAAGAAACTTTTCAGCAGTTAGTGGATATTCCGACCAGTTGGTGTTTGAAAACCGAAAAGCAAGGTCGTCGCTGAGTTTAAAATTACGCATCAGCACTTTTAACCGCGGGTTTATGGCATTCACGTAAAGGAAGTTGGGGCTTTTCCAACCCAGTACCTGCCTGGCCCCCTCAGTTAGCATAGCGGCAAAACCCATTTTTGCGATCTGGTCGCCAAGCGCATCGGAGTAAATCATTTCGGTGTTACGAAATACGCGCGGCTTTTGGCCAAACAAGCCAAAAATCAGTTCGTCATGGCGAGCTACCTGTTCTTTAAAAGTTTCATTGTCTTTTAACGAAGAAAGCGAATGCGAATATGTTTCTGACAGAAATTCGACGCTCCCGGTTTTGGCGAGTTCCCGAAATGAACCGATCACTTCGGGGGCATATAATTCGAACTGTTCGAGCGCGGTACCTGTTAAGGAGAATGCCACCTTAAAGCGCCCCCCGGTTTTTTCGATCAGTTCGAGAATCAGCCGGTTGGCAGGGAGGTAGCTTTTTGCTGCCACCCGGCTCATAATGGCCTCGTTCGAATAATCGTCGTAATAATAATGATCGTTCCCAATATCAAAAAAACGATAGCGGCGGTGCCTAAACGGCTGATGAACTTGAAAAAACAGACATATAGTTTTCATTTATCTTATTCGTTTTAGGTTAACACGGATTCGTAAACCTTCCTGACATTTTTAGCCGAATTGATCCATCTCAATCCATCAACTTCGGTTTTCCCCTCTTGCTTAAAATGCTCCGAAAGTGAAGGATAGTTCAATATTCCGTAAATTGAATCGGCCATGGCATGGGTATCCCAGAAATCGATTTTAATAGCATGCTCGAGCACTTCTGAAACGCCTGATTGATTTGAAATGATAACCGGCACGTTGAATTGCATGGCTTCGAGCGGAACGATTCCAAAAGGTTCCGATACCGACGGCATTACAAAAACATCGGTCATGTGGAAGAGATATGAAATATCGTTGGCTTTTAAAAAACCGGTAAAATGAAAGCGGTCGGCAATTCCGAGTCTGGCTACCCGGGCAATCATTTGTTCCTGCAAGTCGCCGCTTCCCGCCATTACAAAACGCACATTGTTCATTTTTTGCAAAACCATTTTGGCTGCTTCAATAAAATATTCGGGGCCTTTTTGTAAAGTAATCCGGCCCAAAAAAGTTACGATTTTTTCGTTGATGCCTTTTTTGGGAATTTCGCTTCCTTCGGCGCTCATCGGTTCCACAGCGTTATGCACCGTTACTACCTTTTGCGGGTCGATGTGGTATTTATTGATTACTGTATCGCGTGTGAGGTTACTTACGGTTATCACCTGGTCGGCTTGTTCCATTCCATCACGTTCGATCGCGTAAACTGTTGGGTTTACACTTCCTCCGCTGCGATCGAAATCGGTGGCATGTACATGCACGACCAAAGGTTTGCCACTAATATTTTTTGCAGCTATGCCAGCCGGATAAGCCAGCCAGTCGTGTGCGTGGATCAGGTCGAAATTATTCTGTTCGGCAATAATCCCGGCAACCAGGGCATAATTTTTTATTTCCTGAATCAGGTTCGACCCATAGGTTCCGCTAAATTCAATCCGGTTTCCCTCATCGGTTTCAACAAAACGGGTTTTGCGTGGAAGTTTTTTGCTCTTTACTTTCCAGAACTCTTCTTCATTCATGTAGGGGACAATTAGCGAATCGACTTCGAAATAGTCCATCTGCTTTTCACTTTCTTCAAACTGAATTTGTGTTTTGGTGACTGGAACCTGGTTGGCTCCAATGAGTTTCATACGCGATTGATCTTCGTCGCCAAAGGCTTTGGGAACAACAAAAGTTACTTCCACATCGTCGAGTTCGGACAGACCTCGGGTGAGCCCGTAACAGGCGGTTCCGAGACCTCCTGAAATGTGCGGCGGAAACTCCCATCCAAACATTAAAACTTTCATTTTCAATCCTTTATTCGTCGTTATATTTCCTGATCAAATGCAGCGCCCTGACCACCCCGGCCACGCTCCAGGCCTGCGAAATAGCTCCTTTCCCCATGTGCGGCGGATTCCCGTCGTATAATTCAGGAACAGTTCCCACACAATGTTCTGTCATCTCTTCTTCGAAACTTTCTACAATTTGTTTCACAAAAGGCAAACCGCCTTTCTTATGAATTTTCAGATAGGCTTCAACAAAAAACGGTGTAAGCCACGGCCACACAGCTCCCATGTGGATGGCCGATTCACGTTCTTCAGGGTTGCCTTTTACCGTTCCCTTATACCGAAGGTTATCGGGAGAAAGTGAGCGGAGGCCGCGGTTAGTAAGTAACTTTTTCTTGGCTACACCCAGCACTTGCTTTTGCTGATCTTTCGAAAGCGGACAGTAATCGAGTGCCACGGCAATTACCATATTGGGGCGTACCGACCAGTCGGGAATACCATTATTTACCACATCGGCTAAACTTGCGTGCCCTTCGCTCCAGAAAGTATTCAGGAAAGCTTTTGCTACTTTTTCAACCATGTGTTTCCAGTTTTCGATAAACTCGCGGTCGCCGGCCATGTCCGCAAGGTCGAGGCCAAAACAGATGGCATTGAACCACAAAGCATTTACTTCGACCGTTTTTCCGGCACGTTGAATTACAGGCAACCCATTGATGGTTGAATCCATCCAGGTGAGCGCTACTTTTTCTTTTTCAGCTTCGATTAAACCGTCGGGTGTCATCCGAATGTATTGGTGTTTTGAATCGCGGTATGCTTCCAGAATCCGTTTGATGGCCGGGCCATAAATTTTCCAGGCCAACTCAGGATTTCCCTTATTTTTATAATGTTGCTGTACCACCCAGATAAACCAAAGCGAAGTATCGGCAGCGTGATAAGTAAACGGTTTTTGATCGGTGTGATCGGGGAAAAAACCTTCGTTAAAATATTTCAGATACGAATCGAGAATGGTTTCGCACAACTGTGGATTTTTTAGCGCAAGGCACAAGCCCGGTATCGAAATAAAAGTTTGGCGGGTAATGCTGCCATACCAGGGAAATCCGGCAATAATTTCGGCTGTTTTTTTATTGTGGTGCACAAATTGCCCGGAAGCGTGCTCAAGAGCGCTGATAAAAGTTTCCTTACGGTTTTTCTTTTTTAGTTCGTGAGTAAAACGCTGTTTTAGCGACAGCATTTTCACTTCATTTAAACCCGCCGAAAAAACAAGCGTTTCACCTTCTTCCAAGGTCACTTCGAAATAGCCGGGAACATACAGGTCTTCGAGATAATCGTAGCCACGGTTCAGTTCCTTCAGGTATTCGATGTTGTAATACCAGTCGGGGACCGCAATAAAATCGGCAGTTTTGCTTAGCTGCATCGCCAGGTTCGGGTAACCTTCGTACAAGCTCATGGAAATTCCGCCCTCAACGGTTTCGAATTTGGTATTTACAAACATGTTGGCCTTGCTCAATGCATGGATATTACGAAAAGCCAGAAAGGGTTTCAGCCTTAAAACCAAGGGTTCTGAAGCTTCTTCCAGTGTATATTTTATTAATACCTGCTCTTCTTTTTCAACCAGCAAACGCTCTTTCGACAGCACCGTATTTCCAACGCGATACGTAATTTTTGGCACTTCAGCAAAACCTACATTGCTGATGTATTTGTGTCCTTTGGGTTCGTAGGTTCCTCCCTGGTAACGGTGGATGCCAAGGTTAAACTCTGCTTCGTTTTGTACCAGTGTTTCGTCGAGCGACGACAACAGCACATGTTTCTCTCCCCCAAAGTTTTCGATCGGGCTAACCAGCAAACCGTGGTATTTACGCGTATTACAACCGTTTAACGTGGTACAAAGGTACGAACCGGCTTTGTTTGTTCTCAGAATCTCTTTGTATAAAGAATATTCGAGGTTAATCAACTGCTCCTTGTCAAAACTCAGGTAGTGCATAACAAAATAATTTGGCGTGAGAAAATTGGCTCAGAAAGTTGTTGAGAAAGTGTGAACCTTCTCGAACAAAAATATATGATTTACTCCATTTTTCACAGCTCAGTTTGTTAAATCATCTAAATGCCGGACAAAATATTCTTTTTCTAACTTTAAGTTAAGATAGGGATATTTCATCCCGGTATTATTCAGATTTTCTAAAGTGTTTTCAATGAATTTTCTGAATTCCGGTGTTGTTGTATTTAAAGGCCGGTGTTGCATGGCATTCACTATCTTTCTTACTTCCACAACAATCTTCCGGCTTTCTTCGTCGATCAGGCAGTTCGCGAAGCGCTCCCAGATGTGATCGATCGCCACTTCGCTGAGATGGATCATGTCGGCAGCATAAAAACGATAATCGCGCAGTTCGTCCATTACTATCTCGTATGAGGGAAAATAAGCACAGTAGTTTTCATGCTTTTTAACCAATGAATCAATAGCCAACAGTAGAATCGATTTACTTCGCTGGTTTTCAATAGCGCCGTCTTTCCAGTGCCTGATCGGGCTTACAGTGAATATTATTTTGATTTCGGGATTTAACTGCCACAATTCGGCGAGTAGATCCTGGTATAGGGCAACGATTTCATCAACAGTCAGACGCTCGCGGGTAAAGAAAGCCGCCGGAATTTTATGGCAGTTCGAAACGATTTTTTTGGTTTTGTTAAACCGATACACCCAGGCTGTCCCGAAAGTGATGAACAGAAAATCGGTTTTCTTTAAAAATTCAGAAGAATTAACAAGACGTTTGTTGATATTCTGCAAGGTTTGGTTGGCATCAGTCGACGAAAAACGTCCGTGATGCAGAAAACTGTGCCACACGCCATTGTGTTCTATCAAATCGCTTTCAGCAAAAGTTTTAGGCTGAATAAGCAGGCGAAGACCATTGGCGACCGAAACGGGGTTGTATAAAATCCCAAATGGGTTGATGTCGGCCGGGAATTTTAAATTTTCCATTTTCTTGCCCACATTCTCGGTAAAACACGAACCCATAAAAAGGCTCGATTTCTGATACGATGCCTTCCATCGAAATTCGGGAATCTGAACACTGGTCCGGAATTTGGAATCGCTCATTTATTTTGCTTTTGGAATGTCGATCTTTTTTAACACCAGCGCGGTCCGTGCCGGAAGATAAAGATTTAAAAAATGCTGACTGCCAACGCCACTGCTTGGCAAAGTATAATAACTGATCTCCTCGTCTACGCGGTCGTATCCCCCAAAACGGCCTGAATCGGTACTTAAAACAATTTTGTATTTCCCGGCTCCAAGCGGAATCCCGTAATCAGTAAACGATTGTGTGGGGTTAAAATTAAAAACAAAAAGGAACAGTCCGCGATGATAGGCCAGCACTTTGTCGGGCTTATTTTCGAGAACCAGGTCAACCGAAGGAACCGTTAGTATTTTATTTTCGTTTATCAGGCTGATCATCTCGCGGTCGAAATCATACAACCAATGATATTTCAGCACGGGATCGTCGGCGATGCTCCAAATCCTTCGTGCATGATTGTATGACCAGTTGTTTCCTTCGCGCGGAAAATCGATCCACTCGGGATGTCCAAATTCATTTCCCATAAAATTCAGATACGCACCACCAGCGGCACTTGCGGTTGCCAGCCTGATCATTTTATGAAGTGCAATTCCGCGGTCAACAATCATATTGGGTTGGTCCTTGCGCATACTAAAATACATTTCCTTGTCGATCAGGCGGAAAATGATGGTTTTATCGCCTACCAGCGCCTGGTCGTGCGATTCGGCGTAACTCACCACTTTTTCTTCCAGGCGTTTCGAAGTCAGCTGGTAAAAAAGTTCGCCCACTTCCCACTGGTCATCCGACTTTTCTTTGATCAGTTTGATCCAGAAATCGGGCATTCCCATCGCCATTCTGAAACCGAAACCCAACCCGCCATCTGCAACCGGCGATGCCAGACCCGGCATTCCGCTCATGTCTTCGGCGATCGAAATCGAATGCGGGTTGATCTGTTTCATCAGTTTATTGGCCAGTTTAAAATAGGTAGTGGCTTCGTGATCGACATTGGCGCTGAAATAATCGTCGTATGATGTAAAAGCAATCTCCAACCCGTGGTTAAAATATAACATGCTGGTCACTCCGTCGAAACGGAAACCGTCGAATTTATATTCCTCCATCCAGTATTTAATGTTCGAAAGCAAAAAGTGCAACACTTCATTTTTACCGTAATTAAAACAGTACGAATCCCATGCAGGATGTTCCCCTTTTGGCCCGTCGTGAAAAAACTGAAAACGTGTGCCGTCATATTTTCCCAATCCTTCTATCTCGTTTTTCACGGCATGCGAATGTACGAGGTCCATGATCACGGCAATTCCCATTCCGTGTGCTTCATCAATCAGTTGTTTCAATTCGTCGGGAGTACCAAAACGCGAAGAAGCGGCAAAAAAGCTCGAAACGTGATAACCAAAACTCCCGTAATAAGGATGCTCGGGAATGGCCATCAACTGGATGGTATTGTAAGCGTTTGCTTTAATGCGCGGCAGCATTTGTTCCCGGAATTCGTTGTAAGTGTGCACCCGGGGTTCTTCCCCAGCCATTCCAACATGGCCCTCGTAAATCAATGGGGGGTCGTCACTCCCGATAAAGTTGGGGTGTTGCCACTGGTAGGTATTTTCGGGCGACCAAACCTGTGCGTTGAACATGTGCGTATTTTCATCCTGAACAACACGGGTTGCCCATGCCGGAATCCGTTTCCCGAAATTCAGCGCCCAATGAACATGCAGAGCGTACAAATCGCCATGATGCAAAGCTTGTTCTTCCAAAATAAGTTCCCAGGCTCCGTTCCCCAGATGGTGAAAGGAATATTCCGAAAGTTCCTGCCAGTTGTTACAGGTACCCACCAGGTAAATGTGCGTAGCATTGGGCGCCCACTCCCTGATTGCCCAGCCATGGCTGGTCTTATGAAGTCCAAAATACAGGTAGCCCGATGCAAAATCCGACAGACTTTTCCCGCCCGTAAGTTCCTTTTCCTTCCGATCAGCAACTATCATCCTTTCAGTAATTACTCCCGAATATGGCTGTAGCCATTGATCGTCCTGTACTAATTTTGGTAAATATGTTTTCATCGATGTTTTTTGATAAAGATAAAGAATCAGGTAAAAACAGTCGGTGAAAATCAGAAAATGTTTTCAGATGCCGGAAATAAACAAATAACAAATGCTTTTTAAAAGAAAAGCCACGGCGCGGGGGCACCGTGGCAATCAGTACTATAACTGTTTTAATTGTTAACTTAAAACCGTATTATTAGTACGCATTTTGTTTACGCATTACACTTTTTTTCGAATCGTTAAAAAAATATTCGTTTTTCCGTAAACGTACCACTAAAATATAATTCGTATATCCGAAATGATGCCACAAAACCTAGTTTTCAGTGAATAGAACTCTCCCTGCCCGACTTTCATCCCCTCTCTTCGCGAAGAGAGGGACGATTGTGGCGTTGTCGCAATCAGGGTGGGTTATGATTTTAAAAGTATGCAAATCAAAGGTTAAATTGCTGATTTAATAAAAGCGGCAGCCAATCTTCCAAGGCGTGAATTAGCAATCCTTTGGTTGACCTGACGTTACTTGCCTTTTGAATCTGAAGAATTCCCTGCGGCTTTGTCGCGGGGATAGTCAACTTTAAAAATTTTCTTTATTTGTTTTTCCAAACCCGGCCCTAAGATATTGGCTTTCAGGGGTTAGGTAAATTTAATCGCTTGGTTTTCAATTATCTAATAAACTTTTTTTAGTTATTTTTCAACCCTTGATTTGCATTAATTATATTATTACTTTGAACTCGTTTTAACGAACATTGTAGCATCATATAATTGTGAGAAGATTTGTTTTATTATTGCTTTTTATTTTTCCGTTACTGGTATTTTCCCAGGTAAAAAAGGAAGGCATTCCCAATATCCTGAATTATCCAAAATCGGTCTACAGAGCGGGAACCCAGAACTGGGGGATAGCTCAGGATCCGGATGGTTTTATGTATTTCGCCAACAATAATGGATTGCTCCGTTTTGATGGCTTGAGTTGGGATTTGTTCCAGGTTTCAAGCACATCCCCGGTCAGATCGGTATGTATTGATAAAGCCGGTATTGTTTATGTAGGGCTCGATGATGATTTTGGCATTTACGACACAGGTTCTTCAGGTAATCCTACTTTCATTAGCTTAAAAAATAAACTTCCCGACGATATTCCCGAAACTGATATAATCTGGAAAATTTACGATACCCAATATGGAATTGTATTTCAGTCGTATCAGTATATTTTTATCTATAAAAACGATGAGATTAAGGTAATCAGGCCACAAAAGGCATTTTATTATACTTTTTATGTAAACAACCGATTGTTTATTCATGAGCCAGGTGTTGGTTTGTTTGAACTTATCAATGGTTCAATCAGCAAGGTTCCATGGGCCGACGATTTGGTCAATACCGTAATTTTATCGATCATTAGTTTTTACGAAAATCATCTTCTGATTGGAACTGCACACAACGGTTGGTACGAATACAAAAGCGGTAAGCTTACCAAATGGAATGTACCTGCCAATGAACAGGTCGAAAAAGATATCATGTTTTCGGCTGTTAAACTGAATGGGAATAACCTGGCTATAGGAACTATTTTAAATGGAGTTATCATTACTGATTCGGATGGTCGCATCATTCAGCATTTAAACCGATCGAAAGGTTTGGAAAATAATACGATTTTGAGCCTCTTTAATGACCATTCCGGAAATTTATGGCTGGGGCTCGATAACGGGGTGGACTATGTAGAGTTAAATTCGCCATTAAGTTACATTTCGAGTTCGGAAGGAATTAGTACCGGTTATTGTTGCACGGTTTATAAGGATAATCTCTACCTGGGCACCAATCAGGGATTATTTATGAAACCATTTTATACGGATTCCCGCAAAAAGCAAAACTTTGAATTAGTACCCGGAACAGAAGGTCAGGTTTGGTCGTTAAAACAAGTTGGTGATCAACTGATTTGCGGACACAACCTTGGGACTTTTATTATAGATCACGACAAGGCTGAGCAGATAAGTGAAGAACCGGGAGCCTGGACATTTGTTCAATTAACTGAGAATTCTTCGTACATGATTGGTGGAAATTACAGCGGGTTAACCGTTTATCACCTTGAAAATAAGAAATGGAGATTTAAAAATAAGGTGAAAGGATTTACCGAGTCCAGCAGGTTCCTGGCAGAAGATTCGGGTGGTTATATTTGGATGAGTCATGGGACAAAAGGAGTATTCAGAGTGAAACTGGATGAAAAGCTTGACTCGGTTGTTGATGTTAAATTGTATGGTGCAAAAGACGGACTCCCAAGCGACAATTTGAATATTTTATTGACTGTTGACAGCACAAATATAATATCCACAGTTCAGGGAATTTATCGATATGATAACAACACTGACAGGTTTATTGACGATCAGAAAATGGATTCAGTTTTCAACCTGGATGGAAGGTTAAAGTACTTGCAAAAAGATACGAAAGGAAACTTTTGGTACATAGCAGATTCGGGGGCCGGGCTATTATTGAAAAATGATGATACTACATATACTAAATTAACGGCGCCCTTTCGTCAGCTTTCAAACACTTTTGTTCGCGAATGGGAGTTTTTACATGTCGAGGGAAGCGACAATGTATTTTTTGCTACAGAGGATGGTTTTGTTCATTATTCTTTTCGGATAGCAACTTCATACGACGAAGAATTTAAATCTTTTATAACACAGGTAGAAGTTCCTTATCTCGATACTGTGGTTTATCCGTATAAAAATAAAACTGAACTTGAATTCCCGTATTCCAAAAATGCTTTCAGGTTTCATTTTGCCGCACCGTTTTATCAGAATCCGGAACAGCTTGAATTCAGCTACTTTATCGATAATTATTCTGAAGAATGGTCATCGTGGTCAACTGATAACTACCGTGATTTAAATAACCTGCCTGAGGATGAATATGTTTTTAGAGTGAGGGCAAGAAATAGTTTTGGCGTTGTTAGCGAAGAGGCAAGTTATTCATTTACAATCAGTCCTCCCTGGGTTCGTTCACGCTGGGCTTTATATGCATATATTCTGGTGTTCATATTGCTGGGACTTGGAGTTTCTTTAATTGTGCAGCGTCGGTTCGAGAAAACTAAACGCGCCGAGCGAAAAAAACACGAAAAGGAATTGCAGAAAAAGGAAAAGGAGTTTCTGCAACAAGCTTTGCTGGCAGATAAGGAAATTATCAGGCTTAAAAATGAAAAACTCGAAGCTGAAAAGTTATACCTGGATAAAGAACTGGCAAATCAGACTTTGAGCATTGTCCATAAAAATAAGTTTCTGACTAAAATTAACCAGGAGCTAAAACGCATTGGCGAGGATACCAGCGACAGCACGGTAAAAACCAAAATGGCGATTCTTAAAAAGCGTATTGATAAAGAAATTGACGAACACCAGCAAAACAAAATTTTTGAAAGCTATTTTGAAGAAGTACATGCCGATTTTTTCTCCCGATTGAATGAAAAATACCCCCAGTTATCCCCAAAAGACTTACGCCTTTGCGCTTATGTCAGGATGAATATGTCAACAAAAGAAATAGCAACGTTGCTAAATATTTCTGATCGGGGAGTTGAAATCAGTCGTTACCGCTTGCGAAAAAAAATGGATATTTCACGCGAGGTTAACCTTTCCACTTTCTTGCTTAATGTCTAAGACTTTTTTATTCTGCTGTACAACATGTGCTGATGTGAGGTACTGTTTGTTTTATTTTCTGAAATGCAGATTGTTGTTTATAAGTATTTTAAATTTATCCCGATGTGTTTTTGATGTATTCTATGATTTGCTGTGTAGCGTTTTTGTTGAGCTTGTTTTTGTTTGTTTTTCTTTTTACGGGCGATATTTGAAACGTGAAATTTTGTTAATGGTGTAAAATTTCTTAAGATTGCAATATTGTATAAATGACAATAAAGCGTAATGTTCATCAAATCAAAGAAACTATGAAACTAAAATTTTCTAATAATAAAGATTTCCTATCTGTTTAATTGCCTTAAATGGTAGCACATTATTGTTACTGTCATTATTTGACATTAGCTCAGTTAGCTAACCAATTATATAATTACTAATATCAAAATTTGATCTATGAAAGAAAAACAATGTATGAGAAAAGTTCTCATGTTACTTTTGGGTACAATCTTTTCGCTGGGTGTTTTTGCCCAGGAAACTGTACTGAAAGGTGTCGTAACCTCGGCGGACGATAATCAACCGCTTCCGGGAGTTACTGTGGTGGTGAAAGGAACTACTAACGGTACCGTTACCGATTTCGACGGTAATTACCAGTTAACTGTTCCGTCCGGTGCAATCCTTCAGTTTTCATTTGTTGGAATGAAAACACAGGAAGTTGCAGTTTCCGGACAAAGCGTAATCAACGTTCAGTTGGAAAACCAAGCTTTCGATGTTGACGAGGTTGTTGTTGTTGGTTATGGTGTTCAAAAGAAGGCCTTAACTACTGGTGCAAATTTAAACGTTAAAGGTGAAGATATTGCCGAACTTAATACAGGTTCTGCAATGGAAGCTTTGCAAGGTGTTGCTGCCGGTATTAGTATTACCAGAAACAATGGAGCGCCTGGGGCAGGTACAAGAGTTACTATACGTGGTTTAGGTACCGTTGGGAATTCTAATCCTTTATATATAGTTGATGGTATAGCTGTTGGCAATATTGACTATTTGAACCCTTCAGACATTGAAACTATTGATGTTTTAAAAGATGCCGCGTCGGCAGCGATTTATGGTTCAAGAGCTGCTAACGGTGTTGTCTTGGTAACAACAGTAAAAGGGAGTAAGGATAGTCCGGCAAAAATCACTTATGATGCTTATTACGGAGTTCAAAATATATATAAAAATCTGGATCCGTTAACGGCGCAGGAGTATATGTATATTATGGATGAAGGTCGTGTAAATGATGGTCTTGCTCCTTGGGACTGGGAATCAAAGATCAAAGACAATGACTGGCTCAATAATAACTTTGATGGTTTGGGTACACAATTAGGCGAAGAAGTATGGGGTGCACTTCAAAACGGTTGGGAAGGTACCAATTGGATTGACGAGATGACCAGTAAAAATGTCCCGATTCAAAGCCATGCATTAAATATTACGGGTGGAAGTAATGACATCACCTATTCAATGGGGGTTTCGTATCTCGACCAGAAAAGTATAATTGGCAGCGAAATCACGGATGCCGGATATAAAAGGTTGACGGCAAGGTTGAATACACAAATGGTTTTAAAAAAGAATAAAGACCATGCGATTATTACCGTTGGTGAAAATTTTACGTATACAAATACAGAAAATAGAAGTGCAAGAACAGGAAATATATATTGGAATGACTTGCACAATGCACTTGTTCAACATCCTTTGATGCCTGCTTACTGGCAACCGGCTATTGAAAATAATGTTAATGAATTTGGATTTACTCCAACAATGGACGGAATAAACCAGCACACCAATCCAATTGCTTCCATGTTTTACGCTAGTAATTATAATTATGGTAAAGGAAACAGGGTTGTGGGTAATGTATTCGGAATAGCTGAACCAATCAAAAATTTAAGATTAAGGTCTTCTTTCGGAATTGATGCCTGGTTTGGACATAACAGATCAATGAATCCTACCTACGCATTAGGAACACTTTATACGGATATTGTTGATGGCGCTCAGCAAAGTCAGTATTTGGGTAACAACTGGACATGGACAACTACTCTTTCATATGACCGCCAATTCGGAGACCATGCATTAACTGGCTTGGTGGGGTATGAGTTACTTCAAAATCAGATAAATGCAGAAGTAGGTGGTTCAAGAAATAATTTATTATTTCCCGGTGATCCACGCTATGCATACATAAGAAACACTCAAAGTCCTGCCTCTATTAGTGATATCAACACATGGGGACAAGATTGGGCTGCTGGTGGAGGCGGTATAATGTCTTACATCGCAAGAGCACAATATAATTATCTTGAAAAATACCTTCTTTCTGTTACGATGCGTGCAGATGGCTCTTCAAACTTTGCAAAAGGCAACAGATGGGGATATTTCCCTTCAGTGTCAGCTGGTTGGGTAATCACAAGTGAAGATTTTATGGCTAATACTTCTACCATACTTGATTTTGGTAAAATCAGAGCAAGTTGGGGACAAAACGGTAACCAGTCGATTGATAATTTTATTTATTCTTCGCAAATAACCTATGCTTTCCCAGGATATTTCTTTGGCGATACTAAGCCGGTATCCGGAACAACAGCATATCCGTTGAAAGTTCCAAACCCAGACGTTACCTGGGAAACTTCTGAACAGTTGAATATTGGGTTTGATGCTCGATTACTCAATTCAAGAATGGGTGTTACCTTTGATTGGTACAAGAAAACAACAAAAGACTGGTTGGTTGAAGCTCCTGTTTTAGGAACTTCTGGTGCCGGAGCACCATTTATTAACGGTGGTGACATTGAAAATACTGGTGTCGAACTGATGGTTAGCTGGAACGATAAAATCAGTGATTTCAGATATGGAATAACTTTAAGCGGAGCTCATAATAAAAATGAGGTTACAAGAATTGCGAACACTGATGGAATCCTTCACGGTCCTTCGCACGTTTTGTCACAAGGTACTTCTGAAGTTTCTCGAGTTCAGGTTGGATTCCCAATCGGATATTTCTATGGTTATCAAACAGATGGAATTCTACAGAATCAGGATGAAGTAGATGCTTATGTTGGACCTGACGGAACGCCGTATTTTAATGACCAGCGTCCAGGTGACGTTCGGTTTGTAGACAAAAACCTGGATGGCGTAATTAATGAAGGTGATAAAGGATATTTGGGAAATCCAAATCCTGATTTCGAAATGGGTCTTCAAATTAATCTTGAATACAAAGGATTTTATTTGAATTCAACATTAACCGGCAAATTTGGTATGCAGGTAATGCAATCGTATCGATCGTTTGCTGATAATTTTACGCAAAACTACACAACAAGTGTCTTTGAACGTTGGCACGGAGAAGGCACATCAACCAAGATGCCACGACTTACTTACGGGTCAAACAGAAATCAACAGTATATTTCAGACATTTACATGCATGATGCTGATTATGTAAGAATAAATAACCTAACAGTTGGGTACGATTTTGGAAAATTGCTGACGAGATTTGAGGCAATTTCAACTTTAAAAGTATATGCTGCCGTAAATAACCTGCACACGTTTACAAACTATGATGGAATGGACCCGGAAGTTCGTTTTGGACACGATGCTGGTTGGGCTTCGGGAATTGACCTTGGATTATATCCATTACCCAGAACAGTGATGTTTGGATTAAATGTTGCATTTTAATTTTTAATATTAATCAAGATGAAGAAACTAATATATATTACAGTCATTGCAGGCTTGGTTCTTGCAACGAGCTGTCAGGATTATTTGGATACAGATAATCTTTATGGGAAAAGTTTAGAGACTTTTTACAGCACTCCTCAGGATATAACGGAGGCAATGGCGGGGGTTTACAATGCTATTTATACGCCGAATGTACATAGTAACGAATCGGTTGCTGCTAGTTTAATGTCGGATTTGATGCTTGGCGGTGGTGGCCCTGATGATAAATCGGCTAAATGGGTCGATAACTTCGAAGACCCGGCAGAGGATACTTATAGGGATATGTGGGTGCAGTGTTACAATGGTATCTCAAGAGCAACCGCAATTATTGAAAAAACAGCAGAAGCCGATTTTTCTAAATACTTTGCTAGCCCGGAAGAAGCCCAGGGCTTTAAAGATCAGGCGATTGGAGAAGCTTTGTTTATGCGGGCTTTTTTCTATTTCAGATTAGGTAAATTCTTTGGGGGGGTACCTATGATCATCACTTTTGATGCTCCAAGAGACGTTCCAAGGTCTACTTATACTGAAACTTTTGCTCAAATTGCATCCGATCTTAAACTCGCTATTGAAACTATGCCAGCCGTTGCTTTTCCTGATATTCCTGAATCTGAATATGGACATGCAAACAAATGGGTAGCTGAAGCATACCTGGCAAGAGTATATTTGTTTTATACAGGATATATGACCAATATTGAAGGGCAAGCAACCAGCGACCTTCCCTTGGCTGAAGGGGGATCGTTGTCATCAACTGATGTTGCAAATTATCTTCAAGACTGTATCGACAACAGTGGTTATGCACTGGCAGAAGATTTCAGAAACTTGTGGCCTTACTCGTATGCGAATATTGCTGCAGGCCAAACCGTTTTGCCATGGGCTGAAACAGAAGGCCTGTCTTGGGTTGGTCAGGACGGTCATTCACCTACTTTTGGAACAGGAAATTATGAAACCATGTTCGCTCAAAGGTTTTCTTTTGGAGACTGGGGATGGTCTAATGGAAATATTTATACCAACAGGCTTAGTTTGTTTACCGCAATTCGTGATAATTCAATGGTCCCATTTGGCCAGGGCTGGGGCTGGTGTACTATAAATCCTAAGTTATTTAGTCAATGGGACGATAACGACCCAAGAAAACTTGGCTCTATTCTTCAGGTTGGCCAGGCAGATCAGGGAACCGCTGGTTATCAGCAAGACAAAGGTGATCATGAAACCGGACTTTTTAATAAGAAATATACAGCTATCCAATTCGATAACGGAGCAGGTACAGTTACTGGCATGTTTGTTCAGTTGTACGACTGGGGAAACACAGATATGCAATTAATGCACGCTCAGGATTTCATTTTTATGCGTTTTGCTGACGTTTTGTTAATGCATTCTGAGATTACCGGAACTGCAGATGGAATGAATGCCGTAAGAGCCAGAGCAGGCTTAGATCCTGTTGCTTACTCTTTAGCAGCACTTAAAGAAGAAAGAAAGCATGAATTGGCTTTTGAAGCACTACGTTGGTTCGACCTTGTTCGTTGGGGAGATGTTAATACGGCTTTTAACGAAGTAATAAGTGTAAGAAATTCAGGATCTGATGCTAACTATTCGGTTACTTACCGACCGGAGACCAAGGGATTAGTTCCGATTCCGGAAACAGAAATGAGATTGGCGAATGGTGTTTACGAACAAAACCCAGGCTGGTAACAAGTTTTAATATTTAATATTGAAAAGATATGAAAAGAAATAATATAATATACAGTCTTTTTATTGTAATGATGATAGTTA
>WOYI010907373.1_pt1 | contig 40840 bp, 37 predicted proteins | sample 6423411 | NCBI WGS metagenome assembly WOYI01 (sample SAMN13441803, study PRJNA592873) | oil field metagenome | biome: oil field; feature: oil-well bore; material: oil-contaminated soil; isolation source: oil-contaminated soil from oil-well borehole | place: Germany: Wietze | collected 2016-10-18 ... | reverse complement strand
GCGGCGGCGAGGGCGATCGCAGTCTCGGGCTGCGGCTCGGTCGTCGCGACGAAGGTGGGGCCGGCGGTTTCGGTTGGCGCGGTGGCGTCGGCAGTCGCGACCTCTATGGGCGCGGCCGCTTCAGGAGTTGCCACTTCCGGGGCGACCTCCGCCGTGGCCACTGCTTCGGCGGCCGGCTCGGTCAGGGCGAGTTCCTGCGCCTCGGCGAGGGCCGCGTTGATGTCGTCCTGCATCGCGAGGAGCAGCTCTTCCGGCGGCACCGTGACACCCGGAAGCGGACGCGGTTTCGGGCGCGGGCTGCGGACGACGGCGACGTTGAGGCGGATGGTCTTGCCCGCGGCGACGGCGCCGGACGCGGTGGTGACGGCCCGCGCCACGGCTTCGGCCATGCCGTCATCGGCGGGTTCGGACGGCTCGGCGCTGGCGAGATATTCGGGCCGCGCGGGTTTCTGCACGGTCACCCGGTTCGGCGCCTTGCCGAAGCCGAGATCCATCAGTTCCGCCACCCGGGCATTGCGGCTCGCGGTCGACTTGCCGCCAAAGACGGTGGCGATGATGCGCTTGTTGCCGCGCTGGGCCGAGGCGGTAAGGTTGAAGCCCGCCGCCGAGGTATAGCCGGTCTTGATGCCATCGGCGCCCTTGTAGGCGGCGAGGAACCGGCGGTTGGTATGGGCGACCTGCGCGACGCCGGCATCGGCCGTCGTGCGCGAGAAGAGGTTGTAGTATTGCGGGTAGTCGTAAAAGAGATGCCGACCGAGCATGGTCATGTCGCGGGCGGTCGAAAGGTGGCCGGATGCCGTGAGACCGTTCGCGTTCACGAAGGTCGTGCGGGTCATGCCGAGCTGTTTCGCGGTGCGGTTCATGCGCCGGGCGAAGGCCGGCTCCGACCCCTCGATCGCCTCGCCGATGGCGGTCGCCGCATCGTTCGCCGACTTGATCGCGGCGGCGCGGATCAGGTAGCGCAAGGCAATGGTCTGGCCGGGCTTGAGGCCCAGCCGCGAGGGCGGCTGCGCGGCCGCGTGCTTGGAGATCGTGACCTTGCTGTCGAGCGAGATCTCGCCGTGCTCGATCGCCTCGAAGGCGATGTAGAGTGTCATCATCTTGGTCAGGGAGGCGGGGTGGAGCCGCGTGTCGGCATTGTCCTGGTGCAGAACCTCGCCGGTGCGGGCGTCGATGACGAAATCGGCATAGGGTGCCGCGAGCGCAAGCATCGGCACGAGAAGAAACGCCAGCACGAATGCGACGAACATGCGGGTGCGTCGGACGCACTGCCCCGGACAAGCAAACACCTGTCTCACCTTTTTCCTGCCTCATGTCCCGGTCATTGGCGCCGGGACTTCACTGATTTGCGCCACGATAGCACAGGTGCCGCGATGCGAAAACACCCTAATTTCAATGTGTTTGTTGCCGATGCTGAGACAGTTTGCGGGGGCTTGGCATATCTTGTCGCGCGGGGCCGCGCGACCACCAGATCGGGTCAGGCAGGGCCGGATTCGACCGCCGCGACGAGGTCGCCGAGCGCGCCGAGATCGTCGAGGCTGCGAAAGCGCGCGTGACCCTCGGGCGGCTCGTCGTGTTCGAGCGCCCAGGTCAGGTCGTGCGGCACATGGACGCCCCAGCCGCCAAGCGCGAGAACCGGCAGCACGTCGGATTTCAGCGAATTGCCGACCATCATCGCGGCGTCGGGCGGATGGCCGTGGCGGGCGAAGATCCCGGCATAGACGGGGGCGGTCTTGTCCGACACGATCTCCACCCCGTCGAAGAGCTCGCCGAGCCCGGACTGCGCCAGCTTGCGTTCCTGATCGAGGAGGTCCCCCTTTGTTATCAGGAGGATATGGTAGTCCCCGGTGAGCCGCTGCACCGCCTCGCGCGCGTGGGGCAGCAGTTCGATCGGGTGGGCGAGCATCTCCTGCCCGGCGGCGACGATCTCGCGGATGACGCGCGCGGGGACGCGGTCGCCGGTCACGTCGAGGGCGGTTTCGATCATCGAGAGGGTGAAGCCCTTGATGCCGAAGCCGTACTGCCCGAGATTGCGCCGCTCGGCCGCGAGAAGCCGTTCCGCGAGGTGGTCGCTGGGCGCGTAGTCGGCCAGGAGCGCGGCGAAGCGGTCCTGGGTCAGCCGGAAGAAGCGCTCGTTGTGCCAGAGCGTGTCGTCGGCGTCGAAGGCGATGGTGGCGAGATGGGGCATCGGCGCGTCCTCGGGGACGGCCAATCTGGCGTTTTCGCGCGTCCGGATCAATCCCGATCCAATCGCAACCTTTTTCTCACCCCGCCCATGGATTATATTGACGTCCCGAACCCCTGCGCCCGAATCCCGAGGAGGGAGCCTTTGGCCTTGCGCCCCATCACCCTGTCGGACCGGAAGGACGACAATGACCCCGACAGCGCGGTCATTACAAAGACCCGTCCGAAGACGCAGCGGCCGCCGCTCTACAAGGTGCTGCTGCTGAACGACGACTACACGCCGATGGAATTCGTCGTCCATATCCTCGAGCGGTTCTTCGGCCTCAGCCATGCGCAGGCCTTCGAGATCATGCTGACGGTGCACAAGAAGGGGCTGGCCGTGGTCGGGGTCTTTTCCTTCGAGGTGGCCGAGACCAAGGTGGCGCAGGTGATGGATTTCGCCCGGCGGCACCAGCATCCCCTGCAATGCACGATGGAAAAGGAATAGGGGCGGGGCCCCGGTCCGCATGACCCATCCGAGACTTTCCCTCGCGCTTCAGGGCGCCGATGCGTTGCCTCCGTCGGGGCGGGTTCTGGTGCTCGGGCCGGGGGCCGCGACCGATCTGTCCGATCTGCCGCAGGCGCGGGCGGTGATCGTGCAGGGCTTCCGCCCCGATCACGACGCCCTTGCCGCGCGGGGCTGGACGGTGGTGCCGTCGGTGTCGGAGGCCACGGGCGATTTTGCCGCGTCGGTCGTCTTCGTGCCGCGTGCCCGCGCCGCCGCCCGGGCGCTCGTGGCCGAGGCCGCGTGCCGGGTCGATCCCGGCGGGCCGGTCTGGATCGACGGGCAGAAGACCGACGGCGTCGACACGATGCTGAAGGACATCCGTGCCCGCACCGCCGTGTCGGCGCCCATCGCGAAGGCGCATGGCAAGATCTTCCGCTTCGATGCCGGCCCGCGTTTCGACGACTGGCGCGCGGCGGACCTGATCCCGGCGCCGGGCTTCGTCACCCGGCCCGGCGTGTTCTCGGCCGAGAAGGTCGATCACGGTTCCGCCCTTCTCGCCGCCGCGCTGCCCGACAGGCTGCCGGCACGGATCGCCGATCTCGGCGCCGGCTGGGGCTGGCTCGCGGCGCAGATCCTCGCCCGGCCGGGCGTCGAGGTCCTGCACCTCGTCGAGGCCGACCGCGCCGCGCTCGACTGCGCGCGGCGCAACATCGGTGATCCCCGCGCCCGCTTCCACTGGGAGGATGCGACCCGCTTCCGCCCCGAGGCGCCGGTCGACGCGGTGATCATGAACCCGCCCTTCCATACCGGCCGCGCCGCCGAGCCGGCGCTCGGCGCCGCCTTCATCGCGGCGGCGGCGGCGATGCTGGCGCCGTCGGGCCGGCTCTGGATGGTCGCGAACCGGCATCTGCCCTACGAGGCGGTGCTGGCAAGGCACTTCCGCGAGGTTGCCGAGATCGGCGGCGACGGCGGCTTCAAATTGCTCATGGGCACGCGTCCGGTGGCCGCACCTCGCCCGCGCCGCTGAAATCCCGTAACCTGCCGCCCGAGAATCATCCCGGAGCATCCATGTCCCTGTCCATCGCCGGCAAGACCGCCATCGTCACCGGGGCCGCCAAAGGCATCGGACTCGCCATCGCCCGCCATTTCGTCGAACGCGGCGCCCGCGTCATGTTCGCCGACAGCGACGAGGCGCGGCTCGCCGAAGAGGTCGGGCAGGCGGCGGAGGAGGACGGGCCGATCCGCTGTTTCGGCGGCGATCTCAGCCAGAAACTGACGCTTGCCAACCTTCTTTCGGCGACGGTCGATGCGTTCGAGCGGATCGACATCCTCGTCAACGCGCAGCGCGCCGTGCTGACCACCGATCCGCTGAACCCCGACGATCCTTCCATCGACGCGATGCTGAAACAGAACCTGCTGCCGGCGCTGAAGCTGAGCCAGATGGCGGCGAAGCGGATGATCGCGCAGGCGGAAAAGGACGCGCAGACCGAGGGCCCGGTCGGCACGATCATCAACGTCTCGACCCTCGCCGCGCGCCGCGCCCAGCCGGAATTGCTGGCCTATTCCATCGCCGGGGCCGCGCTCGACCAGGCGACGCGGTCGCTTGCCGTGGCGCTGGCGCCCGAACGCATCCGCGTCAACGGCATCGCAATCGCCAGCATCATGAGCGCCAGCCTGCAATCGACGCTGAAGGACAATCCCGACTGGCACGACACGATCATTGCCGGCACCCCGCTCGGCCGGATCGCGACGCCGTCGGAAGTGGCGGAGACGGCGCAGTTCCTCGCCTCGGACGGGGCGAGTTTCGTCACCGGGCAGATCCTGACCGTCGATGGCGGGCGGGGGCTGATCGACCCGGTCCGGGTCCCGGCCTACTGAGCCTCGGGATAGCGCCGCCTGCACTCGGCGATCTGCAACATCGCGCGCGGGATCAGCGCCTGTCGCGTCGCCCGCATCTTCGCGATCTTGCGGTTCTCGGCCGCCGGGTCGATCGCGACGGGCCGTTCGACGGTGACGATATCGCTCTCCAGGCAGGTCGCGGAGCCCGAAAGGCCGGTGCAGTGCCGTCGTTCGAGGACCGGCACGTCCTGCCGGTCGATCCCGTAGCCCCGCGCGAGCCCTGCCTCCGTCTCGGCGATGAGCCGGTCGAGGGTGCGGATATCTTCGGTTGCCGCCCGCAGGCACTGGTCGCGCGGGACGCTTGTGCAGGCGCCGAGGAGAACCGGAGCGAGAAGCAGAAGGAAGGTCCGCCTCATTCCGGGTATTGCGCCCGGCAGGCGGCGATGGCGGCTTCGGCCTGACGGCCGAGCGCTTTGCGCCGCGCCTTCAGCCCGTCGAGCTTGCGCTGCTCGGCTTGCGGGTCGATGGCGACCGGGCGCCTCACCGTGTCCCAGACCGGTTCGAAGCACATCCGGACCGGCGTGCCGTGCACCCAGTCGTCGCAACGTGTCCATTCGTGGCGGACAACCTGGTATTCCTCGTAGGTGTAGCCGCGCGCGAGGTTGGTCTCGGTCTCGGCGATCAGCCGGTCGAGGGTCCTGACTTCGCGCGTCGCAGTGCGGATGCACTGTTCCTGCGGCGTGCCGCAGGCGGTGACGAGGGCGACGAGGAGGAGGGCGAGGCGAAGGCGCATGGGCGGGCTTTCCGGTCAGGGGCGGGCGCAGGTGGCGATGCGGCTGGCCAGCACCTCGCGCCGGGCCAGCAGCGCTTCGAGCTTGCGCGTCTCGGCCGCGGTGTCGAGCGCGGCGGGCCGGGTCCGCGTGCCGGGATCGGTGCAGAAGCTGAGCCCGGCATTCGAGCGGTAGCCGCCGAGGCAGAGGTTGACCGCCGCGCCGGTATCCTGGCGCACCAGCGTATAGCCGCGGTCGAGGTTGACACGGGTCTCGGCGATGAGCCGGTCGACGGTTCTCAGTTCCCGCGTCTCGGGCCCGCCGCAGCGGGCGGACGGGCCGGCGCAGGCCGCGAGGGCGGCGAGGGCGAGGGCGGCGAGGGCGGTGAGGGCGGGGCGAAGGAACATCGGGCGACTCGCGGCAATTGTGACCGCACCAGTCTAGCGGTCCGGCGGGGAGGGGCCAAACACTCCCTTGCCGCCCGCGCGGATTTGTCATTCTGGCGGGGGGCGGTCTAAGCTGATAGGCGAAGGGGGCGATGGGACCGGGATGGGCGGGATGAGCGAAGAGATGGACACCGGAAAGGCGCGGGCCTCGGCCTGGTTCCGCGCCTTGCGCGACGAGATCGTCGCGGCGTTCGAGGCGCTGGAGGACCGCGCCAGCGGGGCGGCGGCGCCCGGACGGTTCGAGGTCGGCCGGACGCGGCGGACCGAAGAGGGCGGCGGCGATGCCGGCGGCGGGCTGATGAGCGTGATGCGCGGCGGCCGGGCCTTCGAGAAGGTCGGCGTCAATGTTTCCACCGTCCATGGCCGGCTCGGGGCGCGGGCGCAGGCAGCGATGGCTGCGCGCGGTGTGCCGGGAATGGAGAGCGATCCGCGCTTCTGGGCCAGCGGCATCAGCCTTGTCGCCCACATGGAGAACCCGCATGCGCCGGCGGTCCACATGAACACGCGGATGTTCTGGACCCCGCATGCCTGGTGGTTCGGCGGCGGCGCCGATCTCAACCCCTGCATCGAATATCCCGAAGACACGCTGCATTTCCACACCACGCTGGAAGCGGCCTGCGACGCTCACGACCCGGGCTATTATCCGCGCTTCAAGTCCTGGGCGGACGAATACTTCTTCGTGCCGCACCGGGGCCGGGCCCGCGGTGTCGGCGGCATCTTCTACGACGACCTCAATACCGGCGACTGGGAGGCCGACTTCGCCTTCACCCAGGCGGTGGGCCGCGCCTTCCTGCCGGCCTTCCTGCCGCTCGCCGAACGGCGGATGGGCACGGGCTGGAGCGACGCCGACCGCGATGTGCAGCTCATCCATCGCGGGCTCTATGCCGAATACAACCTCGTCTACGATCGCGGAACGAAATTCGGGCTCGAGACCGGGCATGACGCGAATGCGGTGCTGATGAGCCTGCCGCCGCTGGCGAAATGGGTCTGACCGCACGATGGACGGGCTCGTCCCAGAGGCACTCGCGGCCTTCGTCCTGACCGCGACGGTGATCGAGCTGACGCCGGGGCCGAACATGGCCTGGCTCGCCATCGTCGCGGCCTCGGAAGGGCGGCGGCCGGGCTATGCGGCGGTGGCGGGGGTGGCGACCGGCCTCGCCGTCGTGGGGATCGCGGCGGCTTTGGGCCTTGCCGCGGCGATCACGGCCTCGCCGGTCCTCTATCAGGTGCTGCGCTGGGGCGGGGTGGTCTATCTCCTGTGGCTGGCCTGGGACGGCTGGCGCGACGGCGGCGACGGGGTGGAGGAGCACATGCCCGCGGGCGCGCGGCTCAGGCGCTATTTCCGGCGCGGGCTGATCACCAACCTGCTCAACCCCAAGGCGGCGATCTTCTACATCGCGGTCCTGCCGGGCTTCACCAATCCCGGCGGCGCGGTCCTCGTCGAGACGATCACGCTGTCGCTCGTCTATGTCGCGGTGGCGACGGCGATCCATGCCGGTATCGTGACGCTGGCGGGGCTGGCGCGGCGCATCCTCGACGATCCGCGCCGGAGCCGGATCGTCCGGCGTGTCCTCTCGGCGCTTCTGGCCTGCATCGCGCTCTGGTTCGGCTGGGCGACGGGTCGCGCGCCGCTCTGAGGTCGGCATCGGGCGCTCGGTCGCATTGCCGTGCCGCGCCGCAGCAGGTAAGAGGCGGTCGAAAGGCCGATGGAGAGACGGATGACACCGGCGGAATGCAGGACGATGGCCGAGGTGCGGGCCGAGATCGACCGGGTGGACGCGGCGATCGTCGCACTTCTGGTCGAGCGGGCCGGCTATATCGACCGTGCCTGCGAACTGAAGCCGGCGCTTGGCCTGCCGGCAAGAATCGACGGCCGGGTCGAGGAAGTCGTGGCCAAGGTCCGCGCCCGGGCGATGGCCGAGGGGCTCGACCCCGTCCTCGCCGAGGCGCTCTGGCGCCGGCTCATCGACTGGTCGATCGCCCGCGAGGAGGCGGTGATCGGCCGCGACTGACCGCGTCGCGCTGCCCAAGCCGTCGGACGCCTGTCCGGCTGGCCCGGCGCGGACCCGCATCCCTGGGACGCGCTCTGGCGCCGGGGCGATGCGCGTCGGCGCGGTCCGGTTCTCGCGCAACGCGATCGAGACGCTTTCGATGAAGGCCGCACGTGGCGCGGGGATGGACTGGGGGCTGGCGGAGGAGGCGGGCTTTGCCGCCAGCAGAGGCCGCCCGGCAGCGCGGCATGATCGCTGATCGCCGAGCCGAGCGTGATCGGGCAGAGCGCCGCCCTTCCCGCGGACCTCGCGCCGGGGCGCCGGCGAGCGACAACGACTAAAGCGTTTCGGGTTCATGTGGAAATATCAAATATCGGAATTCGAACAGGAAAAGTTCGAACTCTGCTTCAACGTAAACCCGGAACGCCATCGCCCTCCGGTCCCAGCCTTTGACGGTGCGGTCGCCGAGACTGCGAGCGGGGCGGCGCCGGCCGGCGCCGGCTCTCCGGCGGGGTTCCCGCAAGTCTGGTGAACTCGAACACACCCTTTTCCGGCCGCGCTTTTCCTGTCAGGGTCGGGGCGAGAGCCCTGACCGCGAAAACCGATGCGCCCGATCCTGACCGTCACGCTCAACCCCGCGCTCGATCTGACCACCTCGGTCGAGAGCGTCCGCCCCGGCCCGAAGCTCCGGTGCGAGGGGCTTCGCGTCGATCCCGGCGGGGGCGGCATCAACGTGGCCCGGGTCATCACCCGGCTCGGCGGCACGGCGCGGGCCTTCGTCGCGCTCGGCGGGGCCACCGGCCTGCGGCTGGCCGAGGCGCTGGCCGCCGAAGGGATCGTGGCCGAACGATTCCCGGCCCCCGGCGAGACGCGCGAAAGCCTTGCCGTGACCGACCGCGATACCGGCGCGCAGTATCGCTTCGTCCTGCCGGGGCCGGACTGGAGCGCGGCCGAGGGGGCCGCCGCCCTCGCCGCCATCGCCGATGCGGTCGAGGACGGAGCGCTCGTGGTCCTGTCGGGAAGCCTGCCGCCGGGATTGCCGGACGACCTTCCCGCGGCGCTTTCGGAACGGCTCGCGGCACGATCCGCCTTGCTGCTTCTCGACACGTCCGGTGCGACGCTGGCCCGGGCGGCGCGACCGAAGGAACCCGTCCATGTCCTGCGCATGGACGAGGCGGAGGCCGAGGCGCTGGCCGGCAACCGGCTCAGGACCCGCGGCGAAACGGCCGACTTTGCCGAACAGCTCGTCCGGCAGGGTGCTGCCCGGATCGTCATCATCGCCCGCGGCGCCGACGGCTCGGTCCTCGCCTCGGGCGACGACCGCTGGTTCGCCAAGGCCGCCGAGGTGCCGGTGAAAAGCAAGGTCGGCGCCGGCGACAGTTTCCTTGCGGCCTTCACTTTGGCGCTGGCCCGCGATGCGGCGCTGCCCGAGGCGCTTCAGCAGGGAATGGCGGCGGCGAGCGCCGCGGTGATGACCGAGGCGACCGAGCTGTGCCGTCCCGCCGATGTCCGCCGGCTGGTCGCGGCCTGTCCGGTCAGCCCGATCTGATCCGCCCTATTCCCACCAGCGGTCGATCTCGGCGATCTCATCGTCGGACCAGCCGAAATGGTGGGCAAGCTCGTGGATCATCACATGGGCGACGAGCTGGCCGAGCGTCACGTCGCCCCGCTCCGCCCATTCGTCGAGGATCGGCCGGCGGAAGAGCCAGATCGTGTCGGGCCGGTCGACGACATCCATCACCGACTTCTCGGTCATCGGGATGCCGTCGTAGAGGCCGGTGAGCTCGAACGGGTCGCCGACATCCATGTCGTCGAGAATATCCTCGGGCGGGAAATCGGCGATGCGGAGAAGGATCGCCCCGGCGGGGCCGGCGAAATGCGGCGGCAGGTCGGCGACGGTCGCCCGCGCCATGGTTTCGATCGTGTCGAGATCGGGCGCGGTGCGCCCCAGCCAGTCGTTCATGTCCCACTCCTTGCCCGGCCCATCATATGGACAAAATGCACGGCCTGTGAAAGAGGGGGTGCGCCCGAGGAGACATCCCATGACCGTGACCCGTTTCGCCCCGTCGCCCACCGGCTATATCCATGTCGGCAATCTGCGCACCGCGCTGATGAACTACCTGATCGCCCGCAAGGCCGGCGGCACCTTCATCCTGCGCCTCGACGATACCGACCAGGAACGCTCGAAACCGGAATATGCGGACGCGATCAAGGAGGACCTCGACTGGCTCGGCCTGCACTGGGACCGGATCGAGAAGCAGTCCGAGCGGCTTGATCGCTACGCCGCGGTGGCCGATGAGCTGCGCGCCTCGGGCGATCTTTACGAAGTGTTCGAGACGCCGACCGAGCTGGACCTCAAGCGCAAGAAGCTTCTCAACATGGGGCGTCCGCCGGTCTATGACCGCGCCGGGCTGGCGCTGTCGGCGGCGGAAAAGGACAAGCTTCGGGCCGAGCGCGACGGATACTGGCGCTTCAAGCTCGACCAGCAGCGGACCGAATGGACCGACGGGATTCTGGGCGATGTGTCGATCGACACCGCCTCGGTTTCCGACCCGGTGCTGATCCGGGCGGACGGGCAGGTGCTATATACCTTCGCCTCCTCGGTCGACGATGTCGACATGGGCATCACCCATATCGTGCGCGGCGCCGATCACGTGACCAATACCGCGACGCAGGTGCAGATCATGCGGGCGATGGGCGGCACGCCGCCCGCCTTCGCGCACCATTCGCTTCTGACCGGCCCGCAGGGCGAGGGGCTGTCGAAACGGCTCGGCACGCTCTCCTTGCGCGACCTGCGCGCGAAAGGCGTGGCGAAAGAGGCGCTCCTGAGCCTGATGGCGCGGCTCGGCTCGTCGCAGCCGGTGGAGCTGAAGATGACGCTCGACGAGATCGCGGAGGGCTTCGATCTGTCGCAGTTCGGCGCCGCCCCGACGAAGTTCGACGCCGAGGATCTCTGGCCCCTGACCCGTGCCCGCAACCAGGCGCTGCCGTTGGAGGCGGTGAAGGAGCGGATCGCGGGCCTCGGCGTGCCGGCGGAGATGGCGGAACGGTTCTGGCGCGTCGCCTCGCAGAACATCACCACGCTCGACGACCTCGCGGGCTGGTGGGCGCTCTGCCGCGACGGGGCGGAGCCGGTAATCGCGGCGGAGGATGCGGAATTCGTGAAGACCGCGATGGCGCTGCTGCCCGAGCCGCCCTTCAACGATGCGACCTGGGCCGACTGGACCGCGAAGGTGAAGGAGGCGACGGGGCGCAAGGGCAAGGGCCTCTTCATGCCGCTCCGCCATGCGCTGACGGGGCAGTCGAGCGGGCCGGAGATGGCCGACCTGATGCCGCTTCTGCAAAAGGTCCGCGCGAAGGGCTGAGCGTCCGTAAGGTGGGTTTAAACCCACCTTACCCCGAAGGCTGGCGGGCGGTGGGTTGAAACCCACCTTACGGGCGGGCGGCGCGTTCGGCGAGTTTCAGGCAGAGCCGCGTCGCGACCGCCATGTCCTGCACGCTGATCCACTCCAGCGGCCCGTGGATCTCCTGCATCCCGGTGAAGAGGTTGGGGCAGGGCACCCCCATCTCGGTCAGGCGCGAGCCGTCGGTGCCGCCGCGGATCGGCACCGAGACGGGCTCGATCCCGAGATCGCGGCAGGCGGCGTGGGCGAGGTCCACAGGCCCCATGTCCTTTTCCAGCCAGTAGCGCATGTTGCGGTATTGCGGCCGGATTTCGCAGGAAATCTCGGCTCTGGGTTCGGTCGCCTGAACCGTCGCGCAGACCTGCCGGAGAAGGTCGCCCTTGGCCTCAAGCCCGTCGCGCTCGAAATCCCGCAGGATGAATTTCAGCACCACCTCGGCCGACGTGCCCTTCATCTCGTAGACATGGAGGAAGCCGTCGCGGCCCTCCGTCGTCTCGGGCGTCATCGTCACCTGCGGCAGGGTCTGGATGATCTTCGCCCCGAGATGGAGCGCGTTCACAAGCTTGTCCTTCGCGGTGCCGGGATGGATCGAGACGCCCTTGATGGTGACTGTGGCGCCGTCGGCGGAAAAGCTTTCGTACTCGACCTCGCCCACTGCGGCGCCGTCGAACGTGTAGGCGAAATCGGCGCCGAGGTCGGCGGGCAGGCGTTCGTCGACGCCGTGGCCGATCTCCTCGTCCGGGGTGAAGGCGATGCGGATCCTTCCGTGCGCGATGCCGGGATTGGCCAGGAGGTGCCGCGCGGCACTCATGATAACCGCGACGCCGGCCTTGTCGTCGGCGCCGAGAAGCGTCGTGCCGCTTGCCGTGATGATGTTATGGCCGGTCTTTTCGCCAAGGTGGGGCGAGACCTCGGGCCAAAGCGTCAGCGCCGGCGCGTTGGCGAAGCTGATCGCGCCGCCGTTGTAATTGCGGTGGACGACCGGTTTCACGCCGGTCGCGTTGAATTGCGGCGCTGTATCGACATGGGCGAGAAAGCCGATCGTCGGCGCGCCCTCCACGGTGGCCGGGATCGTCGCCAATACCGCGCCGTAGTCGGTGATCCGCACGTCGCTCGCGCCGATCTCGGTGAGTTCGGCGAGGAGAAGCCGCTGGAGGTCGAGCTGGATCGCGGTGCTGGGCTTGGTCCCCGTCTCCTCGTCGCTCTGGGTGTCGATGGCGGCGTAGCGCACCAGGCGCTCTTCCAGTTCGCGGTCGAAGTCGGTTCTCATCAGGGTTTCTCCGGAATCAGGTCTTGCGGCGCGGCAGGCCGAGGGCGTCGGCATGGTCGTCGACCAGCCGCCGTTCGGCCGCGCTGGTCGTCTGGTGGCGGGGGTAATGCGGAGCGGCGCGGTCGTCGAGGATGGGCGCCCATCCGGCGGTCGTTGCGAAAAAGCGGGCGACGCCGGCTTGCCCGAACTCCCTGAGAAAGCCCTGCACCACGGTGTCGAGATAACTGAGCAGGATCGGATGGTCGTTGGCCGGCAGGGCATGGTCCGGGTCCACGGCGTAGATCTCGATCCGGTGCGCCCAGAGGGGTACCGTCGTCAGCCGGTCATGGGCGAGCGGCTGGCGCCGATACGCCGCCTCGCGCCGGTCGAGAAGCGCCCAGTCGTCGCCCGGCACGGCGGCGACGAGGCCGTCGATCTCCGCCTCGGCCGGTTCGGCGGAGAGGTAGGGCCAGTCGCGCAAGGTCGTGTGCCGCCAGACCCGCCGCCAGCCGGCAAGCCGCGCCGGTTCGCCGGGCGCGTAGTCATGCGTCGCCCGGTTGACGAGCGAGCCGTAGCCGAAGAAGGCGGGGTGACGAATACTCATCCCGCTTTCATCGCCCGGCCCGGCGGGCGGTGCAAGGGGGTGGGCGGCCGCATGGGAAAGTGTCGTATTCCATTGCATACCCTCTTGCCGGAACCGGGCGATCCGCGCTAACCAGAGACTTGTCAGGACCGGGAGAATCCGGCGGGCGAAAGCCCTCACCGGTGCCGAAGGAGCAACCGCCCCGGTAAACTCTCAGGCTCAAGGACCGTCCTGACAGCGGAACTCTGGAGAGACCCCGGATCAGATCCGGGGCGCCGAAGGGATAACGATCTCAGGCGAAAGGACAGAGGGGGCATCGGAATGGGGGGCTTCGGCCGCCCCGGGCGATGCCGGATCATTGGAACCGGCGAGGATGAGGGGAGGGCGGCGATGGCCGACCTGAAACGGACGGTTCTATACGATCTGCATGTGCGCCTTGGCGGCAAGATGGTGCCCTTTGCCGGCTACGAGATGCCGGTGCAGTACCCTATGGGGGTGCTGAAGGAGCATCTTCATACCCGCGCGTCGGCCGGGCTTTTCGACGTGAGCCATATGGGCCAGATCCTTCTCACCGCGAAGTCGGGGCGGATCGAGGACGCGGCGCTGGCGCTCGAACGGCTGGTGCCGGTCGATATTCTCGGCCTCAGGGAAGGCCGCCAGCGCTATGCGATGTTCACCAACGACGCGGGCGGCATCCTCGACGACCTGATGGTCGCGAACCGGGGCGATCACCTGTTCCTCGTCGTCAACGCCGCCTGCAAGGAGGCCGACCTCGCGCATCTCAAGGCCGGGCTGCCGGATTGCGACGCGGGCATGGTAGAGGGCAGGTCGCTCCTCGCGCTGCAGGGGCCGAAGGCCGAGGCGGCGCTGGCCCGGTTGGTGCCGGATGTGGTCGATCTGACCTTCATGGACGTGGCGATCAGGGCCTGGGATACGGCCGAACTCTGGATCTCGCGCTCCGGCTATACCGGCGAGGACGGGTTCGAGATTTCGGTGCCCGACCGCTTTGCCGAGACCTTCGCGCGGCGGCTTCTCGACATGGACGAGGTGGCCCCGATCGGCCTTGGCGCGCGCGACTCCTTGCGGCTCGAGGCCGGCATGTGCCTTTACGGCCATGACATCGACGAGACGACGACGCCGGTCGAGGGCAACCTCACCTGGGCGATCCAGAAGGCGCGCCGCGCCGGCGGGGCGCGGGAGGGCGGCTTTCCGGGGGCCGAGCGGATACTGAAGGAACTCGCCGAAGGTCCGGCGCGCCGTCGCGTGGGCCTGCGCCCCGAGGGCCGGGCGCCGATGCGCGAGGGCACCGCGATCCATGCCGGGTCCGAGGGTGGGGCGGCGATCGGCACCATCACCTCGGGCGGCTTCGGGCCGTCGATCGAGGCGCCGATGGCGATGGGCTATCTGCCCGCCGACCTGACCGAGGGGACGGTGGTTTTCGGCGAGGTGCGCGGAAAAAGATTGCCGGCCGTCATCTCCGCGATGCCGTTCCAGCCCAACAATTACAAACGCTAGTCAACAGGGAAGCGACCCATGAAGTATACCGAAGATCATGAATGGCTCCGCGTCGAAGGCGATCTGGTCGTCGTCGGCATCACCGATCACGCTTCCGAACAGCTCGGCGACGTGGTCTTCGTCGAACTGCCGGAGCCCGGCCGCGCCGTGTCGAAGGGCGACGAGATCGTCGTCATCGAAAGCGTGAAGGCCGCGTCGGATATCTCGGCCCCGCTCGACGGCGAGATCGTCGAGGTGAATGCCGATGTCGCCGACAATCCCGGCATGGTGAACGAGGACCCGACCGGCAAGGCCTGGTTCTTCAAGATGAAGGTGGCCGATCTTTCCGCGCTCGACGCGATGATGGACGAGGCCGCCTACAAGGACCTGATCGGATAAGGACGCCCCAAGATGCCCTTCACCCCCACCGGATACCTGCCCTACGACTTCGCCAACCGCCGCCATATCGGCCCGTCGCCGGCCGAGATGGAAGAGATGTTCAAGGTGCTGGGGGTGAAGGATCTGGACGAACTGATCGACCAGACGATCCCCAAAAGCCTGCGGCAGGAGAAGCCCCTCGACTTCGGCAAGCCCAAGTCCGAACGCGAGCTTTTGTGGTTCATGCGGCAGGTGGCGAAGAAGAACAAGGTCTTCACCACGATGATCGGGCAGGGCTTCTACGGCACCGTCTGCCCGCCGGCGATCCAGCGCAACATCCTTGAGAATCCCGCCTGGTACACCGCCTACACGCCTTACCAGCCCGAGATCAGCCAGGGCCGGCTCGAGGCGCTGCTGAACTACCAGACCATGGTCTGCGACCTCACCGGCCTGGAAATCGCCAATGCGTCGCTTCTCGATGAGGCGACGGCGGCGGCGGAAGCCATGACGATGGCGCAGCGGGTGGCGAAGTCGAAGGCGACGGCCTTCTTCGTCGACGAGAACTGCCACCCGCAGAATATCGCGGTGATGCAGACGCGGGCCGCGCCCCTCGGCATCGAGGTGATCGTCGGCAATCCCGACAGGATCGAGGCGGACAAGGTCTTTGGCGCGATCTTCCAGTATCCCGGCACCTACGGCCACCTGACCGATTTCTCCGACCATATCGCGAGGCTCCACGCCGCCAATGCCGTCGGCATCGTCATCGCCGACCCGCTCGCGTTGACGATCCTCAAGGAACCGGGGGCGATGGGGGCGGATATCGCGGTCGGCTCCACCCAGCGGTTCGGCGTGCCGATGGGGTTCGGCGGGCCGTCGGCGGCCTATATGGCCTGCAAGGACGAACACAAGCGCTCCATGCCCGGCCGCATCGTCGGCGTCTCCATCGACGCGCAGGGCGGCAAGGCCTATCGCCTCAGCTTGCAGACCCGCGAGCAGCATATCCGCCGCGAAAAGGCCACGTCGAACGTCTGCACCGCGCAGGCGCTTCTGGCCAACATGGCCTCGTTCTATGCGGTATTCCACGGACCCGAGGGGCTGAAGGCCATCGCCCAACGCATTCACCGCAAGGCGGTGCGGGTGGCGCGGGGGCTCGAGGCGGCGGGCTACAAGGTCAGCCCGAAGCATTTCTTCGACACGATCACCGTCGAAGTCGGCCCGATGCAGGGGGTGATCCTGAAGGCGGCGCGGAAGGAGCGGATCAACCTGCGCAAGATCGGCGACACGAAGCTTGGCATCTCGCTCGACGAGACGACACGGCGCGACACGGTCCAGCGGCTCTGGCGGGCCTTCGGGATCGACCGCAAGGACGACGATTTCACCGTGCATTACCGGATTCCGGACGCGCTTTTGCGCGAGTCGGAGTACCTGACCCATCCGGTCTTCCACATGAACCGGGCCGAGACCGAGATGATGCGCTACATGCGCCGGTTGGCCGACCGCGATCTGGCGCTGGACCGGGCGATGATCCCCTTGGGATCCTGCACGATGAAGCTGAATGCCGCCGCCGAGATGATGCCGATCACATGGCCGGAGTTTTCCAACCTCCATCCCTTCGCGCCCGCCGAACAGACGCAAGGCTATGCCGAACTCTTCCACGACCTGTCGGAAAAGCTCTGCACGATCACCGGGTATGACGCGATGAGCCTGCAGCCGAATTCCGGCGCGCAGGGCGAGTATGCCGGCCTTCTGACCATCCAGGCCTGGCACGAGGCGCGGGGGCAGGGGCACCGCGACATCTGCCTGATCCCGGTCTCGGCGCATGGCACCAACCCCGCCTCGGCGCAGATGGCGGGGATGAAGGTCGTCGTGGTGAAATCGGCCGAGAACGGCGATATCGATGTCGAGGATTTCCGCGCCAAGGCGGAAGCGGCGGGCGGCAACCTTGCCGCCTGCATGATCACCTATCCCTCGACCCATGGCGTCTTCGAGGAGACGGTGCGCGAAGTCTGTGAAATCACACACGAATTTGGCGGCCAGGTCTATATCGACGGCGCCAACATGAACGCGATGGTCGGCCTCGTCCGGCCGGGCGATCTGGGCGGCGATGTCAGCCACCTCAACCTCCACAAGACCTTCTGCATCCCGCATGGCGGCGGCGGGCCCGGCATGGGGCCGATCGGCGTCAAGGCGCACCTCGCCCCGCATCTGCCGGGGCACCCGGAGACCGGCGGCAGCGAGGGGCCGGTCAGTGCGGCCCCGCATGGCTCGGCCTCGATCCTGCCGATTTCCTGGGCCTATATCCTGATGATGGGCGGGGCCGGGCTGACGCAGGCGACCAAGGTGGCGATCCTCAATGCCAACTACATCGCCAAGCGGCTCGAAGGCGCCTACGGCGTGCTCTTCAAGGGCCGGCAGGGCCGGGTCGCGCATGAATGCATCCTCGACACGCGGCCCTTCGCGGACAGCGCCCATGTCACCGTGGACGACATCGCCAAGCGCCTGATCGACAACGGTTTTCACGCACCGACAATGAGCTGGCCGGTGGCCGGCACGCTGATGGTGGAGCCGACGGAATCGGAGACCAAGGCCGAGCTCGACCGCTTCATCACCGCGATGCTCGCGATCCGCGAGGAGATCGCGGCGATCGAGAAGGGCGAGATCGACGCGGAGAACAATCCGCTGAAACACGCGCCCCACACGGTCAATGCGCTGATCGGCGACTGGGACCGGCCCTACAGCCGCGAACAGGGCTGCTTCCCGCCCGGAGCCTTCCGGGTGGACAAGTACTGGCCGCCGGTCGGACGGGTCGACAACGTCTACGGCGACCGGCACCTCGTCTGCGTCTGCCCGCCGGTCGAAAGCTACATGGACGCGGCCGAATAGCCGTCCCGCGCCCGTCGTTTTCGTGTAGTTTTTCCGTAGTGCCTTCGTCCCTACGCGCGTCGGGGCGGAGGCAGGACACGCCCCCCCCCCGCGATTGATCCTGGACAAGGTGCGGGCCCGGCCGCCATGGTTTTCTCTGCGGACAGGAACAGGAAAGGGACAGCGCCGATGTTGGAGATCACCCCGGCCACCGTCGTTCAGATCATCCTTCTGGCCCGCGAAGGATCCGTCGCGGAAACCCAGCTTCACGAGTTCATCGCCGGCCTCAACACCGACGACAAGGCGCAGCTGACGGCGATCGCCTGGATCGGGCGCGGCTCGTTCGAGGCCGAGGAATTCGACCAGGCGGTCGAGACCGCGGTGACCGAGGCCACCACGCCGACCGAGGACTACCTGATGGGCATGCCGCATCTGGCCGAGAACCTCGAGGCCGGGCTCGAGGCGCTGGGCGTAGATGTGACCGGCGAGGAGGAAGACCTGCTCTGACCCTTGCGGAAGGCGACGCGGCTTCCGATATATTCCCCGAACGGAATGTGAGGTGATGTCATGGCCGATGCCGTGAAACTGGTCTGTGCGACCTGCGGGCAGGCGAACCGGGTGCCGGCGACGCGGCTGGCCGAGGGGCCGAAATGCGGGTCTTGCGGCGATCCCTTGGTGAGCGGCAAGGTCGCCGAGCTTGATCTGGCCACCCATGACAAGCTGACGCGCGGCGACGAGTTGCCGCTGATCGTCGACTACTGGGCGCCCTGGTGCGGGCCGTGCCGGATGATGGCGCCCGAATTCGCGAAAGCCGCGCAGGCGCTGAAGGGCCGGGCGCGCTTCGCCAAGATCGACACGCAGGATCATCCGGCGGTGTCGCAGCGGCTCGGCATCCGGGGCATTCCGCTGCTGATCCTCTGGCACAAGGGCCGCGAGGTGGCACGGCTGCCCGGCGCGCGGCCGGCGGCCGAGATCGAGGCTTTCGTCCGCTCGAAGGCCGGCGCCGCAGCCTGAAGAATCTGTCTCTCTCCCGCCGCCGCGCGCTTGACAACGCCGCGTCGCTGGGCCACATGAGCACCCGGTGCGGGGCAGTAGCTCAGTTGGGAGAGCGCGTCGTTCGCAATGACGAGGTCAGGGGTTCGATCCCCCTCTGCTCCACCACTTGTCCTTGATTTTATTTGCAAATTTCCGGCTAAAGCGCCTCCGGCCTATGTCGAGGCGGCAAGTATCAGAATTCGAACGAAAAAGGTTCGAATTCTGATTCAACACGAACCCGAAACGCTTTAGTCGCTCAGAACGATGAAATCTGTGGCATTCGCGCTGAGTACAACCGCCGCGCCGCGTTCCGGCGGTGGCGCACTGGGGCGGTTGAACGTGTCCAGCGAGATCTGGCCGCCGGCGAAATTTACCGTGATGCGGATTACGGAGCCCATGAAATGAACGTCGCGGATGTTGCCGGGCAGCACGACATCACGGCCCGCGGCCCGGCCCAGGTGAATTGCCTCGGGCCGTAGCGCGAGGCCGATCTTGGCGCCTTCCCGTGCATTGATCGTGCGGGCGAGCGCGACTTTGGTGCCGGCGATTTCGACGCTTCCGTTGGTCGGGTCGATCAGGGTGGCATCAAACTGGTTTAGTGTGCCGACGAAGCCCGCGACAAAGCGCGTCGTTGGGCGATTGTAGATATCGAAAGGGGTTCCGACCTGATCGGCGATGCCTTTGTGCATGACCACGATCCGGTCCGACATCGACAGCGCTTCTTCCTGGTCATGGGTCACGAAGATCGTCGTGATGCCAAGTTCTTTCTGGATCTCGCGGATCTCGGTGCGCAGGCTGACGCGGATCTTGGCGTCGAGCGCCGAGAGCGGCTCGTCCAGAAGCAAAACCTGCGGGCTGGGGGCGAGGGCGCGCGCGAGTGCCACGCGCTGCTGTTGGCCGCCAGACAGTTGGAACGGATAGCGGTTGCCGAGGTCGGGCAGGCCGATGAGCGTCAGCATCTCGTGCACGCGGGCCGACGCCGCATCGTGCGCGACGCCTTTGACGCGCAGGCCGAAGCCAACATTCTGTGCGACCGTCAGGTTGGGGAACAGGGCATAGGCCTGAAAAACCATGCCGATGTTGCGCTGGTTCGGGCGCTGGCCGACGACGTCCTGACCATCGATACTGATGCCGCCGGACGTGACGCTTTCAAAGCCCGCGACCATCCGCAGCACCGTGGTCTTGCCGCACCCCGATGGGCCCAGAAGCGACACGAACTCGCCCTTGGCGACGTCGAGGTTGAAATCCTTCACTACCCGGTTCGGGCCGAAGGACTTTTCGAGATGCGAGAGCTTCAGGAAGGACATCAGTTTCTCGCTCTATCGTGTTTGGAGAGGCGGGTGACCAGCTGGATCAGGCCCATGCAGGCCCACGTTATGGCGAAGGCGATCACCGCAAGGGCCGCAGGCTCATAAGCGCGGTTGGCGCCGAGAAGCTGCATGTAGGGGCCAAAGGCCGGGCGGTTCAGCAGGGCGGCCATGGTGAACTCGCCGATGACGATCGCGAAAGTCAGGAAGGCGCCCGACAGCACCGCGACCAGCACGTTCGGCAGAATGATTCGCGCCAGGATCGTGATCCAGCCGGCACCGAGGCTTTGCGCGGCCTCGGTCATCGTGGCGACATCAATCGTGCGCAGCCCGGTATCGACGGCGCGGTACATGTAAGGCAGCGCGAGGGTTGTGTAGCCGAACATCAGCAAGATGTTCGTTCCCATCGCGGTGCCGGTGAGAGGCAGCCAGCTGGACGTGTTGTAAAGCCGGATATAACCGAAGACTACGACGATGGCGGGGATCACCAGCGGCAGGAGGGTGACGAACTCGATATAGGGCCGTGCGCCAGGAAGCTTCAGCCGCACCCAATAGGCAGTGGGCACGACCAGAAGCACGCCGAAGAGGATGGTGAAGATCGCCATCACCACCGAATAGCCAAATGTCTCCTGAAACTTCGGATCGCCAAGAACGCGAGCGTAGGCATCAAGCGAATAGACACCGCGCCGCATCTTCAGCGAAAACTCGGCCATGCCAACCAGTGGCATCAGGAAATACAGCATTCCCAGTGCAATGGCGCCCCAGGCGGCGATGCGGGTCATTTCTGCCACCTCTCGGAGCGCGCCCGCAAGACGATGTAGATCGTGTTGGCGATACCGGTGACGATGATCATCCCGAAGGCCAGCGCGTAGCCGAGATAGGGATTGCCCAGCACGTCGCCGCGGATCTGCGCGAAAAGCAGGATCGGAACGATGTTCAGCGACGACCCGGTCAGCGCAATCGCGGTGGCGACGGCGCCGAACGAATTGGCGAACAGCAGAGCCATCGTGCCGAGTATTGAAGGGAACAGGATCGGGAAGGCCACCATCCGCCAGTATTGCGGGCCCGTGGCACCCAGAATGGCGGCGGCTTCGCGCCACTCGCGCTTCAACCCGTCAAGGGCAGGGGTGATGATCAGGATCATCAGCGGAATCTGGAAGAAAAGGTAGGTGATCGTCAGGCCCCAGAAGCTGAGGATGTTGAAACCCATCGCCCGCAGATCAATGCCAAGATTGGTGCGCAGAAACACCGTCACCAGTCCGATAGGACCCAGAGTGGCCAGAAACGCGAAGGCCAGCGGCACGCCGGCGAAGTTAGAGGCCACGCCGGAAAAGGTCAGCAGCGGGCCGCGCACGAATTTTGGCAAGTCGCCCAGTGTCATCGCGGCCGCCATGCAGAAGCCCACAAGGCATCCGAGCGAGGCAGAGGCCAGCGAAATCTTGATCGACACCCAATAGGCCGAGCGGATCGAGGCGGTGTTCAACCCGGTGATATTATCAAGTGTGAAGCCACCGCCCTGCGCGCGAAATGCGCCGACAACGATGTAGAGCGTTGGCAGGATCAGGAACAGCGTCACGAAAGTCAGGAACGGCACCAGTCCTAGCCAATGCAACGGCAGCCTTTCGCGTAGTGGCACGCGCCTCGGGCCGACAGGTGATGGGGACGGTCTGGACATCGAGCCTCGGCGTGGGGACCTGGAAACAAGGCCCGCCCCACGCATCGCCCGGGGCGGGCCGTTCGATCCGTCAAGTTACTGGACGTTGGCGCCGACGACGGCGTCCCATCCAGCAACAACGGCTTCCTTGTTGGCGTTCACCTCATCCAGCGTCGGGAAGTAGGCCTTGGCATAGCCATCCGCCGGCGGCAGCTTGTCGAGCAGGTCCTGCGGCACCACACCACGTGCAACCATGTCGTTGAAGCGGATCGGGTGGCAATATCCAGCCAGCCAGCCAAGCTGACCTTCATCCGAATAGAGATATTCCATCCAGAGTTTTGCCGCGTTCGGGTGCGGTGCATAGGCGCTGATGGCCTGCACATAAACGCCCGCGAGTGTCCCCGACGCCGGGATGATCACCTCGACCGGCGGGTTGCCGGCAAGCGTGTCTTTCGCGGCCAGCGCGTTGTAGTCCCACATCGCGACGATCGGGGTTGCGCCCTGGGCCACGGTGCCGGCCTTGCCGATAACCGGTACGAAATTGCCCGCCTTGTTCATGTCGGCAAAGAACGCCAGACCCTTTTCGCCGGCGTCCTTGCCCGAGGCGCCACCATTGGCAAGACCTGCGGACAGCACCGCCAGAATCGCCTGGTTCGAAGCGCGCGGATCGCCCGCCAGAGCGACTGAGCCCGCATATTCCGGCTTCAACAGATCCGACCAGTCGGCCGGCGTGTTGGCGACGAGGTCTTTGTTCACCAGGAAAGACATCACCCCGTAGTAATCGCCATACCAGTAGCCATCGGCATCCTTGGCGCTGTCGGGAATCGAATCCCAGGTCGAGACCTTGTAGGGTTGTGTCAGCCCCTCGGCTTTCGAGGACGGGCCGAAGGCCAGACCCACGTCGATGACGTCGGGCGCCTGCGGGCCGGTGTTGTCCTTGTTGGCCTTGATCGCCTCGATTTCGTCAGCCGACCCCGCATCGGGGTTCAGCTCGTTCACGGTGATGCCGGGATACTTCGCCTTGAAGCCGTCGATCACCGCGCCGTAGCCGCACCAGTCATGCGGCAAGGCGATAGTGGTCAGCATTCCTTCGGCGTTGGCAGCCGCGACCAGCTCTTCCATCGTCTGAGCCCGCGCGCCGCTCGAAACCAGAAGCGCTGCGGCGCTGACGGTCATCGCAAATTTATGTGTGATTGACATATCTACGTTTCCTGATTGTTGGGGTGCGGGGTTCCGCCCCGTCGCGTGTTTCCTGGCCTGACGTCCCGTTTCGGGCGTGCCTCCCGCTTTTGACCGGGCACCGCAAGGGAATAGCCAATATGTCCGTTTGGCAAGTGAAATTCATACGACAATATCTTGTGGTGGTCTGCCATCGCATTCACTAGACAAAGTTTTTCTGACGGCTTTGCCAGAAGGAATGGAGTTGAGGCGGGCAGGGCGGTTTCGTCGCTTGGGCCATGACGAAGCGCGACCCTTTCAAGTGTTTCCCCAGCAGACCCGCCCTGGCACATCTATGTCGTCGCGGGGCGGTCACATCATCAAAGCCCCGTGACGTCCGAAACGATGCCGGGAAAGTGCTGATGCAGGTCCTTCTGTGTCTGGCCATTTTCCTGACCGGAGCTGCGTGGCCGGTTTTTGCTCCGCCGTCGACACATATTGCGCAAGGCTCAGACGGAAAGTGCCCGGGCCTCTGCGAACGACAGAAGCCTGCGGCTCTTCTCGTCCCAAAGGTGCAGCCGCGCACAGCGGAAGCTTTCCCGAAGCGTGATGCGCCTGGTCTGTTCCAGAGTCCCATGATCCTTGATCACCTCGGGTAGGCGATAGAACGGGATTCGGCAGGCCAGATGATGCACGTGGTGGACGCCGATATTCGCGGTGATCCAGCGCAGGATGCCGGGCAGCGCATAGTGCGAACTGCCGTAAAGGGCCGCCTCCCGGATGTTCCAGTCGTCCTCGTGCTGCCAGCTGGTTTCCTCGAACTGGTGCTGGACGTAGAAGAACCACATGCCGGCGATCGCGCCCAGAAGCATCGTCGGCAGGAACACGAACAGCAGGACATCCCAACCGCCCAGCCAGACGATCACCGTCAGGGCGAGGCCGATGACGGCGTTTGTCGCCATCGCACTCAGCCAGAAGCGCCTGCCGGACCGCATCAGGTGGACGGGCAGCCGGTTCTGCAGGAAGAAGGTGTAGAACGGCACCACTCCGAACAGGATGACGGGATTCCGGACGAGGCGATAGAGGCCCCGGCCGAGCCATCCCTTCTCCCGGTACTCCCTGACCGTCAGTATCGGGATGTCACCGATACCCCGCCGGTCCAGATTGCCTGCCGTGGCGTGGTGAATCGCGTGGGTCCTGCGCCAGACGTCATAGGGCGTCAGCGTGAGGACGCCGAGCCCACGGCCGATCCAGTCACATAGGCGCCGATTGCGGAAAAGGGACCCGTGCCCGCAATCGTGCTGGATGATGAACAGGCGGACGAGGAAGGCCGCGTTCGCCAGCGCCAAGGCCAGCGCCAGCGGGGTGCTGATCGTCAGCATCCACCAGGCCACCGCCCATATCGCGAAGAATGGCACCAGGGTGACTGCCAGTTCGAAAATGCTACGGGAGGGGATCGGCCGTTGATATCCTGCCAGCATCCGCGTCCAGTCCGCCGGAGTCAGCCGTTCGTCATCCTGGCTGCCGGATTGGACATCGCCGTCTTGGCTGCTGTTGCCATGCGGCAAGTCCCGATCACTGAACGGCCGGACCGGTTTGTCGGGCGATGCGGAAGAAGGTGTCATGGGCGTGTCTGCTCCTTTGCGGTCGAGCGTGTCAGGCTCACGGCCTCCGAACGGAGTTGCCGCCAGCGATGATCCGGTCAATGAGTGCCGCAACCGCCCGATGCGTTTCCGCCTTGGGGCCGATTGCGTTCTTGTGGGTCGCTGCGGCATCGCGGAGAACTCCCACGATCTCGTGCTCGGGCATCAGCTTGTGATCGTTCATCGCGAGCAGAAGCGCCTCGCAGATCGAGAGAGCCGCCATGCCGGCATGATCCGTCTGGTCGGGCATCGCAGGCAATCCTTTTGGCGAAGTGGCGTTGGGCCGGAGCAAGCCGGCTGATCCACCGTTTGTCGCAGGAAATGCGGCATGATAAACTGATCTGAAGCAGTCGCCGGGTCAAAAATTTTCAGTATTGCCCGCGCCGGGGATTTCCAGCAGTGCGAGGGGGCGCATGAACATCGTGGCGAACAGCCCCCTTACCCGCAAGCTCTCGGCCTTCGTCGCCCTGTCGGAGGTGGAGCGGGCCGTGCTTGAACGACTGCACCAGCGCCGCCGATCCTTTGTGGCTGGCCGCGATATGGTGCATCAGGGCCAGTCGGCCCAGGCGGCTTACATTCTGTCCGCGGGTTGGGTTTGTTCCTACAAGGTGCAGGCCGACGGGACGCGGCAGATCGTGGATTTTCAGGTGCCTGGAGATTTTCTGGGGTTGCGGAGCGTTCTCTTGCGCACCTCGGATCACAGCTTCGAGCCCATCGTGGACATTGAGGCCGCCGAAGTCACGGCGGGCGACCTTCTCGCAGCGTTCGCGCAGAGCCCTCGCCTGGCGACCGCAATTCTCTGGGCGGCGTCAAGGGACGAGGCGATGGTCGTGGAGCATCTCGTAGGGATCGGCCGGCGCGATGCGGACGCCCGCATGGCGCATTTCCTGCTCGAGCTCGGGTCGCGGCTCGCGCTGGTGGGTATGGGCCGAAAAGAGGGGTTCGACTGCCCGCTCACGCAGTACCACCTCGCCGATACGCTGGGGTTAAGCGCGGTCCATGTGAACCGCGTCCTGCGGCAGCTTCGCGAACGCGGGCTGGTGACGTTTCGGGACGGCCACGTGACGTTTCACGACTACTGCGGGTTGGTGGATCTCGCCGAGTTCGATCCTGCATATCTGGATCAGACCGGGCCGCTTCTGAAATGACGGGGCCGCCCTCCTTCGCTCACCAGGCGACCCCGGTGATCGCGTCAGACGCTGGAGGTCACGCGAGGGCGTGGGTCCTGCCGCACTGACGCAGGTGGACCTTGCAGACGGCATGAGCAGCGGGCCGCCGCCGACAGCACGGGTGCGGCGATGGCTCGGTTTGACGCGCTCGCCCGACAGATTGGCAGCGATCCCCATCACGAAGATGCCGCCGGTCCGAGACGAATGTTCAGCCGATGTGCATGGTCACAGAGGCTTATGCTCACCGGGCCGCCGACGCTGACGATAGCGACGCCGTCCAACTCCGCGGACAAGATACCGCAGCCCGTCCGCTGGGGATTTTCAATGATGATTTCGACCCGGCTCGCGCCCAGGGAAACGGTTGCTTCCAGCCTTGGCCAGGCTTTCGGGAAGCACGGGTCGACCGTCAACGTCTGCCCGGATCGCGTCAGCCCCAGCAGCCCCTCGATTCCTGCCCGGTACATCCAGCCTGCGGACCCTGTATACCATGTCCAGCCGCCGCGACCCTCGTGCGGGGCAGTTGAATAGACATCGGCGGCAATCACGTAGGGTTCGACCTTGTAGCGCGCCGCATCCGAAAGAGTCATGGCGTGGTTGATCGGATTGAGGAGCGCGAACAGTTCACCCGCCGCATCCCCGTTGCCCAGACGCGCCTGGGCAAGAATCGCCCACATCGCCGCATGGCTGTATTGTCCTCCGTTTTCGCGCAGACCCGGCGGGTAGCCCTTGATGTAGCCGGGGTCGAGCGGCGTCCGGTCAAAGGGCGGTGTGAACAGCAGCACCAGACCGGAATCGGCCCGGACGAGATGCCTTGTCATGGACGCCATTGCAGTCGCGGCGCGCGTCGGTTCGGCCGCACCCGACAGGACCGCCCAGGATTGGGCGATGCTGTCGATGCGGCATTCTTCTGACGCCGCCGTTCCAAGGATCGTGCCATCGTCATAGGTGCCGCGCCGATACCATTCACCGTCCCATCCCTCGCGTTCGATCGCCTCGCGCACCGCTGACGCATGGGCGCGCCAACGGGCAGCGCGGACCCGGTCGCGGGGATCGGCAAGTGGGGCCATCTGGTCAATGGCCGCAATCAGGAGCCAGCCAAGCCAGACACTCGTTCCGGCACCAGCCTCGCCGACACGATTCATCCCGTCGTTCCAGTCGCCCGTGCCGATCAGCGGCATGCCGTTGGCCCCGGTCTGCGCGATGGCCATGTCCAGACCCAGGGCGCAATGCTCAAAAAGCGTGGCGGTCCGCTCCGACCGCGTGGGCAGGAAGAAGTTGTCGTGCGCGCCGGGGTCGACCGCCGGGCCTTCGAGGAAGGGCAACACCTCGTCCAGAACGCCCACGTCGCCCGAGACCCGGACGTAGTGGGCCGCGCAATACCCGAGCCAGACCCGGTCGTCGGATATCCGGGTCCGCACTCCCTGGCCCGAATGCGGCAGCCACCAGTGCTGCACATCGCCCTCGGGGAACTGTCGGGATGCCGCACGCAACAGGTGTTCGCGCGTCATCTCGGGCCGGCTGAAAGTCAGCGCCATACCGTCCTGCAACTGATCGCGGAAGCCATACGCTCCACTGGCCTGATAGAATCCGGCGCGTGCCCAGATGCGGCAGGCAAGCGTCTGATAGAGCAGCCAGCCGTTCAGCATGATATCCATCGCGCGATCCGGCGATCGCACCTGCACGGTCGTCAGGAAGCCGTCCCAATGACGCTTCACCCGGGCCAGCACGTCGCCCGGATCCGTCGCGCGCATCCTCAGGATCAGTGCACGGGCGTCATCGGCACTGGCAGCCTGACCCAGCAGAAACACGACCTCGGTCCGCGCGCCCGGCGCGAGCGTGATGTGGCGCTGCAGGGCGGCGCAGGGGTCGAGAGCGGGTCCGCTTGCCCCCGAGAGTTCAGCTTTTCTGAGGCCTGCCGGATCAGCCATGCTTCCATCCCGGCCGAGAACCTCGGTGCGGTCGGCAGTGCGGCTTGTGGTGCCGGCCCCGAAATCGGCGAACGCGACGCGGCCGGGAAAGGCGATGCTCCAGGGATTTCTTGCAAGGATCGCTCCGGTAGGCGGGTCGATCTCGGTCGTGACGAAGGATGCAGTCCGCTGGCGCGACGGGCCCAGCGCCCATTCGACATAGGCAGTGGCTGCAACCCGTCTGGTGCGGTTCGATGTGTTGTGGATCGTCAGACGGGTTATCTTCACGGGTTCGTCCAGCGGCACGAACTGCACCATTTCGCCTTCCAGCCCGTCGTACCCGTGCTGGAAGGAACTGTATCCGAAGCCATGACGCGCGACATAGGTGCCCTCGGTCCGGACCGGCCGGGCGGTGGTGGTCCAGACCTGATCACTGTCCAGATCGCGAATGTAGATCGCTTCGCCCGAAGGGTCGCACACGGGGTCGTTCGACCAGGGCGTGATCTGGTTCTCACGGCTGTTCTCGGCCCAGACGTGGCCCGTGCCCTCTGCCGAAACCAGAAATCCGAAGCCGGGATTGGCGATCACGTTGATCCAGGGGGCCGGCGTGCTCTGGCCGTCACGGAGCACGGTGACGTATTCCCGCCCATTGTCGGCGAAGCCGCCGATGCCATTGAAGAACTCCAGTTCGAGCGGCACCTCCTTCGACACCGCCACAGGCGTGCGCCGGGCTCGTGGCTCGCGTGCCAGATCCGGGGAGGACAACGCCATGCCGTCAAGCTGCTGACCGATGCTGCCGCGACCCGCAACGAGAACGGCCCCCGCCACGGCAATCAGAAGCGCGCGCGCCTCGGGTGCGACGAGATCGGCCCGCAACGTGTGGATCGCCCCTTTCAGCGTTCCGTGCCGGCCCTCTGTCCGTGGAATCGTCTGTGCCGACCGAACGGCCGTTTCGATGGCAATCTGCAGGTCCTGAATGTAGGACGACGACCGTTCGTTGAGGATGACCAGATCGACCGGATACTGCCTCATGCGCCAGTATTCATGGGCGCTGAGCATCTCGTTCACATGGGCCATGTCTTCTGGGTCTTCAATCAACAGAAGGATGATCGGAAGGTCGCCCGAGATTCCCAGTTGCCAAAGACCCGACTGAGGACCGGCCCCGGCAGAGATCTGCGCCGCGGATGCACGTAGCCGCGCTTCGCTGCGGATGAGGGCGCCCGACAGTCGCTGGAAGTCCGAGGCCTCTGCGTGAGTGACGCCCAAATGGCGCAATTGCACCTCCGCCCGGGTCCAGGACAGCGTCACGGCCCGGTCGAAAGCCGATGGATCGCTGTGGCGCTCGACCTGATCCAGCAGCAGATCGGGTGACGCCGAAACCATGATCCAGAACGTGACCCTTGCCATGCCGCCTGCGGGAATACTGACACGCCGTCGGATCGAGAATACTGGGTCGAGCACGGTTCCCACGGTTCCCGAAAGGGGCGCGTTCAGCATCTGGGCCGTGTCGATACTGCGACCGCGGCCGATGAAGCGCGCCCGGTCCGTCTCCACCTGGATCGGCGCGGTCTCGATTCCCTCGACGACAGCGATATGGGCGGCCCAGACTTCGGGATCTTGCGGAGATCTTCTGCGGCGCGTGGCGATGATGACGCCAAGCTCGGGCATGAAGTCGGTCACGACGAACATCTTCGAGAATGCCGGGTGGGCCAGATCGGCGGCCGCCGGGGCCAGCACGAGTTCCGCATATGATGTCAGGTCGACTTCGCGCGCGGTACGACCTGAGTTCGTCAAGGTGACGCGCCGCGCCTCCGCGTCATCTTCGGCGGAAACGACGATTTCCGTCGTGGTCGTCAATCGCCTGCCCTGATGCGTGAAGGCCGCGTGATGCTCGCAGAAGACAGCCCTGTGACGCTCGGCCTCGTCCCGTTTCGGCTGCACCCCCGCCGACCAGAGTTCGCCCGATGCCGTGTCCCGGGCAAAGATGAACGAACCGAGATCGGACCGTGTCGGGTCGGCATGCCAGCGGGTGACAGCCATGTCGCGCCAGTTGCTGAACCCGGCGCCCGTGGGTGTCACCATCACGCCGTAGGTGCCGTTCGACAACAGATGCGCGGTCGGCGCCGCAGCGGCCGGGTTGTCGAACCGGCGGACGATCGGAATGTCGCTGGTCTCGACCGGGCTGACCAGCACCTCTTCCGCGCGGGGATGGACCGTTGCCACGTCTCGCGGAACCCGTTCCTGCAAAAGAAGATCGACGCCCTGAATCATCGGCTCGGCATGAAAGCGGTCGCGCAGGCAGCCGTGCAGAAGCACGTTGGCGATCGCAGTGATCGTCATGCCCTGATGATGCGCCATGAAACTTCGGACGATGGCGAAACTTGCCTCGGCGGGCAGGCGGGCAGGGGTGTAATCCAGGGCCTCGAAGAATCCGAAACGGCCCTCGGCGCCCAGCGCGGCAAGGCGCGCAAAGTTGCGGACGGCGGCCACCGGGTCGACCATCGCGGCAAGTGCCGTGGCATAGGGCGCGATCACCCGGTTCTCGCCAAGCCCGCGCTTCAACCCCAGACCGGGAACGCCGAAGTTCGAATACTGGTAGGACATTTCCAGGTCGCGCGCGTTGTAGGCGGATTCCGATATGCCCCAAGGCGTCTCGATCGACTTAGCATGCGCCTGTTGCCGCGCCACGATCAGGCGATTGGTCTCTTCCAGAACCGAGCCGACGGGCGAACGCATGACGAGCGAGGGCATGAGGTATTCGAACATGCTGCCCGACCATGAGATGAGGGCCGACCCGGCGCCGATCGGCGTCGTCGCCCGGCCCAGCCGGAACCAGTGACGCGTCTCGATGTCGCCCTTCGCGATGGCAAAGAAGCTGGCCAGCCGGGCCTCTGACGCCATGAGGTCGTAGCAACTGGGATCGAGCGTGTTTGTCGCGACCGAGAAGCCGATGGAAAGCAGCTTCTTTTCCGGCTCCAGCAGGAAGCCGAACTCCATCTTCGCAGCGAGGCGGTGGGCCAGTTGTGCAAGCTGGTCGAGCCGCCGGCCAAGTTCGTCATTGCCGGCGGCGGCCGCCTGATGCCCTGCAAGACAGGTCTCAACGGCAGTTGTCCAGAAAACGAGATCTGAATCCGGATCGGCAATCGCGTTCGCGAGATCAGTGGCACGTGCGGCAAGTGGCGCCAGTTCCGGATCGCCGAGCGCGCTCTGGTCCGCGAGCGCATCCGCCAGTTGCGTCAGCGTGGCCCGGAATCCGGTTTCGAAAAGCCCCGCGTCATCGGCCGCTTCCTGCGCGAGTTGTATCGTATCGAGAAGCCCCTGTGCACCATCAGGGGAAGCCGTGCGCCAGTCGAGCAGGGCTTGCGACAGGCAAATGAGGTGGCCCGCCAGATTGCCGCTGTCGACCGACGAGATGTAGGGCGGGTCGAGGACACGCAGATCCCGGGTGTCATACCAGTTGTAGAGGTGCCCCCGGAACCTCGGCATCCGCTGCATCGTGGTGAGGGTCCGTTCCAGCCGGTCGAGCGCATCACCCAATCCGATCCAGCCCATGTCATGGGCCGCGACCGTTGACAGCAGGTAGAGGCCGATATTCGTCGGCGATGTGCGGTGCGCTATCGCCGGCTTCGGCACTTCCTGGAAGTTGTCCGGCGGAAGGAAGTTGTCCGCCTCGGTCACGAAGGTCTCGAAGTATCGCCACGTTCGACGCCCGATGAGCCTCATTCTGCGGGCTTCGGCCTCGGACAGGGGGGCGACGTTCCTTGCGGCGCAGGGTCTGCTGACGATCTGCGCAATGGCGGGCGCGGCGAGCCAGAGCAGCGCCAGCGGGACCACGACGGGCCAGATCCCCGGATTGACCGAGATGGCAAGCGCGCAGGTGCCGAGACCAAGGAAAACTCCACCCGCCATCGAACGGTAGTATCCGGCGATGTCGGGCAATGCGCTGCTGGCCCCCTGCGCAGCCGTCATCCACTCCAGCAGGTTGCGGCGGGTCACGGCCAGCCGCACGAGGCTGCGCGCAATGGCGTCAAGCATCCGCCAGGCAGCATCGGCAAGAAATACCACGGTCAGCGCGATCTGGGCGGCCGCGGTGGCGGCGTCGGATGCAAAAGCGACGAAGTGGCTACGCGCGGTGATGCCTGCACGCCCCGGCAGGATGGCAAAGGGAAGCGCCCAGAGTTTCGGCAGAGCAAGGACCGCCAGAATGCAGCCCGTCCAGGCCGCCGCGACCGGCAAGGGCAAGAGCCAGCCCGTGAAGAGTGTGGCCAGCGTCATCGGGGCGACCAGGGATCGCCGCAGATTGTCGACCATCTTCCACCAGCCGATGGCGGGGATGCCGCCACGGTCGGTCCGGTTCGGGCCGAAGATCCAGGGGAAGAGTTGCCAGTCGCCTCGTGTCCAACGGTGCCGGCGTTGCGAAGCCACGTCGAAGCGGGCAGGAAAATCCTCGACCACCTCGATGTCGGATGCCAGAGCCGCGCGGGCAAAGATGCCCTCGAACAGGTCGTGGCTGAGCATCGCGTTTTCCGGAACACGCCCCGATAGTGCGGCCTCGAACACATCGATGTCGTAGATCCCCTTGCCCGTGAACGAGCCTTCTTCGAACAGATCCTGATACACGTCCGAGATCGCCGCCGCGTAGGGTTCAATGCCGCCGGGGCTGGAAAACACCCGCTGAAAGACAGAGCCTTCTTCAGCGACTGGAAGGGCTGGCGTAACACGCGGCTGCAGGATCCCGTAGCCTCGCGTCACCCTCTGCTTGACCGGATCGAAGATCGGACGGTTCAGCGGATGCGCCATCTTGCCGATCATCCGCCGCACCGTGTCGCGCAGAAGGCGCGTATCGGCGTCCAGCGTGATGACATAGCGCACCCCGGCCGGGACAAACGGCGCGGGTCTGCCCAATGAGAGGAAACTCGTATCCGTTTCACCGCGCAGAAGGCGGTTGAGTTCGGTCAGCTTTCCGCGCTTTCGCTCCCACCCCATCCAGCACCCTTCCGCGGCGTTCCATTTCCGACGACGGTGCAGAAGAAGGAACCGGTCGCCGTTCTCGGAGGGGTATGTGGCGTTCAGCCGGGCGATGCCCGCGACGGCCGCCGCGATCAGGGCGTCGTCGTGATCGGTTGTTTCGCTCGGCGAGTCCGGTCCATCAGACAGAAGCGCATAGTGCAGCGCACCATCCGCGCTCGACAGGTGATGCACCTCAAGCCGTTCCAGTTGCTGCTCGAGATCCGGGACGCCAGTCAGGATCACGGGGACTGCGACGATCGTGCGCAGGTGTTCGGGGACGCCGTCCAGCAGGTCCAGGCCCGGCAGCGGCGTCGGACCCACCGATCGTGTGACAATCAGGTTGACCAGAGCGGACCCAGCCTCGCTTGCCACGACCCACCCAGTCAGCGCCAGAACGGCAAGGGCGAAAGCACCTGCACCTGCCGCTCCCGTCACCCAGATCGCGGCTGCCAGAACTGCAACCGAACAAGTGGCTATCGCGCCGAGATAGCCGCGCAGCCCAAGTCGCATGGTCCACCGGAGTGCCCTTAGGCGCAGAGGTGGCGTATAGCGGACCGACTGCTCCAGCGCGCTGCGGCCCGGCCCGATGAGGTTGAAACCCGGATCCCGCGACAACTCGTCCGCGTTGCCAGCCGCAAGCGCGATGGCCTCTTCCGTCACGGCAATCTCGCTCAGGCCAGACCCGCGCGCGAGATCCTCGATCGCGGTGCGGTACCGGTTGCGCGTGACGAAGTCCATGTCGGCGAAACCGGTGCTCTCCCGCAGCCGCGCATCGATCAGGCTCACCTCTTCGAAGAAATCGGCCCAGTCCACTTCGGAAACGAGGCGCATCGAGGTGACGACGTTTCGCATCGACACATTCGTGGCAGCCTGCCGCGTTTGCGCGTTCAGGATGGTCATTTCGAGCGACGAACCCTGACGCCTGAGCTTGTCCTCCAGCCAGACACGCAACGGGGTCTCGGCAGGGTCGAAGCCGCGCAACCGTTTGGCCATCTGGGCGGTCATGATCTCGGGCAGATCGAGGGTGTCATAGGCGGAGAGGGCCGGATTGCGAGTTTCCGAAGGCAACTGCCCGGTGCCAATCACACGATTGACCAGTTCGTCGGCCGTTCCGCGCAGGATCTGGCCTTCGGAAATTTCGGTGGCCAGCCGCCGCATGTTCTCGACCAGCAGGATGCGCAGAGTAATGGCAACCGCCCAGATCTCGCCGATCGTCAGCGGTTGGACCGTTTGATAGGCATCGACAAAACGTACGAGGGACGTACGCGACACAAGGCTGTCGGTGTGGGCGACATACGCCCAAGCCAGCCCAAGAACGCGGGGGTAGCCCGCGAAGGGGCCATCGGCAAGCTTCGGCAACTGTTGATAGTATTTCGGCGGCAGATCATCCTTGATCTGCCTCACTTGCTGTTCAACGAGGTGGTAGTTGTCCAAAAGCCATTCGGCAGCGGGGGTGACGGTCTTGCCTGCCTGCAGCGCGCGCGCCGAGGAACGATACGCGTCAAGCAGGACCGAGGCGTTCTCTTTCAGACGGACCGCAAGGGACGGAACCCGGACCGGGCGACCCGTTGTGACCGTTTGCGCCAATGCCAGGCTGCGGGCGTGATGCTCCAGCCGCTCGACCCCGAAGAGATCGGACCGGATCGGAGCCCGGTCCTGCCATGGGTTCAGGGCATACCGGCGCCACTGCATCGCCCGCGCCATGTCCCGCAGCATTCGGCGGCTCACCTGACCGGCGGCGCTTTGGGCTTGGCGGCATCGGTCGACTCAGGCTGCCCTTCCGATAGCGGGCGGCAAGGTGGCGCCTTGGCGCGCAGAGACGGGCCGCACTGAACCCGACTGGTCATCGCAGCCCATTTGAGCTCGATCTGCTCCCATCCGATGCGGTGAGTCTTGCGGTCGGAGGGCTTGCATTCGGATGGCCTGCTGCTCCGGTCAACGGCGCTGAAGTCGCCCTCATGCGCACGGACGTCACGGACATGGAGCTTGAATGGATTCAAAGGCCGTTTCGGGCCTGACCCTCCCGCGGTTGCGCGGCTCGCATTGAAGGGCACGGCACGGATTTCCTCTCCAACCCCGGATATGCTGCCGGCGCCCGGATCTTTCCCGCTCGGAGCGGCGCCGGGTTTGTCCCGCGGCTTGTCGATTGCTGGGCCAAGGTGAAGGGTGATATCGCCTTTCGGCGGACGTAGTCCTTCGACCATGTCGCGCTCCTTTCATGACTGAACGACGCCGACCGAAGATCTGCGCAATCAGTCGTGCGCATTTCGGCCAGCAGTTACGCTGGAACCTATGTGTCAAACGTTCGGGGTTCGAATGAGTTCCGAGAAGGCCCGACTTCCGCCAGACCCTCACACAAATCAGATGTCGGTGGGTTGCCGCGATGTCGGCAGGGGCCGAAAGCAATTGCGGAAACCATGCATCAATTTTCGATGGAAGGGTAGCGTTTTGTGCTACGACTACATAGATGAATGGTGATCGGCTGACGGAAATTCGCGCAGCGCCGGGCCTGCTTTCAGGCCCGCCATGTCTTTGGTTCATGCTCCTGATACTCCGACGCGCATTCGCGGCGGGTTCGCGCCGTCTCTGACAGGCGGGAACTTTGCTTGAGTTTCCGCGTTTCCTTTTGCACGCCGGCTTGGCGAGAATGGAGTGACCCCGATGAAGAAGATCAGAACGGTGCTGATACCTGCGGCAGGCCAAGGAACCCGTCTCCTTCCCGCAACGAAGGCGACGCCGAAAGAACTGCTGGCCGTTTATGATCGACCCGTTCTGCAGTTTGCCCTGGATGAAGCCATTGCCGCCAGAGTAGAGCGCGTGGTGATCGTGACACATCCGTCCAAAGCCGCAATCCGGTCCTACATCGAGTCGGAATATCCCTGCACCGACAGAAGCAGCGGAAAGCATGGTCTTGCGGATGTTCTTTCCGATCTCAAGTTTTCGCCGTCGATGGAGGTCGTCTTTGTCAACCAGAGCCAGCCGCTCGGCCTGGGCCATGCGATCCTCTGCTGCCGCGACCTGGTCTTGCCCGGACCCATTGCGGTTATTTTGCCCGATGACATCATCATGGGCGAATCGTGTCTCGCGGAAATGACCGAAGCCTATGCCGGCGGCCACATGATCGCCGCGATGGAGGTCGGTGAGGCCGAAACGCAGTGTTATGGCATCTTTTCGCTGAAGAATTCGGGCCACGGGCGCTCCGTGCCGGTGAGCGGGATGGTCGAAAAGCCGCCGGTGGGCCAGGCTCCGTCCCGACTTGCAGCCGTTGGCCGGTACATTCTTGATCCGGTCATTTTCCCGACCCTTGCGGCGACCCGACCCGGCGCTGGCAACGAACTGCAACTCACTGACGCGATCGCGCACGACGCCGGTTCCGTCACGCTCACCGCCTTCCGCTTTTCCGGAAGGCGCTTTGATTGTGGCAGCCACGATGGGTTGATGGAAGCCGGACTGGCGCGCCAGGCCGTTGTGAAGAACCGGAGGGACCAGGATGCCGGCAACGGATCCGGTCCCGTCCGGTTCAAGGCGATGTACCCACGCCCCATGCCGGGCGAACCGATTGCCTCTCCCTGCGTCATCCCGTGAGACGGCTCCGCCAGCGGAACTTGCCTTGGGTAGTGTCCGAGGACGTGGCGGACCTCGCCGCCCCGTTCGACCCGCGCAACTGCAATCGGGAGCGTCGCCTTGTGGACATCAAGCCCAAGGAACATGCTGTCTGCATATGGTCTCTCCCCCCATTCTCGAGGCACGGCGCCAGCCAATCCGACGCAACCCTCGAACCGGGAATGCCGCGGGAGAGGCCACAGACCCGGTCAGATCGCAACGCGATCATGGGGTCCAGGCCGCCGCCTTCCGCGCCCGCCAGAGCGTGAAGAGCCCCGCCGCCACGACGACGACGGCGCCGATGGCGACGTTCGGCTCCAGCACCTCGCCGAAGACGAACATTCCGAGCGCGGAGGCGAAGACGAGCTGCAGGTAGGCGAAGGGCTGGATCGCGCTCGCCTCGGCCACTTCAAGCGCCCGGATCATCAGCCAGTGGCCAGTAGCCGCCGTGCAGCAGAGGACCGCCATCCAGACCCAGTCCGGCCCCGTCATCGGTTCCCAGTGGAAGAGCCCGACCGCGGTCATGACCACCGCGCCGCTGATTCCGGTCCAGAAGAAGCTGACCGCCGAGCGGTCGCCGCGCGCGACATATCGGGTCAGGAGGCCGTAAAGCGCGAACATCAAGGCCGCGACCAGCGGGATCAGGGCGGCGGGCGAAAACACCCGGTAGCCGGGTTCGAGGATGATGAGCACACCGAGGAAGCCGACCCCGATCGCCGCCCAGCGCCGCCAGCCGACCTTCTCGCCGAGGACCGGACCGGAGAGGGCGGCGACCAGCAGGGGGTAGCAGGTGAAGACCGCGTGGCTTTCGACGAGGCCGAGGATGGTGAAGGCCGTCACCATCACGCAGATCTCGGCGGCGAGGAGGACGCCGCGGAAGATCTGGATCGCCGGATAGCGCGTCTTCACCGCCGCGCGGAGCCCGCCGCCCTTGCGCGCGGCCACCGCCATCACGAAGGCGGCGAAGAACCAGTAGCGGATCATCACCACCATGTAGACGTTGTATTCGCTGGCGAGGTGGCGCGAGATGCCGTCCTGCATCGCGAAGACGAAGCTCGTGGCGATCATCAGCATCGCGCCGAGGCGGAAATTCTGGTCGGTCATCGCGCCTCGCCGAGGATGCCGCGGCTCATGTGCCGCTTCTGGCCGTAGCCCTTCGCCCGCTCTACCTGAAATCCCGCCGATGCCAAGCCCCTGCGGACGAAGCCCGCCGCCGAGTAGGTGGCGAAGCTGCCGCCCGGGGCGGTGTGGCGGGCGACCTCGGCCATGAGGTCCTCCGACCAGAGCTCGGGGTTCTTCGCCGGCGAGAAGCCGTCGAGATACCAGGCGTCGGCAACGCTGGCCCAGCGCGGCAGCGTCCCGCGCGCGTCGCCCGTCACGATCTCGACCTCGACCGGGCCGAGCGCGAAGCGGCGCGCGCCCGCCGCCCAGGCGGCGAGGAGCGGTGCGCCCAGCGCGGCCGCCTCGGGGAAGGCCGCGAGCGCGCGGCCCATGTCGGCGGCGGGCATCGGGAAGGCCTCGAAACTCGTGTAGCTGAGCCGGCCCGCGATGCCCGCCCCCGCCCAGGCGGCGCACGTGGCGAGGAGGTTGAGCCCGGTGCCGAAACCCAGTTCGGCGATGCGGAACCCGGGGCGGAAGCGGCCGGGCAGGCCGTTGCCGTCAAGGAAGACGTGCCGCGTCTCGGCCAGCCCGTCGGCGAGCGAGAAATACGGATCGTCGAAGAGGGCGGAGACCGGCACCCCGGTCTCGCCCCACAGAACCCGCTCGCTCTGGCCCTTCGTTGCCATCTGGCTTACCCCTTCGGGGGGCAGATAGGCGAAGGGCGGGGCCGATGGCAATCGCGGATGTGACGGTGATGGGCGGCGGCATCTTCGGGCTGAGCATCGCCTGGGAATGCGCCCGCCGCGGCGCCGCCGTCCGGCTGGTCGAGCGCGACCGGATCGGGGCGGGATCCTCGGGCGGAATCGTCGGCGCGCTGGCGCCGCATGTGCCGGAGAACTGGAACCCGAAGAAGGCGTTCCAGCTCGACAGCCTGCTGATGGCCGCGGGGTTCTGGGCCGAAGTGGCGGAGGCGTCGGGGGTCGATCCCGGCTATGCCCGGCTTGGACGGCTGCAACCGCTCGCCGATGAGGCGGCGGTGGCGCGGGCGGGAGAGCGGGCGGACGGGGCGGCCGGACTCTGGCGCGGGCGGGCGGACTGGCGGGTGGTGCCGGCGCGGGCGGATGGCTGGGCGCCCTACAGTCCGACGGGATGGCTGATCGAGGACACGCTCTCGGCCCGGCTGCATCCGCGCGCCGCGGCCAAGGCGCTGGTGGCGGCGATCCGCGCGAAAGGTGGCGTGGTCGAGGAGGCGGTGTCGGAGCCTCCGGCGGAGGTATTTTCGAACAGAAGACGCGAAGGCGTGGTCGTCTGGGCGACGGGCGTCGCGGGGCTGGCCGATCTGTCCATGGATCTCGGCCGGAGGGTCGGCGCGGGCGTGAAGGGGCAGGCGGCGCTTTTCGCCTGCGCCGCGCGCGACCGGCCGCAGCTTTTCGCGGGAGGGCTGCATGTGGTGCCGCATCATGACGGGACGGTGGCGGCGGGCTCGACCTCGGAGCGCGCGTTCGAGACGGCGGGCGGGACGGATGAGCGTCTCGAGGCGTTGATCGCCACCGCGCGGTCGCTCTGTCCCGCGCTCCGCGATGCCGCCGTGATCGAGCGTTGGGCCGGTGTCCGGCCGCGCGCGAAAAGCCGGGCGCCGATGCTCGGGGCCTGGCCGGGGCGGGACGGGCAGTTCATCGCCAATGGCGGCTTCAAGATCGGCTTCGGCATGGCGCCGAAGGTGGCGGCGGTCATGGCCGATCTGGTGCTCGACGGCCGCGACGCGATCCCGGACGGCTTCCGGGTCGAGGACAGTCTCTGATCCCGGCGTGGTCACGCGATCTCGGCCGGGCCGTCAGCCCGCCTCGGCCTCCATGCACAGCCGTCCGTCCTCCCCCGCGACCCAGAGCCGCGTCCCCGCCCGGCAGAACCGCGCCTTTTCGCCCGCGATCAGCGGCGCCGTCGCGCGGAAGCGGAAGTGCCGGAGCGCGCCGAGCGCGCCTTCGGCCATCAGCACCAGATGCTGGGCCAGAAGCGGCCCGTGCACGACAAGGCCCGCATAGCCCTCGACCTGCCGCGCGTAGTCGGCGTCGTAATGGATGCGGTGCCCGTTGAAGGTCAGCGCCGAATAGCGAAAGAGGTCGGTCGGCGTGAAGACGCGGTGCTCCTCCTCGCCGGCGCGGGCGGGCGCGTCCGGCGGCCGCGGGGCGGGAGCGCCGGGGACAGGGTCGGCGCGGTAGACGAGATCCTGCCATTCGGTCACGCAAAGTCGCCCGTCCTGGCGGATCTCGTGCCGGACGGTGACGAAGGCGAGCGGACCCGACCGCCCGGTCTTGCGCTCTGTCCGCTCGATTACGGCCCGCTTTTCCGCCTCCCTGCCGATTCCGATCGGGGCGGCGAATGCCAGCCGGCCGCCGGCCCACATCCGCCGCTTCAGCCCGAGATCGGGGAGGAAGCCGCCGGTCGCCGGATGCCCGTCGCGGCCGAGCGCGTCACGGGTGGCGACGGTCCAGAAATAGACCTGATGTCCGAAGGGGATCAGCGCCGCCTCCGGATCGAAATCGCGGCCGAGCGTGGCGGCGAGCGCCTCCGCCCGGCCGGGGTCGAGCCGTTCCCTGGCCCGCCGTTCCGCCCCGCTCATGGCCCGACAGGCTTGGCGAAGGTGACGGAGGTCGGGCGGTCGAAGCCTTCATGCGCCGTCGTGCCGGTGCGGGCGAAGCCCATCGCCTCGAAGGCAACGTGGTTGCCGGTCAGTTCCACCCGGCTCCGCATCTCCAGCACCGGCAGGCCGAGTGCCTTGGCCCGCGCCTCGGCATGGGCCAGAAGCTGGCGGGCGAGGCCCCTGCGCCGGAGGCTCTCGGCCACCGCGAGCTTGCCGATATAAAGCCGGTCCGGCTCCGGCGTGAGGAACAGGCAGGCGAGCGGGCGGTCCGCTTCCTCGAGCACCCAGACCTCGCCCTCGCGCGCCGCGCGGGCGATCCCGTCCCCGGTCAGCCGGTGGACGGAGGAGGGCGGATCGACCACCCCGTCCATATAGGCGAAGGCGGCGCGGACGAGGTTCAGGATCGGCTCCATCGGCTCGTCCCCGGTCAGGCGGCGCGGCGTGTACTGCACGGGCAGCCCGTCGGCGAGGGCGATCCAGGGCAGGTGCTCGTTCCAGTGGACATGGCGTTCGGGCCGAAACGCGGCCGGCGCGTCGAGTGTCGCGGCGTAGAGGTCGATCTCCTGCGCGCGGGCGGCGCTTTCATAGGCCATCGGCGTGCCGCAGCGCGGGCAGAAGGAGCGGGCGACGCCGGGCGAGGAGGCATGGGTGGCGGGCACCTTTCCGGTCCAGCGAAAGCGATCCTTGCCGACACCGAGAAAGCTCGTGAACGGAGAGGCGGTCGCGCGGCGGCAGCTTTCGCAATGGCAATGCACCTGCCAGTTCGGCGCGCCCTCGAACCGATACCGGATGTCCCCGCACAGGCAGTGCCCCGATCCGCCGTCCATCTTCGCCTCCGTTGCCACAAGGCCCGATTTGGCTGTCTTGCCGGCGAGAGGTCAAGCCGAGTCGCGGTAAGGTGGGTTGAAACCCACCTTACCCTTGT
>WOYI010299884.1_pt1 | contig 40899 bp, 45 predicted proteins | sample 6423411 | NCBI WGS metagenome assembly WOYI01 (sample SAMN13441803, study PRJNA592873) | oil field metagenome | biome: oil field; feature: oil-well bore; material: oil-contaminated soil; isolation source: oil-contaminated soil from oil-well borehole | place: Germany: Wietze | collected 2016-10-18 ... | reverse complement strand
AAAAATATGAAAATGTCATCTGTGTCTATGTCGCGATTGGTCAAAAAAATAGTACTGTCGCTAATATCGTCTCACGACTTAAAGACGAAGGAGCAATGGCATACACCACCGTTGTCAGCGCCAGCGCGAGCGAACTAGCAGCTCTTCAATGGTTAGCCCCATATAGCGGCTGCGCCATGGCTGAAGAATGGATGGAACAAGGAAAAGATGTTCTCATTGTCTATGATGATTTAAGCAAACATGCGGTTGCCTATCGTACGCTATCGCTGTTATTACGGCGATCACCCGGACGTGAAGCATTTCCAGGAGACATCTTCTATTTGCATTCACGCTTGTTAGAACGCGCTTGTAAGTTAGCTCCTGAATATGGTGGCGGCTCCATCACTGCCTTACCAATCATCGAAACCCAAGCAGGCGATAATTCCGCGTATATTCCGACAAACGTCATTTCCATTACCGATGGTCAAATTTTCTTATTAACGGATTTGTTCAACGCCGGCCAACGGCCTTCTATCGATAGTGGCCAATCTGTGTCCCGTGTCGGCGGTGCTGCCCAAATCCCCGCGATGAAACAGGTATCACGTGCCTTAAAAATTGAGCTTGCCAATTATCGCGAGTTACAATCATTTGCCCAATTTGGCAGTGACCTCGATGCTTCAACCCGTAAAGTATTAAGCCATGGCGCCATCTTGATGGAGTTATTGCGGCAAAATCAATATGAACCCAAAAGCGTTGACCGCCAGATCGTCGAGTTATTTGCCGTGCAAAACAAGTTCTTAGAACAAACACCGATTCCTGAAATCAAATCGATGCTTCAAGGATTTTATGAGCATGTACGTCAAAAACACCAACACATCATCAAAGAAATCATCAACGAAAAGAAAATGAGCGATGCCACCCTAAAAGATTTAAAAGGGGCCGCTTCCGCTTATTTTTCCATTGGAGCCTAATTCATGCCAAAGGGATTGCCAGTCTTAAAACGTCGCATATCATCTATCAAAGCCACTAAAAAGGTGACCAAAGCCATGGAGATGATTGCCACGACAAGATTAAAAACATGGAAAGACATCATGACGCAAACGCGTTTATATACTGATGCTTTGTTTTCTATCGTAAGGCAACAATTAGCCACTAAAGACATTAAGGAATTGGCATTATTCAATGAGAATGATGTTCCTATTAATCTTCACATCGTCATTACTTCTACCTTAGGTTTATGCGGTAGTTATAACTACAATATTTATCAATTTGTTGAAAATAATATTCCACCGGATGATGAAATCATTATCGTTGGCGAAAAAGGCATGAAGTATTATCGCCACACCAATCGCAAAATTAGGTTGGGCCATGTGCAACTATTAAAGATGGATGATGCCGATATTCGTCACCTTGGTAAATTTCTTTTGGAACATTTTTTAGCAAAAGAATATCGTACCGTAAATATCGTCTATACCAAATTTATCAACAGCCTCCAATCAGAACCAAAATCCATCTGTTTGCTGCCTTTGACCCCTAATGAAGGTAACCAACTCGATAATAGTTATGGTCCCTTAGTGGAGCCATCGCCTGTTGAAGTTATTGAAGCGCTCGTGCCATTTTATCTAAATAACGTGATATTTGCGAGCCTCACGGAAGCGGTGGTGTCTGAACAATCATCGCGGCGGAGCGCCATGGAAAAAGCCAGCGACAACGCTGATGATTTAATTGATGAATTACAACTTGAGTTTAACAAAATGCGACAAGCGGCCATCACCCAGGAAATCGCCGAAATTATCGGCGGATCCAGTCAATAGGAGATCATTATGAGCAAACAATTACTTGAAGGAAAAATCGTCCAAATTATCGGTCCGATTATCGATGTCCGGTTTTCGGAACGCCAATTACCGCCTTTATTAACCGCTCTTGAAATCAAGCGGGAAGACAAACCATCTCTTGTCGTCGAAGTGGCTCAACATATCGGCGATGATGTCGTGCGCACGGTCGCCATGGGCGCCACCGAAGGATTAACACGCGGCATGACCGTTATTAATACCGAAGCGCCAATTACCGTTCCAGTTGGCGAAAAAACACTAGGACGCATGTTTGATGTCCTGGGTCGCCCAATTGATAACTTACCGGATGACTTTGATAAGGAACCACATCGCCCCATTCATCGCGAACCACCACCTTTCGCTGATCAAGCCACAAGTAAAGATATTCTGGAAACGGGCATTAAGATCGTCGATCTCCTTTGTCCTTATGTTAAAGGTGGAAAAGTGGGCTTATTTGGAGGAGCCGGCGTTGGCAAAACCGTCTTGATTCAAGAATTAATCCATAATATCGCCTACGAACAAAAAGGCATCTCCGTCTTTGCCGGTATTGGCGAACGCTCGCGTGAAGGTAATGATTTATATCGGGAAATGGTGGAAAGCGATGTTTTGAAGCAAACTTCGCTCGTATTTGGCCAAATGAATGAACCACCTGGCGCTCGTATGCGCGTTGGTTTGACTGCATTAACCATCGCCGAATATTTCCGCGACGAAAAAAAACAAGATGTGCTCCTATTTATTGATAACATCTTCCGGTTTTCACAAGCCGGTAGTGAAGTAAGCGCGTTATTAGGTCGGATGCCCTCCGCCGTTGGCTATCAACCAACACTGGCAACGGAAATGGGACAGCTCCAAGAGCGCATCACCTCGACAAAAGATGGCTCGATTACTTCGGTGCAAGCGATTTACGTCCCCGCTAACGACTTAACCGACCCAGCTCCGGCCGCCACATTTACACACCTCGACGCCAAAACGGTACTTGATAACCAAATCGCCGCGTTAGGACTTTATCCTGCCATCGATGCTTTGGCATCAAACTCCCAAGCCCTTGATCCAAATATCGTGGGAAAAGAGCATTATGATGTGGCGCGCGGTGCCACAAAAATATTACAACGTTACAAAGACCTTCAAGACATCATCGCCATCTTAGGTATTGATGAATTGAGCGAAGAGGATAAGCAGATTGTGGGACGTGCTCGTAGATTACGTAACTTCTTCTCGCAACCTTTCTTCGTGGCCGAACACTTCAACGGTTTCCCCGGCAAGTTTGTCAAAATCCAAGATACTGTTAGAAGCGTCAAAAAGATTATCGAAGGCGGCGCCGACCAACTTCCCGAAAGCGCCTTCTTGTATGTTGGCACCATCGAGGAAGCGTTTGAGAAGGCCGAACAAAAATAGTATTCATGAAACTTGTAATTTTAACACCGCGTAAAAAGTTTTTTGAAGGCGAGATCGATTTATTGAATATCGTCACTTTAGCAGGTGAAATTGGGATTCTTCCCGGCCATTACCCATTAATTTCGGTTGTCAAAACCGGTAGCATTCATATGAAGATTGGCGACAAGGTCCATTTTTTTGCGACCTCAGGGGGCGTGATATCAGTTGAAAAAGACCGCACGGTGCTATTACTTGAGGCGATTGAACGGCCTGAAGACATTGATATTAAACGCGCTGAAGAAGCCAAAAAACGCGCCGAAGAGCTCCTTAAGCAACAAAGTGGTGAGGTTGATGTACTCCGAGCGCAAGCGGCATTATCGCGCGCCTTAAACCGGATTGAAGTTTATCAAAAATACCGCGATAGTTAATCCATTAACCCCGGTCGTTTTTTGCCACAAGTGAGGCATACCGACCGATATGATCCGTTATAGCGACCGCATGAACATTGCCAACTGCCAGGCTCGTCTTGGTGACCGCGATGCTCACGCGGTTTTTTATTTAATTCAACCCTAATTTTAATGACGTTTAGGTGGCTCCATATTCCAGCAATGCTCAAAATTACCACGGAAACAGTGGCGCTAATTGACAATACATGGACACCAAAGTAAAGCCAACTATAAATCGATGCAAGCGCAAACACCCCTGCGAAGGAAAGCGTGATTTGCCGCACTAATTTAAATATGGCGAGCCGCTTAACCATGTGAAAGTCCCAAATTTAATTGGCCGTAAGTAAACAATATAATCGCAAATAGTAGAAACATCACGCCGAGATGCCAGGGTAAATTTAATAAAAAAGTCATAATCGTGCCACTGTTGAAGGCTCCATTTAGCACATATAGTCCAAAGAATAAATATGTGCCAATAAGGCTGGCAAATGATGTTTTTTGTGAATTAGTTGCTTGACCAAGAAGCGCAATGCTGCCATTGATAATTAGAAACGAAATCAAAAGCATCATTAACATTAACGGGATACTGACGGGATTAGGTGGCACAATGACAAAGCCGATGAATTCGAGCACTAAGGTTAAAACTAATAAACCAATGCCTTTCTTGATTAATAAGCTGCTGTCATTTTCCAAATTATATTGATGGAAGAACAATAATATTTGTCCAAAAATGGCCAAACCATAACCGATATAAAGCGTTGTTAGCGATGAGATTGACAAGAAGATTAAAGAACTGATAGCCAATAACCATCCAATTAATAATTGCCACTCTTTCAAGAAATTGCTTGTTACAATGATATTCAGGGCAATATAGCCTGAGGTAAGAAATGTCACCAGCATCCATACCATAATGACACTAGGAAATAGCGAGCCCACCATCGTGCCGACTACTAAAGTAATCACCGTAATCAAAAACGTTAATTTCATCTATAACGGAGCCACTTGTTTTAACGCCAGTAATTGATTTACCTGCGTAACGTCATATATTTTATGACGCAGGCAAAATAACACGATTAAATCAAGGTATTCATATGTCCTAATCGTCATTTCCGCCTCACTGATAAGGTTATAGGCATCCATTTCCGATAGTTCCATGGCCAAGAGAATGCGCATTAACGTATAAACGGGGGGTTTGAAACCTGCTTCGGTTTTTAACTTATCGATAATAGGAGCTGGGGCTTTGCTTTTTTGCCACACTTGATCGAATGGCATCTTTTTTTTATTATATGAGCGCATTAGAAAGAAAAATGTCCCTTGATCAGCCCCAAATTGATTGATAGTCATTGTTCTTTTCAAGCGTAAACGCGCTTGGATCTTTAACCGCCGCATCGTTTCATCAACATTGATTTGGTCATAATATTCCGGTGAATCAATCGGAATGTAATTTAGTTTTAGATACTCATCGAGTAAGGTAATTAATGCTTGTTCCATAAGTGACCTCTTATTAATTGTAGGATGATGCCATGTTGAATGGAAGAAAATCGGCTCACTTAAACTACTTGCGAAGCCTCAATTTGTTGTAGGTGGTGACGAATAATTTTGGAAAGGGCAATTTTAAAACTGTTGCGCGTTAGACGCAAGTTTTTACCGATTGTTTGGGTAGTGGCTTCAACGGTGTAAGGATATCCCGGCTCTTCCTTAAGTTTGCTTGACAAACTCGCGTGTTTGCCAAGATTGCGTAATTTATGCGGTGTCGGTCCCAAAATAATTCCTAAATAATGATCACAATTATTACGGAGATGGTCAAAACTCGTTCCCGTAATCTTGTCATAATCAGGGTGCCTGTAATCGATAATATGCTTCGGTAAGCCCATTTCATAGGCGATCGAATTCATTTCTTGCTCATTGATGTAACTTGGTCCTACGATAATAATCGTTTGATCAGAAAAATTAGCGCGGAATTCATATAGTACATCGTCCGAAACAATGGCATTTGTAACAGGGGGCAAGGTTTTCTCAAAGGGAATGTTCGATTGTAACAAATTGTAGCGCTCACGTTCTTCTTCGATTAAGGAACTATATTTGTGCCTAATATCCAAAATTTGTTCGCTCGTGAATTGGGTGATGTTCGATTTATAAATGATTAAATCATCGAATACATCGATGATTTCATATTGACGATTGAGCAATACATAAATATTTTGATCATCATCATGGTAAAGCAATAGGTAATCAATCGCTAAATTATCATCGAGAAACACGCTTTCAATATGCCATTTTAAGGTGCTCAAATTCGTTAGTTTTTCCGCAAATTCATACCACTTATAATCAAGGCGCCGCTGAGTTTTACTATCAAATTGAAAGTGGTTCTCATGCAACTTAATGTGCGCATACTCAAAAAGAGCACGCGGACCATGGGTGTGCAAACACATGTTTGGATGGCAAATCTCGAAAAGAAGTTGCCCGCCTTCATCAACTTCGCGGGTAATCGGTAAATAATTCGTCGGTCGATAGGTATGATCGATATAGCGCCATTTAAGATTGTAAATCTGTTCAATTGTTTTCCGTTCGTATTTATTGACGGATCGCTTGCTAAACAAAAATCCTTTGTCAGAAGAGGCTACATCGATTAATTCATGGGGCGCAGTCGCACTGACGGCAATTCGATAATTACATTTATAGATGGGGCTTTTGCGCGATAATATTAACGCTGCTAAATCATAATCGTCATCATAAAGTAGAACCCCGACAAAGTCCCAGTCTTCAATATAAAAATCTTCCAGTGCCTTTAAAGTTTCATAGCAAAACCCATCGCTATGAATGAAATGATTTACTTGAGGACTATCAATCTTTAATAAATCAATTCGGGGATAGATAACGCGTTTCGCGTATTTTTTTAGCGACTCGATGCCTTCGACAAATTCTACTTTAACAAAATCTAATGCCATGAAATACCTATGTTACGATGAGAATCGTTTTTATCATTATAAATGATAAAAGGGGTGTGGTCACCCCTTTATTATCATTGACGCTGCCTTATTATTAGCTTAGCGAGGCAACAACGGCAATCATCGATGGACCAGTATGGATTCCAAGCACCGGCGTCAATTGCGAAAGAATAAAGTCTTTAACATTCAATTCTTGCTTTAACTTTTCCAGTAAAGCTTTGGCTTCATCAAGGCTAGTTCCATAGTGAACTTCAAGATTGATAACTGCTTCTTTAAATTTCACTTTGATGGCGTTACGAATATAAATAAGTGCGCGATTAAACCCAAACGATTTGGCGGCCGTTACATAAACACCTTGGTCGGAAACGGTAATCACCGGTTTGATATGTAAGATATCCCCTATCGTTCCTTCGACTTTGCCAATACGGCCACCTCGCCTCAAATATTTGAGCGTGTTAAGCGTATAGAAAGCGACGCTATCCTGGTAGCGAAGTTGTTCTAATGCAGAAACGATGGTGGTCGCATCTTGGCCAGCGTTAGCCAGTTCGACAGCGCGCCTAACGAGCAATCCTTGAGCACCAGCCAGGGTTTTGGTGTCAAACTCGGTAATGTTGAGTCCGTTATAATCGCGATAAAAAAGCGATAAAGCATTGAATGTACCGCTTAATCCTGACGAAATTGAGATGGAAAGAACATCGGTATAACCATCATTTTTTAATCCATCAAGGAGCTTTTCTAAATCGCTTAAAGAAGGAAGGCTCGTCGATACTTTTTCGATGTCGAGTTTAGCGTAGACTTCGCTTGGCGTGATTTCCACGGCATCGCGAAAACTTTTTTCTCCAACCACGATCATCAGTGGTAAAACTCTTAGTTCTTTGTGGTTTCTGATATAATCGGCGTCCAGATTGGCGCCCGAATCGGTAATAATTGCTAATTTCATATTAATCCTCAAGGTTTCGGAGTGATATCCGGTTATTTTTAATGGTAACAGCAATATATATAAGTCGTTCTAGTTTTTGATTCGTAACGAAGATGTTGACATCTCCTTCAAGCGAATAATTATTAATTATACTTAATAATACAACATAAGCGCAATGGACAGGAACTTCTCGCTCAATCGTTTCTGCGCTACAAGTGATGCTCACGCGACCATTTAGGTAGGGACTTGTCCTTTTTGACATGATGCCATCAAAGTAATAATGATGATGGGGAAGTTCTTGCCAGTAATAGGCGATATTGGTGTAGTCAATCTGATACGTAAGGTAATGACCAAATGAAATCACTGTTTCATCTTCGAATTGAAAATTTGTCTTGGTCGATAATTTCATATCGCTAATTTGGATTAAAACGGCACCATACCCATACTCATATGAGAATCCATTACTGCACGAAGTCAATGTCGAAATTGTCACTAGCGATAACAATAAGGGTATGCTTTTTTTCATAGACATAAAGTATCACTTTTAATGATTGAAATATAGCAAATTCATTGAAAGTGCCAAACTTTTTACTAACATTCTTTTAATGGTGGTGATAAATTTGACAAAATGCTGTTAATCCCACTTTACGCCAATCTCGGGAATATCATCAACCCATTTTGCATGAAATACGGCCGGATTGTATCGCGCATCAAGCAAGCCGGTGGCAATCATGCTAGCATGCCCCTTAGCAAACCTAGTTAAAAACCTGGCGACCACTTCATTCGTAAGAAAACGATCCATCTTCGTTAAATCGGCAACGAGCACAAAAGTTTTAGCCCCAGAACTGAATTGAATGCCAAGTCCTAATGATTCGCTATAGATAACAAAAGGCATTAAAACTTGCACCTCCTTAATAATCTAGTTTGTATTGAATATTTAGAAAACAAATATAGTTGTACTATCTATATAATACGCAGGATTATTTGTGGGAATAAATAGCGGTAATGAATTTTTGATTTTTAATGATGACAAAACTAATTTTATCGATTATAGCTACATATTTAGGATTTACCTGTCATCACTCAAACTAGGGTGAGAAAAACAATATTTTTTATAAAATGTTTTCAAGTATTGACCATACTCAAAAATATTTACATAACTTGCAGTACAGATTAAAAAGAAACAATCGCTCTTATTGCTTGGTGCAATAGATCGAATTTAGCCCTAAACCTTGAACTAGATTATTACTACTAATTTGATAATCAACAGACAACGCCATTAAGATTTCATCTGGATCATGATACCAAAATTCGTAATTATTGTTCGCTGTCTCTTCCCAAGTCCCATAACTTACCATCGCTGCATTATACGTAATGGTAAAAGTGTTATCATCACTTACATTCATGTAAACTTCACCAGGATTACTTTCAGTAACCGACTACACGGTAATATTTACCACCCAAGTAGTATCCGTATGACCCGTATCAAGCTCATGAACCCACACCCCGGTAATTGGAGTCGGGGGCTTGGCAACACGCCTGCAACATCTGGAAAATGTTTTCTTTCTTCCTAAGCTTTGATGCATTTCTTCTTGAATTCAACGTCATATTTCGCCATAAGAAAACCCCTTTCATAAGACAATTAGTCCAAAGAAAGGGGTACATGTTTTAATGGTGGCCCAAGCCGGGCTTGAACCGGCGACACACGGATTTTCAGTCCGTTGCTCTACCAACTGAGCTATCGGGCCACCTGGCGGATCAGACGGGGATCGAACCCGTGGTCTCCTCCGTGACAGGGAGGCATGTTAACCGCTACACCACTGATCCAGCAGTTACGCCTATTAATTATTAATGAAACATGCTTAAAAATCAATATAATTTCGCTTAGGCGTAATGTTATAGATTAGTTTAATAATTTTCGGCTTTGATTTCGAAATAAGATTGTGAATGGGCACAGACTGGACAAATTTTGGGTGCGGCTTTGCCAACATGAATGTGGCCACAGACACGGCATTTCCAAATGACGACATCTTCGCGAATGAACACTTGGTCCGCTTTGATACTGTCGAGCAATTTTTGATATCGTTCTTCATGTTCTTTTTCAATATTGGAGATGTTGCGGAACAGGGCAGCGATTTTTGGGAAACCTTCTTTTAAGGCTTCTTCGGCCATCGTCTTGTACATATCGGTCCATTCCATATGCTCGCCGGCAATGCAATCGGCAAGATTATCTTCAGTCCCAGCAATCTCGCCACCATGCAACTCTTTGAAGAAAAGTTTGGCGTGTTCTTTTTCATTTAGCGCTGTCTCTTCAAATAATGCGGCGATTTGTTCAAATCCGCCTTTTTTAGCAGCTTTGGCGTAAAATAAATACTTCGTGTGCGCTTGCGATTCGCCAGCGAAGGCTGCCATTAAATTGGCTTCTGTTTTTGATCCTTTGAAATCCATAAATATTCTCCTTTTGTTTTTAATTATAGTCGATTGCTACCATCTATTAAAGCCTAAAAAAGAAAAAAGCCCTACTGGGCTTTATAATTATTGGTTGCGGGGGAAGGATTTGAACCAACGACCTCCGGGTTATGAGCCCGACGAGCTACCAGACTGCTCTACCCCGCGATATCCACCCTGTTTGGGCGCTAAAATATGATATCAAAAGTTGGAGTATAAAGCAAGGCTTTTTACTTAAGGTCGGTCTTACTGAACAGGAAGGCGCCTCCGACATTTAAGCCGGCTAAAAGGACGATATTTGTCCCTAAAACTTTAAATAAATATTGCGTTCCTTCGGTCGAATAGAAGTTAGTATAGTCGGTTGGATTGAAAAATGAAGTTGAATATTTTAAGAGTTGATATGGCAAGAAATAATCAAGCACAAGGTTTAAAGCACGCCGTGCATCCTCGGCTTCTTGGGCCTGCGAATATAAGTCAAATTGTTGCATGATTAGCATTTCAAATAATGCCTGAGATAATAACGCAAAGCCGACGATGAATGTTAAAAACACGAGCGAGACGATAATGGCGCCAGCCATGTTCTTGATCATCATGGCGATAAACGTCACAAAAGAAGTGACGACAAGAATTAAGAAATATCCAACGGCCCAATAAATCAGGAAATTTTCTAAATCGTGAGCGACGTTAGCATCGACGGGAAAGGGAACGAGCCAAATGAAACTCATAATCACGGCGTGATATATCATCATGCCGACAAGGGAGATGACTAACGAAGTAATGGCCATCGCCACATAGATTTCTACCTTGCTATATCCGGCGATTAGTTTATTTCGAATCGTGCCTTGGTTAATGTCTTTGGCAATAAATAACGATAGAAATAGACCAATGAGAATAAATGGCGTGCTGCTTACTTGGAAAGATACGCTGATGATGTCTTTTAATGTCATAAACCAATCGATTTCATGAGTATAGGGATCGATGTAATAAGACGAGCTCGCCACAACAATTTGTAATAAAGCAATAGCTACAATGATAATACTGACGGCAAGAAAACCTTTATCTTTAAATAAGCGCCGGAATTCCAGCCGTAATAATTTAGTCATGGTTAGCACCTATTATTTCCATGAAATATTGTTCGAGGTCTTCATTTTGTTCTTGAACGGATTTAACTTCAATCTCGTGTTTGCTTAATAGGGTAATCGTTTTAGAAACGTTTATTTCATCGCCAACGCGCACGCCATCGGTTAGTAGCGACACATTTTTGTAATCGCTGTGAATCAGGATATCTTGGGCACGTTTAGGGTCGTTTACTTTAAAGATTGATGCTTTGCGACATTGCTGATTTAATTCTTCGGCCGTAATCTCTTTAATCAACTTTCCTTTATCGATAAAACCATATCTAGTCGCTAGTTTTGATAGTTCGCTAAGGATATGCGATGAGATTAAGATGGTGACGCCTTTTTGTTCGTTTAATCGCATTAAAAGTTCGCGCATGTCACGAATTCCTTCAGGATCAAGGCCGTTATTTGGTTCGTCTAACACTAAAAAGTCGGGGTTAGAAATCATCGCCATGGCGATACCAAGCCGTTGCTTCATACCTAAAGAAAAGTTTTTAACTTTCTTGCGTTTGACCCCTAGAAGTTCGGTTAAACCAACAAGCTGAATCGTGTCATTAATGACCTGATCGACATTTTCCTTTATGCCGAGCAATGTGCATTGGCATCGAAGGTTATCATAAGCATTTAGACCCAAGTTTAGCGCCGGATTTTCCACAACCGCCGCCATGCGAGAACGTACCCGAATAAGTTTCTTTTTTTCGGTTTCCTCAAATAGCGAATAGGTGCCCGAAGTTGGTTCCGCGACTCCTGTAATAATACGAATCAGCGTGGTTTTACCCGCACCATTTTTTCCCACAAAGCCATAAATATCGCCTTGCTCAATCCGCATACTCACACCTTCAAGCGCATGGGTTTTGCGGTAGTATTTCGATAGATTTGTTGTTTCTAATATTTTCATAGGTCCTCAATTTACCAAGCATTATATACTTTTTCGGCAAAGCCTAAGACATTATCGATTTTTAATGGGCGCCCATTACTCATAATGGTGCCTGAGAAATAACCGAAAACCTGATTTTGAATCGATTTAATCACGAGTAAATTACTTCTAGACGAGCGGTTAAGTAGTGGCTTAAACTTTAAGTCAATGTCGCCACTCGCACTTTTAATGACCCATTCACCCATAAAGCAATCATGGCCTAAATCGTCTTGAGGAATCTCAAATACGACATCCTCAAGTTTTGTGGCACTCGCTCCCGCGGTGCTATCAATCGGCCGCTCATAAACGATATTCTCGCTAGCGGCGGAAGTATCTCCAAATCCATACCCTAAATTGGCTCCCACGACAAATTCTCCGCTATTACCAGAGAACGATAACCAATACCATGTATTCTTATATGGCCAAACGCCTCTTCCCCAATCAAGTACTCCTTGCGTTCCTTCAAAATCGTATGTGTCATTGCCAAGCGTGACCAGGCCTGAGGTTAAAAGATTATTCAGTTTGTAATTGTAATAAAAATGGCCCACTTTATTAAATGGCGTCGCAATGCAAAGACCAACTTTGTTTTTATCTTCTAACTTCAAATCGAACGATAAATCGTCTTTTCCATGAACTTTTTTCACTGTGCCATATAGGTGCCGGACATTTCCATTAACCTCAAATGTCATATCGTAATTTTTATTGACAACATGCGTCTTTCCCTCGCTAGGATGATTTGGTAATTTTATGTTTCCCATAGGAAAGAAACCAATAAATGAACGCGAATATTGAACCGGAACCTTAAAATTAAAAAAGGTGATTCCGATCATCGAAATATAGCCTAAATCACTAATGGTGATTGAAAGTCCATGATGAAGATTGCCGATGTAATAATAGTCCCATTCCTTGATGCGCCATTTAGGGGCTTTTATTTCATCTCGGTGATACGATTTTAATGGAGCATAAGCAAACCCCGGTTCTGATAATTGACCATTACTATCGAGCAATTTACCCTTAATCATTTCATGTTGCATAATTTGTACCTTTTATATTGTATATTACATTCATCGTTCATCAAATAAAAAACACCGGGATACCGGTGAAATTTTCTGGCGGAAGCTAAGAGATTCGAACTCTTGCGGGGCTTGCACCCCCTAGCGGTTTTCAAGACCGCCCCCTTCAACCGCTTGGGTAAGCTTCCTTTGGTGGACCCTGCAGGACTCGAACCTGCAACCAACCGGTTATGAGCCGGGAGCTCTAACCATTGAGCTAAGGGTCCGTCGTAATAATCTTAATATATGCGGCCCGTCTTGGAAATAAAAACCCGTAGGTATGACCAGCGGGTAGGGCATCGATAATGGTAGCTGCGGGGGGATTCGAACCCTCGACCTGCCGGGTATGAACCGGACGCTCTAGCCAAACTGAGCTACGCAGCCATGTAAATTGGTGGAGCCAAGGGGGATCGAACCCCTGACCTCCTGGTTGCAAACCAGGCGCTCTCCCAGCTGAGCTATGACCCCGTGGGATGCTCATTCCACGCCTCAATATAATATAGTTTTATTAATGTATTTTCAATATAAATAAACGGCAAGAAAAAAATGCAGTCTCCTGCATTTTGTTTTATGGCGCGCCCGACAAGAATCGAACTCGTGACCTCTAGATTCGAAGTCTAGCGCTCTATCCAACTGAGCTACGGGCGCCTATATTTTAAGATCGCCTGGGCCGTAAAGCTTAAGGCGGCGGAAAAGTAAATCGAGGAAAAACACTAAAATGATTGGCAAAGCGATTTGTAGCACTAAAATGCTTAGCCATGTCATTAAGCCTGGCCCCATCGCCGCATAAGTGGCAAATTGCCCCACGAGGCCACTAGTGCCCATGCCTGCGCCCGCAGGATCGGTACGCGTCACAAACACCAACGTTGATAAAGGCCCAAGAATTGCGCTTACGATAATCGTGGGAAGCCATATTATTGGCTTTTTAAGGACATTTTTGAATTGGAGCATGCTTGTTCCAAAGGCCACGGAAACAGTCGTGCCGATATCGTTGTCTTTTCTTCCTTGAACAGCAAATCCCAGCATATTAACCGAACAACCAATAAGAGCGGCCCCACCAGCCAGTCCGCCGATTTGAAACGAAATAGCAATCGCGGCGCTGCTAAACGGAGACGTTAAAATCATCCCCATCAACACACTGACGAGCATTCCCATCAAGAATGGTTGTTCAAATTCCGTGACGCGGTTAACGAAAGCACCAATCGCCGTGGCAACTGAGCTAATTGGGTCAACGATAATAATGCCGATGCAATAACTGACGAGAATCGCAAATAGTGGTAGTAGCACGATGTCGAATGGCACGCGTTTTTTAAAGATGGCCGCTAGTGGCAAAAGCGTAAATATAACCGTGAAATAAGCAACGATGGGATCGGCTTTTCCCATCAAAACAAGCGAAGTGGCAATGCCTCCGGCAATCGCTCCACTGACAAGTTTTAACCCATCGAGTTTCATTGCTAAAGCGATACCAACGCCAATTCCAACACCCATCAGCGATTTCACAAATGTAGCAATCGCGATGATGACAGTCCCGATATGGACTCCACCAATGGAAAAGTCCATTAGTAAGCCAATTTGATTGAGGATCACCCCAACAATCAGGGTGGCAAATAAACCATACACCATGCCGTTCATACTAAGAATGGTGTAAGCGTATGTTCGTTTGAGTAATGCTTTAATGTATTCGTAGACGCGTTTGAAGAATGATTTTATATTTTGTTTTGTGATTTTCATAGCAACAATTATTATACATATTAACAATCTTAAAAGTATGTTTTTTCAAAGTTTATTTACGCTTTTGATTTTTAAAAATTTTAAGCAGTGAGGATGGAAACTAGAATAGTAAATGAATAATCTTTAACGTTTTTTCAAGTAAATCAGCAGGCAATCTTTCAATTGGCTTTAAGACTCTTACATGTGTGTCCATCGTTTTAACTTGTTCACACATGATTTGACCCTTTACTGTGGTTCGCTCGTCTAAATCGACATGTAAGGGATACTTGATGGGTCGTGTGGTAGTAATTGGAACAAGAATGGCAAAACCATTAGTCTTGTCGTGGTATATATCATTACTGACGACTAAGCCCAGACGTTTTCCTTTTTGCTCAGACTCGAGTGATAGGTCAAAATCAACAATGACGATGTCTCCTTGTTTTACCATTTTTCTAACCCTTTATCATCCGCGAATACAATCTTTTCTTCATACCTTTTGTCATATCCAACAAACAATTCATTGAGTGACTTGGGATTAAATTCAGGTTCTTTGGTCAATATAATTTCACGACCGACAATCTTAATTAAAAGTGGTTCACTCTCTTTGATATTCAGCACTTTTAAAATGGACGCGGGTATGATGATACCCCGACTATTGCCAATCCTCTTAATAAGTGTTCTCATCTTTTTGTTCCTCACAGGAATAGTTTTTACATTTGTTATAACATTATCAACTCTAGTAATTGCCTTAATTCTCCTCAACAAATAAACATTTGTATTATTAATTAATAAGTTAATCAATAAAAAAACATCCGCTTCCGGATGTTCAAATATCATGGTCGGGAAAACAGGATTTGAACCTGCGACCCTCTGGTCCCAAACCAGATGCGCTACCAAGCTGCGCTATTTCCCGAGTATGGCGCGCCCGACAAGAATCGAACTCGTAACCTCCAGATTCGTAGTCTGGCACTCTATCCAATTGAGCTACGGGCGCATGGGTGAAAGGCTTATATAATATAGCACGTAATGGCATTAATACAAGCCTTTTTTATTGATGGAGGTTCCTATCGGAGTTGAACCGACGATGATTGAGTTGCAGTCAATTGCCTTACCACTTGGCTAAGGAACCAGCCGGCGGAATGCCTTGGAAAAGTATAGCATTCACGCCGTGTTGTTTCAATTAGGGACCTTGCCTACTTCCGTTTCTTAGCTAAGGAGCGACGTCCACGTTTGCTTGTCTTTTTCTTGAAAAAGAAGAATAAGCCAACGCCGATACCCGCTAAAGCTACAACACCAACGATAATAATGGTGACTGGGTCAACTGTGGAAGTCTTGATGCGCGACCAAAGTTCAATAATCGCGGCATTGTTATCACCAAAGTCACGCATGACGGCGGAGCGTGTAATCGTTTCTTCATCGGGGTATTGGGTGTGCAGTTGCCGATTTTCAACGGTGGTTACCGTCATATCTGTTAAAGGATCGACCGTACCTGTGAAGAAGTATGATAAATCAAGCTCAAAGCCGCCGGTAGCATCTTCCATATCCATGACGCGATCAAGAACATCTTGACCGGCGATGAAACTTGTATAACCGATATAATCCATATTCAAAATGGCGATTTCCGGATTAGACACAAAGTTGACGAATTCTTGGGCTAAGCGTGTCTGTGCGCCTTTAGGCATCACAAAGCCATCAAACCAAATGTTTCCACCTTCTTCGGGGACAATAAATTCTAATTCTTTGCTTGATTCTTCTTCAACCAAATCCATCGAGTACACGGCATCGCCGCTCCAAGACACTTGCATACCGATTTTGCCACTGGCGATATCGTTTTTACCGGAGTCGACCTCAAGTCCATAACTATTGGCCTTTAATTCTCGTAAGGACTCTTCGACTAAAGCAATCGTGGCCGGATCGCTCCGATTGATGATGTCACTGATTGCCTGATTATACTCTGATGCCGTGATAACCGCGTCGAGGTAATCTTCCCTAGCGTCTAGTAATTCTTGGCGATAAACATCGATGACGCCAATCATATAAGTTTCGCGCATCGAATTTTTGATGGTAGCGGTTTTCGCGTAGTCAGGATCATAAAGAACTTCCCAACTTACAGCGTCCGCGGAATCGATAATGGATGGATCATAAATAATGCCTACGGTTCCCCACATATATCCGGCCGCATAATCGCTGACGGGCTCGCTTTCTACGAGCAGATTTTCAAAGATTTGTTTTAAATAAGGAGAGGCGTAATCGTTATAATAAGGCAAATAAGTATAACTACCATCAATTTCGCGATCATACTTTTCGAGCAAATCTTCTTTCATCATTTTCTGAATCATGTATTCGCTTGGAGCGACTAAATCAAATTGACGACCAAGTTTTGCCACTTGGCTATAGGCCGTCTCATTCACATCATAAGTTGAATACTCGACTTTTACCGTTTGACCATAAGTAGCCAAATACCAAGTTTCAAATTGGTCGACGACGCTAGGCACATCTTCAGGACTCTCTTGTTCATAAATATAACCGCCCCAGTTATAGACGCGTAGCGTCAAATCAGTTGTGGGGTTTTGCGGTTGACAACCGACGAGCAATCCAAAAGCGAACAGCGACCACAACCATGTTTTTTTCATCTATTTTTCCTCCTTGTGGAATGCATGATGTTTATGTTTTTCTTCGTGTTTGGTCTTATAGCCGTTAAAGGCAAAGACAGCGACAGCAAAGAGGAATATGAGTGTTGTTAAAGCACGAATTTCTGGGGGAATACCAATCCGTAGTTGATTTTCAACATAGGTCGATAAGGTATTGAAATTCGGGGCCTTTAGGAACAGGGTGATGATAAAATCGTCGAGGCTTAACGTTAAGGCTAATAAGAAACCGCTAAAGATTCCAGGGATGATTTCTGGAAGAACTACTTTCCATAACGCTTGGTTAGGCTTTGCCCCTAAATCAAGCGCCGCTTCATAAATACTTGGATCCATTTGCTGTAGTTTCGGCTTGACGCTTAAGTATACAAAGGCAACCGTTAACACAACGTGGCCGATTAATAATGTTAAGAAACCCGCCTGCCAGCCTAACACGATGAATAGAATGGCAAGTGATAACGCCATCACGATTTCCGCATTGATGACTGGAAGTTGCGTTATAATTTCCATCGTTTGTTTGGCCCTATTTCGCATGTAAAAAACACCGATCGCCCCAAGGGTACCAATAATCGTGGAAACCGTGGCCGAAGAAAAGCCGACAAGTAACGTATTAAATAACGCCGACATCGCCTGTTGATTTTGAAACAATTTGACATATAGTTCAAACGTAAAATAATCGTTTTCGGCGATAAAACCGACCGTTTGGCTCGATAAAAACGAGAAACCAATTAAAAGAAAAATTGGAGCATACATCAGTAAAAGGATGAAATAGACATAGCTCCTCGCCATAACCTTCTTTACCATATGGCCACCTTTTTCCCATCTTCTTTCGATGTGAAGCGGCGCGTAATAAAAATCGATGCCCCGATGATAATCAGCATCACTAGTGCCATAAAGCTACCTAGATTCCAGTTGGTTTTATAAGCCTCATAAATGGCTTCACCGAATAAAATAATATTGTAATCTGAAAGAATGTTAGGAATGACTTGTGAGGAAATCGTGGGCATGAACACCATCATCGCCCCGCTGACAATTCCCGGCATCGTCATTGGGATTATTACTTTGAAAAATGTTTGGGTGGGCGTGGCCCCTAAATCTTGGCTCGCTTCAATTTGGCTTTGGTCCATCTTTAACATCGTGGTGTAAAGTGGCAAAATCACGAATGGTAAATAGTTATAAACGAGGCCGACCATCACGGCAACACCAGGGGCGTTTCCGGAGTTAATCCCCATCCAATACAATAAGTCGCGTGTTGCCCATGTTCTTATCACAAAGTTAATCCACATCGGCATGATGAATAGCATGACGATAACGGCGTTTTTATTGTATTTTTTGTTAGCGAGTATTAACGCGATGGGATACCCAATTAATAGACATATGATCGTATTTAACACGGCATATAAAAAAGAGAGCAGTAACACGCCAGATTTTTCAGGACTTGCAAAAAATTGGTTGACCGCGTCAAATGAAAATTGGCCTTGGCTATTGGTAAACGCATAAAAAATGATGACAAACACTGGAAAAACGACAAAAAATACTAAAAACAGAATGTAGGGGATTGAAAGATATTTCCGTTGAAATCTAAACTTCATGGTCGCTTAAATTTCCCCTTACCTTTAGTTTAATTTTGCTCGCATCCACATTAATACCGACTTCTGTCCCCACTTCATAAGTATATTCAGTATCGGCAACATAATCTTCCTCTTCACTCGTGCGGGCGATGATTTGATAGTGATCGCCTTTCCAAACCGATTGAATAATATGGCCTCGCACTTGCCCATCATCCGCGTTTCCGTTAAATTCAATCGCCGTGAAGGGAATTTCTGCGGTCACTTCATAGTCCTTGAGGTTATATTTGATGCCTTTGGGACCGATTAGGTAATTGTTGTCATCAAGTTTTGATCCGGCGATAAGCTGCGTCACGTCAACATCAAAAACCGCATCAGAAATGACTAATTGATTGCGATCGTTAATCCAAGCTTCTTCATATTCGTTTTCAGAAAATTCTTTTTCCATGATATGAATGTCATCCGCATCAAACGTGATGCCATATTTATGACCAACTTCATAATTGTGAACATCCTGGACGACGACATCAGATTTGCCCACCATTAAGATATATTCATAATGAACGCCCTTAAAGACGCGACTAGCGACGATGCCATCGACAAAACCAAGGCCAGGTTCTACAAGATATAAATCTTCAGGTCGTAGAATTACATCAAGCTTTTCATTCGCGGGATATTTGTGTGTCGTATTTAAAGTGGCGCCAAGGAAGCGGAGTTTGTTTGGTCCTAGGCTTGTCGCGTTATAAATGTTGGATTCTCCAATGAAGTTAGCAACATAAGCATTGATTGGTTCATTATAAATGTCGGCCGGCTTTCCAATTTGTTGAATGACACCATCTTTCATAACGACGATGGTGTCCGACATCGTCAGCGCTTCTTCTTGGTCGTGCGTAACATAAATGAAGGTGATGCCAAGTTTTCGATGCATTTCTTTCAATTCGAGTTGCATCTCTTTGCGCATTTTAAGGTCTAAAGCCCCTAATGGCTCATCGAGCAATAAGATTTCTGGGTTATTGACGATGGCCCGAGCAATGGCAACGCGTTGCTGTTGACCACCGCTTAAAGTTGTCACATCGCGGTCTTCAAAATCTTCAAGATCAACAATTTTTAACGCATTAAGCACTTTATCGTCAATTTCATCGGCATTGTATTTGCGATGCTCGATCACTACTTTGCCATTTTCAAGCGTGGTTTTGACATCGACTTTTTTAAGTCTTAGTCCAAAAGCGATATTGTCATAAACATCAAGATGCGGAAATAACGCATACCGTTGAAAAACAGTGTTTACAGGTCTTTGATAAGGGGGTAGTTTTGTGATATCGGCACCATTCAAAAGAATCGTTCCCTGATTGGGAATTTCAAACCCCGCAATCATCCTCAAAGTCGTCGTTTTGCCACATCCGGATGGTCCTAGAAAGGTAACAAACTCGCCTTTTTTTATTGATAAACTTAAATTATCAACGACGGTCGTTCCATCGAACTGTTTCGAAAGATTATTTAATTGAATGATAATGTCGTTACCCATGGCAACCTCCTAAAAAAAACGAAGACAAATAAGAACTACCACTTATTAGGGGGTCCCTTATTTGTCAATCAAAATATATATAAAAGTGCGGGTAAATGCAATGAAATTAATCATTATTTTTGAATATGTTTTTTCTCCGAATTTTATTATTTTTGACAATGTCCAAATCTCATCCTTAATTAACGACTGTTTTCATTGATTTAGACGCGGATTTGCTATAATTTTAATATGATGAAACACCCGCAAATATTGATACCTTTCTCTAGAACTTGGCGTCCCCTGCTCTCTGTTGCTACCGTTGTTATTTTAAGCGGGTGCCCGGCAGTGCTTGATCAAGTTGTTTTTACTGCAAGTTCCACTCCAATTAATACATCCACACAACTGGTTAGTTATTCGGAGTTTGAAACGATGGTGGCCAATACCGAAAGTTTCATTTTAACGATTACAAATCAAACTTGTGCTTGTACGGTGGAATTCATACCGCTTTTTAACCAGTACTTAACAACCATGAATATCCCCGGATACACGCTTGAATATACCCAAGTGCTTTATCAACAAAACAAGCATGGATTACCTGTCACTGATGCCAATTCCCCAATCTTGACAGTGTTTGACCATGGGATTTTAAAATATTCACGAGCATATAAAGTAGGCGACGCTAACTATAATCGAACATTTACGAATTATGACGAGCTGGCGCGATATTTAGGGGACCGGATTGATGTCATTGTATCTTAAATATATTATCGAAGAACAATTAATTGACCTATTTAAGGGTAACAAACCCTTTATTATTGCCTATCTCCGCGATCATTGTCCTGATTCCATATATGGTTTTGACAATTTTTTATGGCCCTATGCCACTAATTACGAAGGTAATAAGGTCCTATATGTTTTTGAATTTGAGCGAAATGGCCATTATAATCTAGAAACAAAAACCTACCCGCTTTCCTATTGGCGGTTGCTGGAAAAATACTTATTATCGGAAACAAGAAATCCAATTCTAGGATTTGACAAAGGCCATGTCCCTAGTTTCCAATATGTGATTCCCAATGGAAAATTGCCCCCACTAGATCCCTCGGTTATTAAGGACATGTGCGTCATCTACAATGACGCCCGGGACGAAACAATCGATGACAAAGTCATTATCAAAAAAACCTTTTTTGATGGTAGGCGCCCGCTTAAGTATACCGATATTAATTTAAAAGGCCGCGAATTGCCGGCCTGGAGAAGAGCGGAAATCGGCGTGTTTCATAATGAAGTAGCGAAAAAATTCTTCGACTACTACTTACCTAGATGCCCTTAATGCGATTAGTGACTTCTTGAGCTTTCCGGTAGATGTCTGCAATCGGTTCGCCCAAGTTAAACAAACCATTTTCATATAATATTTTGCCTGCGATAATCGTCATTTTAATGTTGCTTTTTGAACCAGCGTAGACGATATTTTTTATGATATTATTAATCGGTTGCATATTCGGTTGCTGCAGGTCAATGATTGTCATATCGGCATATTTACCAACTTCGAGAACATCGCTATCCACTAAACCCATCGCTTTGGCGCCTCCCACGGTCGCCATTTCAAGCAAGGTATACGGGTCAACGGCAACGGCGCTATTTAGCTTTGTTTTTTGTAACGCAAACGTCAGCATCATTTCCTTAAACATGTCGAGGCAATTGTTGCTCGCGGGACCATCTGTGCCAATCGCAAGGTTAATACCTTCGTCAATCATCGTTTGAATCGGGGCGATACCACTACCGAGTTTGGTGTTTGACCCTGGGCATGTGACGGCAAATAAACCCCGGCGCTTAAAAAGGGCGATATCTTCATGAGTCAAATGGACACAGTGAAACCCGCCACCGCCATAATCAAAAAGCCCAAGTTTCTCAAAATATTGAGGTGGGGTCATGCCATGACGCTGGATGCAACCTTGCACTTCGGTCTCCGTTTCGCTAATGTGCGTAAAAATCGGTGCTTGAAGTTCATGGGCAGCTTTTGCTAACTCCATCAGGATTTCTTCATTTGCGGTATATTCGGCGTGAAATCCCATGCGATATGAGACGAGTGGATGCCAATTGTTAATGATTTGGAAACTCTTCTTCATCTCCAAAACAGACTCTCTGAATTTAGTCACCGTTCCAAGTAAGACGGAGCGAAATCCCACATCAATAGAAGCGCGCGCGCCTTCTTCAGGATAGTAATACATATCAAAACCGGCGGTAATGCCACTTGTCAGGTATTCGGCAAACGCCACTTTGGACAAAATATAGATGTCTTCCGGGCGTAATTTTGCTTCGGATGGAAATACCGCTTCGTACAACCATTCATGCAGTGGTAAATCGTCGGCAAGGCTTCGCAAAAATGTCATCGGGGAGTGCGTATGGGCGTTTTTAAATCCCGGCATCAATACATTCCCATCCACATCGATAACGCGGTCAAACTGGCCTTCATGATTTATTGAAGGTCCAATATATGTGATGCGCGCATCCGTGGTGATCACATCTCCAATAAAAATCGGTTGGTCTTTAACCATCCTCAATATGCGTGCGTTTTTAAATAATAATCTCATGAGAAATTCCTTTTATTTTATGATATCATAACACATTGTGGCAAATATCAAATGTCACAAGCTACATAAATTATGATAGTGATTAGGAATAATCTATAATATCAATATGATTAAAGAATTATTTAATACCAAGCTTTGCCTAAAAACGCGCATCCTCATTTCCATCAAAATGGTGATTGCGTTTGTGGTGGCCATTCTTATCGCCGAAGCGTTTGGCATTGCCTATACATACACTGCCGGCATTATCGCCGTCATTGGTTTAGACTTAACAAGAAAACGGGCGCTACAGGCGGCCATCATCTGGCTATTAGACTCTTTATTGGCGCTGGGATTATCGAGTTTACTATTTTTTCTTCTAGGCTACGAATTTTGGGTCTTAATTATCTTTGTAGCGGTCTTCATCCCCATCAGTTTCATGCTTCGCTTAAAAGATGGGATTGTGATTGCCCTTGTTCTTATTTCGCAAGTATTTTTAGAACAAGATCTCTCTTATGCCTTTAATGCCCTCTACATCCTTCTTATCGGCATTGGCGTGGCTTTCTTACTAAACCTTTATATTCCTAAAAGCGACAAGACCATCAATAAGTCGATTAAGGAAATCGATGACAATATCGATAAATTAATCCAAGGCATCGCCCAAGGCGAGCCGGTTGATTTTACCCACGTCAAACAATTAATCAAACAAGCAAAAGAAAAATTATTCATTGACCTTGAAAACCATTATTATGTCCAAACGAATCAACGTGAAGACTATATTAAAATGCGGCGTGGCCAACTGATTGTCCTGGAGCGCATCGCCCCCATCCTTGAAGCAGTCGCCCCCATTCGGGAAAAACAAATCATCATCGATTTTTTAAATAAATTTGAAGGGCAGATTGGCATTACCAATAAGGCGAAAGAACTTCGGGAAGAATTACAAAAATTACTGCAATATTTTAAAGATTCGCCCTTGCCAAAAACACGGGACGAATTTGAACATCGTGCCGAACTGTATCACGTTTTATTACAACTTGACGAATTTCTTGATCTTAAAATGAAATACCACGATTTGTATTAGTATTTCTTATTTTGGAAACTTAGTTTAATTTCTAGCGACTATATTTGTTTTTATGATTCTTTTTAGTTAAGTTGGATTTTTTCCAATAAATTCTGTTTTGGCATTAGGGTAGGTAGGCATCGCCATTATGTTCATATTTTTTCTATAAAGAATGCTTGAATTTCTCACAGGCTTTAGCAATTTTCCTAAATTCATTTAAATAGTCTCCAAAGTATAGTTCATCGGGATTAACTTCACTGCCCAGATCTTTCTTTTACGATAATGCAAGCCTCGCTAGTGTTACCCTCCCAAGTGGAATTACCTCTATTGGAAACGATATTTTCCATAACTATTGAGCCTTTACTTCCATCAGTCTCACCAAATGTTTGACCTCAATTGGTTCCTCGTTCGACTTTTGTTTGCTTTTGAACAATGTATTATTCATGGGGACCCGAACTTTAGCTGACTATGATACATCGACCACAATCGTAATTCCTGCCTCAGTCAATTCTTTGGGAACTTACGCTTTCATTAATTGTATGCATCTTACATAAATTAATATCGATTCGCTAAGATGACTTCTAACTCTTCTGATGGCGGAGGCATTCAATGAAGCCCTTGCGACAATGATTAGTGATCCAGCAGGAAAGACTAATCCTTCTTATTCAATTTTAACCAGTGTCACGGCCATTAGCCAAAATGCGTTTAGGAATAACCCACATTTAACCTCAGTGTACATTTTTAGCACAGTTACGACGATTGAAAGTTATGGCTTCTATTTATCTGCTAATTAAACAATTAATTCCCAAGCGAGCAAAAAACCTGTTTTATGGAATACTAATTGGAATCCAAGCAATCGCATAGTTGTTTTGGGGTAATATTATATGGCCTAAAATTTTCAAATTTTTGCTCATGTTCGAAACTAAAATGGCAAATAAGTTTTTAAATATTATTATCGTTCACCATTGAAAAATCCTATCTAAATCTTTTAAAATCATAGACATCGCGAATGAAACTTCGCCATTTAATTTCTGATTGACTACGCTTTTGCTCAGAACCGGGTATTCCCCACAAGTTTCGACTTCCCGGTTGATAGGTAAGCATCCCAATATTAATTGTGCCATTCTTGCTTCGATGCGATTTCCTTTGCAAAATGCGATAAATCGATTCGGTCGAAATATAAAAACCTTCTTTTTCCGTTCCATGATAGATACCATCGACGACGTAATTAGTTAAGAATCTTCCTTTTGTAATGCACCGCTCAATTATTGCCTTAATTATTTCATTTTCACTTAGTTCGTCACTAGCTTGTTTGAATCTTGTTTGATAGGCTCTTCTTAATTCGGCCGATGTAAATCTTGTCTTTCCCGTTCCATCAAAGGTGTTATCGCCAAAATGAAACAAGACAATAGTTTTCAATGTGACTTCACTTATGCCAATTGAACGTAAGAATGGTATAAAAGTAGCAATAGGCTCTGAGTGAAAAGAATTTGATGATCCGCTCTTGATCGAAATGTATTTAATGGTTTTGCCAATATTGATCGAAATATCAGCTTTTTGCTCGTTGTTTAATTTTTTTACTTCTAAGACGCCACTATGATCAGGAAATAAATTCGATAACCAGCTAGAAAAATGTTGAGGAAGTTGACTGATTTTTTTACCATCAAGCTTACTTATAATTTCATATTCATTCGCATGTCCATTATTTGCACCCATGAATAACCTCAATATATTAATAGATGCTGAAAATATTTTTTCACATACAAACCCCAAATCATTCGTCCCAAAGAAAAAACGACCCGAAGGTCGTTTATTTTGAATTTGTCTCAGTATTTCTCAAAGTATCGCCAGGTCAAGTAACCAATGTCACACACTGATCGCACACTTTAAACATTCTTAGGCGCCGGAAACCACTTGAAAGCATGATCATAGAGCCCATTCTTTGGCCCACTGAAAAAGCCAATCAGTGAAAGGCCTTTGCTTCAAAAACGTGTCATTTGAATGGGAGTTTCAACAAATTGATTTGCCAATGCCGTCGTTTTATTAATGATAATATAAAAGCGCCCCGAACATCAAAACTTAAGCAACATTCCAGTTCACGGGACGTCCATCAGGATTCCAGTTGGAATTCCAACCCGTGGGTTGTGATGCCGCTTGGCAATTAATGGTCAGTGAGGTGCAACTCAAAAAAGCAGAATCGCCCATCAAAGTGACGCTGCTTGGAATCGTGATGGACGGCAACGAGGTGCACGAATGGAAAGCATTATCGCCAATCGAAGTGACACTATTCGGGATTGTGACAGATGTCAGCAAGGTGCAATTTTCGAAAGTCTGATTGCTAATCACAGTCACGCTGTTAGGAATCGTGATGGATGTCAACGAGGTGCACGAATAGAAAGCCGTTTCGCCAATCGAGGTCACGCTGCTAGGAATCGTGATGGATGGCAGCGAGGTGCACGAATTGAAAGCATTATCGCCAATCGAAGTGACACTATTCGGAATCGTGATGGACGTCAACGAGTTGCAAGCAGCAAAAGCTGCTTTGCCAATCGAAGTGACCGCATTTGGGACAACAAACGAACTAGCAGTTTGCCCGGGGCAATAAACATACAAGGTCGTTCCATCCTCGCTATAGAGATTGCCATTAATGGATTGATAGTGCAGATTTTCGCTGGCGACGTTGATGGATGTCAGCAAAATGCAAGAAGAAAAAGCATAATCGCCGATCGAAGTCACGCTGCTAGGAATCGTGATGGATGGCAGCGAGGTGCACGAATTGAAAGCATTATCGCCAATCGAAGTGACACTATTCGGAATCGTGATGGACGTCAACGAGTTGCAAGCAGCAAAAGCTGCTTTGCCAATCGAAGTGACCGCATTTGGGACAACAAACGAACTAGCAGTTTGCCCGGGGCAATAAACATACAAGGTCGTTCCATCCTCGCTATAGAGATTGCCATTAATGGATTGATAGTGCAGATTTTCGCTGGCGACGTTGATGGATGTCAGCAAAATGCAAGAAGAAAAAGCATAATCGCCGATCGAAGTCACGCTGTTAGGAATCGTGATGGACGTCAGCGAAGTGCAAAAATAGAAAGCCAATTCGCCAATCGAGGTCACGCTGTTAGGAATCGTGATGGACGTCAACGAGGTACACGTATTGAACGCCCCTAGGCCAATCGAAGTGACACTGTCGGGGATTGCAATCGATGTCAGCGAGGTGCAAGAAAAGAAAGCATAATCGCCAATCGAAGTGACACTATTTGGGATTGTGACGGATTCTAGCGCGGTGCAATTTTCGAAAATGTTATTGCTAATTGCCGTGACGCTGCTGGGAATCGTGATGGACGAAAGCCGAATGCAATAGTCGAAAGCCAAATCGCCGATCGAAGTGACGCTGTTGGGGATTGTAATCGAACTCAGGGCTTCGCAATGGCTGAAAGATCCTGTTCCAATTGACGTGACACTGCTCGGAATCGTAATCGAGGGCAACGAGGTACAACTTTCGAAAGCATACTCGCCGATTGAAGTCACGCTGTTCGGAATCGTGACCGAAGTCAAAGTGGTGCAGCTAGCGAAGGCGTTATCGCCAATCGAAGTGACGTCTTTTCCTGAATAGCGACTTGGGATTGCAACTGCCGCCGATGACCCCGTATACCCACTGATAGAGTAGGATGTCTTATCAGGAACTAAAGTGAATTGAAGCCCTTCGGAACCCAAGTATGGGTCGATGGTGGCTGAGCAGGAATAGGTGAGAGTGAACGAGGTGATGCGCACGGTCTTGGTTTCGCTGGTATTCTCGACTTTAAAACAGTCGGGAAATTCGTTTCCGAAATTATAGGAACTCGTCGTGCTGTTGAGGGCCACCCCGGTGACGCGATAGCTGATGGCTCCACTTGTTCGATCTTGCCATCCATACGAGAGGCTGATGCCATTTGCGTCGCCAAAATCGAACGCGATGCCCGTGATCCCGCTGATGGGCGTGGTGTTATGAAAATATCCACTCGGGGCCACCGCCTCCCAGCACCCGTCCGCTGCGGTAAGATCGTCGTAAGTGAATGAAATCGGGTTTCCCTCAGTGGTGAGGGCCTCGCCAATCGCTTCCGTGGAAGAAGCCGCGAACTGGTTTTGAGACGGGGTAAATGACAACGAATAGGGCAAATCGTCGGCATCCACACCATTCATGTGCGAAAGCCAGGCGCCAAAAGGATTGCCGACCGTATAAAGAACAAACGCGCAGCCAATCAAACCACAAATGGCCCAACTAAAAGTTTTTCCGTCCTTTTTATTCATATGTTTGAATCTCCGGTCCCCTTTTTGAGAAATCTTATAATTTTAATCATAGGATTGTGACAACAAAAAAACAATATCCTCACCTCATAATTGGGATTAGTGGAATACCTTTCAATGCCCATGGACAGTCATGGCGCTTAATATTTTTATTCTACTATTTACCGATTTTTTATATCGATTTGCCTTTTTGGGACGGCAAAAATTGGTTTTCTCCGATTTTATTTTTTTGCAAACTACAACGTTTGAAAAGTTTTCGCAGTCTGCCTTCGCTTTCGATTCGCCCAAAAGAAAACGCGCACCGAAATGGGTGTTTATCTTGTTTTTTGTCTCAGTATTTGCCAAATTTTCACAAGTAAAAACAACCAATCTCACATCGTGCCGTCGTTCGAAAAATAAATTTCACACAGGTTTTGCAGGCTAAAAGATTTTACGAACAAATGCTTTTATTAGTCTTTCTTGACTTTTCTTACTGCAATGATCAATCCTCACACCCCCGAAGTGAGACCAGCGACCAAACCTAAGATTGGAAACCACTTGCCAGCAATATCAGTAAGGTCGGACCCGGAAGAATCAATCGATACAATCAAGTTCAATGACCAAATAATAAACGCAGTACCTATGACTAGAAGAACCAATGCTAGAATAATTTTTTTCAACCTCATTCCCTTTTTTGATACATATGAAACGCATCTTTTATATTTTAATTGTTTTTTTGTTAACAAAACTTCACGACCATCTGAAATACTACTTTTGCGATTAATCCGTACAAACGTGATTGAGTCCTTTATCATTCGCCCCAAAAAGAAAACTCGCAAATTAATGCGAGTTTTTCCAATTTTTTGGGGCGAATGATGGGACTCGAACCCACGCGTGCCTGGTTCACAGCCAGGTGTGTTAAACCCCTTCACCACATTCGCCACGCGCCTAAATATATTACCGATTAATCGTCTTAAAGTAAAGAAATTTAGTACCCATTAACCATTGAGCGCGCCAGTTTGAGGATTGGTAACTCGCGAGACTTTACTAACCCGCTGATTAAATGGTCATCCATCGCTTCATATAGGGCAATCGCTTCATCAAGCGGAACCCAAATAATCCGCTCAATCCATACCAGTTCTTTGGGCTCCAACCTTTGTCCGACAAAATCTTTGCGCCTCGCCAGAAAATAGAAATTACGGTTATGGCGATGAATGAGATTATAGTAATCTGACACTTCGCCAATTGGAGTAAGCAACTCCGTTTGATACCCCAATTCTTCTTCCATCTCCCGATAAAAGCAAGTTTCGATTGTTTCTCCAAGTTGCTGACCACCACCAGGCAGTTCAAAATAATCCCGTTTACCAAAAATATCAGTGAATAACAACTTGCTTAAGGCGACACGATTGTGCTCATCGAGAACCACTCCTCGAGCACATATGCGCGTATGGTCGATGTATTCAAAGGGATATTGGTCGTCTTGTAATTCGTATAGTAACTCCATCAATCATCTCCAAGCGCCGTGGCAATTACTAAATCGGCCGTAGCGATATTGTTAGCCATTGGGACGTTATAAACGGCGGCGATGCGCAACAATGCTTTAACATCGGGGTCATGAGGTTGCGCCGTTAAAGGATCGGAAAGAAAAATGACGATATCGATTTGACCTGTAGCAATCGATGCGCCAATTTGGAGGTCACCACCAAGAGGCCCACTTAAAAAGGGAGTGACCTGTAAACCAGTTTTCTCGGTCACAAGGCCAGAAGTAGTTCCCGTTCCCACAAGATGATGCTTAACTAAAATATCATGGTGGCGCATACACCAAGCAACCATGTCAGCCTTTTTATGATCATGAGCGATTAGAGCGATTGTTTTCATATGTTCTCCTTTTTAATTATACTATCGGCGATTACCGCCCCACTTGCAAACGCAAAATGGAGATTGTAGCCACCACATAATCCATCAACGTCCAATACTTCGCCACCGATGAATAAATTGGGATATTTCTTACTCATTAGCGAAGATGGTTCAACTTCCGAAATGTCAATACCGCCACTAATAACTTGATAATTATTAGGGATATAAGCAGTATCCACCAAAAAGGTTACTTTTTTTATAAAATTAGACAAAGTATCGATATTTCGCTTTGAGTAAATTTCAAGGTAACGTTTATAAATCCAAGCGCTCAATTTGGGCGCCAATAGTCCTTCAAGAGATTGCGGTTTTAAGTCATTGATGTCGACATAATTGCTTAAATATTCACGCAACTGCATGTGGTTAAGCTGTGGCATCAAATCCACACTAACTTGTGGTTGTCCAACACTACCGTTTACTTTAGCGCGCGCATAATAACTCGACAGAACAAACATGGCAATCCCCGATAACGCTTTATCGATAATCTGAAGTTCTCCTGCCGATTGATATGTTTTATCACCTATCGATAGTGCCATATCGGCTTTGACTCGTAACCCCAAAAGCATTTTAATATCGTCTTTAACGCCAATGGCGGCTAAAGATGGAAATCGTTCCGTCACAAGGAATTCATCTTGTCCATTAATCGTTGGATAAGTCTTTACTGGTACTTTGGGGCCCAGTCCAGCATTTGTCCCCGTAGCGATTACTACATAGTCAAATGCATCTTGACCAACAATAAATTTATGCCCATTGATTTTGATGTCGCTGACTTCTTGATGATTAATTGTGCGCACACCACGAAGGTCATTATCGCACCTAAACATATCGACAACAGCTTGAGCGCTTTCAGAGATCGGATAAACGCGTCCCTGCTCATCGCTAGATACGCGAATTCCTCTAATTTCAAATAGATCAACGATGCTTTTTGCCGAAATATTATTAATAATTGAAGCGACAAAGTCGGGGTGATTGTAGCCTGCACTACTGACATTGAGATTTGTTAAATTCCCACGGCTATTGCCGCTCATGGCGATCTTTTTTCCCACGATTGGTTGCCGGTCAAAAATAACGACATCGATTGATGGTTTGTTTCGTTTTAAGGCGTTCGCGCACCAAAGTCCACACGCTCCTCCTCCAATAATGGCCACTCGTGTCATTTTGTTACCTCACAAAAAAGAAAATAAAAGTATTTCTGGAAAAAATATCATTAAAACACCAATTAAAATCATGATAATGCCACCAATCAAATGCGCGTATTTTCCAATCTTTGTGGATAAAGGACTTACTTTAAATGTAATTACCGCAACGGCAAAAATAATTAAATCATCGATCAGGAAAAAAAGAATATAAAGTAAAATATAAATAACTGATGCTCCTGTGGAAATACCATTGAGTGCAAGAATTTGTGTGAATATTAATGGCAACCCCGTCGAACATGCCAGTTCAATTGAATTGACAATAACGGCTAATCCCATGACTCCTAGAAGGGCTAGAGGTAGCGAGGTTGCAGCAGCTATTTTTTTAACGCGAGTGGCGATTTTTTGCTTGGTGGTCACCGAAGTTACTTCGCACCCATCATCCTTCTTAATTCTTGATTTGATAAATGAATAGACGTTATAACCGCCGGCAGCCAGGGCAAATATACCCACGATAATTTGAAACACTTGTTTGGCAATCAGCAGTTCAATCGTTTTTAACCAAGTCATCATCATCACAAAGTAGAATAAGCCCGACATCGATAAAAAGGCGCCCCCAATCAACCAAATCCGCTTTTTATCATCAGTATTTAACACTAACGAAATTAAGAATAATAGCACCCACATGGCACAAGGATTAATCCCATCCAGAAATCCGAGCACGATGGCGATAAGTGCAATCGAAGCTTCACGAACATCGATTGTGCCAATTAAAGGTAAGTCATACTCAAAATCAGAGGAAGTATCAAAGTCGGTGGGCAAAATCACTTGATTAGCAAGGATTTTAGCCATGATATCGACATGATTAGTTGATGAATATTTAGCAATATTTTTCAATAATCCGGCTTCGACAGTTCCATTAAAGCCAACATAATGCTTGCCACCAATGACTGTGAATGGAGTGACCACCGTTGGTTCTTCAAAAACACCCGCTACTTCTTCTAGTAATTCAAGATTCGCAGTTTGGCCAATATCATATTGGATTAGTGTCAAATTATCATGAAGCGCTAATTGCTCGTCGAGAAATGTCTTTTCAGCCACGCAATGGCCGCAGCCAACCGAGCTGAAAAAGTAAATATTTACATCATTAACAACTGTTTCAGCAGAAGCAATTACGGGTTCGCTTGGAAGTGAAAAAAGCAGGCCGACGCCTGCTACAACACTTAATAGCGCATTTCGTAATCGTCGATTATTCATAATGCTCGCAATTGTTCTTCAATTTTCTTCAAAGACATCTCTCCGCTTAATCTTTTCAATTCCTTAGAGCCATCATACACGATAGCCACGGGTAATGTTTTACCAATGTTTAATTGTTTTATTAATGAGGCATCGTCATCAAAATCAAGTTCTTGTAAGACAAATGAATTTTTGTTTGAACAAAATGTTTGATAGCGAGGACGCATGATAAGACAAGCGGGACACCAAATCGCGCTGATGAATACTATTTTTTTCATGAACAATACTCTCTTAGCACTTCCATAAACCGATCGACCTCTTCGATGGTCGTTAAGTGGGAGAAACTGATGCGAATGCTCGTTTCCGCTAATTGACGGTCACCGGTAAGTGCCAAAACGCCTTGTGATAAATCATCACTGCTTTCACAAGCCGTATGATTCGAGATTTCAATGCCTTTGTTAGAGAAATATTGAACCGTCGCCTTCGACTTTTTGCCGGGAATACTAAAATTCAGAATGTGCGGTAAATCATCCGGACGCGAATGGATAACGATATTTTTGAATGAAGTTAGTCGCTCACGAACATAGGCGTTGATATTCTTGACCGTTTCATAATTATCGTCTTGATATTTGAGAGCCATTTTTAAAGCATATCCCATCGACATAATTAATTCAGTGGCCGGCGTGCCGCGACGATCAATTGTGGTGGCGTGACCACCATGAATCAATGGCGTTAATTTGACGCGTTTATCTTTTATTAGCAATCCAATGCCTTTTAATCCAAAAAATTTATGCGCCGTCAAACTGACAAGGTCAATCCCATCATAATCGAGCGTATCTTTGCCAATTGATTGGGTAGCGTCGACATGAAACAAAACTTGGCGATGTCGTTTTAGCATCGTTTTAATTTCTTCAATCGGCTGGCGGATACCAATTTCAGGGTTAATTGAGCAGATTGATATTAAAATGGTGTCTTTACGAATCATCGCTTCAAGTTTAGCGATATCAAGGCGCCCAAATTCATCATTTGGAGCCACGGCGATATCAAACCCCTGGCGCGCTAAAAAATTAGCGCTGGCGGTCGTCGAAGAGTGTTCAAATGCCGAAATGATAATATGCTTTCCTTTCGCCTCGGGGCTATAAGCGACGCCTTTAAGGGCAAGATTGTTTGATTCACTTGAGCCACTGGTAGGAGTGAGCATATAGCGCTTTGGTAGCTTCAATAAGCGGCGCATGGAATTAAGTGCCTTATCAATGGCTAATGCGGCAGCAATTCCGCCATTATGGCCCGAATTAGGGTTGGCGATGAATTGCTTTGATACTTTAACAAAATGACGAAGCACCTTTTCATGAGTCGGCGTCGTCGCAGCATAGTCTAAATAAATTGTTTTCATTCTTTAATTATAACGATTAGAAAAATGGCTCTCAATATTTGTTGGAGCCATTTGTTTACTTTAATGCTGCTTTTATAACCAACTAACAATGATATCCCAAAGTGATGGGGTTTGCTCAAGCACAGGAGCGATAATCAGTGAGATAATCGACATTAGTTTGATTAAGATGTCCATTGCCGGACCAGCCGTATCCTTTAAGGGATCGCCAACCGTGTCACCGGTGATTGAAGCTTTATGAGTTTCCGAACCCTTTCCGCCCAGAGCTCCTTCTTCAATATATTTCTTAGCGTTATCCCAAGCGCCGCCGGCGTTAGCCATGAAGACGGCAAGCATGATGGCACTAACTAGGCCACCGATTAAAAGACCTCCCAAACCTTCCGAACCAAGAATGAGACCGGCGGCAATCGGGGATACGACAGCTAATACGGCAGGAAGCACCATTTCTTTTAATGAGGCTTTGGTCGAAATATCAATACACCGCTCATAATCAGGCATCGTTTTTCCTGCAAGAATCGTCGGATCAGCGGAAAATTGACGCCGAATTTCCACCACCATTTGATTGGCGGCTCTGCCGACTGAGCCAATTACCATCGCCGAGAATAAAAACGGCAACATGCCACCAAGCAAAACGCCAACGATGACACGCGGTTCCATTAATGAAAACTTATCTGGGGTCAACCCAGTCGCCTGACCGAATGAAATGACAAGCGCTAACGAGGTTAAAGTCGCGCTTCCAATGCAGAATCCTTTGCCAATCGCCGCAGTAGTATTGCCAACGCTATCGAGCTTATCGGTAATTTTGCGAACGCCAGGATCTAATGCGGCCATCGAAGCGATGCCACCAGCGTTATCGCTAATCGGACCATAGCCATCAACGCTAACTGTAATACCAGCCGTCGATAACATACCAACTGCAGCAAGAGCAATGCCGTAATTCCCCAAATCTTCGGCCCCACCCATTACTAAGTACGCGATGATGATGCCGGCGACTAAAATGATTACTGTCAAAGCCGTGGATTTCATGCCAATGCCTAATCCCGCAATGACATTTGTAGCATGTCCCGTCTGTGATTCTTTGGCAATTTCTTTAACGGAATGATAATCGGATGAAGTGTAATATTCCGCAATCCAACCAACGCCGACACCGCAAGCAAGGCCAGCGCCAATCGCAATAATCGCGCGCCAATCTTTTAGATAATAAATACTTAGGAAAATCGTCGTTATGAAAACGACTAATGCCGCGATATAGGTAGAAATTGTCAAAGTTTTCTGTGGGTTTTTCCATTCGCGAGCCCGCACAATCAGCACAGCCACAACCGCGCCAAGGACACCTGCTCCCGCGATAATCAATGGAAAGATGACCATGGCTACATTGGCAAGGATTGTTCCCATCTGCGCAACATAAATACTTCCTAACGTCAACGCAGAAATGATTGATCCAACGTATGATTCTGTTAAATCACTGCCCATACCGGCGATATCGCCTACATTATCGCCAACGTTATCGGCAATTGTGGCCGGATTTCGCGGATCATCTTCAGGAATATTGGCCTCCACTTTGCCAACGATATCGGCGCCCACATCAGCGGCTTTCGTATAAATGCCACCACCCACACGGCCGAATAAGGCAATCAGCGAGCATCCCAAACCATAACCGGTGACAACATGCGTCGCCGATTTAATAGCTTCAAGTGAGGAATCTCCGAGCCAAATGAAAACATTATAAAAAAGGAACAAAAGGCCTGATAATCCTAATAATCCAAGACCGGCGACCGATAAGCCAAGCGTCGCGCCTCCAGAAAAAGCCATTTTCAAAGCGCCACTCATGCCCTTATTAATCGCGGCATCGGTGGTGCGTCCATTGGCTTTTGTAGCCGCCATCATCCCAATTAAACCAGCAAGGCCGGAGAATAGAGCGCCAACTAAGAAACAGATAGCCGATTCCCAACCAACACCTTCCGCTCCATGAAATAGGGGAATAAATCCTAAACCGAGCAGAATAAGCGCAACAATGGCGATAAATGGAATCATGACCGCGAATTCGCGCTTTAAGAATGTTATCGCTCCGCGACGAATGTGCATCGAGATTTGATCGACGTCCGCATTGACTACTTTCAGCCTTTGAATCTTCCTAAAAATGATAAACACATAGCTCAAAGTAATCAGGCAAGTAAAGACGACTGCTAGAAGAAAAATGATATCCGTAGTTCCCATATGTGACCCTTTCTAGATATTTCTTATCTATTATACCTATCTAAAAAGTTCATCTACAAGGCAATTTTGATAAATTTAATAATTATGATTGTCATTTTGTGAATCTTAAAAAACTGGGGTCATCGTTGCAATGGTAAAAATATAGTGACGCGATTGAGCCATATGGATTGTATTTTTTCCGCAGTTGCTCAAATCTCGTTTGGCTGATGGTTTTATATCCTTTGGCTTTCATGATTCCGTTTTTCAAGGCCACGTCAAGATAGGAAAAAATATTTTGGCGTCCCAGCGAGAATAGCGCAATCATTTCGGAGGTCCAGGGTCCCACGCCTTTAATGTTCATTAAATAGCGAAGGACTTCTTCATCCGCTAATTCATCAAGGTGAGAAAACGAGATCTTATCTTGAGACACATCTAAGGCAAGTTGAATTAAGTTATCAGTTTTCGCGTAAGATAACCCACACGCGCGCAATTCTTCTCTTGATGCTTGCTTAAGTTTCATGGCATCAAAAGTACTGGAGCCTAGTTTTTCTTTCACGCGATTAGCAATCGTGTCGGCAGCTTTTTTAGATAGCATCTGCCCGATTATAGTTTCAACGATGTCTTGATAAATGTTATTAGAATTGGGAAAAGAGGGGTTCGGGTAAATCGAAATCAAAAAAGCCAAATCATTGTCGCGACTTGCTAAATATTCGAGGATTGATCGATCAATTTTCATATCGTTAATCGGTTTGAGCGAACACATTAATAAAAGAATACCACTAGCCTAATCGATTACACTCAAAAAATAATGTTAATAAAAAATTAAAAGAATGATTTCCAAAAAGTCTTTTTAAAATAAATACTAGTCAAAGAAACTATTCGGTGAGTTTTCTTTTTAAACACAACTGTTACAATTATTCTGCCCACAATGGCAGACTCCAATGAAAAAGATCGTCACCCCCATCCTCGTTAATGCGTTAGAATAGGCTCATGAAAATAAACCTTTCTCACCACGATATTAACCGCTTACAAACACTCATTGATGTCAAAGATACCAATATTCAAGTTGCTGAGATGTATCTTTATTATTTAATGGAAGAACCTCTCTATATCACCGACAAGTTAAAACGAACAAGCGACGAATCAAGCGACGATACTGAAGCATTTTACGTTTTGCTCATGCAATGTCTAGCGGTTGATTTAATCGACGAGCAAAATCAATTACTCGCCAAACGTTACTTTCACGATGGTATCAAAAAACTCGATCCATCAATATTTAGAAGTAATCCCTTTTATCAATTGATTCATCCAAAAGAAGAAAAACTGGCTTCGTGGTCGATTGAATACCTCAATTACCAACCTTATCAAGGGTTTGCCTGTGATGATATTATCGTTGACCAAGAAGATTTCCATGAAATATCACCAGTTGGCTTTTTTGATGAAGCCTATTCTTATTTGGCCATATTTGAAAAAGGGAAGCTTTGGATGAGCCTTATTCCTCACGAAATGATAACCATGCAAGGTCCTTTAAAGCAAATGCATGGTGATATCATCGTCTTTGGACTCGGTCTTGGTTATTTTACATTCATGGCCGCGCTAAAAGATGAAGTGAAGCATATCACCGTAATTGAGAAAGATAAAAATGTCATTGCTTTATTCAAATCCACAATCTATCCACTATTTCCAAATCAAGAAAAAGTAACGATTATCGCAGCTGATGGATTTGACTATCTAAAGACGATGCCACAACATTTTAACACCGCTTTCGTCGACATTTGGTTAGGAGTCAATGATGGTATATGGCCATACCTGATGTTTAAGGTTAATGAAGAAAATGTTCCTTTCACTCACTTCACGTATTGGATTGAAAAGTCGCTGCTTGCATATTTACGGCGTTTAGTGCTCATCTACCTCCAAGAAGTACTCGAAGAGTACAGCGAAGACAAATACCTTATAGCAAAGACAGATGAAGACAAAATTATTAATGCGCTTCATCGATATTTACATGATGTGTCATGGAAGACTTATGAACAAATTCACGACTTCCTAAGTGATCAATCTTTGTTAAAAGTTGCAAAATCATTAGATTTATAATTTGATTTAGATAGCGTTTCCTTCGTTGCTTGATAAAAGTGAATTCCGGAAGTCATTTTTAAATGCGATAATGCAGGTCATATTAACGATAAAACACGTGCCGTGATGACAATGGTTTAAAGTGCTTGTTTAATCGATAGACCAATCCGTTTTTTGACCAAATCTAGGGAAATAACCTTAACCTTGACAATGTCATTTACACAATAAAGGGAAGAAATATCTTTTACATAACTATTCGAAATCTCGGAAATATGTACTAATCCATCTTGATGGACATTAATATCCACAAACATACCAAAATCCATAATATTCCGCACTGTCCCGTGTAAGATCATCCCTTCTTTTAAGTCTTTGATATCTTTCACATCATTATTTAGTTCGACGATTTCAATCTCATCACGGATATCTCTCCCCGGACGTTTTATTTCTGCAATTATATCAGTGAAGGTCGCATCGCCAATTTTAAATTTGGTGAGCACTTCTTGCTTGTTAATAATTAATAAGGCGGTTTCCTTTTTAGGTGTCGGATCATCTAGCAAATTTATATTTGCTTGGCTCAGGATATATTTCGCCACATCATAAGATTCGGGGTGGATTGAGGTGGCATCGAGGGGTTCTTCCCCACCATGAATTCGTAAGAATCCCGCACATTGCTCAAACGCTTTTTCTCCCAGTTTTTTTACCTTTTTAAGTTCAATTCTCGTCTTAAATTCACCATTATCTTTAAGGTATTCATAAATGTTACTAGCCACTGTTTTGCTTATGCCCGACACATAGTTTAATAATGAGATAGAACAGTTGTTCAAATTAACGCCAACGGTATTCACGCAATCTTCCACTACGCCATTAAGGGTGTTGCTGAGTTTGGCTTGATGCATATCGTGTTGATATTGTCCCACCCCCATTGCTCGGGGATCGATTTTTACAAGTTCACTTAATGGGTCTTGAATACGACGAGCCAACGATATCGCGCTGCGTTTTTCCACAGTTAAAGTGGGGAACTCTTCTTCACCAAGTTTTGAAGCACTATAAACAGAAGCACCACTTTCGTTGACGATAAATAGTTTCGTCGACAAATGATTGTCTTTAATGATTTTTGATAGTTCGGCTTCGCTTTCGCGCGATGCCGTACCATTTCCCAAAGCAATGTAATCAATTTGATGAGTTTTTAAGATATCTGTTATTAGATTTCGCGCTTTTTCGATTTCAGAAGTCGATGCAGCCGTTAGGTAACAAACGCCAACTTCGCAAGGAATCCCATTCTTATTCACAATCGCATACTTGCAACCAGTGCGAAATCCAGGATCAAACCCTAACACCATTTTATTTTTTAATGGTGGATACAACAAAAGCGCTTTAAGGTTCTTTTTAAAAACTAGTAAGGAGGCTTCTTCCGCTTTTTCAAATAAGTCATTTCTTATTTCGTTTTCAATCGAAGGCAAAATAAGGCGCTTCAACGCATCGTTGATTGCTAATGTTAGTTCACTTGCAAAATCATTATTATTTAGATAGTCGCTTTGAATTCTTTCTTCAATCTCATCAATCGCATATTGTAATGTCACTTTTAAGCATTTAACACTTTCACCACGATTGATTGCTAGAATTCGGTGTGGCGGAATCGAAGCGATTTTCTCACTATAATTTGCGTATTTACCATAGGTGTCTTTCGCATCCTTGGAGACCTCTTTTGAATAGATTATTCCCTCTCGATAGATGTATCCTTTGATATATTTTCGATATTTTGGTTCATCGCTTATTTCTTCAGCGATGATGTCTTTCGCCCCTGCAAGAGCATCTTCAATCGAATCAACTCCTTTTTCAACATTGATAAAGCTTGCAAGATACAAGTCATTTTGGGGATCTTGATGACCTCTTTTTAGATAAGCCGCTAATGGTTGAAGCCCTTTTTCTTTGGCGATACTGGCGCGCGATTTTCTTTTTGGTTTAAATGGTCGATAAATATCTTCTAGTTCGGTTAACGTCGTGACATTATCAATCGCTTGTTGAAGTTCAGGGGTTAATTTGTTTTGTTCGGAAATTGAAGCAAGTACCGTCAATGTGCGTTCTTCTAAATTGCGAAGATATAATAAACTGTCATTAAGGTCACGTAGTTCGCTATCGGTTAAATTATCAGTCACTTCTTTGCGATAACGAGCAATAAAGGGGATTGTCGCTCCTTCATCAATCAAACTAATCGCCGCGTTAACTTGTTCGAGTTTTAAATTTAATTTTTCTGAAATACGTTTTGATATATCCATACGGCGACTCCTGATCTTTTTGTTATATTAAAAAACTTAAAAAAAATCATTAACACTATTTTTTTATTAGGTCTATCTAATATTCTACCCTTTATTTGAACAAGAACTTGGCTGAATTTAATGTCACCTTATTTGATAGTAAGCTTTCAATCACACAATCCTCTTAGATCGTTTCAAAAAGGTTGTTTTTAATATCGTGTTTTTCCTATTTTCCCGCTCTAAGAATCATCAACCCGCACAGAAAAATGTTCAAAAATCCATCGATAGGTTATTTTCAAAGTTTTAGCGATTTAAAAAACTAGATAATTCGATTGAAGTTTAGC
>WOYI010563747.1_pt1 | contig 41064 bp, 40 predicted proteins | sample 6423411 | NCBI WGS metagenome assembly WOYI01 (sample SAMN13441803, study PRJNA592873) | oil field metagenome | biome: oil field; feature: oil-well bore; material: oil-contaminated soil; isolation source: oil-contaminated soil from oil-well borehole | place: Germany: Wietze | collected 2016-10-18 ... | reverse complement strand
GCAGTGGTGTCGAATATGACTCCTCTCAGATCAGCACCTCTGAAATCAGCGTTTTCAAAGGCAGTGGTGTCGAATATGACTCCTCTCAGATCAGCACCTCTGAAATCAGCGTTTTTCACATAGGACTGGGTGAGACGGGCATTCCTTAGATCAGAATAACTGAAGTCCACATTCAAAAAGCTCATCAATATTATTTTGGATGACATTAAGTTCGCATTGCGCCATATAGTTCCATTTATGGTCACTCCATACATATAGGATTCTGAAATATCTGCGCCAGATAGATCTGAATCATCCAGATTTACGTTTAATAATCTGACACCGGATAGATCTGCATTTCTCAGAATCGAATTGGAAAGATCTGCGTATTCCAATTTGGCATCTCTTAGGGTGCAACCGGTTAGATTCGCCCTCACCAGGTAAGATCGGGTTAAGTCTGAGTTCGACATATCGCAATTGCTGAGATTTGCTCCAAAGAGTTCTGCTCTGGAGAACTGGCTTCCTACAAGGCTACTGCCGCTCAGATCGGCCCAATTCAATTTGGCTCCTAACATATTGGCTTTGCTCAGATATGCATCCTCCAGAATGGCAAGGCTAAGATCTGTTCCAAGGAGCCTGGCTCCATAAAGATTTGCGCCTGTTAGGTTGCATCCGTCGAGCAAGGCATTGGTCAGATCGGCCCTATCAAGATTGGAATTGGATAGATCTGAATCATCCAGATGCGCTCCTGGTAGGCTCGCGTTTACCAGTCTGGCCTCAACCAACCTGACTCGGTTCATAAAGGTTTTTTTCAGGTTCGCATCGGAGAGATTCGCTTTCTCAAGATCAGAATCATCTAGATTTGAAGCCACAAGATACGAGCCAGAGAGGTCCGCCATGCTGAGATTTATACCGGTTAGGTTTGTAAAACCCAAAGTTGATTTAACCAGCTTGGAGCTTGAGAAATCTGCTCCTCCACACCGGGCCTCGGAGAGGTCCGCCCCAGATAGGTCTGCATCGGAGATGGTGGCATTGATCAGGTTCGCGCCAACCAGGCTTGCTCCGGTCAGATTTGCGCCTTTTAATTGGGAATTCATAAAGGTGGAACGTTCCATGAATGCGTTTATGAAACTTGCTCCATTCAGATTTGCATCGCTGACCTTCGCAGACCACAAGCTGGCGCCATCCAGCCTGGCATCAACCAGAGTTGAATTGTCCATCATGGCCGAATCCATAAGGGAACCTGACAGATCAGCTCCGGTCAGATTTGAGCCCATCATATAATTGCCAACCAATGTGATTCCTCTGAGATCGGCACCGGAGAGGTTAGAGCCATCGAGAGCAGCGAGTGGCATGAATGCGCCACTGAGATTGGCTCTGATAAGCGTGGAGTTTGAGATGACGGCCTGCACCATAAAGGATCGGCTCAGGTTCGTCCCATAGAGATTGGATCCTGCCAAGTTAGAATAACTCAAATCTGTCCCAGACAAATCCAGGCCGCTCAAGTTCCTATTATTTAGATCAACTCGAGCGTGGAATGGCTGATTAACGAACGTGCTCCCAAAAGGAAGGTTCAAGACGCTGATATTGAAGCGGCGAAGCTCCAGCATATCGAAAATGTATGAGCTGGGAAGCTCTTTTATGACTGGAATATCATCCGCAGGAACACCCTGCAAGATGCGGAGCCCCAGGTCGGCCGCCAGTCTTCCTTGGACTTGACCGGTGGTGATAACTCCTCCAAGCACACCGAAGCCCATATAGACGTCTCGAGTACCATAAATTGGAACCGAGCTTGCGCTTCTCAGGATCCATGCGCTCTCTTCGTGGGTCAGGGCTCGTCCTTCCCGATCACTGTTATAATTTAAAAGAAGGATCAGACTGCCCTCCTGCAGAGCGGAAGCATTCCTCTGTAGTTCTTCTACTGTCATGTCATTCCAGATGACGAAGCTGACATTTGTGCTGAATCTGGACAGGGTCTGGTTCATGACCTCTTGGTTGGCCTTGCCAGTGGTAGTCCGGTCGTTAACTATGACTATTTGCTTCGTATTTGGATGCAATTTGAGCATAAGAGAGATTGTACCTGGTAGATCGAAGGCCTCCACCACGCCGGTGAAATTCTTCCCAGCCGTCAGCATCTGGTCTTCGAAGAAGTTTATTCCGCAAAAGACTACCGGAGTGCTGGAAAACAACTCGTCTCTGTTGTTGAGAAGGAACTGGAATGCATCATCATCCGAACAGATGATGACATCGAAGTGACGATCTTCATACTTATTTTTGTAAAGATTTTTCAATTCATTCAGTCGGGCCTCAGTAGGCTCCTGCCTCTTGGCATCCATATACTCAAAAGATATTTCTGCTCGAGGATAGTAAATAGATAGCTGATTCTCAATCTCATCGCCTACGGAATCGGTCCATGGCAATCCGGGGTTATACGAGGCAAGAATGAGTATTTGCTGGGAGGCATCTTCCTCTAGAGCAGTGGATGATGCAACTAGAGTTATAAAAAGCAAGCAGAGTCCAGGAGCCAATCTGAGCAGTGAATGAGCCATGATAGCCCTTTTCTAATTCCTACTATAATTAATTTGTTCTTTTCTTAATTTAGAAAGACAATCCCATTCAGAACATCAAGCGGCTCCCGGGAGTGACTTGAGGTCGGAGCGAAGATCCTCGGAGATCCTGGCTCCATCCAGTTTCGCTCTGGACAGCGATTGAAGGGTGAACTGGTCATACTTGATTCGCTCCAGATTGGCGCTGCTCAAATTGGCTCCGGTCATCTCAACCTGAACCAGTGTCGCATCTCTCAGGTCGGCGCCGGCCAGATCCGTCATGGCCATGAATACACCTGTCAGGACAGAATTCTTAAGGGATGCTCCCCCCATTTCCAGTCCCCTCAGGTCGAGTTCACGCAGATTGACTCTATCAAGCTTCGTATTCCTAAGTGTCGCTCCTGCTAGAATAGCTCCATCCAGATCGGCTCCGGATAGATCTGCTCCTGTAAAATTCGCTCGAGTAAGATCGGAGTAAGGCAGTTTGGCCGATTTCAAGCTTGCACCAGTCAAGATGGCCTCAGTCAGGTCCGCATAAGCCATATCAGCCCAATTTATGTTGGCGCCGGTAAGATCGGATCTCATGAGATAAGCTCTCGTAAAGTCCGCATCGCTTAGGTCCGAACCGCTCAAATTAGTACTGTAAAGCTCGGCTCTTGAGAACTGACCTCGAGATAAATAGGCACCGCTCATATCGGCCCAGCTTATATGAGCTCCAATCATATTGGCGCTGGTCAGATATATTCCCTTAAGCTTGGCACCGCTCAGATCAGTTCGAAACAGCCTTGCATCTGTAAGATCGGCGTCGCTGAGGTCGGAATCGGATATGTCTGCTTCGGTTAGATCTGCTTTCACAATGCGAGCTCCGTTCAGCTTGGATTTGGACATTTGAACCCGTATTAGGTTCGCTCCAGTCAAATCAGCTCCCGAGAGATCGGCTTCCGTAAGAACAGCGCCCGTGAGATCTGCATTCTCCAGCTTTGTGCCGTTCAGGTGAGATGCCATCAACCAGGCCGATCGCAGATATGCCCCATTCAGATTCGACCCGTTGAGGTTGCAGCCCTGCAGATCAGACTGATTCAAATGTGCTCCGACGAGATTCATTGCCGAAAGATTCGAATTGCTCAAATTAACACGATCTTCGATCCTGACATCTAGCTCGGCAGATCCTGCGCCAAGAACGCAACTCATTGCCATCAAAGCGCCTAATGCAATCCTCATCAGCGAATCAATTCTCATCGAGCCCCTCGTTATTCCAGTGCTTTTAATTTATTAGTATGTCAGTAACGCATTTCAAGTTTCCGGTAGGACTTGTTGCAGCATGTCATACCCGGATTCAGAGCATATCCTTCCGGAATCGCCTTCTAAAAGGTGCTTTGCATACCACACAGTCTCACCGAACTTATATAATTTGCAGAGACTTTTTATCTTGACATCTTTCAGGCCAGTCTCCATTGGGGGTTAATTGAGTCGAGGTATTTGAAATCCACAAAGCTATACTGAGCCTGGTAATAATAATCATCCTCTGTAATAGGCCCGTAATAGCTATCCACTGCCAGCCAGGTATCGGGAGCGTCCTTGTCCTCTACAACCACCCAGAGATGTCCCTGGCTGTCAAATCCGCTGGGGTCGTACATATAAACTGAGCCATATCCCAGGCTCTCATAGCTCTCTTGCAGCTTTTGGGAGCCATCATAACACATGCCCAAAGGCGTTACTGGAAATATCTGATATCTGGTAATGGTTTTTATGAAACCTGCATTGTCTGTCCTCTTGTAAGTGAGGTTGACCCTTATAGCATCGCTAGAGATCACCTGCACAGGTCCGGATCGCGTATCGGGAGGAGACATCCACAGATCACCGAGCCTGGGAGCAGCTCCATTGGGCGTGACATAAACCTCCCTGCTATCGTTGAGCTTGACCACCACATAAGCCGGCTCTGGTCGAGCGGAAAAACCGTGCGTAGCCAGAAAGAAGGCCAGGTCTTTGGATGTGATACCGACATCCTCATAGCTGGATAGGAGCAGCCATAGATCGTTTTCTTGGGTTGCCTGGCTCAATCCAAAGCAGGATAACAGAAATATGAGCACAATGGCTGAGACTCTTTTCAATCCAGCATCACCGCTGACCGAAGTCTGAACTCGGTCTCATATAATGAAGAGTTACAGATATTTAACTTGTAGGATTGCGAAGGACGAAGCGGGGGTGGTCTCCCGGACTGTGAATCCGGGGGGTTGCGACGCAATCGCAACATGATGAAAGCGGAGTCCTTTGCCATGATCACTTTCACTCTGCGGAAAAATACAACCCACAGGCCCAATCCAGCACAGTCCAAGCTGCATTTCAAACGCAAATTAGATATACGTTGGAATGAGTTAGTAAGCGGAGATAATGATCACTGCCGTTCTTCCAGGATGGCAGTAATTATGGACTTGGATGTGAACAGTTTGGCTGATCGTGCAGCAGTCTTCATCGATGGTGCGTATCTGACTAAGATTTTGGATGTTGATTTCGGGAAGCCGAAGATCGACCTCGCCCGTTTTTCTGACATTCTCTGTGGCAACTATGAGCGTCTTCGGACCTATTATTATAATTGCATGCCTTACCAGAGCTGTCCCTCCACTGAAGAGGAGAGCCGCAGGTTTGCCTCCATGGACAAGTTCGTCTATACTCTGCGAAAGCTCCCCAGATTCGAGGTTAAGCTGGGGCGGCTGGGCCGGGTGGGAGGAGAGTTTGTGCAAAAGAGGGTGGACATCGCCCTGGCCGCGGACCTGGTCCGGCTGAGCTGCGGCCGGATGATCGGAAAAGCGGTTATCGTCACTGGAGACAGCGATTTTCTCCCCGCCATCGAGGCGGCAAAGGATGCAGGCGTCCTGGTGACCCTATTTTACTCAGAGAGTTCTATTCACGATGAGCTCCTGTCCGCAGTAGACGAGAGAACTCCCATCGATCAGGATCTGATAGATCTGGTGGCTCGATAGAGGAATCGAGCAGTGTGAACAGATATGTACATAAGCAATTGGCCAATACAAATATCAGTGTGATATAAAATGGACGTCCTGCATGGCAGAGGGCATGAATGAGATGATAAAAGCCGGTGAGACAGCACTGATCTAAGGCATCTTCAAGGCAGCAAAGCAGGCTGGCCACCAGCTGATAAAAGACGGCCGGATCTCAGAGGATATGGAGAAGGCCGTGAGCAGAGAGCTGATGCCCAGGGATGCTTACTACAGAGCTGCTCAAAAGATGATCGAACAGATGAGGACGAGCCAATAGATTGTTAGTACAATTCTGAAGTGTGCTCTCGAAAGGATCAAATCCTTGTACGTCTTTAGCCCCCGAGGAAGAAGGTATGATCATGAAGGTTCTTGTCAGTGATTCATTAGCAGAGGACGGCGTGAAGAGACTGCAGTCGGGTGCTGATGTCGATGTTATCACCAACCTCTCTCCAGAGGAGCTCATCCAGAAGATCCCAGACTACGATGCCCTGGTAATCCGCAGCGGAACCAAGGTAACGGCGGATGTCATCAATGCCGCGAAAAGGCTCAAGGTAATAGGCAGAGCCGGTGTGGGCATAGACAATGTGGATGTAGAGGCTGCGACCAAAAAGGGGATCATCGTTCTCAATACCCCCGGCGGAAATACCATCTCCGCAGCCGAGCACACCATCGCCATGATGCTGGCCCTGGCCAGGAACATACCCCAGGCAAACTCCGCCCTGCACCAGGGCGAATGGAATCGCAAGAAGTACACAGGCGTCGAGTTCTTCAACAAGACCCTGGGCGTCGTCGGTCTGGGCCGGGTTGGAGCAGAGGTTGCCACACGCATGAAGTCCTTTGGCATGCGAATCTTAGCCTATGACCCCTTTGTGACAGAAGAAAAGGCCCAGCAGATGGGACTGACCCTGGCGCCTCTGGAGACCGTTCTGCGTGAGGGCGACTTCATCACCGTCCATACTCCCCTTACCAATGAGACCCGCAACCTGATCGACGAGGACGAGTTCAAGATCATGAAGGACGGGGTTCGAATTGTGAACTGCGCTCGAGGCGGGATCATCAACGAGGCCGCTCTTGCCAAAGCTGTGGCCGAAGGAAAGGTTGCCGGAGCGGCGGTCGATGTCTTCACCAAGGAACCCCCCACCGGAAACCCCCTGCTCGGGCAGGAGAGGATCATAACCACTCCCCATTTGGGAGCTTCTACCGCCGAGGCCCAGGTCAATGTCGCCTTAGCAGTGGCAGACCAGATCCTGGCCATAGCTAAAGGCGGACTGCCCACCAATGCCATCAACATGCCTGCCATATCACCGGAAACGCTGGCGGTCATGGAGCCCTATATGGTGCTGGCCGAGAGGATGGGATCGCTGCTCGGGCAGATGGTTGGCAGCGGCTTTGAGAGCTTGGAGTTGATCTATAGCGGAACCATTGCCGAGAAGGATACGAGACCCGTGACCATATCAGCCATAAGAGGCCTGTTGGGCGTCCTGATGGGAAAAGACAGCATCAACTTTGTCAATGCCACCACGACGCTCAAAGAGATGGGCGTGAAGCTTCTGGAGAGCAAGACCGAGTCTATAAATGGATACAGCAATGCCATAACCATGAAGCTCACCAAGAACGGCGTGATCAACATGGTTCAGGGCACGGTCTCAGGAAACAAGGAGAAGCGCATTGTGCAGCTTGATCTCTACCGGACCTATATCCCCACAGAGGGTGACATGGTGATAGCAGTCATAGATGACAAGCCGAATATCATTGGGCCCTGCTGCGTGGTTTTGGGTGAGGGCAATATCAACATCGGCTCAATGCATGTGGGACGTATGAATGAGGGGCAGCCTCAGCTCATGGTACTGAGCGTCGACCAGATGGTACCCGATGATTGCATGAAAAGGCTATTGCAGGTTCCAGGGGTGAAGAGCGCCAAGATGGTGGAGCTGTAAAGCCGATGAAAGCAAGAAAGGAGATGTCGGATGATATTAGATGCAGCAGAGATTCTTGAGAGGGTGAGAAGGGATAAGCCCCTGGTACACCACCTGACGAACTTCGTCACCATTTACGATTGCGCCAATATCGTCAAGGTCTTTGGAGCCTCTCCGGTAATGGCACATGCCAGAGAAGAGGTAGCTGATATGGCAAAGATAGCCTCTGCTCTGGTCCTGAATATCGGCACCCTCACCACGGAATTCGTTGAGGCCATGCTGCTTGCCGGAATAAGCGCCAATGAAAAAAAGATACCCGTGGTCCTTGATGTCTGCGGAGCCGGAGCGACGAGGTTCCGGGACGAAAAATGCCAGGAGATCTTAGATGCAGTAGATGTAAGCATCATCAAAGGCAACTCGTCTGAGGTCGCCCGCATCGCAGGAGAGGATGTTCTGACCAGGGGAGTTGATGCCGCAGATATCGGATCAAACCTGCTGGGGGTGGCCCATTCTCTTGCCGTGGAGCGAGGCTGTACTGTGGTCATAACCGGCAAGGATGATATCGTGGCCGATATGAAGAGAGCGATATGGGTGCATAACGGCCACCCCATGATGGCCAATGTAGTGGGCACAGGGTGCATGGCCACATCGGTGATTGGAGCATTTGCTGCCGTCGAAGCGGATCGCGTTGCTGCTTCCGTCTCCGGGCTGGTCTGCTATGAGGTGGCGGCTGAGATTGCTGCCCTGGTTGCGGCGGGACCGGGATCTTTCAAGGAGAACCTTTATGATGCAGTCTACAACCTGGACTCCGAGACCATAAGGAGAATGCAGAAGATTGAATCGGAAGAAGATTGCATTGCTTAGATGGCATAGTAGCCGAATCAATGAGCAGAGGATTGAAGGGTGAAAGGATACTATTTCATTACCGACTCGAAATTGAGCCGGGCGGGAAATTTCAATGATGTCATGCAGGCTGCTGCCTGCAAGGTTGAGGTAGTCCAGTACAGAAATAAAAATGCCGAAACCCGGGAGATGTACGAGGAGGCCCTGCGTCTGAGAGAGATCTGCCGGGATCTGACCTTCCTGATAAACGACAGAATAGACATCGCTCTTGCCGTGGGCGCAGATGGCGTCCACCTGGGCCAGTCAGACATGCCCTGCACCACTGCCCGCAAGCTGCTGGGGCAGGAGAAGGTCATAGGGGTGACAGTACATAACCTGAAAGAAGCGGTGGAAGCAGAGAGGCTTGGGGCCGACTATCTGGGGGTCTCCCCGATATTCCAGACGGCGACGAAATCCGATGCAGGAAAGCCTGCCGGAATCGCTCTCATCGAGGAGATCCGGCGGAAGGTTGACATCCCACTCATCGCCATTGGAGGAATCAATCATTCCAATGCTCCTGCAGTCATCAGGGCGGGAGCAGACGGCCTGTGCGCGATATCCTGCGTCGTCGCCAGCGATGATGCGACTGCCCAGATCAAGAGGTTCCAGGATCTGTTTTGAGCGATTTGTTGCTCGATTCATAATACCCTGGCTTAACCCTCGGAGGATGAATTCCCACCATGGAGCTTTCAGTTCTCTATTTCGATTCCATGTCTCTGGAAAAACTCAATCAATGCCTCTTCCACCACCTGGCTTTGAGCATGCATATTGCCTTTGGCTTTTACCGTGAAGAGCTTCAAGGTCTTGGCCACCGGCTCAGTTAATGTCAATGTGGTCTTTGGCATTAAATTGTATATTAGTTTTTTAGTTTATATAGATATTGGTACTTTTAATCCTATATATCCTGGTTGTTTATTGGAGCATTCGACCGTTTGACCGCGATCCAACTATGCGCGAGGGTTGAAAGGCAAAGCCCTTATAGGCATCCGAATTCCTGTCAAGTCAAATACATCCATCCGGGTCAAAAAAATGGTATCCTTAGATTCACTTCCTCATCTTCCCGGCTGCTACATATTCCGGGACAGCCCTGAAGACGGGGGCAATATCATATACGTGGGCAAAGCCAGAGACCTCAAAAAAAGGGTTGCCAATTATTTTCAGAAGCAGAGCCACAGCCCGAGGACAGCGGCCCTGGTGGCAGCTATAAAAGGGTTGGACTTCATAGTTACAAATACTGAGGTCGAAGCACTGCTCTTGGAGAACACACTCATCAAAAAGCACCAGCCCCGCTATAATATCAAGCTCAAGGACTCCTCCCGCTATGCCTCAATTCATCTGACCGACGAAGAGTTCCCCCGGATCAGAATCTCCCGCAAAGCCCAGGGCCCGGGCTCATTCTATGGCCCCTTTGTATCCGCCAAAGAGAGGGGATTCGTCTACCAGATCGTTCGCAAAGCCTTTGGCCTGCGCACCTGCAAGCGCCTTCCCAAGAGGGCGTGTCTTCGCTATCATCTCGGCCACTGCTCAGGCCCCTGCATGGGCAAGATAACGAAGAAGGACTACCAGACAAGGGTCCAGAGAGCTAAATCAGCCCTGGGCGGCAGGACAGCTGAGCTGATCAGCTCTATGAAAGAGGAGATGACGGGCCGGGCCAATCGGCAGGATTTCGAGCGGGCCATAGAGCTGAGGGATGAGATCAATGCCCTTGAGCGGCTTCAGGAGCGGCAGAGGGTGGAGCAGAACCGCAAGTACGACCAGGACGTCATCAGCTACTTGATGGATAAAGAAATCGTCTATCTCATGCTCTTCAAGGTCTATCGGGGCACACTGGCGGGAAAAGAGGAGTACCAGTTTCCCCCCAGCGAGGACTTTCTGGAGGAGTTCGTTGTGCAGTACTACTCGGAAAACGAGCCTCCAGAGGAGCTGATCGCACCGGAGCCATTCGATGATTCTCTGGAGGAATTTCTGGCTCACCTGAAGGGTAAGAAGGTTCGGGTCACCGTCCCCAAGCAGGGGGAGAAAAAAGAGCTTCTCTTGCTCGCCCAAAAGAACCTGGAGATCAGCGTCTTCGGCGATCGGGCAAAGCTAGTAGCTCTGCAAGAGGCACTGCGCCTGCCCAAAAAGCCCGAGGTCATAGAGTGCTTTGATATCTCCCACCTGGCCGGCTCATTTGCCGTGGGCTCGATGGTTCAGTTCCGGAGCGGCAAGCCGGATAAAAGCAACTACCGCCGCTTTAAGATCAGGGATGTTCAGGGTGGAGACGACTTCGCCTCCATCGCCGAGGTGGTGCGCAGGCGCTACTCCCGGCTGAAGGATGAGAACAAGGAGCTTCCGGATCTGATTGTCATCGACGGTGGCGCAGGCCAGCTCAGCTCAGCCTTAAAGGAGCTGCGGGAGATGAGGGTTAAGGTCCCCATCATATCTTTGGCCAAAAGAGAGGAGGAGATCTATGTGCCTGGGCTGGACGGGCCACTGGATATAAAGAAGAATGAAAAAGCATCGCTCTATCTCCAGGAGATCAGGGATGAAGCCCACAGGTTTGCCATCGCCTATAACAGATTGCTGAGGAAGAAGGCAGTGATAGAATGAGTGAGCCCTGTTAGTGAATCCTGAGCAATTTGACCTCATCGCTTTTATTGATGATGTATAGTCTTGAAATTATTTCGCCCGACCTAGTTTTATGGTGTTTAAATTATTCATATAATTTCACAATCCAAACATTCAATGACCAATTGCGAAATAAGCTTCCAAAGGCATTTTTCGCCTGAAAGCTTTTTTTGGAGTCTCCAAGCTCTGGAAATTCAAGCTTCCATGATGTCTGTCGTTATACCAAGTGATAAACTTGTCGAATGAATGAAAAACAGGCCTGTGCTTGAAGTGAACCCTCGCCCATTCTTTGTGCCCACCAAAATTGATTAGACATCACTTCTTTTAGGATGAGTTTATACTTGGCACCTTAGCCACAGGTGGTGCCACCCACCTATGGCTAGGATGTGATAAGCTTGAAATTGCGCAGCTTCAGCCATGGCTATGGTCAAATCACCTACCACATCGTGTTGGTGCCCAAGTATCGATACAAAATATTCTCTGATAGGCGAGTTAAAAAGGATTGCGAGTTGATCCTCAAAGATATTTGCATGGTGCAAGGATATAAAATTCATGCAATAGAAATTGTGGCGGATCATGTTCACTTGTTATTGGAATTCCACCCAAGCACTTCCCTATCAAAAGTCGTTCAATATTTGAAAGGAGGCAGCTCGAATAGGTTGTTTAAGCTTCATCCTGAATTGAAGAAACGCTATTGGGGTAGAAGCCTATGGTCAAGTGGCAAGTTCTTTCGATCTGTAGGAAATGTGACTGCGGATACAATCAAGCACTACATTGAGGAATCTCAGGGGAAACCGAAAGCAGAGATTCAATCGTGCGGGTCCAGGGGATCAGGGCAACGAAGACTCGACGATTTCTGGATTCCATAAAACCGGGCGTGAGGGCGTGCGGCCCGAAGCATACCCCATCCTTTAGGGTGGGGTGGCCGCACGCAGTTTGATTTCAGTTTCGAGACGTCTTGATCCAAGATAGCACAATAGTTCGACTTCATTCAAGTCTGGCAAAGCTCTACCCAGCGGCCCGATCCAAAGGAGAAGCTGCCGGCCTTAAAATTGCGGTTCTTGTCAGCGCAGTTGGAAACACCCCAGAAAGCATTTCTATACACAACGAACGTACCAATGAGCTAAAGACTATTAAAATCGGCCCCTGGATAAAAGGGAAAATACTGCTCATTGATCTTGGTTTCTATAAATATCAACTATTTGCCAGAATAGCTGAGAATGGCGGATTCTTTGTCTCTCGATTAAAGGATAACTCAAATCCGCTGATTATAAAGGCAAATCGATCCTGGAAAGGCCAGAGTATAGATGTGTGCGGGGCATATCTGCAAGATGTATTGCCTAAGCTCAAACGACAAATTTTGGATGTGGAGATTGAGGTCTCCTTTAAGCGCAGAGCGTATAAAGGAGTAAAAAGGCCTGACAAACATCGATTCCGTCTTGTTGCTATCTACAATGAGGACGATGAAAAATATCATACATATATTACTAATATTAACTCAGATATTCTTGAGCCGGAGGATATCGGAAAGCTTTACGGAGCTAGATGGGATATCGAATTGATGTTTAAAGAGCTAAAGAGCAGGTATGCATTAGACGCCCTGGATACTAAAAATCCTTTGATAATTGAAGCTCTTATATGGGTTGCTATTTTAACACTTCTTGTTAGCAGGAGAACATATTTTAATGTTAGAAAAATTCATCCATGAAAAAATATAATAAGATTCACTCAACTTCGATGGAGCATTATCTTCGCAGAGAATGCAGATGATCAGCTGACTCTTATTCTACGATATCTGGGAATAACGAGGACTTGGGAAACTCTAGCAGGTGTTTACGATAGTCAAGCCCTAGACCCCCATGTAAACCGCGAACGCTTTAGAGCTGAGTGGTGGGCTTAACCGATGACCAATGGGTGCCTCTGTGGTGAACCGCGGTGCTCTGACCCAACCACAGAGGCACAGAGGCTATATTCCCTGCCTTAACTCACCCACATAATTCAGCGAAGAGCCTTAAGCTTCAATCTTCTGCTTCACAACTCTAAATCAATTCTTTCGCTTTTATTGCTTCATTTGCATGACTCTCGACCAAAACATAAATATTTAAAGAAGTTCATGATGAGTGAATTGTCGCAAGGATAGAGAAAAGCGCCCGGAGCAGGAAGGAAGATCCAATCCTGCAGTCAGGTGAACGGAGGTATGTTCTGTTGGAAGAGAAAGAGAGAAGGGAAAAGAAAGGAAAGGGCAGGATGACAGTGCAGGAGGCGGGGAGAAAAGGGGGTATGAAGACCGCCGAGACCCATGGCAGAGAGTTTTACGAAAAGATCGGCCATATGGGCGGCCAGAAGGTAAAGGAGCTGATTGAAGAGGGAAAGAAGGCCCTGGGCCGTTCTGGATAAATTAATGTCTTCTTTATCTTTCTGTGGAGTGCTTCTTCAAGCCTTTTGTGGCGGAGATCGCCCTATGATTCCGCCTTATCATCTCGCATCTTGACCAGGAGCCAGCCGCGTGGGGTCCTGGTGAGGGCGAATCCGCCCTGCAGCTTTTTGCCCTCCAGCCAGAATGAGGCATGGCCGCTCTTCAGAGCCTCTGAGAGGGAGATCATCTGGCCATCCTTATTTGAAAGGTTCTTGTATATGCCCCGATCCCAGATGACCACTGTTCCTGCACCGTACTCTCCCTCGGGAATAGTGCCCTCGAATGAGGCGTACTCTACCGGATGGTGCTCGGTTTGGACTGCCAGGCGTTTGTCCTTTGGATTCATGGAGGGGCCCTTGGGAACGGCCCAGGATTTCAAAACCCCATCCACCTCCAGCCGAAAGTCGTAGTGCAACTGGCGGGAATGGTGCTCCTGCACCACAAAGATCTGGCTGTCCGAATCCGCTCTCTTATCGGCGATCTTTGGAGGATTGGGCTCAGAGGTAACAGCGAAGTTCCTCTTCTCTTGATAGCTTTTAAGCGCATTGGAGTTCACAGGCATCCTTCCATAATGGTCTGAGCGGCGCCAGCAGAGGAGCACCCGCATCAAAAGCGTTTTTTTGATGCTTATTACAGATGCATATATTCTATCTACTTATTCTATCCGTCTCCTCTCATATTCAAGTTTGCGCCAGACATTCAGCAGATCGGATATCCACTTATTTGACTAATTTTTTTATTAAAAATGGATGAAAAGATAGTGAAAATGATCACAGAACCTGCATAAATCTATCTCTGCAAATTCAGCACGACGTTGCCGGCACAAAGTCCGATCCCGGATCGACCTTGACCTCCATAGCCCTGCGCACATCCATTGCATCCAGGAGGCTAGCAGCCTTTCCAGTAGCGATATACCTCTTCAGGCAGCCCAGTATGGCAGCAATATCTCTGGGGATTTTAATGCATTTGGGTAGATGATGGTTCTCTCGATTCAAGGCCAGCCGGCAGCTACTGCCTGCGCCGGCTCCTTTTCGATTTACGCACCTGCGGTTGCAAAAGGCCACCGTTCTGAGCAGCACTCGTCCTACATCGATATTCAGTGGCGGATCGGAGACGCTGCGAGCATAGACGGCTGCGGCCATGGCAAAGAAGGAGAGGTTCTCTATCGCGCCTTCCGACCATCTCAGGGATAGATACTTCATTATCCGGGGGTTGATCTCAGTCCTGGCCTGCTCTACCAGGGCACGGTAGCCTGCAGCTGTGGGCATAAGAAGCACCTGGTCGAACTCAAACTCCCTTCCACTGGCCCGGCTGTCCACCAAATTTGTAAAACGGCTGCCGTACCGATCGCCGAAATCTTCCATCTCTCTAAGGGCTGTATTGAGCTTTCAGGCTTTAAACTATTGTATTTGACAATTTTGGATCTTTATAAGGTAAACAGGGCTGTCTGCCAATAAAACCATCAATCCCACCTGTTAGGCCAGCTTCTCAAAGTCGTTCCACCATCTCGGTAATTCTAAAGGATCCATCAAGAATCTCCTCTTTCAGCCTTTTTGCTAACCCCATCGCCCTTGCTCTATCCGATTGGCGGAGCTGAATGGGAATCGCCCTCTCCCCCAGGCGGATGGCCCCCAGCCTCCCCTGGAATGCCCCGCCGCTGCACTGGGAGACGCACAGGCCGCAGTTGAAGCACTTTGTTTTATCGCGCAAAACCCGGCCATCCTCGATGCTTATCGCATTCATGGGACAGGCCGGCGCTGCAGTGCACCTGGTGCAGCCTTTACACCTTTCCGGATCGAACTGTACCTCCAGGTCGACGGAATCCCAGACATCCCCGTAAGTCGACTTGCCGATCTTCTGGCGTACATTCACATCCATTATGGTGAGAGGGATGTTCCTATCCTGAAGCAGTATGCTCCTTAAGATGGATTCATTCAGCACAGGGATGGGCACCGCCCAGGAACCTATGCACTCAGGGCCGGCAGAGGTCGCAAATCCGCCCATGTACTCCGGGTCCATATGGCGCATGTCCGCCAGCCCGAGGAGGTTAGGCCTGGTGGGCATGGAGCGGGTCCCCGTCCCCATCACAAATCCCTGTGCTCCATTGATGAGAATGCGGGTTCCAATGCCTATGGTCTCCAGGTGGGGATCGTTCTTGATGGGATTGATCTGGCCGCATCCAGAGACCGTGGCTGCGGCAAAATGAGGCGGAAACTCCAGCCTGCTGAAGATGGTCTTCAGGGGGAGGCCTTTGGGATTGACGAAGGCCACATAGTTCTTGAAGGCATTGCGAGTGGAGAATATGCGGGCATAGGGGATCTCATCCAGGCAGATATCCTTTTCCAGGAAGTCTCCATTTTCTGCCAGAACCTCCACCAGGACATCCTTTCCTTCCACCAGCTCCCTTAAAAGGTGTCCTCCCCCGTAGTCCGGCTGGCGTATGCTGTGCGCGGTGCCGTAGACCATCAGATCGATGATACCCAGTCGCTCATTTGGGCACGGCCCTGGATGGGCAGGAACGCCGTTGATCCTGGCGCTGCTGGCGCGGACGAATGAGCCAGGGGCTGCCAGGGGAAAGGAGAGCACAGCATAGGTGCCGCTCATTATCGCCCGGGTGGCGGTGGTGACAACGTCCACATCCTTCAGGCCGATCTCTCCTTTCTCTTCTACCATCTCAGAGATCTCCTGCTGGGTGAGAACTGTTGCCTTTCCGCTCTTTATGCTCCTTTTTATGTCCTCCACAGTTCGGCTCATGGCTATCGCATTCAGACCATCAGCATAAAGCAGCTGCGATCGCCAGAGGAGATGTCGTCACCGTAAACCTCAAATCTTGGGACTCGGGCATGCTAATCATGGCCATGAATGCGGAGCGTTTCATTGAGAACGCCATTGCAGAGATCAAGCGCGATATTAAGGGTCGCGCTATTATCGGTTTATCTGGGGGCGTAGACAGCTCGGTATGCGCTATGCTTGCCCATCGGGCATTGGGTGACCGGCTGGTTCCTGTCTATGTGGACTCCGGTCTGATGAGGCAGTCAGAGTCCGATCGGATTGAGGAGCTATTCAAGGATCTGGGCTTGGTGCGGGTCAATGCCCAGGACCGATTTCTAGAGGCTCTTGAAGGGGTTGTTGATCCCGAAGAGAAGAGGATGATGGTGGGTGAGACATTCATCCGGGTCTTCGAGGAAGAGGCGCGCAGGATCGGCGGCGATTGCCTCATTCAGGGCACCATCTATCCAGACAGAATCGAGTCGGATGGAGGCATCAAGGCCCACCACAATGTAGGAGGTCTCCCCAGCCGGATAGAGTTCAAGACCATAGTCGAGCCTCTGCGCGACCTTTACAAGGACGAGGTCCGCCAGGTGGCAAGGGCTCTGGGCCTCTCCCCTGAGATCAGCGAAAGGATGCCTTTTCCCGGTCCTGGGCTGTCGGTCAGGATCGTGGGAGAGGTCACTCGGGACAAGCTGGATGTGGTCAGAAAGGCGAACGCCATTGTTGAGGAGGAGGTGGAAGAGTTTTCTCCCTGGCAGGCATTTGCCGCCATCCTGGGAAAGGCAACCGGGGTCAAAGGAGACAACCGGGTTTATGGCTATGTGGTCGCCGTCCGCGCAGTCACCAGCCGCGATGCCATGACCGCAGAGGCGATGGAGCTTCCCTGGCAGGTTCTCAGGCGCATTTCTGGCCGGATCACCGGAGAGATCCCGACGGTCTCCAGGGTGGTCTACGACCTGACCCCAAAACCGCCGGGCACTATAGAGTTTGAGTAATGGCCTATTTCAGGCTCATAAGGGGATAGCACCTCTCCCGGTCATACTCCAGCCGGGCGGAGATCACCTCCCCTTCATATTCTATCTCCACCAGGGCCAAGATCATCCTCCCTTCCAGCTCGCCGTAGCCGAAGACATTCTCTGAGAGCATATCCCGGTCTATCCTCACCTCGACCCTCCGCACATAAGGCTGAAGGGAGATACTATCTTCGATGGCCTTCTCCAGGCTGGATGCTGTCCTCATTCCCACTGGCGAGCCCACGAACTGGTGGTAAAGTGCTCCCAGCTTTATTCCTGCCTCAAAGGCTGCTATTTCCCTTTTTGTAGGCGTGAAATCACCACCGGACTTAACAGATACATGATTATCAGAGCGCCCAACAGTGTGGCGGTGTAAATGGTATTGCTCTGAAAAAAGACCGCCCAGGCGGCAGCAATGGTGAAGAGGCCCGATATAGACAGGACTCTCTTGTCCCTTATCTTGGGATATGGTATGCTGCTTATCATGAGCAAAGCCAAAATGAGCATGAGTGTAACGGTAAGCCCAGGCCGCCCCAATAGGGCGCTGGCTGATAGAGCCATGCCTGCAGCAGGAATGGGCAGGCCCTCGAAGAGCTGATCGCTCTTGTTTGAGATATTGAACCTGGCCAGGCGGAGGGCTCCACAGATGACAAAGAAGATCGCTGCCGGCCAGATCTGGAAGGGGAGGCTGAAGGCCTGAACAACAAGAAAGGCCGGCGCTGCACCAAAGGACACCAGGTCTGCCAGGGAGTCCAGGTTAGCCCCCAGGGGACCGGATTCCTTCTTTCTGGCTACAAATCCGTCCAGGCCATCTGCTGTCGCTGCTAATATTATGAGAACGACTGCGATCTTTAAAAAATCCAGAGATTGCGATTCGCAGATGACGAGGATGGCAGCAAATCCCAGAGCGATGTTCAACATGGTGAACAGGTCTGGCGGCCGGAGGGCGCGCAGGATATTCATGAAGTGACCCCTGATGACCCAGAAGAGACTAGAACTCCTGATGAACCTGATGCCACTGGAACTCCTGGCAGCTCCGAAAGGCACTTGATGGCAAGCACCGTCTTCCCCGCCCGGACGCTATCTCCAATGGCCACTTGCAACTTATATCCCCTGGGAATGGTGGTTTCCACCCGCGAGCCAAAGCGGATCATGCCTATCCTCTCCCCCCGGAGGACGTGATCTCCGGGTTTGACATAACAGATGATCTCTCTTACAATGGTCCCGGTGATCTGACACAGCTGAATCTCTCCGTCCTCGGTATCGATTCTAATTCTGTTTTGCTGGTTTTGGCACGAGCGGTTTAGAAAAGCTGGGAGGTGAGTGCCTTTCCTTTGCTCGACGCTCATTATCGTCCCATCTAAAGGCGACCGGTTAACGTGCACATCGCCGAGGCCCATGAATACGGTGACCTTCTCAGGGGTAGCCTGAATGATCCTTCCGTCAGCTGGAGAGAGCATACCCTCGCTTTGCGGCAAACGGTCTGGGTCCCGGTGAAAGAATATCATGAACAGCGAACCCATAAAAGCGGCAGCTGATATGTACCAGTTCCCGGCAGCGGCCAGGGCAGCGGTCAGGATAATGGGCACCGATATCCAGCCGCGGGAGTCTTTTGCCAGCTTCAAGCGGCATCTCCTCTGGGGTGTCTTATGTCCGCTGCCAGCTCATCTATGATCGAGAGGAGCTCGGGGAGGAGCAGGAATATCATATAGGATATCAGCAAGAGAGCAGCAACAGATCCTATCTTGGCGATCAAATTATGGGCAACCTCAAAGCTTGCGCTTCCAAACCAGCTCCAGCCGTAGGCCATGATCACGAATCCATTTCTCACTAGGTTCAGGATATAGATGGAGATGATGGAGACCGCAAGAGCTGCCGCCCTGCGGCGGATTGGTGCTCGGACGGATATGATGATTCCTGAAAAGAGAGCGATGCTCTCAATGGCGGTGCAGGCGAGGATGATCTCCACCGACCTGCCGTTCAGAGTCATGATATTCCAGCTGGGCATGACCACCGGAACAGATAGAGCCTGAAGGGCTTGCACAGTCATGAGGGTGGTAAACCCTATCAGTGCCTCTCTCAGGGGCTCGATCTCGGCGAATGGAAAATAGACCATTCCGCATACTGCAGCGGCATAGCTCGCCCAGAGCTGGGCTTTGGAGGGGCCGCTCCTTCGAGTCATAATCCAGGCCATATAAAAGCACATGAGACCGGCAGCAGCGAAGAGGATGGCATTGAAGTAGTCATTGATGGCCAGATAGTGCCCGGGCTGATTCAGCCAGAACACGCCAAATAGGAGCCATCCGGACAGGGCGATGAGGCTCTTTTTGGTCAGGGATGATACAAGCAGCAGAAGCAAGCTGATCCAGAGCAGATAAGAAGCCGGCCAGTCCAACATCATTCACCTAAGAAGTACCACAGGTTTATTTAGCATTATCTACTTACACCGCGATGATATGAACTTGGTGGGGGCTGGATTCACACCATTTATAGGTTTGGTTGATCATGGATCGAAATGCTTTTATTTTAATTTCTGCAGCGAGCGTGCTTCTCCTGGCCGTGGCCGGAGCGCAGATAGCCGAAGCAGGGTCATCTGATGCCGTCGGAAAGATAGATGCCGATCTGGCAGAGATGCTCGATGGTGCGGGAGAGGAAAGGATACCTGTGATTGTGATGCTGAAGGGCACCGAGGCTCCGGATTTTGGCGGCTTTGATGTCAAGTACAGCTACCGGCTCATCCCCGGCCTGGCAGGAGAAGCAAGCGGCACAGCCATCCAAAAGATGGCAGAGAGCGATAGAGTATCTGCCATCTATTTCGATGATCCTGCGAAGATATCGGCACCAGGCGAGGATACTGCATCTGCACCGGATAATGCTCTGGTTTATACCGTCGATGGGCAGGATAACGATTCTGATAATACCTCGATTGGTCGTTCTGGCAATGCCTCCTGGTCAGGTCAAGAGGACGGTAACCTGTCAGATCAATACCCGTCAGATGGTTACATCTCTCCTGCCCGGATCATCAAAGCGGATAAGCTATGGGAGATGGGGATCGATGGCCGGGGGGTAAACGTTGCGGTGATCGATTCAGGCATCGACAAGAATCATCCCGATCTGATCGGCAAGGTGATCGCTGAGAAGAACTTCCTGGCCAATGAGATCACAGCAGATGATCTCCTGGGCCACGGCACAATGATCGCCGGGATCATTGCCGGCTCAGGTGCCAGCTCGGACGGAAGAAATGTGGGAATAGCCCCCGGTGCGAGCCTGATCAATGTCAAGGTGATCGACCAGAATGGCGACGGCAGGGTATCGGATATCATCGCCGGCATTGAGTGGGCCATCTACAATGGCGCTGATGTTCTGAGCCTCAGCCTGGGAGGGATAAACCTCGGCGAGACCAATCCCCCCATAACCATGGCCGCAGATAATGCCGCCGATCAGGGTGTGGTGGTATGTGTGGCTGCGGGCAACCGCAACAGCACCGAAAACGAGAATCAGCTGTCGGGAGCATCGTCCAGCCAGCTTCGCGGCTCTCCGGTCGAGCTCTCCCAGAAGGAAGAGAGAAGCGGCAAGGACGTCTATTTCCTGTTTGTGCCCATCGTTTTCGCCCTGCCTCCGGGGCTGATCGACTCTCCAGGCGACGGGGTGAATGTCATCACCCTGGGTTCAACCGATGCTGCGGGGCATATGGCCAGCTTCTCCGGCTCCGGACCGACCAGGGACGACAGGATCAAGCCGGATGTCGTCGCTCCGGGAATGGATATCATCTCCACAGTGCCTGCTGGCCTTGAGGGGCCGGAGTATGTTGATACTTATTATGCCCGGGAATCGGGGACAAGCCTCTCCACTCCCATTGCCGCAGGTCTCGCTGCCCTTCTCTTGCAGGAGAGGAGCAACCTAACTCCCGCAGGGATCAAGGGGGCGATGACCAGGGGAGCGGCCAAGCTCAACAACACCCATGGGGTGGCTTATGAGTCATACTATCAGGGAACGGGCCTCCTTGATGCTCTCCATTCCTACCAGCTCCTGGAAGAACTGGGAGATGGGATGAGCGGCGTTGTGCCTGACCTGTGGAAGCCGGGTCGGTGGGCATATCTGCCCTCAGGAGAAGGGGTCTATGTGGGCCTGGATACAGGAGCAGACCGGCCGCAGAAGAAGGTCTATGCCCTTGCTCCTGGAGACCGCGACTGGAATACCAGGTTCGTGTTCTTCAGCAACCGGGAGAGAGACGGGATTTCCCTCTCCGCTCAGGGGGAGATAGCAGATTGGGTCAGCCTGCAGGCCCTTCCTGAGCATATATCATCCAACAGTCAGCATGTCTTTGCCGCATCCATCCAGGTGCCGGAAGATACGGATCCTGGAGATTATTCCGGATCGCTTGATATCACCGACTCCGGAGAGACGGTCCTTGAGATACCGGTCAGCCTGACGGTGGCAGAGCCCCTATCCATCTCCCAGGGGAGGGGAGGGAATTCCGGAAGCTTGACCGGGAACCAGTGGGATTACTATTATCTGGATTTGCCGGTGGGATCGAGGGGGATTGAGGTCAGGCTGGACTGGAACTCCGAATTGGATTCCATTGATGCTGATCGAACTGATTCCAACTCAACGGCTTCCAGCTCCACCAACGCCAGCTCCACGGACCTTGGCTCCAGCCTGGACCTGTTCCTGATATCCCCCACCAGCGAGTACTATGCTGGAGGGCCGGAGGGCAGCTCCAAGAGGGTGGCAATCGAGAGCCCGCCTTCGGGAAGGTGGCTTGTGGCCGTGTATAGCGAGAATGCATCCGTTAATGCCAGCTATTCCCTCCAGGTGGAGCAGGAGATGATCGAGCCCACTCCCAAGCGGTGGCACATAGACTCCGCCAATCCGGGAATGAATGCCAGCATCGAGATCCTGCTGGAGAACAAAGGCCAGACGATGGAGAATCTGAGCTATGCGGCAGTTATCGAGAACGAAAGCCTGACGGAGTATGAGGACAGAGTGGGATTGAAGCAGATCTGGAACCAGACGGTGAATGTAACCGATGAGACCATAAGGCTCTCTGCAGAGCTTGCCACCATTGACGGCAGCAGATACAGCGAGGTGGCCCTGGTCTTTGAGGATCCCGATGGAATGGCAAGCGAGGAGCATGCGGATCTGGGGTCGGGATATCTCGGTCCTGTGGAGGTCTCCAATCCCCAGGCTGGCAGGTGGGCGATCAACGTCTATGGGTATAATGTCCCCGAAACCGGTCAGCCCTTCAAGCTCACTGTCAAACAATACAAGGAGGAGCCCTGGAGCTGGATCAGCATCAACGGCCCTGACCGGCTGGAGGCCGGCAGCAACCAAACCCTCAGGGCCAGCCTTGCCTTGCCCGAGAATCCTGCCCAACACCAGCTGGAGGGATACATAAAGATCTGGGCTAACAACAGCAGCATCCAGATCCCGGTGAGCATCTCACTGGCCGGATCAAGGCTTGTCGGCCTGAACTCGGAAAAGGTGCTGGATGAGGACAACGACGGCAGGCATGACCAGCTGGTTTTGGGATTCGGGGTGAATGTCACCATTCCGGGAGATTTCAGGCTGAATGGGGTGGTGAACGATTGCCTTGGGAATAGGATCGATGTGATAGATCAGAGCCAGAGGCTGGATGAGGATGGAGATATCCATGTCAACGTCAGCGGCACCGATATCTGGAGAGCGGCCAAGTGCGGCCCCATCAGAATCGAGAACCTGGTCCTCTACGATAATACTGGCAACTACCTTGATCGCTATGAAGAGGATATCCGCATAGATCGTGATCCCAAAGAGTTCCAGGCGCCTCCTGCCTACATCAGCGGATTTGTCAATCAGACCACTGTGGAGGCTATAGCCGTTGGGGTCAACCTATCGGTGACAAAGCCTGGAACCTATCGGATCGATGGGTTCATCCTGGATGATTCCGGAGAGGAGATCGGATACCAGAGTATGGAAAAGAGCCTTAATCCGGGCAACCACACCCTAAGCCTCGAGTTCAGTCCCTCAGATTTTATTATCCAGGAGGAGGTCTCTCGGATTCGGCTGGTTGATCTGGTTCTGACCTCTGACGGGGAGGAGCTGGAGAATAGAGACCTGGCCTGGACCTCAGAGGAGATGGACCCCCTAGCATTTAGAGCGGTGCCTGGGTCTGGGGAGGCCATGGCATCTCAGGAGTCGGTGGTCCCAGCAGGCTCTGACTCTGATCTTCCCTTCCCGGCAGCAGAGGGTGCGGTATTGAGACGGGAAAATGGTACGGTGGTCATACCCTGATCCTTTAACATGTCTCTTTTTCATGTGACAAGGGAGTCGGACATACCGCTGGTGGGATGTCTGTACTTCGGAGTGGTGGATCGGGGGAGCAATCTCCTGCAGATAAGGCCGAGCTGCGGCTGCAACCTGAGCTGCCCCTTCTGCTCGGTTGATGCCGGTCCCAGATCGAGGTCAAGGGTGACAGACTATCAGGTGGACCTGGACTATCTGATGGAGGCGGTTGAGGAGATAGCCCCCTTCAAGGGACCCGGGGTGGAGTGCCATATCGACTCCCCTGGGGAGCCTATGCTCTATCCGGATATCGTGGAGCTGGTAAGGAGGCTGAAGGGGATAGAAGAGGTCGGCATTGTCTCCATGCAGAGCAATGGCACTCGTCTGGATGAGGAGATGATCGGATCTTTAGAGGAGGCGGGGCTGGACAGGATCAACCTCTCCATGCACGCTTTAGATCCGGAGCTGGCGGCATATCTGGCGGGAAGGCCGGGATTTGATGTCCAGGAGCTTATAGAGACAGCGGAAAATATTGCCAAAAGCAGAATCGATCTATTGATCGCTCCGGTGTACATTCCGGGAATAAACGACCAGGAGATTCCAAAATTGATCGATTTTGCCATTAAAGCTGGAGCGGGAAAGAAATGGCCGCCCCTGGGGATTCAGAAGTTCGAGCACTACCGGCTGGGCCGATCGCCGCGGGGCGTTCGGGCGGAGAACTGGTGGCACTTTTATAACCGCAGCATGCCGCAGTGGGAGGAGGAGTTCTCTCTGCCCCTGAGGCTCAAGGCACAGGATTTCGAAATTGAGAAGCGGCCCATGATCCCCACGGTCTTCAAGAGAAATGAGAAGGCCAAAGTGGAGATAAGAGCTCCCGGCTGGGTGGAGGGGGAGCAGCTTGGAGTGGCAAAGAATCGGGTGGTATCGGTGGTGGACTGCCCGAAAAAAGAGGGGAGCGTGCGGGTGAAGATAGTATCCAATAAGCACAATATCTATGTGGCTGTGCCAGCTTGAAGATGGACATTATCAGCTTTGCTGCACGCAAAACCGCTTTAATGTAGATGCTCCTCGATCTCCTCCTCCAGATCCTTCAGATATCTTCTCAGCACCTCATTTCTCCTGCTTGCCATCTCTTTTCCTCTCCTGGTATGCATTCGGGATTCCTGCCTGAGGAGCTTTTTGTAAAAATGGTCCAGATTCCATTAAGAGAATGCTTGGATCCCTCTTTAGCATCATGCAGCAGAGCTGCCAGGAGAAGAACAGGCATGTCCGCTCCCTCGGCCTGGCCGATCACTTTGGCATTATGATAAACCCTTAAGATATGAGAAAAGTCGTGCGCAGGGTCCGTATCCTTATACAGCCTCTCGACATCTTCCAGCAGTGATTGGGTGAAGATTTCATCCTCAAAGCTCATCGATCTCGGGCTGCTCTCCAGCCTTAAATAATCTATCGATAGATCTTCATCGAATAGAAGCTCAGCCCAGCAACTTGATAAGAGAAAACATCATAGTGGGAAAAAAGAGGTGCCCGACCTGCCCAGCAGTATCGTTTCCGCCTTTGAGCTGACCGTCGCCATGAGGCATATCATCTATCGAAAGAGAGGAACCCTCTTCTCTGTAGCAGCCATAGCCCTGGCAGTATCCATCGCTCTCGTCTCCATATTCATGATGGACGGCTTTAGGGATATGCTCTTCGATGTGATCATCGAGGACCTTCCTCATGTCACCGTCACCCCCAAAGAAGGCGACGATTACATCTACCTCTATCACAGCCTCTCTGATCGCATTTGGGACATCCCAGGGGTGGTGGCTGTATCCGCCAGCCTGGGCACCAGTGCTACATTCACATATAAGGAAAATGTGGAGAATGTAGCCATGTCAGGGGTTGATCCGGAGGACTTTGAACGTATCTATCACCTTGAAGAATATATGATCCGGGGAGACCTTATCTCCGTCCAGAGCGGCAAAAAGGTGATCTTAGGCAAGAAGCTCTCTGAACGGCTGAAGGTCAAGATGGGCCAGACCATCTATGCCAGCTTTCCCGATGCCAGGGGCACCAGCCTGATGGTTTCAGGCATCTTAGATCCGCCCGTCGGCTGGCCAGAAGACCTGGCCATCGTCTCCCTGGACACCGCCAGGAGCTTTCTGAATGAAGGGGATGTGGCATCTAATGTTGATATAAGGCTTGAGGATATCTACCAGGCCGATGCCGCTGCCAGATCTCTGCAGGATTACGGATACAAGGCGGATAGCTGGCAGAAGCTCTACCCGGAGATCCTCGAGACCCTGGCCATAGAAACCTTCGCGAACAATCTGATAATGCTATTGATCCTGATCATCGCCTCCTTTGGAGTGGGAAGCGTCATGTACCTGCTGGTCAACGAGAAGACCAGCGAGATCGGCATGTTGATGGCCATGGGCGCGAAAAGGCAGAGCATAATGAATATATTCCTGATCGAGAGCGGACTGATGGGGCTGATGGGCGGAGCGGTGGGTGCAGTCCTGGGCCTGGCCCTTTCCCTTTATCTCGGTAATCTGGAGTTCTCAATGGAAGCCCCCGGCGGTCAGAAGGTCACCTTGCCGGTGGTGATCAGCCTGGAAAGCTTCCTGGTGATAATAATCGCTGCAATTGCATTGAGCATCATCGCAGGCTCCTATCCCGCTTACAAAGCATCGAGGCTTGATCCCACCCAGGCCATAAACGCATGAAGAGATATTGAAGGAAAAAAGATGTACGAGTTTTCCATCGCCCAAAGACATATCCTGAGAAATCCCAGGATGGCCCTGTTCACAGTTGCTGCGGTGACGCTGGCGGTGGCGATCATCGTTCTTTTCATGGGAATCATGAGTGGTTTTCAAGAGGAGATCATTACCACGACGGTGGAGAACAATCCTCACATCTACATCCAGCCAAAGGAGGATGAGAACTATGTCTATCTGTACAGAACCGTCTCTAATATTCTATGGGCATATCCAGGAGTAGAGGCGGTCTCGGCGAGGCTGGCAGGAAAGGGAGCCGCCAAATACAAAGACGAGGTCCGAGCAATCAGCTTCCTGGGGGTCAATCCAGAGGACGAGGACCGGATGATGGATGTCAGAAGCGACATCATCTCCGGAGACTTTCAGGATCTAGACCGCCGGAAGTATGCTGCCTTTATTGGAACCGGCCTGGCAGAGAAGTTGAAGATCGATCTCGAGGACGACTTCACCCTGACGAGAGGAAACATATCTGTCCGAATAAAGGTTGCAGGCCTTTTTGAGACAGGCACTGCAGCAGATGATTCCCTGATGTATATTCCTCTGATGCTGGCTCAGGATTTGATAGAAATGGGGGACGTGGTCTCAGAGGTTGACGCCAAGGTGGCTAATATCTATCAGGTCTCACTCATCACTGCCGACCTCAACCGGCGATTGGCATACGATTCAAAATCCTGGCAGGACATGAATGCCGATATCCTTAATCTCATTGAGACCCAGAAAGTCTTCGCCTGGATATTTTATCTTCTGATCTTCGCCATAGCCGGTTTTGGAATAGCCAATACCATGATCATGATAGTCTCCCGCCGGACGCGGGAGATAGGCATTCTCATGGCTATGGGCGCCACTCGCCGGTCCATCCTCAAGGTATTTATCCTGGAGAGCCTGATCCTGGCCCCACCTTCTGCTCTGATGGGCGGGATTCTCGCTTATCTCTCAGCTCAGCTGATAATGTCCTATGAGATCGAGCTCCCCTCAGAGGTCTACATGATATCTAAAATGACCATCTCCATGAAGCCGGAATTCTTCGTCTGGGCGGTTGGCATTGCTCTCACGGTCAACTTCGTGGCCGGGCTCTATCCCGCCTGGAAGGCCTCACGTATGGATCCAGTGGTAGCGATCGGCAGCGCATAATGAGCCTGGCACTTCATCTCCAGGAGGCGGAGTGCAGCATCCTGCAGTTCGTCCACCAGATCGAGAGGGACGTATGCTCTTGGTGTCTGGGAACGGGCGATGCAGGCGAGCACTGGCGAAGAGATGCATTCCAATAGGCTTTTTACCCTCTCAAGCCTCTTCTCTATGGCTCCTTTTGCCAAATCCCTCTCATCGGTTGTGCATAGGCCATCCAGGTCAAAGCCGATAACCACCGGAAAGCTGCTTTCCTCCAGATCGACTTCAAATGCATGAACTCCGATGCTCTGCTGGGCAGGAACCAGCTTTCCATTCTGCTTTCTCAATCTAGTACTTGCACCATCCCATTCTATGAGGTCGATTTTCTTTCCACCGGCAAAAGAGGATCTTATTCTTGTTTTTGGCGCATCCAAGAACTCCTCCCCAAAAACCCTTCCGTAGGCGTCTATTTTCTCCTTTCTCGGGTCAAAATGGTATAGAGATCCTAAGATTCCATAGTGAAAGGCGGGGCAGGTGAAGTTCCCCTCGTTCAGCCTTCTCTTAGCGTATTTATATATCGCCGGCATCATCCTATCAAAATAGTCGAATATGTTCCTTCCTTCCCTCGCCGGCAGCCGCGGGCAGTCAGAGAACATGTCATGGTGCCTGTCAATCCGGACCACAACTAAGGGCCTCTTATGCCTGCAATATTCTCTGATCCAATAGAGAAGGACCTCATTATGAGAGTCGATTATCACTGTCTGCATGATGCACCTCCAGGCAGGTCCGACTAAGCTATAACTATAACGATTAAACCTTTAATTAATCCAATCTACATAAAGTTATCTGTATTGTGTCGAGCATAAGATAGGAAGTTCGAATCAATAGAGCAACGGTTCTATCGATAAGGGAAAAATGGATCTAGTTGAAGCGAAAATCAGCAATTCATGAATAATAATGATGAGGATCTTTCATCCTTTCTTATGGATTTTGGATTCACAGAGGATGAGCTTTTTGCGGTCACATATGAGCTGGACTCTTATCGGTCGATTCCTGGGACAACAGTGAAAAGGTACCTGAATAGGATACTTCAGAACATCACAGAGGAGGATCGGGAGGCATTCTTGAAGGGAATTATGGTCGGGGTGGTGATCCGAAAGGCAGTGGATTCAATGGTGGAACCGGAGCTTACCGAGGAGGAGATGAGGGTGGCAAAGGAGATCGAAAGGCATAGATTCTCAGATTAAGTCCAATTAAGAATCCTTTGCGGTTGTGCCAAATGAAATATACAAAGAAGCGGAGATGATATTGGGGATGTTTCCTGGAATCAACATGCCGCCGGATATGAGCAGGCCATACAATGCGGCATTAATCTGGCTCTGGCTCATTGCCGGAGAGATCTCCGCTGCAGTAAGGGTTGCATTATCCAGGATGGCAGAGACCATGTTCACCCAGAAGAGGATATAGTCAGGAATCTTGGTGAAATACTTGAATATGAGCACCTCCATACCTGCTCCCAGCAGGAAGAGTGCAGATACAAAGAGCCAGACCTTAGCTGCTCTGATGAATACCTCCTTGAGGCCATTCCCAGGACGAATATGACCATAGCCACAAAAACCGGCAATGGAACGGAATTGGTCAGCCCTCTGATCGCTTTGTTTATTGTGGCCTTTCCATAGAAGAATATCAGCCCGGCAAAGAGTACTGCCGGAACTATGCCTTTTTCAACCGGCTCTTCTGCAGCCAGAGTTATTAAATCAATTCCCCATTTGCTGGTAATGGTAACAGCTGTCGCTCCCATGATGAACAGGAAAGCCTCCAGGTTCTTCTCAACTACTTTTATCTTGAAAGGCAAGGTCAGAACAAGCAAAAAAATTGCGAACAGGCCTATATCGATCAAGGTAACCGTTTCCCCTGCAACTGTAAACATTCAATTATCTCCTATGCAACTTAATTTTTATGGATTTTTTATTATCTATCTGAGCACCAGTATCTGTGGCATCAATGCCCCAACTCAGTTCTTGACCTCACCCTGAAGCTCACTGCTCTTGCTCGCTAAATCGCAAATGGAATACAGCCGCAGCGATCTGATCATCCGGAACGCCAAGCTTGGATGCTGTCCGGATATGCAACCTCATACAATGGCTGCATCTGATGGCCACCGAGACCGCTATGGAAATAAGCTCAATTGTCCTTTCATCCAGTGAAGAGCTCTCTTTGATGGCGTTGTTGTACAGCACCTTGGAAATGAGAATCTCGGGATTATCCTTCATGAATGAAAAGACGTAAGGAATCTCGCCATAGCTGCTTTCAATAGCATTCAGCATATCCAGAGCAGTCTTCTATAAATACGATCTTAAAGATAAAGAGCCTTCAGCTCTTCACACCTTCGCCGCACAGACCGCCTTCTTCCGCCGCCCGTTGGGGCCGGCCCGACCGGCCACAGGGACTGGCTCTGTCTCTGGCATGAGCCTTGATCTCAGGAATCGACCGGTATGGCTCTCCTTCACCCCAGCCACCTGCTCCGGAGTGCCGGTGGCCACAACCTGGCCGCCAGCATTTCCTCCTTCCGGCCCCATATCTATGAGGTAGTCTGCGGATTTGATCACATCCAGATTGTGCTCTATCACCACTACCGTGTTCCCCTTGGATACCAGGTCGTCCAGGACATGGATTAATTTCTTCACATCATCGAAGTGCAGTCCGGTGGTAGGCTCGTCTAAAAGGTAGATCGTCCTGCCCGTTCCCTTTTTGGCCAGCTCCCGCGTGAGCTTGATCCTCTGAGCCTCGCCGCCTGAGAGGGTGGTCGAGCTCTGGCCCAGCTTGATGTAGCCCAGCCCCACACCCAGAAGGGTGTCCAGCTTGCTTCTTATGGCCGGAATGTTCTCGAAGTGCTCCCTTGCTTCCTCCACCGTCATATCCAGGGCTTCAGCAATGGACTTTCCCTTGTACTTGACCTCCAGGGTCTCCTGGTTGTAGCGGCTCCCTTTACATTCTTCGCACTCGATATAGACATCGGGCAGGAAGTTCATCTCGATCTTGATCAGGCCATCACCGTGGCAGCTCTCGCACCGGCCGCCCTGTACATTGAATGAGAAGCGACCGCTCTTGTAGCCCCGAACCCTCGCCTCCTTGGTCTGGGCATATGCCTGGCGAATGGGATCGAAGACCTTGGTGTAGGTGGCGGGATTGGATCGGGGAGTCCTGCCAATGGGGCTCTGGTCGATGACGATCACCTTGTCCACCTCAGTATCGAAGCGAATCCCATCATGCTCTCCCGGAGCCTCGCTGGAGTGGTAGATCCTCTTCATCAGCGCCCGGTATAGTGTATCGTAGATCAGGGTGGACTTGCCCGATCCCGAGACGCCAGTGACAACTGTCAGAACCCCCAGGGGAATGTCGACATCGATATCCTTGAGGTTGTTCTCCCGGCAGCCCATGAGATGGATGAACTTGTTGCTCTTCCTCCTCTTTGCCGGAACCTCGATCCTCTTTTTGCCGGAGAGATACTGGCCGGTCAGCGATTTTGGATTAGCCTCGATCTCTTCAGGAGTGCCCTCGGCCACCACATAGCCGCCGTGAATTCCTGCTCCTGGGCCGATGTCCAGCACATGATCGGCACTGCGGATGGTATCCTCGTCATGCTCTACCACAATCAGGGTGTTTCCCAGGTCCCTGAGCTTTTTCAGGGTCTCTATCAGCCGGGCATTGTCCCTCTGGTGCAGGCCTATGGAGGGCTCGTCCAGGACATAGAGGACGCCGGTAAGGTTCGAGCCTATCTGGGTGGCCAGACGAATGCGTTGCGCCTCCCCTCCGGAGAGGCTGCCTGCGTTTCTTGAGAGGGTGAGATACCCGAGGCCCACGTGCTCTAAAAATCCCAGGCGGGAGCGGATCTCCTTCAGAACCTGGCGAGCGATCTCTCCCTCCTTGACCGAGAGCTTCTCCTCTAAATTCATGAAGAACTCATTGCATTCGCTCACCGAGAGGTTGGCCACATCAACAATAGATAAGTCCAGGATCCTGACCGCTAAGACCTTCTCTTTCAGCCTTTTGCCCTCGCAGGCCGGGCAGGGAAGGACCCTCATAAACTTCTCCAACTCCTCCCGGCGGTACTCGGAGGCGGTCTGGCCGTAGAGGCGGATGCTCTGCGGTATCAGCCCCTCCCACTGGGAGTTATGCGACCAGTAGACGTCCCCATTTTTCATGCTCATATTCATCCTGATCTTATCCGTCGAGCCGTACATCAGGGCATCGTACTGCTCAGGGGTGAGATCCTTGATGGGGGTGAAGATGTCAAAGCCGAAATGCTTGGCCACTGCCGCCAGGTGCTGGCCCCGCCAGCCATCGATGATATTACGGTAGAGGGCCACCGCTCCGTCGGCGATGCATCGATCCCTGTCCGGTATGATCAGCTCGGGATCGAACTCCATTCTGAAACCCAGGCCGTTGCAGGACTCGCAGGCTCCAAAGGGGCTGTTGAAGGAGAACATGCGCGGCTGCAGTTCCTCGAAGACCAGGCCGCAGACGGGACAGGCCATCCTGGCGGAGTAGACCCGCTCCTGCCCCTCCTCGTTTGAGACATAGACCAGGCCCTCTGTCTTTTTCAGCGCTTTTTCTATCGCCTCCACCAGCCGGGACTTGTCTTCTCTTGGGTCCAGCCGGTCGATGACCACATCGATATCATGCTTCTTGTAGCGGTCGAGCTCTATCTCCTCGTCTGTCCTCTGGATCTGGCCGTTCAGCCTCACCCGGGCATAGCCCTCGGCGTTTAAATCCTTGAGAAGCTGGCCATAGGTTCCTTTCTTCTGGCGGATGACGGGGGCGAGGATGGTGATCATGCGATCCTCATCTTCCTCCCCCATCTTCTTTCCTTTCTCCTTTTCCTTCCCCTTCTCTTTCTCCTTCATCTCCTCCAGAATGCTGACGGCGATCCTCTCAGGCGACTGGGACTCGATGCGGGTTCCGTGCTCCGGGCAGTGGGGGATGCCTATTCTGGCAAAGAGCAGGCGGAGGTAGTCGTAGATCTCGGTCACCGTTCCCACGGTGCTGCGTGGGTTTTTAGAAGTGGTCTTCTGTTCGATGGAAATGGCGGGGGAGAGGCCGTCGATGGAGTCCACTTCGGGCTTGTCCATCTGGCCTAAGAACTGGCGGGCGTAGGCTGAGAGCGATTCCACATAGCGGCGCTGGCCCTCGGCATAGATGGTATCGAAGGCCAGGGTGGATTTGCCCGAGCCGGAGACGCCGGTGATGACGATCAGGCTGTCACGGGGAAGCTGGACATCGATGTTTTTCAGGTTGTGCTCGCGGGCACCTTTTATTACAATTGATTTCATAATGAATTATTTTTTAGCCAATCTTGCTGGCGATAGCAGTTCCATATCCGGCAAGAGCCCCATAGCGGTATGCAGTGTACTTAGATGGCATATTCAATTGGCTGATGTCAAGTGACATGGCATAAAGCTCAGCGCCACTTTCTGGGAGGATGTCCAGGGTAACGCTGTTGCCTGATGCGGTTCCGCTGGCCAGGGCTACCTGGGTGGTGCTGCCGGAGGCGATGCTCCCCCGGCCAAAGAGCCTGTTTCCGGATTGATGCAGGTCCAGGGAGATGGTCTGTCCCTCGGAGAGCTGCAAGGCCCACTTTCCTGATATGCTCGTTAAGCTGGCAGCTGGGATTGTGGCTTGGGCTGGGGTCTGAGTCACAGGGGTGCTGGAGAAGGTCTTTGCCACCGGGGTGTTGGATACGCTGTATCTTCCCATTGTGGTCTTGCCGACGCTCGAGCCCAGAAGAGAGACTGGTTTAGATGTCTGAACGCTGCCGGCTGCCGAAGATGTACCGCTGCCGACCTTCATCGTGAATATGGGGTCGGTAAAGTACTTGCCAGCGTCGCCGCTATAGCTTCCCACATATCCGCCCTCCAGATAATCCTGAGCAGCGGAAGGCAGGGCCAATAATGACAGAAGGGCCAGAATGCCGAGTATCCTTATCATTTATCACTCACTGTGGTCAATGGCGTTCGTCAATTAACTTAAAGATAACCGTCGAATATTGAGGATGACATCCGGAGGTGGATGGGCAGCAGAAGGCGGCTCGCGCCCGTCTGGTGGGCAGGGAGGGCTGTAAAGAGGAGAGGAGACGGGTGGTGGATGTGACTCTGCCTGTGGATAAATGGGGCGAAGCATCTTGATTTTCTGGGCAAGATTGTATCCAAGCCTCCCCGGCGTTGAGGGGGCCAGAGCACTACCGCGCGTAAAACTCGCGCGCGGCGCCCACTGAAAAGGGGCTCGCATAAATCAAGATCAACCTGACAGAATTTGCCTTAAGACCTTTCATAAGTCTTATATGTCCGCAGACGCATTTATTGCTATGATGAGCGCCACAGCAGCTAGCGATGCAGAACTCATTATCAAGAGATCCCTGGAAAGGGAGATTGGGCTGCTTGATATGAAGATAAGGCTGGCTGAAGAGGAGATTCGAGAATTCGAACAGCAATATGAGATGAATTCTCAAGAATTCATGAGCAGGTTTGAGAAGGGAGAACTTGGCGATTCTCAAGACTTCTTTGAATGGTGGGGTTTATTGAGAGGGAAGGATGCGATTGCAGACGAGATAAAAAAAGCAAAAGCGGTGCTCTCTCTTTGATCTCCGACTACTTCAAAGAGGTTGAACTCCGAATAATGAATGCAGAGATAATTGCCGATAAAAAGGTAAATTATAGCGAATTCAGCCCCTATGAAGGCATGTTGCGGGGAAGGTTGCTCTTTGTTGATGGATCAACCATGGAGTTTATGGAGTATCTCCAAAGAGATCGACGGTTGAAATATAGGTTCCATCTGATAGATAGGAATGGCGAAATGATATTCCGATATGACAATGCGCCCCATCATGACAATTCTACTTTTCCCCACCACAAGCATCTTGCAGATTGTGTTGTGGAATCCGAAGAAAAGGGAATCATGGATATCCTCGATGAAGTCGAGCATTTAATCTGCAAAAGGATATGAGTTCACTTCGCTTTGCTGCTCTGACAATCAGTCACAACCACTTATTAAATCCGTCTGAGCATATGGTGTCTTTCTATGTCCACAGAGTACATTCATGCAGCCGTGGAGCGGGCCGTCTATATAACGCTTGAGCGAGAAGAAGAGCCGTTCTTTGTATCGGTCCCCGAGTCTCCCGGTGCATGGTCAACGGGCAAGACGGTAGAAGAGGTCAGGGAAAAGTCTTATTGGAGTTATCGAAGAGTGGATACTTCTTGGTGTCCGGCTGGGGCATTCAATCTTGAGAAATCCTATGAGAAGATGGGATTTCCCTTGAGGAGTGGCTGTCGACCACTTAATTCAGGATTATAGGATCAAAAGGCCTGGTGGATGCCCGCATGGAGAATATTAGCGCCGATATATCACAAATCTTCAACGGATTGCCTCGATTATATCCAAGCCTCCCCGGCCTTGAGGGGGCCAGAGCACTATCGCGCGTAACACCCGCGCGCGGCGCCCACTGAAAAGCGCCTGCTGCATAGAAATACTAAACCCAATACAACTTTGGAGCCCATCTCACGATATGCGACTGCAGGACCGGGCAGAAGAGGGACTTTAATCTGCTTTTGCCGGCGGCCTATCCCCGGTCCAGAGAGCCTTTTTTTCGAGAGCCTTTATGAGCCGCTCATAAACCTGAGCAGCACAATTAGCCTGAGCTTTCACAAGAATGATCCAGCTGCCTCTTCATCCGATCTCGCCTTTCAGCCAATTTTTTCGCCCAACTTCGAATTTTGTCGTTCATAAAAAAATGGCAATAACGAAAAGTCTTAAGTATATGTTAGAGTTTAATACGAATCAGATATCAATGCAGATTTGGGACAACGACCGTGGTCCTGCAATCGGATTGTAAATAAATGGAGGAATAGAAGTGAGTAAAAGAAACCTTTGGAATAGTTCGATAATAATATTATTTATATGCTCTATAATTTTCCTGAGCTCTACCGCCCTGGCATCATATCCCAAGACCTTTACCGACACTCAGGGCCGGGAGATCACTCTTGATGAATCCCCGCAGAGGATAATCACCAGAGCCCCGGACGAGGCCAGAATCGTAATCGCCCTGGGCTACGGAGACAAGCTGGTCGCCGGTGAGCAGGCCACTAAATCCTGCCTCTGCCCCATGACCTTTGGCAACACCACCGAAGGCTGCCTGGAGTGCTATGAGACGATCATTGACGGCCGGATGCCCGACCTTCCTGAGATCAGCACCAGGTACGACATCTATTTCGAGGATATCGCCAAGCTGGAGCCTGACCTGATCTTCTGCGGAAACCTGAAGGATGCAGAGGCCTTTGAGGACAAGATCGGCTGCCCGGTGGTAGTTCTTGGAGGACAGGGCTGGAACTTCGGAGAAGATGGGTATTACAACAGCATCCGCGTGGCCGGAGAGGCTTTGGATGCGCAAGATAAATCAGAGGAACTGATCGCCTTTGCCAAAGGCAAGGTGGACATGATCGAATCCGTAACCGATAGCATGAAGCCCGAAGACAAGCCTAAGGTTTACTTCGCCTCCCGAGGAGCAAGCAATGCCTTCTATGATCCCAAAGAGGGCAGGGACTTCACCCGCACCGAGCCCAAATATGATCCCCTGACTATGGCCGGCGGCATCAACATTGCTTCTGAGATCAACGGCTCTACGGTCAATGTGGCTCTTGAGCAGATCATCGCCTGGAATCCCGACTATATATTCATATCCAATAGTGACGCAGGAAACAACACCGGCCTAGACTTTATAAAAAACAGCCAGGATCTGTCCTCCATCAATGCCATCAAGAACGGCAATGTCTACAATTGCTTCTATCCCCACTGCCGCGGCACACCCGCCGACAGAAACCTATTGAACATGATGTACATGGCCAAGATTCTGCACCCGGAAGAGTTCAAAGATCTTGATCTGGAGGAAGAGGGCAATGAGATATTCAAGGCCTTCTTGGGAGTGGACGGAGTCTTTACCGAATATGCCGACTACCTGGTCTGGCCCAGAGAGTACCTGGACAGCCTGAAGTAGGAGACAATGCCATGCCGGGAATCATTAATTGGGACGAACTGTGGAAGGCCACCCATGCGGGCGGCTTTCACCACCACGGCAAAGATCTGGCTGCCCACTGGGACAGCCGAGCGGAGGTGTTCAATAAACGGGTCATGAAGAACAAGGCGAGGTCGAACAGCCAGGTGGCACTCCTCGGCCTCACCTCCAGCGAGACTGTGCTGGATGTGGGAGCCGGCACAGGCAGGCTGGCTCTGCCCATGGCCCGGCTGACTAAAAGCGTGACAGCTCTCGACCAATCCGTAGGAATGCTCTCCTGTCTTCGGGAGAACATGGCAACGGAGGGAATAGACAACATCCGCTGCATCCAGAAGAGCTGGCAGGATGTGGCCGAAGGGGAGCTGGAGCCGCACGACGTGGTCCTCTCGTCCAACTCCCTGGGCGTCTATGACCTGAAAGAGGCCCTGAGCAAGATGGATGCCCTGGCCAAGAGGGCGGTCTACATCTTCACATTTTCCGACGGAAAGAGGGACGACAGCTTTAGACAGTTCCTGAGGGAAGGCAAAGAGGGCGGAAAAGGAGGACATGGCAGGCGCGGCGGGCATGAGGCCGGTCCGGCCGGCTATCTTGTTATCTACAATCTGCTCGCCGATATGGGCATTCTCGCCGACATCAAGTTCATGAACTGGCAATCTGATGAGCATTACACCAGCCTCGATGAAGCCGTGGCCGAGTGGAAGCAGATGCATGAGGTGCCCGACGAAAAGGAGCCGGGGCTGCGGGAGTTTCTCTCGCTTAGACTGGTCAAGGATGAAAAGGGACTGTGCATGCACCGCAGCCATAAGCAGGTCTTGATCTCCTGGCAGAAAGGCGGGGCCCTACCGGCCTGAGGAGGATGTCAAAATGGTTTCCATCTCTCTTCTGGCAGGGTCGGCTCTTGCATTGGGACTCGTGGCCTCATCCATCCGGGTGGTAAGACAGTACCAGCGAGCAGTTATTTTTCGCCTGGGAAAGATCAAGAAGGAGAGAGGCCCAGGCCTCTTTGCTCTCATTCCATTCATGGATAAAATGGTGCGAGTGGACATGAGGGTGAGAGAGCTGGATGTTCCCAAGCAGACGATCATCTCTCGCGACAACGTAACCCTTGAGGTGGATGCGGTCATTTACTACAAGGTAGTGGACGCCACCAGAGCCATCGTGGAAGTGGAGGACTTCGAGGCGGCCACTCTTCTCCTGGCTCAGACCACTCTCAGAGATATCCTGGGCCAAAACGAGCTGGATACCATACTCTCCGATAGAGACGACCTCAACAAAAGGATCAAGGAGATACTGGACTCCACCACCGGGCCCTGGGGCATGCATGTGGTGATGGTGACAATGAGAGACGTATCTTTGCCCGAGAATATGCTTCGTGCCATCGCCAGGCAGGCGGAAGCGGAGAGGGAGAAGAGAGCCCGCATAATACTGGCGGAAGGAGAGTGTCAGGCTTCCAAGAAGATGAATGAGGCCGCCGATATGTATGAGAACAAGCCCAGCGCTCTTAAGCTGCGCGAGTTTCAGACTCTGACTGAGATCGCTAAGGAGAAGAACCTCATTGTGGTCTCAATCGGATCAATTGAAGGGCACAAGGACTCGGACCTTCCCCTTTTCATGGGACTGGCCAAGGCGGCTGCGGGTAATAAATGACGAGCTTTCGGACGCTCTTCTTTCGAGGAAAACCCGATGCCAGCCTTTCCCGGGCCCGGAGAGCAGGCAAGAAGAGCAATCCGGAGATGGCTCATGAGAGATTCAAGTTCATCAGAATCTTATTCGTGCTGGGCATCGCCGGCCTTCTGATCCTTCTCACCGGGCTCATAATCACCCTTGGCCCTCTGGAGATATCTGTGCTCGACTCCTATTCCGCCCTTCTGGCCCGCTTCTGGCCGGAGCACTTCTATGTGGATGAGCTCACCAGCCGGGTGGTCTGGAACATCCGCTTTCCCAGAATCATGGGAGGAATCATGGCTGGCTTTGGGCTGGGGATATGCGGCTGCGTGATGCAGGCGGTCTTAAAGAACCCTCTCGCCAGCCCCTTCACCCTGGGAATTACCGCCGGAGCTCAGTTTGGCATATCCATGGCCGCAGTCATCGGCTTTTCATTTCTGGCCGGCCCCTATTTCATTATCGGCAATGCCTTCCTCTGCGCCCTCTTCTGCTCTCTGTTCATCATCGGCCTGGCCGCCATCAAAGGAGCGACATCTGAGAACCTGGTCCTGGCAGGAATCGCAGTCAACTACTTCTTCACTGCGATCAGCCAGCTGCTCAAGTACTTCGCCACCGACGAGCAGCTTCGCCTAATGACAAACTGGGGAATGGGGGACCTGGCTGCCTTCTCCTGGACCAACTCCCGGATACTTTTGGTCGTATTCGTCATCTGCATTCCTCTATTGATGACCAAATGCTGGGATCTGAACATCATGACGGCAGGAGACGAGACTGCCAAGAGCATCGGGGTCAATGCCGAGAGGACGCGTATCTTCATAATGGTGGTCAGCAGTCTACTGGTCGCGACCATTGTCTCCTTCATGGGGACCATCGCTTTTGTGGGACTGGTTGCCCCTCACATGGCCCGGATGGTCATCGGCGGAGACCACCGTTTCCTCATCCCCGCCTCGGGAGTGCTGGGAGCACTGGTTTTAATGTCTGCCGATGCTGCGGGAATGAATCTGATCGCCCCAACCATCATCCCTACCGGGATCATGACCTCGATTGTGGGAGTCCCGTTCTTCATGTATCTCATGATGAAGGGCAAAAGAAAGGAGTTTTGGACATGATGATCAAGCTTCAGGCCAAGGACATTCTCTTTGGCTACACCAGCAACCCTATTCTGAACAACGTGAACTTTGAGATCGCCCCTTCCAAGCTGGTCACCATAGTGGGGCCGAACGGCTCGGGAAAGTCGACATTGATCAAGTGCATTGATCGGATTGCGGCTCCTCAGGGGGGCAGCATTCTCATCGACCGGAAGGATGTGACCCGCATGAGCCGGATGGATATGGCCAGATACCTCTCCTATGTGCCGCAAAGCTCGGTGCGCATCTTTCCGACCAACGTCTTTGACACCATCCTGATGGGCAGGAGGCCCCATATCGGCTGGTTGGGCAGTGAGAGGGACGAGGATAAGGTCTGGGACGTCCTGAGGCTTCTTGATATCGAGAGGCTGGCCATGAGCAACTTCAGTGAGCTCTCCGGCGGCCAGCAGCAGAAGGTCCTGATCGCCCGAGCGTTGGTCCAGGAGGCAGAGGTGATGCTCCTGGATGAGCCCACCAGCAACCTGGATATCTGGCATCAGCTGGACGTGATGAACATCATTCAGGATGTTGTCAAGAAAAAGGAGATCACTGCCATCATGGCCCTGCATGATCTGAACCTCGCCTCCTACTACTCCGACCGGATCATCATGATGAATAGGGGCAAGATAATAGCTGCCGGCGATCCCCAATCGGTGATCACCGAGGAGAACATAGCAAAGGTCTATCGGGTGGAGGCGGCGGTGAGGAGCCTCTCCGACCGACCGGTGATAATGCCCCTGCGGCAGATCCGGGGAGCAAGGGCGTAGCAGAAAATAGAACTTGCTCGTTGTCTCTTTTTTAGGAGCAGCGCCTGGCTATCAACCTTTTCGCCGGGCAGCAGATGCTTGAAACATCTCCCTGTACTCCGCATACCTTCCGGAAAAAGCCGGATAAGTGAAGCTCATGCCGTCTTTGCCCAGCATTACTGACAGGGGCTTTGCCCTTTGAAAGTCCATGCTTCCATCAGCATCAAAGAACCGTTCATCAACTTCCAGGTGCACCACCTTGCCGATGATGAGAACGAACTTCTCCCTGACCAGCTCCTCTTCTAAAACGCACTCCGCCCAGGCCAGGCAGCCCTCGATTCCAGGAGCCTTGACTTTTGTGGACGGGTGGGGCTCAAGTCCCGCTTCTAAGAACTCATCCACCTCGGGAGGATAGCTTCTGGCGCAGATCATAATCGCATCCTCCATGCCCGCGGATGGGACGTTCACCACGAACTCTCCCGTCTGACGAATGTTTTCCAGAGTGTCGCGCTTGATCCAGGACGCGAGGATGACCTCCTCCAGGGGGCGCAGAATGGGCGTGAAATTTGACCAGGGAGCAGCATTTCTCACTCTGTCTTGGGATAAAGTCGAAATCAGTACTACTGGCAGTGGGAGAATATTCTCCCTTTGATTGGGTTTCAAGATCATGACAATCTCCGTACATGCTCAATAGGATATCAATTACTCGGCTTTTGCGAGCAGATCTGCCAATCTCGGCATGCAAAAATCATTAGAATAAATATCTCGAACATATTCAAAAAAACCAACTTTTAGCTTCCTGCAAGTATCGCGTATTGACAACATGTTCTCCCAGGCCGCTTTGCCTAAATCGGACCTTGTTCCATAGCTGATCTTCCTTTTAAGTACACCTTCGCGAACAGCGATCTCTGATCCATTATTGTGGAGTGGGACCGCTGGAGATTCAAGAACTGTGAGTAGCTCTTTACGATTTTTAAAAGTCGAAGCTATCCGCTTATCCAATTCCATGTATCCCGTGGTCCTTGTAAACAACGAATCAAACTCTTGTTCGATCACCGCTTTTAGATTATAGTCTTATGACAAAATTGATATAATAGGACGGACAAAATATATCTTATGAAGGGAGATATCGTAAGGATACAAAATAGGGTCGTGACCCCCTAATAGGTTTGAGTTTTGTAATATGGAAAAGTCAAGAGTTC
>WOYI010760888.1_pt1 | contig 41100 bp, 33 predicted proteins | sample 6423411 | NCBI WGS metagenome assembly WOYI01 (sample SAMN13441803, study PRJNA592873) | oil field metagenome | biome: oil field; feature: oil-well bore; material: oil-contaminated soil; isolation source: oil-contaminated soil from oil-well borehole | place: Germany: Wietze | collected 2016-10-18 ... | reverse complement strand
GCAAACTCGGGCAGCGCGGCAAACTCAGCCGAACAGCGCGGCGGCTTCTTCGTAGCGGTGGATCGGGACGGTGTTGAGCTCGCCCAGCGCCTCCTCGAAGGGGACGCGGACGATATCGGTGCCCTTCATCGAAACCATCTGACCCCACGCGCCCTCAACGACGGCATCGGCCGCATGCAGGCCGAGACGCGTGGCCAGCACCCGGTCGAAGGCCGACGGCGAACCGCCGCGCTGGATGTGGCCGAGGACCGTCGCACGCGTCTCGATACCCGTGATGCGCTCGATCTCCGGCGCGAGGACCTCGCTGATTCCCCCCAGACGCGGACGGTTGAAGGCGTCGAGGCCTTTGTCGCTGTAGGCCTCGTCCATGCCCTGCAGGGTGAAGCCCTCGGAAACGACGACGAGCGGCGCGCGGCCGCGGTCATGCGCCTTCTGCACCTGCGCGGTGATCTCGTCGAGTGACATCGGCACCTCGGGGATGCAGATGACGTGAGCGCCGGCGGCGATGCCGGAGTGCAGGGCGATCCAGCCGACGTGGCGGCCCATGACCTCCGCGACCATGCAGCGCTGGTGCGAGTCGCCCGTCGTGCGCAGGCGGTCCATCGCCTCGGTGGCGATGTTGACTGCGGTGTCGAAACCAAAGGAATAGTCAGTCGCGCGCAGGTCGTTGTCGATCGTCTTGGGCACGCCCATGACGGGGATGCCGTCGTTGTACAGGCGGTTCGCCCCGGCAAGTGTCCCCTCGCCGCCGATCGCGACGATACCGTCGAGGCGATGGCCGTACATGGTCGCCTTGATGTTCTCGGCCCCACCGCGCGGGCCCTCGTAGGGGTTGGTGCGGCTTGTGCCGAGAATCGTGCCGCCGACCTTGGAAAGGCCCTTGACCTCGTGCCGGGTGAGCGGGAAGAAGTCGCCGTCGAGCACACCGCGCCAGCCGTCGCGGATACCGACGAACTCGACGTTGTAGGTCGTCGTGCCTTTGAGCACGAGGCCACGGATGACGGCGTTCAGCCCGGGGCAATCGCCGCCGCTGGTGAGGATGCCGATCTTCATATGGGGATCCTTTGGTTCAGTGATCTGCGTGCGGCGTCGCTGCCTCCCCTGACACTATCGCTCAGTGCACGCTGCGACCATCCGCAGGACGGGGGAAATCTGCGCCGGGCAGACGCCTGCTCAGTGTGCGCCCAACGCCTGTCTCAGCAGGTGCATGAGCGCCGACATCTGCACCGAGTCACTCGAGGTCGGATCGAGCTGCTCGCCGTCCAGGGCCCGGGCTGCCAGACCCTGCTTGGAGTCGATGAGCTCGGCGATCTTCGTGTCGATCGTGTGCGCAGCGATGATCCGCCAAGCCGTGACCGGCTCATCCTGGCCGATACGGTGCACGCGGTCGATCGCCTGCGTCTGCTCGGCGGCCGTCCAGCTGAGCTCAGCCAAGACGACGTTGGACGCGGCCTGCATGTTGAGACCCACGCCGGCGGCCGTCAGCGAGCACACCGCGATCGCGACGCCCGGGTCGTTGTTGAATGCGTCGATCGCGGCTTGCCGGGCCGGAGTCGTCTGATCTCCGCGGATGGAGATCGTCCGGAGGCCAGCGGCCGCGAAGTGGGCCTCGGCAGCATCCATGACGTCGATGTGCTTCGCGAAGAAGACGACCTTGCCGACCGACCGCTGAAGCTGCACCGCATAATCCGCAGCCAGCAGCGCCTTGGCCTGGCCGATCTTGCGCACCATCGTGAAGACGTTGTCACCGCCGGTGCCGGCCGCTTTGGAGTCCTCGAGCTCGCCATGCGCGACAAGTCGCACGATGTCCTCGTCGAACTCGCCGCGGAAGAACTTCTCGCCGCGCGCCTCGAGGATGCGACGGTACTTCGCCGCCATCCGGTCACCGAGCTCGCGTTCGGCTGCCCGGATCGAACGGCCGAAATCGTCGTCGAGTTCGACCGGGAGGTCGGCCACGAGCTTGTCGGGAAGGTCTGCGGCGACGTCCTTCTTCTTGCGGCGGACGATGCCCAGCGAGATGACGGCGTCGCGCGCCTCGGGGTAGAAGGCTTTGTCTGCAGTGGTGAGTCCGGTCGCGTCCAGCTTCTCCATGAGCGCGGGCCCGGGCTTCTCGCCGTTGGTCCAGCCGAGGAAGCGCCAGATCGCGTCGAAGTCCTCGACGTCGTTGATCAGCGGCGTGCCGGTGAGGGCGAGCATGAGCGGGTTGCGCACCTGCTCACGGATGCGGGCCGCGAGCCCCAGGACGTTCTGCGATCGCTGGGAGGTGAGGTTCTTGATGAAGTGCGCCTCGTCGACGACCATTCCCTTCAGTCCGATCGAGCCGAGCCAGGAGAGGTGCCGGTCGAGGACTTCATAGTTGACGATGAACACGTCGGCGAAGGCGTCGATGTCTCCGCCGTCGCCCGAGATCACCGTGGCGCGCCGCTGCGGCGTCCAGCGCTCGACCTCACGCGCCCAGTTCATTTTCACGACATTGGGGACGACGGCCAGTAGCGGGTACGCGTCGGCGATGGATGCTGCCACGACCGACTGTGCGGTCTTGCCGAGACCGGGCTCATCAGCCAGGAGGAACGAGCGGTGCCCGAGGCGGACGGCTTCGAGGAACCGCGACTGGTGCGGCATGATCTCGAGGCCCTTCGGCGACAGGCGATCGAACTCCGGGACGGCCGGCAGGTCCATCGATGCCGCCGCTCCTCCGGCGCCGGTTTCGAACGCCTTGTAGAGCGGGCCCATGAGCTCCCAGCCGTCCAGGCGCCGGCGAGCGGTCGTGGTGGGTGCGCGCATCGCCACGTCCGGCGCGAGAAAGGGATTCGACTCGCGCCTCGCCTCGATCTGGATGGGCATGACCTGTCGTTCGGCAAGAGCCGCGGGGACCACCTGAGTCTGCACTGGCGCCACGTCGGTGATGATCAACTCGTCCTCGGCGAGTTCGGCGCCCGACTCCAGCAGCCAGTCCCGCCGCATGCGCTTGGCGACCGGCGTCGTGGCCTGATCGACCTCGAGCAGTTGGATGAGTGACGTGTCGCGTGCCGCGGTCTTGGCCAGGATCGTGGCGACCCCGTCGAGGCGTTTGAGCAGTTCGGCGCGTGCTGCCGCCGGCACTGTGTCGTCGACCTTGACCCGGGCGCGTTCCTCGCGGACGAGGAAGGCGATCACCTGGAACTTGACGCGGTTCGTGGGACCGAGCTTGCCGCGCTGCGCCTTGGCTTCGACCTCGCGCACCTTGCGCGCGAGGATCGGGATCAGCGGCGCGTCTTCGTCGCGGCGCGCGGGGGAACTCTTGCGTCGTCGCGTGGACGCGCGCTGAGCGGTTGCGGTGGATGCCGTAGGCGGCATGCTCCTCCTGAGCGTGGATGCCGGTGAGAACCGGCGGAACCGGTCAGAGTCGACCGGTCGGTCGGAGTCCGCGACTGTCGTCGCGGGGAAATGCACGAGAGCCGATTCGCCCGGCTGCGGGTACTCGCTTCTGCGAGCTGCGGCGACGGAGGGGACAGGTCCTCGACGGGAGTCTAGCGCGTCCGGCCGGGTGCAGTCCGCAGACGCAGGCTGTTGAGCACGACGAACACGCTCGAGAATGCCATCGCCGCTCCCGCGATCATCGGGTTCAGCAGGCCGAACGCCGCCAGCGGAAGGGCGGCGACGTTGTATGCGAAGGCCCAGAACAGGTTGCCGCGGATGATGGCCATCGTGCGGCGGCTGAGGCGGATCGCGGTGACGACCGGTTCGAGGCCGACACCGGTCACGGCGATGTCGCTCGCGTGCACCGCCGCATCCGTGCCCCCACCCATCGCGATGCCCAGATCGGCGGCGGCGAGCGCGGCCGCGTCGTTGATGCCGTCGCCGACCATCGCAACGCGGTGGCCCGCGGCCTGCGCCCGACGGACCTCGTCGACCTTCCCCTTGGGAAGGACGCCGGAGATCACGTCGTCGATCCCGGCGACGCGCGCCGCCGCGGCGGCGGCACCGGAGCTGTCGCCCGTGAGCAGGATGATCGAAAGCCCGAGGTCGCGCAGCCGTCTGACGGCGGCGGCACTGTCCGGACGGACCGTGTCGGCCACCGCGATGACGGCGCGCACGCGACCGTCCCATCCCGCCACGACGGCGGTGGCGCCGTCGGCCTCGGCGCGGCGGACGGCGGTCGTCACGGCCGCCGGCAGCTCACCGGCGTGCGCCTCCGCGAAGGCCGGCCGACCGGCGAAGACAGTGTGTCCATCGACGGCGCCGGTGACACCCCGACCGGCGTGTCCGGTGAAGTCCGCGACGGAGGCCGGGCTCTGGCTGAGCGCGGCGAGAGCGCGCGCGATCGGATGCTCGGATGCCTGCTCAAGGGAGGCGACCAGGCGGGCAACGGTTCCGGCATCCGTCTTGGGGTCGAGCACGTCGATTCCGCGCACGCTCATCTGACCCGTCGTGACCGTGCCCGTCTTGTCGAGGATGACGGTGTCGATGCGATCGGCGCTCTCGAGTGCTTCGGGGCCCGTGATCAGAATGCCCAGCTGCGCGCCGCGGCCCGTGCCGACAAGAATGGCAATCGGTGTCGCGAGCCCGAGTGCGCAGGGGCACGCGATGATGAGGACGGCCACGGCGGCCGTGAATCCGGCCGCGACGCCCCCGCCCAGCAGGAGCCAGCCCACCAGGGTGAGAAGCGACAGCGCGATCACGATCGGCACGAAGACCGCCGAAATGCGATCGGCGAGCCGCTGCACCCGGCTCTTGCCCGCCTGCGCGTCTTCGACGAGACGGGCCATGTGCGCGAGCCGCGTGTCGGCGCCCACCGAGGTGGCAGCGATGATCAGTCGACCGTCCACCGCGAGCGTCCCCCCGGTCACGTCATCGCCCGGGCCCACCTCGATCGGGATCGATTCGCCGGTCAGCATGCTCTGATCGACGGATGCCCGCCCGGTCGTGATCCGCCCGTCCGAAGCGATCTTCTCGCCGGGCCGAGTCACGAAGACATCGCCGACTCGGAGGTCCTCAATGGGAATCCGGGAGCCGTCGGCCAGCTCGACGTCGGAAGCCGACAGCGCCAGGAGCGCCTGCACGGCCGCCCCCGCGCGCCGCTTGGAACGCTGCTCGACGACACGCCCCAGCAGCAGAAAGACCGTGACGGCCGCGGTCACCTCGAAATACACGAGCCCGCTCGGGTCGTGCACCGGGCCGAAAAGGTTCGTGTCATGCGTCGCGCCGATTCGGCCGGCCGTGCCGAACAGCATCGCCCAGAGGCTCCACAGATACGCCGCTCCCGTGCCGAGCGTGATCAGCGTATCCATCGTCATTGCGCCGTGACGTCCGGCCGCAACCGTGGCGCGGTGGAAGGGCCATCCGCCCCACAGCACGATCGGCGTCGCGAGCAGGAGGCAGAGCCACTGCCACCCGGGAAACTGCCACGCGGGCACCATGCTGAGCGCGACGACCGGCAGCGCGAGCGCTGCGCTGACGATCAGCCGCGTCTGCAGAGTCGTGCCGCCGGGGACGTCACGATGGTCATGCGGCGCGCGCGCGGCGCGCGCGGAGGGGTGCTCGGCAGCGGGAACGGCACGCGGACGCACGATCGCGTCATAACCGGCGGCGCGGACCGCCTGCACCAGCTCGTCTGGATCGAGCGCGACCGGATAGCTGACACGCGCGGATTCCGTTGCGAGATTGACCGTCGCCTCGACGCCGTCGACGCGGGTCAGGCGCTTCTCGACCCGCGCGACACAGCTGGCGCAGGTCATCCCTTGGATGTCGAGAACCGCCTGGGAGCGTTCCTCGGCGACGGGCGTGGTCACTTCCGGCCGACGAGCGTGTAGCCTGCTTCGCTCACGGCCGCGGCGATCTGCGCGTCGGCGGTTCCATCTGTCGTGACGGTGAGGGTGCCCGACGACACATCCACGATGACATCGTCGACGCCGGCGACTCCGCGCACCTCGCGCGTGACCGCTGCACTGCAATGATCACAGGTCATCCCGTCGACCGCGTAGCTCTGGATGTTCATGTCGTCTCCTTTGCTCGGGAGCGTACGCCGCTCACGTTCACGTCAACCATGATACCCCCTGGGGGTATTCCGCGGTCAGCTGCGAACCGTCGCCCGCGTCCCCGGGCGTACCCGCGTACGCTGGAGGAATGGCCACTTTCACCGAGCGTGCGCTCGCCGCGACGATCGACCACGCAATCCTGAAGCCTGAACTGACACGCGCCGACGTCGACGCCGAGTTGGACATCGCTGCCGAATGGGGCGTCTTCAGCGTCTGCGTCCGACCGAGCGACATCCCGCACGCAGTGGAGCGCCTGGCGGGCACGGGTGTCGCCGTCGGCACCGTCATCGGATTCCCCCACGGCACCACCTCGACCGCCGCGAAGGTCGCCGAAGTCCGTCAGGCCCTCGCCGACGGAGCGACCGAATTCGACATGGTCGTCAACATCGGCGCCTTGCGCTCCGGCTTCGACGATGTCGTCACCGACGATATCCGCGCTGTCGTGGCGGCGGCATCCGGACATGTCACAAAGGTGATCCTGGAGACCGCTCTGCTCGACGACGAGCAGATCGCACGCGGGAGCCGGTTGACCGAGGCCGCCGGAGCGAACTTCGTGAAGACCTCGACCGGTTTCGCGGGCGGCGGCGCGACGATCCCCCACGTCGAACTCATGCGCAGAAGCGTCGGACCGGGCGTGGAGGTGAAGGCATCCGGCGGGGTGCGCAGCTACGCCGATGCGCTCGCCATGCTCACCGCGGGCGCGACACGACTCGGCACCAGCGGAAGCGCTGTGATCCTCGGCGAAGCTCGACGAGTGGATGCCGGCGACCACGCGACCGGCGCCGTCGACGCCGCGTCCTACTGAAACCCGCGCGTCAGATCTGCACGCGGCGGACCTCGGCGACGTCCTGAGCCATCTGAGCGATCAGAGAGTCGGTGCCGTCGAAGGCGAGCATGCCGCGGATGCGATGCGTGAACTGGATCTGCACCGGGTGACCGTAGAGGTCGAGATCGGTCTCGTCCAAGATGTACGCCTCGACCTGGCGAGCGTGCACATCGTCGAAGGTCGGGTTGGTGCCCACCGAGATCGCGGCCGAATACCGAGCCGCGACCTCAACCGGTTCGCCGCCGCGCTCCATCGAGCCCTCATCGACCAGCCAGCCGGCGTAGACGCCATCCGCGGGGATGAAGCCTTCCGCATCGGAAGACAGATTGGCTGTCGGGAAGCCCAGTTCCCTTCCCCGCTCAAGGCCGTGGACCACCTCGCCCCTGACCGTGTGCGGGCGGCCGAGCAAGCGCGCGGCGCCCTCGACGTCGCCGACATCCAACAGCTCACGGACCCACGTCGAGGAGACGCGACGACCACCACCCTGCACGTCACCGACGACATCGACCGTGAACCCGAACTCCGCCCCCAACGCGACCAGCACGTCGGTGTCGCCCGCGCCGCCACGGCCGAATCGGAAGTCATCCCCCACCATGACGGTCACGACATCGAGCGCGTCGATGAGCACGTGCTCGACGAACGCGCGCGGCTCGAGGCCGGCCAGCGCCGCATCGAAGCGGAGGACGAGCACGGCGTCGACACCCTCTTCTGCCAGCAGACCCAGCTTCTGATCGAGACTCACCAACGGTTCCGGGCAGAGCTCGGGCCGCAGAACACTCAGCGGATTGCGGTCGAAAGTAACCGCGACCGCACGGGCACCGGCGTCGGCGGCCGCGACCCGAGCGCGATCGATCACCGCACGATGCCCCGAGTGCACGCCGTCGAACTTGCCGATGGCGACGACGGTAGGGCCGAACCCGGTGGGCACCTCGGAGGGATCGCGAAAGATGATCACCAGCTTGATCCCTCCTGCGCCGGCGCATCCGCCGGCTGCGCGCGAGCCGATGTCACCAGCCACCCGATGCCGACGAACGGCAGCACCAGGGGTATCCAGAAGTAGCCGTAGCCGAACCCCGACCACACTGTCGCGTCGTGCGCGAAGAGTTCCGGATGCGTGAGGCTCAGCGTTCCGACGATGAGGACACCCGCCAGCTCGAAGGAGATCGCGACCCATGCGACGACATACCATGCAGCGGAGTTCGACTTCACCAGCGCAATGGTCGCCAGGATGTAGACGAGCGCGGCGACGGCCGACAGCGTGTATGCGACGGGGGCAGCCGCGAAGTCCTCGACGATCTGAACGAACGAGCGACCGGTCGCGGCAAGGGCCATGATCGCGTAGACGATCACGAGGACGCGGCCGATGCCGGTCATTCGGGGGCGGGGCGATGACATGACCTGTCCATGATAGGCGCGTAGCGACGGCGCCGTCACACCGGCGGCAGCGTCCAGATGACCTGCATCCGCCAAACCATGACCGCGACCGCCAGCGCGGCGATGCCCATGATCACCGTGCTCCAGCGGCTGCGTTCGATGAGTGCCCAGAAGACCGCGGCGGGTGGCAGGAGGACAGCAGAGACCAGGTACACCCAGAACTCGAGGGCGCTGCCGATCGGCGGGTTTCCCACCAGCGGAGCCACGATCGCGGTGATCGCCTGTGCCACCAGCAGCACCAGCACGAGGCCGAGCCCGCCGACGGTGAGATCACTCGGGCGACGCCCGGCGAGTCCTATCACGACGCAGCCGAGACCCACGAGCACGGCGACAGCGACCTGCACGAGCGCGAACCACTCGATCATGACTCGTCCGCGGGGATGTTCATCGCGCTCTTCACGTCGTCGCCGCGCCGCTCGACGATCCCGACGAGCGACCCGTCCGGCGCGATCGCCGCCGCAGTGGTCGCGGTCAGCCGAGACGCGGCGCCGATCAGTCGCTTGCCGTGCCGGAGATCCCGGGCTTCCCCGACCGATACCGCGAAAGCCCCCAGCACCTCGGAGGCGACACCCGCCGCTGCACGCAGCGCGACGCCGGGCTCGATATCGGCCACGGCATCCTCGACAGCGAAAGGCCCGATGCGGGTGCGGCGGAGCGCAGTGAGATGCCCGCCGACACCGAGGTCCGCGCCGAGATCACGAGCCAGCGCGCGGATGTAGGTGCCGCTCGAACAGTCCACGACGACATCCACATCGACCACGCCCGCTCCGCGACGCATCGCGACGATGTCGAAGCGATCCACCGTCACCGCGCGCGGGGCGAGCTGCACGTGCTCTCCCGCCCGCGCCAGGTCGTACGCGCGCTTGCCGCCGATCCGTATCGCGGAAACGGTGCTGGGCACCTGCGAAATCTCGCCTTTCAGCGCAGCTGTGCCGGAGCGAATCCGGTCATCCGTGATGACCGTGGCATCCACCCGGTTCACCTCTGCGCCGTCGGCGTCATCAGTGTCCGTCGAGACGCCGAGGCGAATGGTCGCCTCGTACGTCTTGCCGAGACCCACCACGTATGTCAGCAGGCGTGTGGCCGGGCCGACACCGAGCATGAGCAGACCGGTGGCCATGGGGTCCAGCGTGCCGGCGTGACCGATCTTGCGGGTATCGAGCGCGCGCCGGGCGCGGGCCACGACGTCGTGGCTCGTCATGCCCCGCGGCTTGTCGACGAGGAGAACCCCGCGGGGCTGCGGTCGCGTCTCGGGCATGCCTCCCAGCCTAGGTGTCCCATCCGACCGCTTGGGGATGTGGGGGCGATCGGGCCGTAGGCTGTGCGGATGCCCGACCTCGCCACCCCGCTGCTCGCGTGGTACCGGCGCGCAGCTCGCGAACTGCCGTGGCGGGCGCCCGGGTTCGGTGCGTGGGGAACCCTCGTGAGCGAGATCATGCTTCAGCAGACCCCCGTCGCGCGCGTGATCCCGCACCTCGAGGCCTGGCTGGAGCGCTGGCCCACTGCCGGATCACTGGCAGCCGACTCACCGTCGGAGGCCGTGCGGCAATGGGCGAACCTCGGCTACCCGCGGCGCGCACTGTGGCTGCACCGGGCTGCGGTGGAGATACGCGACCGGCACGCCGGCGTCGTGCCTCGCGAGGTGGATGCCTTGCTGGCGCTCACCGGCATCGGGGACTACACCGCGCGCGCGGTGGCCGTCTTCGCGTACGGCGACCGGCATCCCGTCGTCGACACCAACACCCGCCGCGTCCTCGCACGCGCCGTCGGGGGCCGCGCTAGGCCCGGTCCGCCCGCGAAGGCCGACCTCGCGGCGATGGACGCTCTGCTCCCGGTGGATGACGCGGATGCCGCGATCTTCGACGCCGCGGCGATGGAGCTGGGCGCACTCGTCTGCACGGCCCGCGCGCCGACATGCGATACCTGCCCCATCGAGCATCTGTGCGCGTGGCGCGCGGCGGACTACCCCGATACCGGAGACGCCCGTCGTCGACAGGCCCGATACGAGGGCAGCGATCGCCAGGCGCGCGGAGCGATCCTGAAGGTGCTGCGCGAAGCGTCGGAGCACGCGGTGGCCCAGGATGCGGTCGCCTCGGACTGGCCGGACGCGCGCCAGCGCGATCGCGCCATCGATTCGCTCATCGCCGACGGCCTCATCGAAGCCGACGGCGGCGCACTGCGCCTCCCCCGGTAGCGCGGGTTTCAGTCCTCGTCGTCGCCGGACGAGGCGTCGGCGGGGAGTGTGACGATCGCTTCCTCGTCGCGCGGCTTGACGTACGGGTCGGCATCGCCGGCATAGGCGGCGCCCGAGGCGAGTCCCGCCACGGCGGCGTCGCGCTCCTGCGCTTCACGCAACAGGTCGGCGATGTGGCCGGCGTTGTCGGGCAGAGCATCCGGGATGAACTCCAGGGAAGGCGTCAGTCGGATGTTGAGGTGCCTGCCGACCTCGCTGCGGAGCATGCCGGTGGCTGATTTCAGGGCCTCAGCCGAAGAGGCACGCTCCTCGTCGGAACCGTAGACGGTGTAGAACACCGACGCGTGCTGCAGGTCTCCCGTGACGCGAACATCCGTGATTGTGACGAAACCGAGACGTGGGTCGCGGAGACCCCTGTCCAGGCGCTCGGCGAGAATGACCCGGATGCGGTCGCCGAGGCGGGCCTGACGTTCACTGGCCATCTGGACTACTCCTTCTTCCTTCTGTCACACCGTGACGGGGCGATCCGGCGGGCCGAGGCGAGGGGCGCCGCTCGGCCGGAGAGATCCTGAGGATCCCTCTGGCAGAGCGGCACTCCCCACCGGAGCCGTCGAATGAGTGGATCAGCCTCGCGGCTTCTCCACCATCTCGATCGTCTCGATCTCATCGCCGATCTGGATGTCGTTGAACTTGCCCAGTCCGATACCCGCCTCGAAGTCCGTCCGGACCTCCGTGACGTCGTCCTTGAACCGGCGCAGCGACTCGATCGCCAAGCCATCGGCGAGCACCACTCCATCGCGGATGACGCGCGCCTTGGCATTGCGGGTGATCGTCCCCGATCGCACGATGACGCCGGCGATGTTGCCGAACTTCGACGAGCGGAACACCTCGCGGATCTCGGCGACACCCGACTGGATCTCTTCGTACTCCGGCTTGAGGAGGCCCTTGAGCGACTGCTCGACATCGTCGATCGCGTTGTAGATGACGGAGTAGAAACGCACGTCCACGCCCTCGCGGGAGGCGCGCTCTCGCGCCTTTGCATCGGGGCGGACGTTGAAGCCGATGACGATCGCGTTGTCGATCGTCGCCAGATTGATGTCGGACTCCGTGACCGCACCGACGCCGCGGTGGATGATGCGCAACTGCACCGAATCATCGACCTCGATCTTGAGGAGCGACTCTTCGAGGGCCTCGACGGCACCCGAGACGTCACCCTTGATGATGAGGTTCAGGGACTCGACCTTGCCCTCTTCGAGAGCGCGGGTGAAGTCCTCGAGCGAAATGCGCTTGCGCGCCTTGGCCAGCTGGGCGTTGCGTTCGGCGGCTTCACGCTTCTCGGCGATCTGGCGGGCGAGACGGTCATCGTCCGTGACGATGAACGTGTCGCCGGCGCGCGGCACCGAGTTCAGACCCTGAACCTGGACGGGTCGCGACGGGAAGGCCTCGAGCACCGCCTCTCCGTTCTCGTCGGCCATGGCACGCACTCGACCGTACGCCGTGCCCGCGACGATCGAATCGCCCACGTGCAGCGTTCCGGATTGGATCAGCACGGTGGCGACCGACCCGCGACCCTTGTCGAGTTTCGCTTCGATCGCGACACCGCGTGCCGCCTTGTTCGGGTTGGCCGTGAGGTCGAGACCTGCGTCGGCGGTCAGAAGCACGGCATCCAAGAGCGCCTGGATGTTCGTACCGGCACGCGCCGAGACGTCCACGAACATGACGTCTCCGCCATACTCCTCGGCGACCAGACCGTACTCGGTGAGCTGCTGACGCACCTTGGCGGGGTTCGCGTCGGGCTTGTCGATCTTGTTGACGGCCACCACGATCGGCACATTCGCCGCCTGCGCATGGTTGAGCGCCTCCACCGTCTGCGGCATGATGCCGTCGTCGGCCGCGACCACCAGGATTGCGAGGTCGGTGACCTGCGCACCACGGGCACGCATCGCCGTGAAGGCTTCGTGACCGGGGGTGTCGATGAATGTGATCGCACGCTCGATGCCCTCGTGCTCGGTCCACACCTGGTAAGCACCGATGTGCTGGGTGATTCCACCGGCCTCACCGGCCACGACGTTGGTCTGGCGGATGGCGTCGAGCAGTCGGGTCTTGCCGTGATCGACGTGACCCATGACGGTGACCACCGGGGGACGGATCTCGAGGTCGTCTTCGCTCTCGGCCTCCAGCTCAGCCTCGAGGTCGAGGCCGAAGCTCTCGAGCAGCTCCTTGTCCTCGTCCTCGGGAGAGACCATCTGAATCTTGTAGCCGAGTTCGGCGCCGAGCACCTCGAACGTGGCCTCGTCCAGCGACTCGGTGGCCGTGGCCATTTCGCCGAGGTTGAAGAGGATGGTCACGAGCGTGCCGGGCTGGACGGTGTAACCGGTCAGCGTCTCGATCTTGTCGGCGAAGTCCGAGATCGATGCGCCGCGACGCATGCGGATGATCTCGCCATTGCCGCGGGAGACGTTGACGCCGCCGACGACCGGGGCGTCCCGCATTTCGAACTCTTGCCGTTTCGCGCGACGCGACTTGCGCTGCTTGGACTTGCCGCCGCCCTTGCCGAAAGCACCCGCCGTACCACCGCCGGGGCCGCGGCCCCGACCGCCTCCGCCGCCGGGACGACCGGCGAACCCGCCCGCCGGTGCGCCCGCGCCGGGAGCACCCGGACGCTGGAAACCGCCACCCGCGCCGCCGGCGCCGCCGGGACGACCGGGACCGCCGGGACGCTGCTGGAACGGAGCGCCGGGACGACCGGCACCACCGGGACGACCGGCACCGCCGGGGCGTGGAGCCCCGGGACGGGGTGCGCCCGGTCGCGGGGCCTGCGGGCGGGGGATGTTGCCGGGGGTCGGACGCTGGCCCATGCCCTGCGCCGATGCGAACGGGTTGTTCCCCGGACGTGGTCCGGCCGGCCGCTGGCCCATGCCCTGCGCCGATGCGAACGGGTTGTTGCCCGGACGTGTGACACCGCCGGGACGCGGAGCCTCGCTCTGGCCGGGGGCGGGTGGCACCGGAGCCGAGGGAGCCGCCTCCGGAGTCGGCGTCGCGGGAGCGGACGCAGCCCGCGGCGCCGGGGCGGCGGGCGCCGCCGGCGCCGCAGCGGGTACGGCCGGTGCCGGAGCGGGCGCGCTCGGTCGCGCGGGCCCGGGCCGAGGTCCCGCGGACGGGCGCGCAGCAGCCGCCGCGGGCTTGGCGACCGCTGATGCACCGGGCGTAGCGGCGCCGTCAGCCTCGAGGGCGGCGCGGAGCTTGCGAGCCACGGGTGGCTCGATGGTGGACGAGGGACTCTTGACGAACTCGCCGAGCTCCTTCAGCTTTGCAAGTGCGACCTTGCTGTCTACGCCGAGTTCTGAAGCGATCTCGTGCACACGCGGTTTGGCGTTTGCCACAATTCTCCTGTCTGAGGCCTCCCCGGACAGGGCAGACCGTTAAATGCGGACGGGTCTCATTTCGAGCCGTTCACTGTGAGTCCATAGCCGTTCAGCCGTTTCGCTGGTAGGTGGTGGGAAAGGTCTGCATGTCCAGCGGACCGGACACACGCAATGCACGCTCGAATCCGCGACGCCGGATGGCAGCGCCCACGCACGCTTCCGTGGCGTGCACCCACGCGCCCCGCCCGGGGAGGACGGCCCTCTCGTCTGCGACGAGGGCACCGCCCTGCTCCACGACCCGAAGGAGAGTGGAACGGGGAGCGCGCGCGCGGCACCCCACGCACGTTCGAACAGGTTCCATCCTAACCCGTTACGCGTCTTCCAAGATGCTGTCCGGCTGGATGTCGATCTTGGCGCCCGTGAGCTTGGCCGCGAGGCGGGCATTCTGCCCCTCCTTGCCGATCGCCAGGGACAGCTGGTAGTCCGGAACGAGCGCGCGGACGGCCTTGATCGTGGCGTCCAGCACGAAGCTGGACGTGACCTTCGCCGGTGACAGCGCATTCGCGACAAACCTCGCGAGTTCGGGGTCGTAGTCCACGATGTCGATCTTCTCGCCGCCGAGCTCTTCCGTGACAGCCCGCACCCGCCGTCCGAGTTCGCCGATGCACGCGCCCTTCGCGTTGATGGCGGGATCGTTCGCCTTCACGGCGATCTTCGTCCGGTGACCGGCCTCGCGGGCGAGCGCGACGATCTCCACGAGTCCGGACGCGATCTCGGGCACCTCGAGTGCGAAGAGTTTGCGGACCAAGCCCGGATGCGTGCGCGAAACCGTGATCTGCGGGCCTTTCGTGCCCTTCGACACACCCGTGACGTACACACGCAGGCGCGCGCCGTGCGGATACTCCTCGCCGGCGACCTGTTCTTCGGGCGGGAGGATCGCCTCGATCGTTCCGAGATCGACGTGCACCATGCGCGGATTCGGGCCCTGCTGGATCACGCCGGCGACGATGTCGCCTTCCTTTCCGCGGAACTCGCCCAGGATCGCGTCGTCAGCGATGTCGCGCAATCGCTGGCTGATCACCTGCTTGGCGGCGAACGCCGCGATGCGACCGAAATCATCGGGCGTGGATTCTTCCTCCCCGATGACGGCGCCGTCCTCGTCGAGAAGCGGCATGAAGACGGCGACATGACCGGTCTTGCGGTCGAGCACCGCGCGGGTACCATCGGGGAGTTCTCCCGTTGGAGAGGAGTGCTTGGCGTAGGCAGTGAGAATCGCCTGCTCGATGATGTGGACCAGCTCTTCAAAGGGGATCTCCTTCTCGCGCTCCACCGTGCGCAGCAGTCCCAGATCGATATCCACATTGGCCTCCCTATTCAGCTCTCGACGCCCGGTCACCCCGGCGCCATCCCGTCAACGTTACCCGATGGCGCTCCGCCGGACGGGGATGCCGGGAATCCCCCCGCGAGGTCAGGTGCTCAGCCGCGCCACGGCCTCCGTGGCCGGAACGACCTCGCGGTCGCCCGTGCGCCGATCCCAGAGCTCCACCTCGCCGTCCGGGGCCCCGCGGCCGACGATGACGATCTGCGGCACGCCGACGAGCTCGGCGTCACCGAACTTGACGCCGGGCGACACCTTGGGGCGGTCGTCGTAGAGAACGTCGAGCCCCGCGGCATCCAGCTGCGCCGACACCTGCTCGGCCAGATCGAACGCCGCCGCGCCGCGACCCGTCGCGACGACGTGCACGTCGAACGGTGCGACCGACGCCGGCCAGACGAGACCCTTGGCATCATTGTTGAGCTCGGCGAGAATCGCCAGGATGCGGGTCACCCCGATGCCGTAGGAGCCCATCGTCACGGTGACGAGCTTGCCGTTCTCGTCGAGCACCCTGAGCCCCAGAGTCTCGGCGAAGAAGCGGCCGAGCGCGAACACATGGCCGATTTCCATGCCGCGTGCGATCTCGACGGGTCCCGAACCATCCGGCGCCGGGTCACCGGCGCGGACGTTCGCGACCTCGACGAACCCATCGCCGTCGAAGTCGCGACCCGCGACGAGCGAGTGCACGTGCTTCTGATCGATGTTCGCACCCGTGATCCACGCCGTGCCGTCCACGACCCGCGGGTCCAGAAGGTAGCGGATGCCGGTGGCCGACTCCTCGCCGAGGATCGCCCCCTCCGGCGACCAGGGACCGATGTAGCCCTTGACCAGCAGCGGGTGCTTCTCGAAGTCCTCGGGCGTCGCGGCCTCGACCGCAGCGGGAGCGAAAGCCACCTCGGCACGCTTGTCGTCGACCTCGCGATCGCCCGGAAGACCCACGACGACGAGCTCGCGGGAGCCGTCGAGATGAGTGAGGGCGAGGACGACATTCTTCAGTGTGTCGGCCGCGGCGTAGTCACCCTCCAGCACGGCGTTGGCGTGCGCGACGAGCGAGTCGATCGTGGGCGTGTTCGGCGAGTCGAAGATCACCGGCGCAGGAAGCCCCTCGAATCCGATCGGCTCCGGGGCGACCGTCGTGAACGCCTCGACGTTGGCGGCATAGCCGTTCGCCGAACGGACGAACGTGTCCTCGCCTACGGCGATCGGATGCAGGAACTCCTCGCTGCGCGCGCCCCCCATCAGGCCGTTGTCGGCAGCGACGATGACGTAGTCCAGGCCGAGGCGCTGGAAGATGCGCTCGTAAGCATCGCGCTGCGCCTGGTAGGAGGCATCCTGACCCTCGTCCGTGTAGTCGAACGAGTAGGCGTCCTTCATCGTGAACTCGCGTCCGCGCAGGAGTCCTGCGCGCGGACGCGCCTCGTCGCGGTACTTGTCCTGGATCTGATAGATCGTCAGGGGAAGGTCCTTGTAGGAGGAGTAGAGATCCTTCACGAGGAGAGTGAACATCTCCTCGTGCGTCGGCGCGAGCAGGTAGTCGGCGCCGCGCCGGTCCTGGAGCCGGAAGATCCCGTCGCCGTATGACGTCCACCGCCCGGACTGCTCGTACGGGTCGCGCGGAAGGAGCGCCGGGAAGTGCACCTCGAACGCCCCGGCGGCTGCCATCTCGTCACGGATGATGCCCTCGATCTTCGCCTTGACCTTCAGCCCCAGGGGCAGCCACGTGAAGATCCCGGGCGCCGCACGCCGGATGTAGCCTGCGCGGACGAGGAGCCGGTGACTGGTGACTTCGGCATCGGCCGGATCTTCGCGGAGCGTGCGGAGGAAGAAGGTGCTGAGACGAGTGACCACGAGCGTCAAGCCTAGTCGCGTGACACCTCGCGACCTCTCGCGTGCGGGGGACGCCGCCGCGGCACGGGAAGTGTCCGGTTCCCTGCCTCAGCCCCAGCCGGCGTCGCGCAGCGCAGCCAGCATGAGCTCGCGGGGGTTGTACGGCGTGCGCACGCCCTGGATCTCGCGGAAGTCCTGATGACCGGGGCCGAACCAGAGGATCGCATCGCCCTCGCCGACGAGCGAGACTGCCGTGACGATCGCATCCTCGGGCGGCGAGATGTTGTACAAACCGCCCGCGGGTGGATGCTGCGAGGCGCCCGCGTACAGACCGTCGCGGATCGCGGCGGCATCCTCCCACCGAGGGTGGTGGTCGGTGATGATCGCGATATCGCTGTTGCGCGCTGCGGCCAGACCCATTCCCGGGCGCTTGGTCGTGTCGCGCGATCCATCGGCGCCGAACAGCACGAGCAGTCGTCCGGGCGTCTGGGCGCGCACGGCGCGCGCCGTCATCTCGAACCCGGCGGGTGTGTGGCCGAAATCGAGGTACACCTTGGGGCCGCGTCCCGTCGTCACCAGTTCTGTCCGGCCCGGCAGCGTCGTGCGAATGCCGCCGTCCCGCGCAAGGGTGTCGGAGAGGCGATTCCAGTCCACCCCCGCCTCGACGAGCATGACGATCGCCATGCCCGCGTTGGCGGCCATGTGCGGCCCCGTCGCCGGGACCGTCGTCACGAGCCGGCGTCCGCCGGGTCCGGTCAGCTCGAGCTCGGTCGCGTTGATCATGCCCGAGAGCATCCGCACCGTCCAGTCCGCGGTGGCCGCCAGTTCGGGGTCCTCGGCGATCTGCGGAGTCGCGATCGTCGTCACGGGAATGTCGGCGTGCTCGAGGACGGTGCGTCCGGCTGGAGTGTCGAGCGATACGACGGCGCGCCGCGATCGAGCCGCGGTGAACATCGGAAGCTTTCCGCGCAAGTACTCGTCCATGTCGGCGAAGTCGTCCATGTGGTCGTGCTGCAGGTTCGTGAACCCCGCGACGTCGTAGACGACTCCGTCCACGCGGTGCCGGACGATTGCCTGGACACTCACTTCGAGCGCGACGATCTCGACCCCGCGCTCCTTCATGTAGGCGATCAGGGCATGCAACTCACTCGATTCGGGCGTCGTGAGTCGAGCCGTGATGACCTCGCCGTTGATGTGGCGATGGGCCGACGAGGACATGCCCGACGGAATGCCGAGCTGCTGCAGCAATCCGTCCTGCAGATGTACCGTCGAGGTTTTGCCGTTCGTGCCGGTCACCCCGAGCATGATCGGCATGGCGTCGTCATTTCCGTACACCCAGGACGACATCTCGGCGAGACGCCCGCGAGGGTTGTCGGCGACCAGGATGGGCAGGCCGCTTTCCGCTGCGATGACAGCGCCCTCGGCATCCGTCACGATTGCGACGGCGCCCTTCTCACGTGCCTCACCCGCCAGCTCCGCCCCGTGACGGCGCAGGCCGTGAATGCCGACGAAGATGTCGCCCTGCCGGAGGTCAAGCGTCGACAGAGTGATGCCGGTCGCCTCCAGCCCGGACAGGTCGTCGCCGGCGTCCAGCGCGAAGCGCTGCGCCAGCTCGGCGACAGGTCGCGGGGTCGGATGCTGCGGACGCAGCACAGGGGGCACACTCTGCTTCATGACTGATCGGCTCCGGTGGGTGTGGTAAAGCGGGCGTCCGGCGCTCAGGCGGTGACGACCTGTGCGGTGCCGAGCGGGGCCCCGGGCCCCATCTCGTCCGCGATCCGCCGCGCTTCTTCGATGAGGGTTGCGACGATCTCGGACTCGGGCACGGTCTTGATCACCTCACCCTTGACGAAGATCTGCCCCTTGCCGTTGCCGCTCGCGACACCGAGATCGGCTTCGCGCGCCTCGCCGGGACCGTTCACGACGCAGCCCATGACGGCGACCCGAAGCGGCACCGTCATGTCCTTCAGACCCTCGGTGACGTTATCGGCGAGCGTGTAGACGTCGACCTGCGCACGACCGCACGACGGGCACGAGACGATCTCGAGCTTGCGCTCGCGAAGGTTGAGCGACTGCAGGATCTGGTGACCGACCTTGACCTCTTCCGCCGGCGGCGCCGACAGTGAGACGCGGATCGTGTCGCCGATGCCCTCGGACAGCAGAATGCCGAACGCCGTCGCGCTTTTGATGGTGCCCTGGAAAGCGGGACCGGCTTCAGTCACGCCCAGGTGCAGCGGCCAATCGCCCCGCTCCGCGAGCAGGCGGTAGGCCTTGACCATGACGATCGGGTCGTTGTGCTTGACCGAGATCTTGAAGTCATGGAAATCGTGCTCCTCGAACAGGGATGCCTCCCACACGGCGCTCTCGGCGAGCGCCTCGGGCGTCGCCTTGCCGTACTTCTGCAGCAGGCGCGAATCGAGTGAGCCCGCGTTCACGCCGATGCGCAGCGACACGCCCGCGGCCCGTGCGGCCGCCGCGATTGCGCCGACCTGATCGTCGAACTTGCGGATGTTGCCCGGGTTCACGCGCACGGCGGCGCACCCGGCGTCGATCGCCTGGAAGACGTACTTCGGCTGGAAGTGGATGTCGGCGATCACCGGGATCTGGCTCTTCCTGGCGATGATGGGCAGCACATCCGCGTCGTCCTGGCTCGGTACGGCGACACGCACGATCTCGCAGCCGGAAGCGGTCAATTCCGCGATCTGCTGGAGGGTCGCGTTGATGTTCGTCGTCGGCGTGGTGCACATCGACTGGACGCTGATGGGAGCGTCACCGCCGACGAGGACTTTCCCCACCTTGATCTGACGGCTCTTGCGGCGGGGGGACAAAACCTCCGGCACACGCGGCATCCCGAGATTGACTGCTGGCACGCTCCCAGCCTACGGCTCTCGCAACTGCACCCGTGCTTCCTCGCCTGAGGGGATGCCGCGAAAGGCAGCCGAGATCGGGCGCACAACCGCGTGCTAGGGTGACCGCATGTTCGCACGCGCATCCTGGTGGCTCGCCCGCTGAAGCGGTGTGTGCGTTCGAACATGCAGACCGCCCGCTGAGGCGGTCTTTTCGTTCCCGCGACGATGGCCCGCCCGATGACACGAAAGGCCCGGCGATGATCCCGAGCCCTGCACACCTGGACGAGCTCCGCCGCTCCGGACGCCCGTTCGCCCTGATTGCGCGCGACGGCGTCACGGTCGAGGTCCTCACGGGCGATGTCGTGGACGTCGCGCTACTCGCCGACATTCCGCTCACGGATGCCGAAGGCGACGCACGCGAGGTGCTCGCGCTCGTGCCGTTCCGTCAGGTCGTCGAGCGCGGCTTCGAGTGCCACGACGACCGGGCCCCCCTGCGATGCCTGATCGTCGATGCACACACCCGCCTCTCGCTCGCCGACGCGCTGGCTGAGCTCCCGTCGGCCCACATTCCGCTCCAGGGTGCGGGCTTCGACATCGCCGATGAGGAATATGCCGCCATCGTCCGCCGGGTGATCGCCGATGAGATCGGTCGCGGTGAGGGCGCGAACTTCGTGATCCGGCGCGATTTCAGGGCATCCGTCGACGAAGACCCGGTCACGGCCGGACTCACCTGGTTCCGTGCCCTGCTCGAGCATGAGCGCGGCGCGTACTGGACCTTCCTCATCGTCACCGACGGACACGTCGCAGTCGGCGCAAGCCCCGAGGCGCACGTGAGCACTCAGGCTGGTGTCGTCACGATGAACCCCATCTCGGGGACCTTCCGTCATCCGGCGGGAGGGGCGACCGCCGCGACGCTCACCGAGTTCCTCTCGTCGACGAAGGAGACCGAAGAGCTCTTCATGGTCGTCGATGAGGAGTTGAAGATGATGTCCGCCGTCTGCAGTGACGGCGGGCGCATCACGGGTCCGCATCTGAAGGAGATGTCGCGCCTGACCCACACCGAGTACATGCTCCGCGGCCTGAGCGCGAAGGATCCCCGCGACATCCTCCGCGAGACGATGTTCGCCCCGACCGTGACCGGCTCGCCCATGCAGAACGCCTGCACCGTGATCAGGCGACACGAACGTGCACCGCGCGGGTATTACTCGGGCGTCGCGGCCCTGTTCACACCCCGCGCCGACGGCACACACGATCTGGACGCGCCGATCCTCATCCGCACGGCCTATCTTACGGACGGCACTCTTCGCGTGCCGGTCGGGGCCACTCTGGTGCGTCATTCCGACCCGGACGGCGAAGTGAGCGAGACCCATGGGAAGGCAGCCGGGGTTCTGGGCGCCATCGGGGCGGTTCCCCGCGACGCCGTCGCCGAAGCCGCCATGGACCTCGATGCGCCCACCGTGCCGGCGCCGACCCTCGCGGACGATCCGGCGATCGCCGAGCTGCTCGCCTCACGCAACGCCCGACTGGCTGCGTTCTGGCTCAACCCGCAAAGCGGAAGGATCGAACCGACGGGGCGAACCGCGGTCGTGGTCGATGCCGAGGACCGATTCACCACGATGCTCGCCCACCAGCTGCGCCATCTGGGCTTCGCCGTCACGATCACGCCGTGGACCGAGGCCGACCCTCGCCAACTGGACGACGTAGATCTCGTCGTCGCGGGCCCCGGGCCCGGAGACCCTCGCGATGAGAGCCCGCGAATGGCGGCGATGCGCAGCGTGGTCCACACCCGGCTGGCGTCGGGGCGCCCCCTGCTGGCGGTGTGTCTGAGCCACCAGATCCTGGCCGAGCGACTTGGAATCGGCCTCGCTCCGCTCGCCGCCCCGCACCAGGGGTTGCAGAAGACCGTCGACGTGTTCGGGACCCCGGCATCCATCGGCTTCTACAACACGTTCACGGCGCGCGTACCGGCCGGAACGGACACGATAGGCCGGACCGAAGTCTCGGCGGACCCGATTTCCGGCGACGTGTACGCGCTTCGCGGCCCCGGCTATGCCTCAGTGCAGGGCCACCTCGAGTCGATCCTGTCGCGCGACGGCCTGACGACGCTCGATCGCCTCGTCGCTCACGCTTTGAGCTGACGGCGCGCGTCAGCCGAGCAGCGAGACCGGGTTGACGACGTCGGCGAGGATCAGGATGCCGCCCATGACGACCAGTGCTATCACCACGACGAACGTGACCGGGACCAGCTTGGTCGCATCCACCGGCTTCGGCGAGGGGCGGCCGAAAAGCTTCGCCCACGCGCGTTTGATGCCGTCCCAGAGCGCGACGACCACGTGGCCGCCGTCGAGCGGCAGCAAGGGGATCAAATTGAAGACGAACAGCGCGATGTTGAGCGAGCCGAGGATCCCGAGAAGCCCCGACACTCGGTTCAGGATCGGCGCGTCGACCGACGCCACTTCACCCGCGAGGCGCCCGGCACCGACGACGGACAACGGGCCGTTCGGGTCACGCTCCTGACCGGTGACCATGTCGGCGGCGGTCTGGTAGATCCTGGCGGGCAGTTGCCAGATGATGCCGGCGACCTGCTGCGTCTGATCGAGCGCGGACTCCGGCCCAGACCAGATCGGCTGGCGGGCGTAGGCGAGCGTCGCCGTCATCCCGACGAAGCCGACCTGCGCGGTCGTCACCTGGCCGTCGGCGCCCTGCACCTGACGTTCGGCGAGCATGGGCGTCACCTGCAGGCTCCGGCTGGTGCCATCCCGCTCGACGACGACCTGAAGCGCCGTGTCCGCCGACGCCTGGATGATCTCCGATGCCTCGGCGAATGTGTCGACCGGGGTTCCGTCGACCGAGACGAGGACGTCGCCGGGCAGGATGCCGGCCTCCGCTGCCGGTGACGCGGGATCGGCTTCAGTGCACGCACGGCCGGGGTCGTCATCGGCGGTGAGCACGCACTGGTTCACGGAAGCGATCGTCGTGGTCGCGGTCTGCATACCGATTCCGCTGAAGACGATCGCGAACAGCACGAACGCCAGCAGAAGGTTCATGACGGGGCCGCCGAGCATGATGATCACGCGCTTCCACACCGACAGTTCGTAGAAGTTGCGGTGGCTCTCCTCGGCGGCGAGTGTGTCGTCGTTGGCGGAGCGGGCATCCTGGACCATCGTCGCGAAGAAGCCGCCGCCGGCCTTTCCTTCGCCGGTCGCGGTGGGCGAGGGTGGGTACATGCCTGCCATCGAGATGTAGCCACCCAGCGGGATGGCTTTGACGCCGTACTCGGTCTCGCCGAATCGCCGCGACCAGAGCGTAGGCCCGAAACCGATCATGTACTGACCGACTCGGACGCCGAACCGCTTGGCCGGCAGCAGGTGGCCCATCTCGTGCAGCGCGATCGAGACGGCGAGTCCCACGACGAGCAGGACGACCCCGATGATGAAGGCGATGACGGTCACGAGCGATCACGCTACCGCCCGACCCTTGGAATTGGCCCAGCCCGGCGCGTGCCCGGTCCCTTCGCACCGGAGCGGCCCCCACCGCCGAAGCCCCCACGGCCGAACCCGCGCAGAGCAGCAGTCTGTGGATTTCTTGCATCGCCTTTTGTGGTCAGACCACACGTGCTAGCATGAGTGCATGGCTCCCAGGAAGAGCCGATCCCACGAGGAGAAGGAAGCGATCCCGATGACCACCGTCACCCCCGCCGCCCACGACGCACAGCCCGGATCCTGGACCGGATTCGCACCCGGCCCATGGCAGGACGACATCGATGTCCGCGACTTCATCCAGCGCAACTACACGCCCTACGTCGGCGACGGCGCGTTCCTGACAGGACCCACCGACCGGACGAACCGCGTGTGGGCGACCCTCAGCGAGATGTTCCCGACCGAGCGCGAGAAGGGCGTCTATGACATCGACACGCATACCCCGGCCGGCATCGTCGCCCATGCGCCCGGATACATCAGTGACGACGACAACGTCATCGTCGGCCTGCAGACCGACGGACCGCTGAAGCGGGCGATCATGCCGAACGGCGGCTGGCGCATGGTCGAGGGTGCACTCAACACCTACGGGTACGAGGTCGACGAGAGCCTCAAAGAGGTCTTCACGACGTACCGAAAGACGCACAACGAGGGCGTGTTCGATGCGTACTCCCCCAGCGTCCGCGCTGCGCGCAGTTCACACATCATCACCGGACTCCCCGACGCCTATGGCCGCGGCCGCATCATCGGCGACTATCGTCGCGTCGCGCTGTATGGCGTCGATGCCCTGATCGACGCCAAGAAGCTCGACAAGCTCGAGCTCGACACCACGCCCTTCACCGAGGAGATCGTCCGCATGCGTGAAGAACATGCGGAACAGATCCGGGCCCTCGGCGAACTGAAGCGGATGGCGGCCTCCTACGGCATCGACATCTCGGGCCCCGCGACGAACGCCCGCGAAGCGGTGCAATGGCTGTACTTCGCCTATCTCGGGACGGTGAAGGAGCAGAACGGCGCGGCGATGTCGCTCGGCCGCACTTCCACCTTCCTCGATGTGTTCATCGAGCGCGACCTCGCAGCGGGCCGGATCACCGAGTCCGAGGCGCAGGAGATCATCGACGACTTCGTGATCAAGCTGCGCATCGTCCGGTTCCTGCGCACGCCCGAGTACGACGCCCTCTTCTCGGGCGATCCCACGTGGGTCACCGAGACGATCGGCGGCATGGGTGAGGATGGTCGAGCCCTCGTCACGAAGAACTCGTTCCGGTACCTCCAGACTCTCTACAACCTCGGCCCGGCTCCCGAGCCCAACATGACGGTGTTCTGGAGCCCGAGTCTTCCCCAGGGCTTCAAGGACTACTGCGCACGAGTGTCGATCGACACGTCGGCCGTACAGTACGAATCCGACGAGATCATTCGAGCTGCGTGGGGGGACGACGCCGCCATCGCTTGCTGTGTGAGTCCCATGCGCCTCGGAAAGCAGATGCAGTTCTTCGGCGCTCGCGTGAACCTCGCCAAGACGCTCCTCTACGCCATCAACGGCGGGCGCGACGAGGTCTCAGGCAAGCAGGTGTCGCCCGCAGCCGTCCCCGTGGGCGACGGTCCGCTCGATTTCGACGACGTGATGGCCCGATTCGACCTGACGATGGACTGGCTCGCCGAGACCTACGTCGAGGCACTCAACTGCATCCACTGGTCGCACGACAAGTACGCGTATGAGCGGCTCGAGATGGCCCTCCACGACAAGGATGTGCTGCGCACGATGGCCTGCGGCATCGCCGGGCTCTCGGTGGCGACCGACTCGCTGTCTGCGATCAAGTTCGCCTCGGTCACCCCGATCCGGGGCGAGCACGGCGTCGTGGTCGACTACGTCACCGAAGGCGACTTCCCCACGTACGGCAATGACGACGACCGCGCCGACGAGATCGCGGTCGACCTGGTCGAGCGCTTCATGTCCAAGATCCGCCGCCACTGCATGTATCGCAATGCGTTGCCGACCCAGTCCGTGCTGACGATCACCTCGAACGTGGTCTATGGCAAGGCCACCGGAAGCACACCCGACGGTCGCCGCGCCGGGGAGCCGTTCGCGCCGGGCGCCAACCCGATGAACGGACGCGACACGCACGGGATGCTCGCATCCGCCCTCTCGGCTGCGAAGCTGCCGTACAGCCAGGCACAGGACGGCATCTCACTGACCAACACGGTCGTGCCGACCGGCCTCGGCCGCACCAAAGATGAGCAGATCGCCAATCTGGCAGGTCTGCTGGATGCGTACGTCGGGTCGCAGGGCTACCACATGAATGTCAACGTCCTGAACCGCGAAACGCTCACGGACGCCATGGAGCACCCCGAGAACTACCCGCAGCTCACGATCCGCGTGTCCGGCTACGCCGTGAACTTCGTGCGACTGACCCGCGAGCAGCAGCTCGACATCCTGTCGCGGACCTTCCACGGCGCCGTGTGACGACGCGCGCCGAACGCAGAGGGAGTCGATGACATGGCCGCGACGATGCTGGATGGCCCCACCACCCGGACCCTCGATCACCACGAACGACTGACCGCGATGCGCGAGGGCCGTGTGGGCTCCGTGCACTCCTGGGAGCTGGTGACCGCGGTCGACGGGCCAGGAACCCGCCTGACGACGTTCCTCAGCGGTTGCCCGCTGCGGTGCCTGTACTGCCACAACCCCGACACGATGGCGATGAAGGACGGACTGCCGGTCACGAGCGATGAGCTGATCACCCGCATCCGGCGGTACCTCGGCGTGTTCCGAGCGACAGGCGGCGGGATCACCCTGTCAGGCGGAGAAGTGCTCATGCAGCCCGCGTTCGCGGCACGCATCCTTCGCGGCGCAAAGGAACTCGGCGTACACACAGCGCTGGACACGTCCGGATTCCTCGGCGCCGCCGCGACGGACGCGATGCTCGATGACGTCGATCTGGTGCTCCTCGATGTCAAGAGCGGCGACCCCGAGACCTATCGGAAGGTCACCGGCCACGACCTCGAGCCGACGCTGGCCTTCGGCCGGCGGCTGGCCGAACGTGAGAACGGGCCCGAGGTCTGGATCCGCTTCGTGCTTGTACCCGGCCTCACCGACAACCTCGAGAACGTCGAGCGGGTCGCAGAGTATGCCGCCTCGCTCGCCCGCGCTCGCCCCGCGATGATGACCCGAGTCGAGGTCTTGCCGTTCCATCAGATGGGCCGTGACAAATGGGCTGCCCTGGGCCGCTCTTACGCGCTCGACACCACCGAAGCACCCTCCCTCGCCCTGACGGAGCGCGTGCGCGAGCAGTTCCGCGGGCACGGTCTGCCGACGTACTGACGAGTCGTTCGGTGCCGCCCGGCCGAATCGCCTCCGTGCCGGCGCCCGGATCAGGTCAGGCTCGCGCAATGCGGGCGATACGGGCGTCGGCGGCGCCGCGTGCCCACCGCTCCGCATCCGCCAAGGTCTCTCGTGAGAGCTCGGAGGGTGCCTCATGCGCATCGATGGTCGCCGAGACGGTGTCGACGATGCCCGAGAAATTCAATCTGCCCTCGTGAAATGCGTCGACGGCCTGCTCGTTCGCGGCGTTGAAGACGGCGGGATACGTGCTGCCGGCACGGCCGACCTGCTTGGCAAGCGCGACGGCCGGGAACGCACGCTCGTCGAGCGGCTCGAATGTCCACGATTGCGCGCGGGTCCAGTCCAGCGGCACACCCACCCCCGACACCCGATGCGGCCAGTCGAGACCGAGTGAGATCGGCAGGCGCATGTCGGGCGGAGACGCCTGGGCGATCGTCGAGCCGTCGACGAACTCGACCATCGAGTGGACGATCGATTGCGGGTGCACGACGACGTCGATCGCGTCATAGTCCACTCCGAAGAGCAGATGCGCCTCGATCACCTCGAGGCCCTTGTTCACGAGCGTCGCAGAGTTCGTGGTGACGACCCGCCCCATATCCCACGTCGGGTGGGCGAGCGCCTCCGCGGGCGTGACCGCCGAAAGCTCGTCGCGGGTGCGTCCGCGAAACGGACCTCCGGACGCCGTCAGCACCAGCCGCCGCACCTCTCTGGGCGTGCCGGCGAGGAGCGCCTGCGCGATGGCCGAGTGCTCGGAGTCGACGGGCACGATCTGTCCCCGCGCGGCCAGGCGCGTGACCAGTTCGCCGCCGACGATGAGCGACTCCTTGTTCGCGAGGGCCAGCGTCCGCCCAGCCTCGAGCGCCGCGAGGGTCGGGCCGAGACCGACGGACCCGGTGATGCCGTTGAGGACGACGTCGGCATCCACATCCCGCACAAGCTGCTCGGCCTCGCGTGCGCCGACCGCCGTGTGAACGACGCCGAACTCCGCTGCCTGCGCAGCCATGCCGTCCAGATCGCGGCCGACGGCGAGCCCCACGACCTCGAAACGATCACGCCGGTCGCGGATCACGTCGAGAGCCTGCGTGCCGATCGAGCCGGTGGACCCGAGGATCAGGATGCGGCGCATCCGCTCAGCCTACCCAGGAGCTCCTACTGGCCCGCCGCCGCGGGTGTCGCGGTGCCCAGGATGTCGACCACGAAGACGAGCGTGTCGCCCTTCAGGTCGGTCGTGTTGATCTCGCCCTCACCGTAGCCGTCAGCGGGCGTCATACTGACCAGCACCTGCGAGCCGACCGTCTGGCCCTCGAGCGCCTGCCGGAAGCCGGACACGACGCCGGTGGTCGCGAGCGTGATCGGGACACCGCCCTTGGCCCACGTGGAGTCGAACACCTCGCCGTTCGACCACCGGACGCCCGCGTACTGCAGCAAAACCTGATCCCCGGGCGCAACCGACGCTCCGTCCCCCTTCTTGAGGGCGACGACCGTCGTCTCCGCGAGCGGATCCGCGTCGGGAATGGTGATCGTGGGGGCACCGGACTCGTCGAGAGCGACGGTCGGCATGCCCGCGACGGGGTCCTGTTCCTGACCCCAAGCAGCAAGGGGAGTGACGCCGAGCACATCGATGACGTAGACGATGGACGGGTTGGCTGCACCGGAGGTCGCCGCAGCCAGCGCCAAGCGCGACCCGACCGTCGCGCACCCGAAGATCTGCCCACCGCTCTCCGGGGACACCTGCTCCGGGAGGACGTCCCCCGGCGTGTATCCGGTCTGCGAGAGGACTTCTCCGGTCGTACCGTCGACAATCGTCGCGGCATAGTTCACGAAGTTCCCCGCGGCGAGGGGTGCGCCGTCCCCTTCGATCATGACCGTGCGCTGGAGAGACAGGCCGTCCGTGCTCAACGGCTTCGCGAAGTCCACCGTCGGCACGGCCCCGAAATCTCCGGTTGCTGAGATCCCCTCGGAGATCGTCCCGGTCGGCGCGGCGGCGGAGCAGAGGTCTGCGGCGGGAGCACCGGACCCACTCGGAGTGGCCGCGTCACCGCCGCCGGCGCACCCGGCAAGCAATACGGCCGCAAGGGCGGCGGCGGACAGGGCGGCGAACGGACGCAGGCGCACGGGTAACCTCACGGATCGATGAACGGGGTGCAGTGTTCATCCTCCCTCAGTTTCTTCTGTCCGCGCTGTGAAGAGATCATTCCCGGTGCGGCATGAATCGGGAGTAGCCTTTTCTGGTGACCCAGGAGCAGCAGACCCCGCCCGAAGCGGCCGCGTCGGCTTCGGAACGGGTCGCGGGTGTGGGACTGACCTATTACGCCATCCGTTGGTTGCTGGCCCCGCTGGCCCGGATGATCTACCGCCCCCGCATCGAGGGCCGGCGCAACGTACCGCGCACCGGCCCCGTCATCCTCGCGAGCAATCATCTGTCATTCATCGATTCGTTCCTCATTCCCGCATTCGCACCGCGCCCGGTGTACTTCCTGGCGAAGTCGACCTATTTCGACGGAACGGGCCTCGCCGGCTGGTTCAGCCGCACCTTCTTCACCGCGATCGGCGCCACGCCCGTCGAGCGCGGTGCGGGCCAGGCGGCGCTCCAAGCGCTCGACCAGCAGCGCCGCATCCTCGAATCGGGCCGGGCGATCGCGCTGTACCCGGAAGGCACTCGGTCACTCGACGGACGCTTGTACAAGGGACGCACCGGTGTGGCGTTCCTCGCCCTCGAGACCGGCGCCATGGTCGTCCCGGTCGGTCTCGTCGGCACGAACGAAGCCATGCCCGTGGGGGCGAAATGGCCTCGGCTGACACCACGCGTGACGATCCGCTACGGGGAACCGATCGACCTCACTGCGCACGGAACCGCGGCATCCGGCCGCGCCCGTCGGCTGGCGACGGATGAGATCATGGCCGCGATCCATACTCTCTCCGGTCAGGAACTCGCAAACACCTACAACGAAGCGCCCGCAGCGACCCCGGTCGAGCGTCTCAAGCGCGCGCTTCCGCACGAGCGGCGATAACCGTGGCCTCGTGGCGAACGGGGAAATTCACGCTGTTCGCGATGAAGCACCATTCCCGCGCCTGCGCGTGCGCTGCCTGAGCGGGCGCGATCATGCTCGCCTCGGCGACGACGACGGCGGGGCGCAGCAAGACGTCGGTGAACGCCCCGCCGCCGCGACCGTCCAGCCTCATCGTTCCGGTCGCCTCGTCGCGGTATTCGAGGACCACGACGCCTGACTCAACACACGCGTGAAGGTACGACAACAGGTGGCATTCGCTGAGGGCCGCCAACAGGAGATCCTCGGGATTCCACTTCGACGCGTCCCCGCGGAAGGGATGGTCGGCCGAGGCCTGCAGGTCCGGCTTCCCTTCGATTTCCAGCGTGACGGAGCGATCATAGTCTCGATACCCGCTCGTCCCCGTCCCGCGGTTGCCGTCCCAGCGACTGCGCATCCGGTAACTGTGCTGTCCGATCATCCGCCCAGTCTCGCACGCCGAGTCCGAGCGCTCGCCGGCCCCTCGCGACCGGGCGCTAGGCTGGCGCGGTGGCAGGTGCGAGCGGAACAGTGAGTGTGTCGTCCTCGGTCGAGCTCGCCGTGGTTGAGCGAAGCGGCTTCGTCGAATCGCGCCACGCCGGGGCCGCGATCGTCCTCGATCCGGAAGGCGTTCCCCTCCTCACCCTCGGCGATACCGAGACTGCGATTCTGCCCCGCTCGAGCCTGAAGCCTCTGCAGGCGGTGGCATACTCTTCCGCGGGGGCCGCACTCGAGGGGCAGCGTCTGGCCCTGTCGAGCGCGAGCCACTCCGGTACCGACCGCCATGTCGGCGTCATCCGCAGCATTCTCGACACCGCCGGCCTCGGCGAATCCGACCTGCAGTGTCCGCCGGCCTGGCCCGCCGACCGCGCGACCAGGGAGCAGCAGATGCGCGAACAGGGCCAGCCGTCGCGCATCCGGATGAACTGCTCCGGCAAGCACGCCGCCATGCTGCTGACCTGCGTCGCCAACGGCTGGGACACCGCGACCTACCTCGATCCGGCGCACCCGCTGCAACTCCACATCCGGGACGTGATCGAACGCCTCACCGGAGCACGGATCGCCGCCACAGCGATCGACGGATGCGGCGCGCCCGTGCATGCGATGACTCTTTCAGCCCTCGGTCGCGCGATCCACCGCATCGGCACGTCGTCAGAGCGCTCACCGTTCGCGCTGCACCGCACAGGGGGAATGCTCGTGCGCGCCGTTCGCGAGAACCCGTGGGCGATCGACGGCCCGGGCGGGCAGGACACCATCGCGATGGAACGGCTGGGCGTCTTCGCGAAGGGCGGCGCCGAGGGCGTCCAAGTCATGGTCGCCCCGAACGGCGCGACCGTGGCGCTCAAGGTGCTCGACGGTGGTGACCGTGCGAAGGCCGCGATCGCTCTCACGCTCCTCGCGCGCGTCGGTGCGCTACCGGCCGACCAGGTCAACGCCGCCATGGCAGAGCTTCCGCTGACCATCTCGGGCGGCGGAAAAGTTGTCGGCTCCATTCGGCCGACGGTGTAGCCGCCCCGCCTTCCAGAAGCAGGCACGCGGCGCGGAAAGGTGATCATGCGCATCTGTGTTCCCACCGAGATCAAGAACAGTGAGTACCGGGTCGCCCTGACGCCGTCGGGCGTGCACGATCTGGTCACGGCCGGGCACCAGGTGTTCGTCCAGAGCGGCGCCGGTGCAGGGTCCGCTATGACGGATGCCGAGTACACGGCCGCCGGCGCCGTGCTGCTGGAGGATGCAGCGGAGGTCTGGGCGCGCGCCGAGCTCCTCCTGAAGGTCAAGGAGCCCATCCCGAGCGAGTACGGGTACTTCCGCAGCGACCTCGTGCTCTTCACCTACCTGCACCTGGCCGCCGATCGACCGCTGACAGACCGTCTCCTCGCGTCGGGGACCACGGCGATCGCATACGAAACCGTCGAACTCCCGGGCGGTGGCCTACCCCTGCTGGCCCCGATGAGCGAGGTCGCGGGCCGCCTCGCGCCCACCGTCGGGGCCGCAACGCTCCTGCGCTCAGCCGGAGGTCTGGGGCTTCTGATGTCCGGCGTGCCCGGCACCCGGCCAGCCTGCGTCACCGTGATCGGCGGAGGCGTCGCCGGCGCGAATGCCGCCATGATCGCGGCCGGGCTCGGCGCCGATGTCACGGTCTTCGACACCAGCATCCAGCGGCTGCGGTTCCTCGATGATCAGTTCCAGGGACGGGTGAAGACGGCGGCATCCCATCCGCTCGACCTCGATCGGGCCGTGGTCGCAAGCGACCTGGTGATCGGATCGGTCCTCATCCCCGGCGCGAAGGCGCCCAAACTCGTCACGAACGACATGGTCGCACGGATGCGTCCCGGCTCGGTGCTCGTCGACATCGCCGTCGACCAGGGCGGATGCTTCGCCGACACCCGACCGACGACTCACGACGACCCGACGTTCACGGTGCACGGGAGTGTGTTCTACTGCGTCGCTAACATGCCCGGGGCTGTGCCGAACACCTCGACTTCGGCGCTGACGAACGCGACGCTGCCCTACGTGCGCCGGCTCGCCGGCGGCGGCTGGCGAGCCGCGCTCCGCGTCGACGCCGCGCTCGCGCACGGGCTGAACGTCGCGGGCGGGCGGGTCGTGAACCCGGGCGTCGCTGCGGCTCACGCTCTCGACGGCGTACCCTTGGCCGACGTCTTGGCATGACGCTCCCGTCCGGCGTTCATCATGAGCGGGAGCGCCGTGAGCCCCTGCGTAGTCGGACGCTTCCCTCTCCGCTCCTGCTCCCGCTCCTAGTCACGGCTCAGGCGCACGCGCGCGACCCGCCCGTCGGCCGTCAGCTGCCACGCACGATCGGCGCCCTGCAGCGCATACGGGGGGAGTTCGCGGCGCGCCGTCAGTGTTCGGTACTCCTGCGAGCAGGCGGCATCTATCAGGAGTTCACCCTCGGCGCGGATCGACGCGAGCGCACCCCACCGACCGAGCCAGGCCTCGGGGCTCCCCCACAGCAGGGCACCGGACTCCACGGCCGCGCCCGGCTCGTCGACGGGGCAGATCCGGATGCCGATGCGCGCGCACCACTCGAGGAACGCGCGCGTGCGCGCTCCCGGCGGGGCGACGAGCCCGACGGGGCGCTGACCCGGCGCCCACACCAGCACCGGGGCGACTGCGACCCGCTCTACGGAAACGTCCACGAACTGGACGAGCCGGCGCCCCCACCGCCCTCTCCCGGGAGGCACGTCGGCGAGGAAGTCTCCGGCATCGCCGCCGGCCGCCACATGGTCGCCCCGCGACGGAAGGCGCAGCAGCACGCGCTGCGGCAGCAGATCAGCCGTCCGCGCGAGCGGCCCGGTCACGCGTGCCGTTGAGAGGATGAGGCGGATGCCGCGTCCGCGCGCCTCGCGAGCCGTTCTCTCGAGCGCCATCATCCATTCCGCCGCATACTCCGGCGGAAGGCGCCCGGCCACCGCGTCGGCATCATCGACGATCACCGTCGCGCCCGGGGCAGCCTCATCGATTCCGGCGAGCGCATCCCAGGCCCGTTCCGGATCCTCGGGCACCCACGTCACGGTGCGCACCTGCGCGGCCACGGCGCGCAACAGCGTCGTCTTGCCGGAGCCTGCTGCACCGACGACCGCGAATCCGGTTGCGTCCGCGCCGAGCCGAAGCAGCGGCTGGCGCTGCGCAGCAGGGTCGTCGACGCGACCGAGCACGATCTCCCCGTCCCGCCGGACATCCGCCAACCGGACGCGGTCCGGCAGAGCCGGAAGCCAGGGCGCGCGCGCCCGCCGGGGCGGCGCCTCGCCGATGACGGCCGTGAGCGTTTCGGGCCCGCAGCGCGCGACACGGACGGTCAGGGGTGCTAGATCGGCGGCGCGCCGCACGAGGGCGGTGCCGCGCGCTGCCGGAAGCCCGGACAGGTGGGCGGCATCGTCGACGCCGAGGACGGCGCGCGAGTCGGCGGCATCCGTCACGCGCAGGGCGATGCGCAGCGGTGCGTTGGCCAGGACGGCATCGCGGAAGGCCCCGGCCGCTCGCTGCGATGCCAAGATCAGGTGCATCCCGAGCGCCCGCCCGCGCGCGGCGATGTCGGCGAACAGATCGTGCAGGGCGGGGTGTGCCGCAACGAGCGCGGCGTACTCGTCGACGACGATCACGAGCCGGGACATCACGCCGCTCGTCTCGCCGATGTCGCGCGCCTCGTGCTCGGCGAGCGTCCGCTCGCGGTGGCGGATCTCGGCGTGCAGACTCTCAATCGCGCGCAGCGCCTGCGCGTCGTCGAGGTCGGTCAGCACCCCCGTCACGTGGGGCAGCCCGATGAGCGCATCAAACGTGCGACCGCCTTTGAAATCGACCAGCAGGAAGCTCACCTCGTCCGCCGATCGTCCGCGGCACAGGCCCGCGACCCAGGTGGTCAGAAGTTCGCTCTTGCCCGATCCCGTGACCCCGATGACGACGGCGTGTGGGCCGTCCTCCACGAGATCGACGATGACCGGCTCACCCCCCGAGATCCCGATCGGCGCCGACAGGATGCCCCCCGTCACCGGTGCCGCGGTGAACACATCGGACAGCGCGGTCGCCGCATCGGCCCGCTGACCGAGTGACCGCCGCGCGCGTTCCGCGAGTTCCTCGACGATGCGCGCGGCCTGGGTGACCGAGAGCGTCTCGACGTCCAGGGTTTCCGAGCGGCCCGCGTGGTCGAGTCGCGCGCTCCGCGGCGAAGAGACCGTCAAGACGGCGCCGCAGCGCGGGGGTGGCGGTGCGCCCTCATCCAGCTGGATCACCGGAATGTCGACACCGGGTGGCAGCGCGCGACCCCCTTCGCCGACGAAGAGCAGTGCACCCCGCGTCGCCTCAGCGTGCGGAAGCCCCGCCGGCACACCGGGGCCGGCCACGCGGACATCTCCCGGCGCCTGCGCGAGGCAGACCTGAAGCGTGAGGGCTCGCACGACCGCCGCGACGAGAACGGGGGGTCCGGCCACGGCGATGCCAGCCGTCAGCGGCACGACGATCGGGGCGTCGGTGAGCGTGCGGGCTGCCTGCCGCACAGCGCGCTCCCGCTCGGTGTGCGGCGTCCCCTCGACCCGCACGTCACTGGCACCCCGCCCGCGCCCGACCACCAGGACCTCCGCACGCCCGGGAACCGGGCGCCAGATCTCGCCGGGATCCTCCACGAATCCCGCGACATCCGGGTGCCTCTCCCACCGCGCTCGGCGCTCTTCGGAGTGACGACGATCCACGGCTGCGGAGAGGTCATCGACGAGGCGCTCCGCTGCGCGGTGCGCCGTCCGCCGCATCCGCCTCCGCCCCCGGAATGCGTCTCCGAGCGCGGCGAGGGCCAGGAGCGGCCCGAGCACCGCGAACCACAGGGCGTAGATCGAGCCGGTCAGCATCCACAGCGCCACCGCACCGAGCACGGGAACGGTCGCGGCGAGCAGCGGGACCGGCGGACGCACCGGCTCCGGCGGTGGATCGGGAAGTCGCAGCGGACCGTCCGTGTCGATGTCGTCTGAGCGCACGGGTCAACTCAAGCCCGCCCGCGTCGGCGGTGGCTGCGCCCGGAGCCGATCGGTGGAGGGCGCGCCTCAGTCGGTCGTTGGGGAGGAGGCTGTGCGACGCACGTTCAGAACCACGATCGTGACGTTGTCGCGACCGCCGTTCTCCAGCGCAGCCTGGAGCATCGCATCGGCGGCGATCGCCGGATCCTCGTGCTGCAGGAGGAAATGAAGAATGCCGTAGTCGGTCAGCTCCTTCGTGAGGCCGTCGCTGCACACGACGAACCGATCACCGTCGATCACATCGAGGCGGATGTAGTCGGGCACGACGCCGTCGCTCGGGCCCACAGCGCGCGTGATGACGTTCCCGTACGGATGGTTCTCGGCCTCCTCGGGGCTGAGCCGCCCGGCGGCCATGAGCTCCTGGACCACCGAGTGATCCGTCGTCACCTGCGCAAGTGCGCCATCACGGAACAAGTAGACCCGGGAGTCGCCGATGTTGAGCGTGACCCAGGTGGGCTCCGATGTCGTGGTGTCGAGGTAGAGGCCCGTCACGGTGGTTCCCGTGCCCTCGTCGGTCGCTTCGGGGTGCGCCGCGATATCGGCGACGGCGCGGGACAACGCGGTCTCGATGGTCTCCTGCGACACATCACCGTTCTCGGCGACGGAGCGCAGCCGATCCACCGCACTCGCGCTCGCGATCTCGCCGCCGATGTGGCCGCCCATTCCATCAGCCACGATGAACAATGGATAGAGCGTCAGCACGGCATCCTGATTGATCTCGCGACGCCGACCTCGGTGAGTGACCTCGGCCCACTGCAGAGACAGTTCCCCGTCTGCGAGTGGGACGCGGCACGAGGCAGTGGCGGATTCGGACACGGTCACACTCTAGTGGACGCCTCCCCCCGCGGCTTGGCGTCGGTCAGATCGTCGGGTTCCCCGAAGGCGCAGGCGGCTCAGGAGCGGTCGGGGGCTGCGGCGGCGCGTACCCGGACGGCGGCGCCGGGGGTGCCGGGGGCGCGTATCCCGCCGGAGGCGCCGGCGGGGTGTTGCCGGGCGCAGGAGCGTATCCAGCCGGTGGAACGGGCCCGGCGGCCGACGTCGGCTGCACGGGGACACCGGCCCAGACCGTCGAATCCGCGAAGAAGGCGTTGCCCGCCCAGGGAGCGGGGCGGACGACGGGGTTCCAGCGAGACTTGTCGAACGCATTGATCCCGAGCCACACGAGCGACAAGAGCACAAAGAGGACCACCCACGGCGACTCCTTCTGCAGCTTGAGGCCGACGCGCCACGCGACCAGCGCGCCGACGACGAGCGGAAGGAAGCCGACGATCACTCCGAGCGCCGGGACCTGGCTGAGCAGCGCGGAAGCGCCGATGGCGATCAGCATCACCCACGGACTCATGTCGCCGAGCTTCGAGAAGACCATGAAGTTGTAAACCGGCACCCACGCGCGCCACTTGCCCTGCACTCCGGCCTTGTCGAAGATCTTCATCAGAAAGAACGATGTGACGGCATAGGCCGCGACCGCGATCAGAAAGAAGACGAACCCGAGCACCGCCAGCCCCGCCAGCACAGCCGAGTCATAGTTGTCGTACATGTGAGACATCCTCCCCGAGGGCGACTCTCGCCGCCCGTGTGCAATGCGCCATCGGCGGCGCTGGTCACAGCGTAGCGAGCGAGGAGCCTGGTGTGCCACATAAATTCTGCCGCCTCGCATGCACGGCGACTTTCACACCGCGAGATCGAGTTCTCCCGGACGACCGGGGCGCAGCATCCACCCCCGAGCCTGCGCCCACCGGCACAGGCCTGCGATGGTGTGCACCGTCGGCCGAGCCTCCGCGAGCGTGCGGACGAACGCTCCCTTCGCGTTCTTGTTGAAATGGTTGAGCGCGCGCGCAGCAGCGCCGTCGTGCTCGGTCACAACTCGTACGTATGCCGAGGGGATGCCGACAGGCACCGGCCCCAGCGCAGCGTATGCCTCCGAACGAAGATCGAGCACGAACCGCGGTGCCCGCTGGATCAGCGCCGATGCCACGGCATCGGCCCATACGCGGCGCAGAGGCGCGATGCCGGGCAGCGAAGTGCCTGCCGCAAGGCGATACGACGGGATGGCGTCCAGCGCGCCGATCGGGCCGAACGTGGCCGAGTGGATCAGCACGTGCGCCCCGAGCCAGCGCCGCCCGGCGGCCCGGAGCGACCCGGCGTCGAGCGCGTCGTAGAGCACGCCGGCGTAGCGATCGACCGCCGGCATCGTCGGAGCGCTCCGGAGCCCGGCGTTCATCGCGATGTCACCGCGCTGACGGTCGGTGAGCTTCAGCACGCGTGCGGCTACATCCGGATCGGCGCTGAGCGCGACCAGCGCGTCGATCACCGCCGCCCGCTGCGGCGCGAGGGACGGCAAGGCGAGAGTGTCGGGATCGAACACCTGATCCGCACCGCCGGACCGCTTGGTCTCGCTCGGCGGCAACAGCACCAGCATTGCGGAGGGTGCGTCCGGCGGCGTTGCAGGTGACTCAGGACGAAAGCGCGGCGTGGCCCGCGACGATCGTCAGGACGTCACCTTCCATCGACAGGAAGCCATCGTCAGCGGACGCGGTGACCCTCGTGCCGTCGGCCTGGGTGATCCGCACCTGGCCTTCGGCGAGGATCGCCAACACGGGCTCGTGTCCGCCCATGAAGCCGATCTCGCCCTCGACGGTCTTGGCCACGACGAGGGTCGCCTCGCCGTGCCAGACCTCCTCCTCGGCGGAGACGAGGGTGACGGTCAGCGCCATGTCAGCCATTCTCCTTCTGGATCTTCGCCCACTTCTCTTCGACGTCGGAGATACCGCCGACGTTGAAGAATGCCTGCTCAGCGACGTGGTCGTAGTCACCCTTCACGATCGCATCGAACGACGTGATGGTCTCGCTGATCGGGACGGTGGAACCGTCGACACCCGTGAACTTCTTCGCCATGTACGTGTTCTGGGAGAGGAACTGCTGGATGCGGCGGGCGCGCGAGACGACGACCTTGTCCTCCTCGGACAGTTCGTCGACACCGAGGATCGCGATGATCTCCTGCAGTTCCTTGTTCTTCTGAAGGATCTGCTTGACAGCGGTCGCGACCCGGTAGTGGTCGGCGCCGATGTAACGCGGGTCGAGGATGCGGCTCGTCGAGGTCAGCGGGTCGACGGCCGGGTACAGACCCTTCGACGCGATGTCACGGCTGAGCTCGGTCGTCGCATCGAGGTGCGCGAACGTCGTGGCCGGCGCCGGGTCGGTGTAGTCATCCGCGGGGACGTAGATCGCCTGCAGCGACGTGATCGAGTGTCCACGCGTAGAAGTGATGCGCTCCTGGAGCACACCCATCTCGTCCGCGAGGTTCGGCTGGTATCCCACGGCCGAGGGCATGCGGCCCAGAAGCGTGGAGACCTCGGAACCGGCCTGCGTGAAGCGGAAGATGTTGTCGATGAACAGGAGGACGTCCTGGTTCTGCACGTCGCGGAAGTACTCGGCCATCGTCAGTGCCGACAGTGCCACGCGTAGACGTGTTCCGGGCGGCTCATCCATCTGGCCGAAGACGAGGGCCGTCTTGTCGAAGACACCCGCTTCTTCCATCTCGTGGATGAGGTCGTTGCCCTCACGCGTGCGCTCGCCGACACCGGCGAACACCGATACGCCGCCGTGATCCTGTGCGACGCGCTGGATCATCTCCTGGATGAGGACCGTCTTGCCGACGCCGGCACCGCCGAACAGGCCGATCTTTCCACCTTGCACGTAAGGGGTCAGCAGGTCGATGACCTTGATGCCCGTCTCGAACATCGTGGTCTTCGACTCGAGCTGGTCGAAGTTCGGCGCCTGGCGGTGGATGCCCCAGCGCTCGGTGATCTCGACCTGCTCGCCCGGCTCGAGGTTGAGGATGTCACCGGTGACATTGAAGACCCTGCCCTTGGTGACGTCGCCGACGGGAACCGTGATCGGGCCGCCGGTGTCACGCACCTCCTGGCCGCGAACCATGCCGTCGGTGGGCTTGAGTGAAATGGCGCGCACGAGGTCGTCACCGAGGTGCTGAGCGACCTCGAGGGTGATCTCGGTCTCGTCGCCCGCGATCGCGATCGTCGTCTTCAGCGCGTTGTAGATGTCGGGAATCGAGTCATGCGGGAACTCGATGTCGACGACAGGGCCGGTGACTCGCGCGACCCGGCCGAGGACCATGGTCGCTTCAGCGGTGGCGGTGGTGGTCATTGTTGTCTCTTTCGGTTGGGTTTACTTGCTGCTCGACAGAGCGTCGGCGCCGCCGACGATCTCCGCGATCTGCTGAGTGATCTCCGCCTGGCGCGCATTGTTGCGCAGACGCGTGTAATCGGTGATGAGGTTGTCCGCGTTGTCGCTGGCCGACTTCATGGCTTTCTGCGTCGCGGCGTGCTTCGCAGCGGAAGACTGCAGAAGCGCATTGAACACGCGGCTCTGCACGTAGACCGGCAACAGCGCGTCGAGGACGACTTCGGGGCTCGGTTCGAACTCGTACAGCGGATACACCGGAGGCGGAGTCGTCTGCTCGCCGGCGACCTCGTCGGCCTCGACGACCTCCAGCGGCAACAGGCGCACGGTCTCGGGTTCCTGCGTCATCATGCTGATGAAGCGGTTGAACACGAGGTGGATCTCGTCCACGCCACCCTCTTCATCGCCGCCGCGATCGTAAGCGTCCAGAAGGGCGCCGGCGATCTGCTCCGCCGTGTTGAAGTGCGGGGTGTCCGTGTCGCCGCTCCACTCGCCCGCCCACGGCATCCGCCGGAACTGGAAGTAGCCCACGGCGCGCCGACCGACCAGGAAGTACACCGGCTCGCGACCCTCGCTGCGCAAGAGCTCGCCCAGCTCCAGACCCTCGCGGAGGATCTGTGAGTTGAACGCACCGGCCAAGCCTCGGTCCGAAGCGAAGATCACGACGGCGGAGCGCTTGATCACCGCGCGCTCGGTCGTGAGCGGATGCTGGATGTTGGAGTGGGTGGCCACGGCGGAGACGGCGCGCGTCACGGCCCGCGCGAAAGGCGACGACGCGCGCACGCGGGCCATGGCCTTCTGAATGCGCGAAGCCGCGATGAGTTCCATCGCCTTCGTGATCTTCTTGGTCGTCTGAGCGGAAGCGATCTTCTGCTTGTAGACCCGGAGTTGAGCGCCCATGAGTGAAGAACCCCGGCGTCAGCCGCGGCGACCCTTGACGATCTTCTCCTGGTTCACATCATCCGCGTTCGCGGCGGCGAACTCCTCGTGACCCGGCGCGTCGATCGCCTGTCCCTTGCCGCCCTGGAACTCCAGGACGAACTCGTCCGTACGCTTCTCGAGCTCGGCGAGGGTGTCATCGTCGAGGACGTTCGTCTCGCGCAGGGTGTCGAGGATCGACGTGTTGCGCTTCAGGAAGTCGAGCAGATCGCGCTCGAAGCGGAGGACATCCTCCACGGCGATCGTGTCGAGCTTGCCGTTGGTACCGGCCCAGATCGAGACGACCTGCTCCTCGACCGGGTACGGGTCGTACTGCGGCTGCTTGAGAAGCTCAGTCAGACGTGCACCTCGCTCGAGCTGACGACGTGAGGCGGCGTCGAGGTCGGAGGCGAACATCGCGAACGCCTCGAGGGAGCGGTACTGGGCGAGCTCGAGCTTGAGCGTTCCGGACACCTTCTTGATCGACTTGACCTGAGCGTCGCCGCCGACACGCGAGACCGAGATGCCGACGTCGACGGCGGGGCGCTGGTTGGCGTTGAAGAGGTCGGACTGCAGGAAGATCTGACCGTCGGTGATCGAAATCACGTTCGTCGGGATGTAGGCCGACACGTCGTTGGCTTTGGTCTCGATGATCGGCAGCCCGGTCATGGAACCCGCGCCCAGCTCGTCCGAGAGCTTCGCGCAGCGCTCGAGCAGACGGGAGTGCA
>WOYI010339558.1_pt1 | contig 41146 bp, 31 predicted proteins | sample 6423411 | NCBI WGS metagenome assembly WOYI01 (sample SAMN13441803, study PRJNA592873) | oil field metagenome | biome: oil field; feature: oil-well bore; material: oil-contaminated soil; isolation source: oil-contaminated soil from oil-well borehole | place: Germany: Wietze | collected 2016-10-18 ... | reverse complement strand
CAACAAGAAAATAAACTTCGGATCGAAACAATCACCAAGATGTTTTCTGCCATCGCCATGACCGTCGCCGCGGTGGTTGTGGTCACAATCGTGGTGCCTCAAAGTCCAAGCGCCTCACTTGAAAATGTTGTCGTCTATGAAGATCGCGTTTCTTACCGCGTCCATGTTGTCGATCCCGATCAAGCGATTCAAAATGATTCGCTAGTGGTGCGCTTAAGCAACCAACTAGAAGAATATGAAACTGCGCTTCCTTTTGGTTACACAATCGGCGCTTTTAGCGAACTTACACCGAATACATCATATTTTCTAGAAGTACTCGCTAATAAAGGATTTGGTGAAGAACGACTTGCATCCCAAAAAATTAAAACCAATCCGCGTGATGGTGGCTTAATTCTGGCGACAAGATTAGTGACGAGTGAGATGTATTATGAACAATCACTTGAGGTCGATGTGGCCTATTACGACAGCAATAGCACTTACCAAAAATTTGCGCTTATTTACGACATTGTATACGAATATGAAAATGAGGAGAGTTCTTCCTCGTCGAGCCAATCATATACGGAATATTATCAGATACCAATCACAAACGATCTCCAGACACTGACGATTTCCGGTTTGTATGGGGAATTTTCCCGGATTGACATTGGTCTAGTCGGTTATCCAAGCATTGAAGAATTTGTCATTATCGATCGCGCAACTTTTACGCCCCCATTTATGGTAAATTCATCGATTTATTGGGACCAAGTCGGCGTTAATAAGGTGTCTGCGTCCGTCTATCCAGATAGTCGTTTATTAGGAAATGCCACTTATGAAGCCACTCTTTATCGTGGCACGATAAAAGTTGCTAGCAAACCAATCGAAATGCCGGAAACCTTTGATTATGAACAGGAACATGAAATTGTTGTTACATTTACGGGACTGAAAGAACTGACGCTTTATCGCCTCGAAGTAATTGTTTCTTTTCTTGACCCAGTCACCCTTAGACAAGAAACAAAACTATTAGAAACGCTTGAAGCGACAACATTAGGGGCTTATGAATACAGTCTTACGATTAATGACTCGGGGAGTGAATATATCGTAACCGTAACGTTGATTGACCCATCTCATAATTTTCAAGAACTTTATTTTGAAGTATACGAACAGGGAACATATTATCCCGTCAACAGCGGATATACAGGTTTTTTAAGCCCCACTGACAAAACGGGCACATTATATATTACAAAGCCGATTGTAAGTGATTATTACATCGTAATCGGGGTCAGAAACCAAACTGAGTTCTTTAAGTACGATGTCATACATACGATTCAACCATAAAGGAGCACTGCGTATGAAATTTTTAAAATCGATGTCGAAAGCCGCCAAAATCCGTTTCTTTGTCACTGTGGGAGTAATTGTGTTACTCATCTTAGTCGGAACGCTAGTGCCTATACTTTTTGCAGGCACCACATTTGCCAATATCATTGATAATAGCATTGGCAAGTTCTTCAATGTGTGGGATTTCATAAGTAATAATTATGTCACCCTAATTGAATCACTTGCGATAATCATCTTTATTTGGATAATCCAAAAAGTACTTGTGCTTTTAGTTACGATTCTTATGCGCAAAGGGCATCGCAGTGAAACCATTGGCCGCCTGTTTGTCAGTGGCATCACCTATGCGGCTGTCCTCGTCGGTTTATTTATGGTTTTAAGCGCTTGGGGCGTCCAACAGGCGACGTTATTAGCCGCTGCCGGTATTCTTGGTTTGGCGGTGTCATTTGGCGCTCAAAGCTTAATTGAAGACATTTTTGCGGGACTTTTTATCATATTTGAAAAGCAATTTCTTGTGGGTGATGTGATTCAAGTAGGCAGTATCCGTGGTGTTGTAAAAGAAATTGGCATTCGTATTTCTAAAATCGAAGATCTTAATGGTGATGTACTGATGATCAATAACTCCGATATTCGCGGAGCGATTAACACGAGCACAAATCTATCGCCCGCCATCTGCGAAGTATCGATTTCCTATTCAGAAGATATCGAACGTGTCGAAAAAATAATCAAAGATAATCTTGATAATTTTAAAAAGAATATTCCCGATATTAAAGAAGGACCATTTTATTATGGGGTTCAAAAACTTGGCGATTCCGGTGTTACATTACGTTTATACGCCCGTTCCGATGAACTAAAACGGTATGGGGTCATGCGGGCGATGAATCGCGAAATCAAAATTTTGTTTGACAAGCACAACATTGAAATCCCCTTCAATCAAATCGTTGTTCATACTCCCAAAGAAAAACAATAGAAAGCATCTATTTATCACAAATAATCGTTCGGCCTCTCCAACATTGGAGAGGCTTTTATATTTTTATTATTTTTTTAAAAATAAGCGATTACAAGCGCCATTTCAAATATACTTTGTGATATTATTTCAAATAGATAGTTGATACATAGGGAGAAAAAGTATGAAGCTTGATAACAAAAAAACGATTCTAGTTGGTTTTGCCTTTTTAACAATTAGCATGTTTTGGGTCGTCTACGACTCCATCATCGCCAAATTGCTAATCAACTCGTTTGGCCTCAATCAATTATGGTCAGGCGTGCTCATGGCATTAGACAACATGCTTGCGTTAATCCTGCTACCACTATTTGGGCTTTGGTCCGATCGCACCAAAACTAAATATGGAAAACGTACTCCATATATTTTTGTTGGCACGATTATTGCTGCCATCGTCATTGTAGGCGTTGCTATTGTTGACCATTATCAGCTAATGGCCGTTCAAGCGGCAGGAATTGGACCAGTTATTTCATACATGCTTGGTGATACATCTGTCTATACGTTTAATGGCGCCAATTCCATATTTGCGACAAAAGAATTGGCGACTATCGCTCGTCGCGATTTGATTTTTAACAATATCACTTCAGTCGATCCCACATTATTAGTGGTGTTCATTAGCGTTCTTCTTATCGTTCTAGTTGCCATGGCTTCTTTCCGAACGCCGGCCGTCAGTTTGATGCCAGATGTCACTCCTAAACCTTTGCGTAGCAAAGCAAACGCCATCATTAACCTCATGGGTTCGGTTGGCGGGATGATTTCGCTAGGTTTCATGACTTTCCTTGCAAAAGACTATCAATCATATATTCCCGCGTTTGTGTTACTCGCGGTGTTAATGATTGTCTTCCTTCTCATCTTTATGGTTTCCGTCAAGGAAGTTAAGTGGGTCAAAGAAAACAACGAACTGATGTTGCGCGAAGGCCTAATTGATAAAAAAGAAGCCGAAGAAATTGAGCAAGGGATTGAAGAAAAAATGCCCAAGGATGTTAGAAAAAGTTTTATTTTAATTCTTGCGTCCGTCGTTTTATGGTTCTTCGCTTATAATGCGGCCACGAGCAAATTTTCAATCTATGCCACCGATGTCCTTAACACCGGTTTCACGTTACCTTTATTAGTGGCTAACTTAACGGCTTTAATTACCTTTATTCCGATTGGTATCGTCGCCACAAGGATTGGTCGTAAAAAGACAATTTTAATCGGCATATCGATTTTAACTGTAGCGTTTTTATTGGCGAGTTTCTTAACGGAACAATCAGCGATGCTCATCTGGGTGACAATGGCGCTTGCTGGAGTTGGTTGGGCCACGATTAACGTCAACTCGTACCCAATGGTCGTTGAAATGTCAAAGGGCTCCAATATTGGAAAATATACCGGTTACTACTACACCGCCTCGATGGCAGCGCAAATCTTTACTCCAATCCTTTCTGGCGCCTTAATGGATTGGCTGGGCATGAGAATTTTATTCCCCTATAGCACTTTATTTATCATTGCCGCTTTCTTCACGATGTTATTTGTAAAACATGGCGATAGCAAACCAATTATTAAAGATAAGTTTGAAGCTCTAGCCGGAAGCGACGATTAAATAATTTAACTAATTCGCTCGGAAATGTTCCTAAATGCTCCTTTTTGTCATAAAATGATTGAAAGGAGAAACAAATGATTGGTGAAGAATATATTTTTAAGCGTCCTAATGGCGAAAAAATACTCGGGTTACACTGGCCCAATGAAACGGCAAAAGCGACCATCATCATCGTCACGGGAATGGAAGAACACGCAAGCCGCTACGAAGATTTCGCCAAGTTTTTGATTGAGCAAGGATTTCGTATTTTCTGCCTTGATCATCTTGGACAAGGAGCGAATGCGCGGGAAGAAAAGCTTAAAGGCGTTTGGCCCGTTGGCGCCTTTGAACAAACGGTCGATATTGTCAATGAACTTGTAACCAAGGTAAAGGGCGACTTGCCAGTTTACTTATTTGGGCATTCGCTTGGTTCATTTATTTTGCAACGTTATATCCAAAAATATGGTTCTAATGTTGATCGTGTCATCCTGTGTGGCTCGAATGGACCCGATTCCATGGTTAAAATTGGATTTGCCCTCGCAAATTTAATTGTCACCAAACGCAATTATTACAAAAAGTCGAAACTATTTAATAATATGGTGTTTGGCGCTTTTGCCAAAGCAATTCCGAATGCCAAAACGGAATTCGATTGGCTATCGCGCAATGAAGACAATGTTAAAAAGTACATTAATGACCCCTATTGTGGTTATGGTTCGACGGGAGGCTTCTATAAGGAATTCCTTCGAGGTATGCACAAATTGTTCGATAAGAAAGAACTGAGCCGAATCCCGACGACACTCCCGATTCTTTTAATCGCGGGAGCGGAAGATCCCGTTGGGAAAAGTGGCGAAGGTGTTCACAAATTAGAAGGTATCTATCGAAAACTCGGCATAAAAAACTTAAATAAAATTATTTATGAAAATATGCGTCATGAGATTTTGAATGAACTTGATAATATGAAGGTATACCAAGACATCGCCCTGTTTTACAATAGTTAAAAAAGTCCTAGTTAATGAAGTGCTAACCTAAAAGTGGACAGGTTAAAAATCACCATCCACTTTTTTGGCTACTATATGATACATTTCGGAGCCAAAATCGCCCACCACACGAACTTTTTCATTGAATCCCGTACCGGCCCATTGCGGGAAAAGTTTGACGGCCCCATTATTAAGCGCGGAACCGGTAACGATAAACGAAGGATGCTTGTCCTGTTTAATTAACTTTTCAATGGTTTTACGCTTGTCGATGAAGTTGACAATGAACCCATCTTCGTTTAAATGGATGGGGCTGACTTGATTGATGAGACCCCCAAACATTTTTATGTGATGACCAAAAGGTCGTGGTGTCACTTCATATTGTGCCTCTTCAATAAAACCAAGCGCTTGCAAAACATCTTGGCCAGGCGTCATGGTCTGTAACTCGTTAAATTGACCAATGATCGCCTCACTACAATCGTCATTAATAACCATCCATTGGCGATAGAATCCGGTTCCCAGCGTATCGATGCGATAAAACTTGCCGTACTGAAATAGGAATCGGTGTTCTTTATAGTAAGCGACTTGCTCTTTAATCGCTTTTGAATCGATTGGGGTCAGTTGGGTGACATCCATTTCATATCCTAAATTTCCAAATGCGGCGACATGGAACCGTGTCTCTAATGGCGTTTTGCGTAGTGTTTGATGAGATGGCGAGGTAGCCACATGACAAGTCATGCTCGACAATGGATAGCCAAGCGAGATTCCATTTTGAATGGACAACCTTTCATAAGCATCGGTATCATCGCTAGTCCAAATTTGCTGGAAGAAACAAAGCATGCCGAGATCAAAGCGGTTGCCACCACTGGCGCATCCTTCCCACAAAATGTAGTCATATTTGCTCGTCAATACTTTTAAGACGCGATATAGGCCAATCATGTAGCGATGGTAGCTTTCACCTTGGCTAAAATCGGATGATTGAAAGTCGGTAATATGACGATTCATATCCCATTTGACATATTCGATGTGCGCGCTATCGAGCACACTAGAAATTGATTCAATCAAGTATGTTTGAACTTCGAATTTTGATAAATCGAGGACCAATTGATGACGTCCTAAACTTGGTGCCCTTCCGAAGGCTTTAATGGCCCATTCTGGATGAATATTATATAATTTGGACTTTTCATTTACCATTTCCGGTTCAAACCAAAGCCCAAATTTCAACCCCTTAGCGTTAGCCTTATCGGCTAGATAATCAAGACCATGAGGAAGCTTTTTGGTGTTGACATCATAATCGCCAAGACCTTGGGTATCGTCATTGCGTTTACCAAACCAACCATCATCAAGCACGAGCAGTTCAAAACCTAGACGCTTGGCCTCGTTCATCAGGGACAACAATTTTCCTTCATTGAAATCAAAATACGTCGCCTCCCAGTTGTTAAGGATGATCGGCCGCGCTTGCTGGGCCCAAGGTCCGCGTATAATATGGTGATTGATAAATGAATGCATGTGCTGCGATAGACCATTTTCACCAGAAGAAGATACGCTCATGATGGCAATCGGAGTTTCAAAGTGTTCGTTTGGTGATACTTTATAATCGAACAAAAAGGGATTGATTCCAGTTTGAATACGCAATTTGTGATAGGCAGTAACCGCAACTAATTCTTGGTGATTGCCACTGTAAAGAAGGTTAAACCCATACACTAATCCTTTATCATAACTGGCATCTTTGCGTTTAATCATGAAAAACGGATTATGGCGATTGCTGCTATTGCCAGTTTTTGAATCCGTTATGAATATGCCGTTTTTTAGTTCGTGAGTCTCGATGTGACCTTCAGCGCTCCAGGCTCCCGTCAAATTAGTAAGCACCATATCGCGAGCATCGAGGTCTATGTTAAGGCTCGCCGCTTTTGATATGTGCATGTCGGCGCTACCCATATTAGTAATAATGGCGCTCCGTGAAATTACATCGCTTGAAATGAAGATGCCATAAATTAGTTCGACTTTTAGATTACTAACATTGTCAACAAGGGTGATTTTTAATACCTCATCAACGGAATGGGGACAGGGCAAGGCATCAAGCTGTGGCAAATCTTCGAGAAATTCGTCACTTTGATATATAAGGTCTATAACTTGGTTTTCATGGTCATGGATGCTAAAGGCCGGCTCGCGAAAATCGCCTTTGCCATGAGTGGGATATTCAAGATTAACGCTATCGAGGCAGACAGAAGGATGGGTTGCGCTATAGGCAACTTCTGTTCCATGAAGAAACTGCGTTTTATCGATGATAAATGAATAATCGTCACTCATGGGAATGAGGGGGCCAAAATATTCATTCACGAGATGAAGCGTTTCATCGATTCTTAAAATGAGCGATGTCTTAGTGGTGCTTAGATGGATGATGGATCCGCGTTTTTTAATCATAATCGACCTCTTCGCCATTATATCATTATCCCCAAATTTGGCGATATCCCGAAGAGAAAAACTAATTTTTGGAAAACAATTGGATGGTTTGTTGTAAAATATTTATTAACGATATGGAGGAATTTATGACTAATACGAAACGAGGCTTCAGTTATTCGAAGACAAAATCTATTTTTATTGCCGAATATCATGATGGACAATGGGATTCTGGAAGGCTCCAAAATGACGATCACATCACGATTACCGCCTTCGCCACCGCGCTTCATTATGGACAGCAGGCATTTGAGGGTTTGAAGGCGTACGCCCGTAGAGATGGTGGCGTCAATTTATTCCGCTTCATGGATAACGCGACGAGGCTACAGCAATCGTGCAGCCGTATGTTAATGCCCGAAGTACCGCTTGATTTATTCAGGCGCGGAGTTTTATCCGCTGTCAACGACAACCGTGAATTCATCCCTCCATATGGTTATGGAGAATCATTATATATTCGACCTTTGGTGATTGGACTAGGACCAATTTTAGGAGCAATGCCCGCCAAAGATTACTTATTTCTTGTCATGGTTTCACCAGTCGGACCTTATTTTGAAGGTGGTATGAAACCTGTTCGCATGATGGTGACCAGCTTTGATCGGGCCGCTCCCCATGGTACTGGCAAAGCAAAAGTAGGAGGCAACTATGGAAGCAGCTTCTTTGCTCAAAAAGAAGCCCGTGAACATGGATGCGCCGAGGCCATCTTTCTTGATCCGGCTACGCATCAATACATTGATGAAGCAGGCGCCGCGAATTTCTTTGGCATTACAAAAGAAGGAAAGTACGTCGCTCCCATTTCTTCCTCAATCCTTGATTCGATTACGCAACGTTCATTAAAGATTTTGGCCAAGAAAAAACTAGGATTGACGATTGAAGAACGGCCGATTGCCGTAAGCGAACTAGCTTCATTTGTGGAAGCCGGCGCTTGTGGCACCGCAGCCACAATTACTCCCATTGGAGAAGTGTTACATGAAGGAAAAGTTATTCAAATTGGCGAACCAATGAAAGTCGGACCAATTAGTCAACAATTATACGATTTATTAATCGGCATTCAATTAGGCGACATTGACGACGAATTTGGTTGGATTACCACGATTTAAGAAGACGAGCTAATATGAAACAGGATTTAAATTTTGCTTGGCGCTTCATCGATCGGTATGAAAACGATTTTTTGCGTAAAATGCCCAAAGATGCTGTAAGCATTGATGTCCCGCATACAATTAAGCAAATCCCATTTTCATATTTTTCCGAGCGCGATTACCAGCTAATCGGCACTTATGAAAAAATGTTTTCAGTTAATAAGTTTTCAATAAACGATACCGCCTTGCTCGTGTTTGAAGGCGTCATGGTCAAGTTTCGCGTCATCCTTAACAACATCGATTTTAAATCATATGTTTCCGCCTACAACAAGGTGACAATTGATATCAGCGACGCTATCAAAGAAGGTGAAAACCGCCTCCTTGTCATCGTCGATGCCCGCGAAGATAAACTAGTGCCACCATTTGGAGGAGTCGTCGACTATTTATCTTTTGGCGGCATTTACCGCGAGGTCCATCTTGATATTGTGCCCCGCGTCTATCTTGCCGAAACATATGTTGATACGACAAATGATGGGCAAGTTTCCATAAGATATGAGATGGTTAATCCCGATAAGGACAAATTTGATTTGCGATTTGAAATATCCCTTGATGGGGAAGTCCTGGGACGATATTACGAAGATCAGTTCACTATTGATAAGCCGAAGTTGTGGTCGTTAACGTCCCCGCATCTTTATACCTTGACGACGATGCTTAAATCTAAATATGGCTATCAGGAAACAATGGTTAGATTTGGATTTCGCGAAGTATCTTTTACGAAAAAAGGTTTCTTTCTTAATGGGGAATATATCAAGTTAAGAGGTCTTAATCGGCACCAAAGTTATCCCTATGTTGGATATGCGATGCCGCAGTCGCTCCAATATCGCGATGCCGAGATAATGAAACAGGATTTAGGCATTAACATTACCAGAACAGCGCATTATCCCCCAAGTCGCCATTTTTTGGATCGCTGCGATGAGCTGGGTCTTTTTGTTCTAATTGAAAGTCCGGGCTGGCAATTTATTGGAGAAGCACCAAAATGGCAAGCGCAATATAAAGAAAACATCATGCGCATGGTCAAAGACCATTACAATCATCCCTCTATCATCCTTTGGGGCGTTCGCATCAATGAAAGTGCCGACCATCACGATTTATATGCGTGGGCGAATGATTGGGTGCATCAGTTTGACACGAGGCGTCCCACCGGAGGCATTCGTAATTTCAAGCATAGCGAATTTCTTGAAGATGTTTATACGTATAACGATTTTGTCCATGAGGGCGATAATATCGGTGTTGAAGATCCAAAGTCAATCATCGGAAAAGACGTTCCCTATCTTGTCACAGAATACGGGGGCCACATGTATCCCACAAAGGTTTATGATTCGGAACATCATCGCGTCAGCCAAGCCTTACGCCACTTCCACATCTTAAACGATATTTATAAATACCCGCAAATCAGCGGTGGTATCGGCTGGGTATATGCCGATTATCAGACTCATCAGGATTTTGGGTCTGGTGACCATATCTGCCATCATGGCGTCCTCGACCAATTCCGGTTACCAAAATACGCATCTTTTGTGTATGCCAGTCAAATTGAAGACAAACCAGTCCTTGAAGTTTTATCAAGAATGCAAATCGGCGATCATCCCAAAGGGATTTTAGGAGCCACCGTCGTTGCTAGTAATGTTGATTACATCGAGCTTTACAAAAATGAGGAATTTGTCGCAAAATTTTTACCAAATCGCGATGAATATCCGGATTTGCCCCATCCACCTTTTATTATTGATGACTATATTGGCGATGCCATTTTGAATTCGGGACGTTTTTCTAAAATGGATGCATCGATTGTAAAGGAAGCGCTTCGATTGGGAGCCATAAAAGGCTTTTCTCGACTGGGATTATGGCAATATTCAAAAATTGGCTTAGTCATGGTTAAAAACAAGTTGAGTTACAAAAATTTAGTCGATCTCTGGTATCAGTTTGTCACCAATTGGGGCGATGAATCCACAAAGTTCACATTTAAAGGTTATTTAAAAAATGAATTGGTAACCACAAAAAATATTGAAGTTGGCCACAAATATCATCTGGAAGTCATCCCCGATTCCGAAACCATGACCGTTGGATCGACATTTGATGTCCTACGCCTCGTGGTAAAGGTGACCGATGAGTTTGGTTTTCCCGCCACATATTTGCAACAAGCTGCCTCCATTAAGGTTTCCCCAGAACTAGCCGTTATTGGTCCCACGATATTTCCAATTACCGGAGGTCAAACAGGGGTGTTCATCCGCACGGTGACCCTGCTTGGAGGAACAGGTCGCATCAGTATTGAAACTCCCGACTATGGCAAAGTCGATTTGAAAATTAAAATTCACAAGCAATCATAAATACAAATTCGGGATTTGTTTTTTAATCGATTATTCTTTAACAATCTTGCCTTCGGCAATATCTTGTAACATTAGCGCGTATTTCTTTTCATCAATCGTATATTTTTTGCGAATCATGATATAAGAAAGAGTGAATAGCACCAGTGGAATTACCACGATACCCACTTTAAGAATCGTTAATCCCCATGGTCCAAAAGGGGAGTTTTGGAAATCCGAAATCAAGGTATTGGCCGCATCAAGGACCTCAGTGCTTGTCATAGCGCCGAGAGCTTTTAAGCGTTCATATTCGGCAATTTGATTGGAAATGCCAAGTACCCCTCCAGCTAAGAGGAACACATAAACGATACCTTGCTGCAAGGAACTTGAAAACTTAGCGGCTAAAGGGCGAATCGCAAACACGATGCTTTCTTTGCGTTCACCGGTCGTCCATTGATTGTATTCAATCGTATTGGTAATCATGATCAAAATAGTTAAATAGAAGATGCCTTGACCCGCGAAGATTAATACGCCAATGGGGGCGATGACAAGAATATGCAGCGGAAGGAAAGTCTGGGGTCCAATATTACCGACAAAGAAGAAGAGGGTATATCCAGCGACAATCGCCATAAAACTATAGTTGATTAATTGGGAACGCGACCACTTCTTGGCAAGCAATGGATAAATTGCTTGTGAAACGATTGTTCCCGCTGCATAGACGACGGTAAACAAGAACATCAATGTACCGCCGTTTGAGTAATCTACCGAAAAGTAGAAATAGTTTAATCCAAAACTATTCAATAGGGCAGAACCAAGATAATAAGTGAAGATGATTAAGGCGACCCAGAATAATTGACGGTTGGTTCCCATCAGGCGAAACATTTCAACAACGCTGACTTTTGGCTGTTTCTTTTCTGCTTCGATGTCGCGCTCGCGCTCCTTGCATGCTAAGACAAGAACTACTTGCGATATAAAGAAAATCGTTGTAACGACAATAGCGATCATTTGATAACTCATGACGGCATTACCGGCAGTAATCATCGGGACGATGCCACCAACGGCAAAAGCCCCAACGGCGGCGAACACGGTCACCATTGTTGTCAGTTCGTTACGTTGTTTTTCTTTTGATGTTAATGATGGAAGCATTGACCAATAAGCAATATCGTTGAAGGTAAATGTAATTTCCCATAACAAATAAAAAACACCGAAGATGGCCACAAATCCCCAGCCGACCGGACGGACGAGAAATAATACCAATAAAGCGATCGAGGTTGTCACGGCACCAAGAAAAATCCAGGGTTTGTATTTGCCCCATTTCCAATGCGTATTTTCGATAATCGAACCAATCATCGGATCATTTATCCCATCCCAAATGCGGGCAACAACGATAATCGCCGTGATAACACCAAATTGAAGCGCGTATTGAGCTTCATCGAGAACGCCAGTGTATTGGATGTAAGTTAAAAAGAAAAGCGAAATAAGCGTGTAAGCCGCATCGCGCCCGATGCCACTTAATGAGTAAATCCACTTCGTTTTCTTTGGAACATCATCACCAGTAAATGTCTCATTAAACTTAAATTTGTATTTCATATGATTATTCCTATCTCCCTCTTGGGTTTGCATTTATCAATATTTTATATCCCAACCATTTTATTTACAAATAAAGTTGGATCGGTCGATATTAGATGAGGGATTTGAAAAAAAATAAGACGGATGATGGTCATTCATCTTATAATTTAAACATGGATAAACTAAAATTGCTGTCACAACTGACGCTTGAAGAAAAAGCCGCCTTATTATCGGGTGTCTCCAATTGGGATACGACGCCGATTAAACGTTTAGGTATCCCCGCGATTAAAATGGCCGATGGTCCCACTGGGGTTAGGAAAGAATCGATTCCGGGAAAATTTCTCGCCCCATCGCTAAAAGCGACATGTTTTCCGCTTCCTGTTACGCAGGCAAGTACATGGAATCCTGACTTGATCAAAAGGATGGCCGGCACATTAGCCCTTGAAGCGATTGATCAAGGAATTGACACGTTGCTTGGTCCAGGAGTAAATATTAAGCGGAGCCCATTAGGCGGGCGTAATTTTGAATATTTTTCGGAAGACCCGTTGGTTTCCGCCACGATTGGTGCCGCCTTTGTTGAAGGCTTGCAATCAAAAGGCGTAGGGGCCTCCTTAAAACATTTTGCGCTTAATAACCAAGAATATCGACGTATGACGATTAGCAGTGAAGTGAGCATGCGCGCGATGCGCGAAATATATTTAGCCCCCTTCGAACATATTGTCAAAGTTGCCAAACCCCTGACCGTTATGGCGAGTTATAACAGAATAAATGGTGTTCAAGTAACCGAAAACAAGTGGCTTTTGAATGACTTATTACGAAAAGAATGGGGATATGATGGTCTTGTCATCAGTGACTGGGGCGCCACAGTCAATCGAGTAACGGGGATTGAAGCCGGGCTTGATTTAGAAATGCCCACCAGTAATGGACTTAACGATCGTCTTATTATTGATGCGGTAAAGCAAGGATTGCTGAGTGAAACGATTGTTGATACAGCCGTGGGCCATGTTCTTAAATATGTTAACCAATCGCTTTCTTTCAAAAAGTTAAGAAAAGGTTCCGGTTATGATGATGAGCTAGGTCATCAAATGGCTAAGCAAGTTGCCGTCGAAGGCGCTGTGCTTTTAAAAAATACAAATCAGATGTTACCACTTCGGTTGAACCAAACCATTGCCGTAATTGGTTCAATGGCTAGCAAACCGCGATATCAAGGCAGCGGATCTTCGCAAGTTAATCCACATCACCTTGTGTCATTCATTGATGCCCTCGATAATTCGGGTATCAAATATGAATATGCACCCGGATATGGAACTTCCGAACGTTTTAAACGCCAAGAAGCGTGTCGCATCGCTAAAGGAAAAGATGCCGTCTTACTATTTATTGGCCTTCCCGAAGAGTATGAATCCGAAGGATTTGACCGCGCCCATATTAATCTTCCTTTAGCCCACATTAAGCTATTGAATGCCTTAAAAAAGGTGAACGCGGCGATTGTCGTTATCTTATCACTTGGGGCTCCTGTCAGCATGATGTTTGCTGATTCGGTACCGGCCATATTAAATATGTATCTAGCGGGTGAAGCATTTGGCGAAGCAGTGTTTGACCTTGTGTATGGGGTAAGTAATCCAAGCGGCAAATTAGCGGAAACATTTCCCAAAAAGCTAAATGACGTCGGTAGTTTCGGGCACTTTAAAATGGGTCCCCACCAGGTGGTTTATCGCGATGAAATTTATGTAGGATATCGCCATTATGATAAGTCCAAAAAAGATGTCTTGTTCCCATTTGGGCACGGGCTTAGCTATACCAATTTTAGGTATCGCGATTTAATTGTGGAAAATAATTTTGCCACTAAAAAAGAAGTCAACGTAAAAATTGAAATCACCAATGTTGGCCCAATGGAAGGCGCCGAAGTCGCACAAATATATATTACAGAAATGCGGCCTAGCGTCGATCGCGCGGTTCAAGACTTAAAAGCTTTTAAGAAAGTATTCTTGATGCCAGGCGAAACAAAGACACTTGAATTTAAACTGGATGAAAAAGCATTTCGCTACTTTGATCAACATCGCGACGAATGGGCCATTACCACGGGCGATTTCAAGATTTTGGTGGGTAGTTCTTCACGCGATATTCGCGTAAGTGATGTCGTATACATTGAAGGTCAAACTTCAAAACAAGAACCAAAAAATATTAAGGAGCTCCCCACGGTCGAAGAAGTGGCTTCAATCAATGTTCCCTATCGTCGCCACACAATTGACGCGGCAGCGACGATTGGGGACATCAAAAAGGTGAGTCTTAATGGGTTTTTAATTTATCACGCAATTCGATTTGGCGCCACATTGCTGGTCCCTAAAAATATTGATCGCGCCACCAAGCGCATGGTCCGTCAATCAGCCATCATGATGCCGATACGACAAGTAGCATTAGTTTCAAACGGCAAAGTATCGCATAAGGGTGTTGACGGCCTAATTTTGATTATTAAAGGTAAGTTGTTCAAAGGCCTTCAAGTGTTACTTGAAGACATCAAGACCCAAAAGCGTTTTAAAGACAAAATAACCCAATATCCCCTAGAGCAATAAATAATGAAAGTGCTAATCATTGGTGGCACCGGTTTACTGGGATTTGAAGCCGCCAAACAATTGTTAAGTAAGAGGCACTTAGTAACGGGGCTAGCGCTACCACCGATGCCCGAAGGGCTGATAATACCCGCTAATTACCAGTTAATATTCCAAAACTATATGGAAATGTCAGATGAGGCGCTGCTAAAAATAATGACAGGCATGCAAGCCCTCGTTTTTGCCGCTGGAATTGATGAACGGGTTGAGGGGAAAGCCCCAATTTATGATTTATATGATAAATACAATGTGCAACCTGTTCAGCGATTATTGACGCTCGCCTGTAAAGCCAAAATTACCTCGGCGGTTATCCTTGGATCATATTTTACTTATGCGGCTAGAAAATATCCCAAGTGGCACCTCGAAAAGTATCATCCTTACATACGCGCTCGAATGGCGCAGCAAGAGGTGGCCTTATCATTCGCCAATGCCGGAAAGATGGATGTGGCGGTTTTGGAACTACCTTACATTTTTGGAACACAACCGGGGCGTCGTCCCGTTTGGACGATTTTAGTCGCGCAAATATTGGCGATGAAACGTCGGACTTATTATCCAAGAGGCGGCACCTCAATGGTGACGGTGAGACAAGCCGGCCAAGCGATTGTTGGTGCCATCTTGAAAAACGGAGGGGGTCATGTTTATCCCATCGGTTACTACAATATGACTTGGAAAAATATGCTTTTGCTATTTCATAGATATGCGTCGATTAATCGAAAAATCGTCACTATTCCGACGTGGATTTATAAACTAGGTGTCGCTTCAATCGTAAAGAAAAAACGCAAAAAAGGGATTGAAATGGGTCTTGATTTGGTGAAATTTGCACCAGTTATGACTTGCAACCTGTTTATCATGCGAGATGAAGGAGCAACATTTTTAGGTGTTAAACCCGATGATATTAACCTAGCCATTGCCATGTCGGTGAGCGCCTCCCTGGATGCGCTTAACGGCAAGCACATGGTCGGCATGATACCCGAATAGTTTATTAGAAATACTGGTGCTAGATATTGCTCATTAATAAGCTTTGCTTTAATATATGTATTTAGAAAATTAAATTTAGTTAAACTTTAAAATCTAAAACTTATAGCGGACATTTGCATTTATTCGCTTGTGAAAATAATGTGTCAAAATCGAAACGATCGAAACGCAAGTTTGATTTTCACCCGAATGGGTAATAAAGGAGCTCACATATGATTATCGGCGTCCCCAAAGAAATTAAGAAACATGAGTATCGCGTCGGGCTAATTCCTAAACATGCGGCAAATTATGTCGCCCATGGACATACGGTTTTTGTCCAAGTTGGCGCGGGAATAGGCGCTGGTTTTAGCGACCAAGAATATTTGGATGTTGGCTGCCATCTGCTTAATAGCATTGACCAAATATATGCCAAAGCCGAGATGATTATTAAAGTTAAAGAGCCCCTGGCGCCCGAATATCATTTGATGCGCGAAGGACAAATAATTTTTACGTATCTTCACTTAGCGGCCAGCAAAGAATTGACAGAAGCGATGTTAAACCGAAAAGTCGTTGGTGTCGCTTATGAAACAATTACCGATGATGCTGGCAAATTACCATGTTTAAAGCCAATGTCCGAAGTCGCCGGACGTCTTTCGATTCAAGAAGGCGCGAAGTTTTTAGAAAAAGAATCAGGCGGACGTGGCGTTTTGCTCGGTGGTACCGAAACCGTCGCTCCGGCAATCGTCGTTATTATCGGCGCCGGCGGTGTCACCGGACGCAATGCTTTAACAATCGCTTTAGGGATGCAAGCTCATGTCATCGCTCTTGATGTTAATACAACTTATTTAGAAACACTCGTTCCCATGTATGGCGGACGGCTGGAAGTGTTGCCAAGTACTTCCGAAAACCTCGAAGCGTCATTACGCCGCGCTGATTTAGTGGTATCAGGAGTTCTCGTGGCCGGCGCTGCCGCTCCAAAGATTATTAAACGCGACCATTTAAAGATGATGAAACCCGGTGCTGTATTTGTCGACATCGCCATTGATCAAGGCGGAAGCGCCGAAACAAGCCATGTTACATATCACGATGATCCGGTTTATGTCGTTGATGGAATTATCCATTACTGCGTTGGCAACATGCCAGGGGCTGTTCCTCGCACTTCGGCTGAAGCATTAGGCAACGCGACCTTACCATTTGGCTTGTCCTTAGCGGATAAGGGATATAAGGAAGCCTTCAACAATCCTCATTTGTTACGAGGCCTCAATGTCTATTTTGGAAAATTAACTTGTGAACCAGTCGCCCATCACTTCGACCTACCTTTTACGAATGCTTTTCAGCTATTCAAGTAATTAATAAAAGTGGTAAAATATCTACACATATGGATACTTTGCCGAGTAGACAAGTGGTAAGTCAATTGGCTCTGAACCAATCATGCAAAGGTTCGAATCCTTTCTCGGCAGCCAATTAATTTTTAAGGGACGAATAGTCCCTTTTGCTAAATTATAAGGAGCAAATTATGGAAAAATTGTTAGATATGTTTATTGAAGCCGAACGTCTCCGTCAAAATAACGGCCTCGAGTTAATTGCCTCCGAAAATTTTACTAGCAAAAAAATTAGAGCATTATGCGGTTCAGTTTTGACGAACAAATATGCGGAAGGATTTCCTGGCAAACGCTATTATGGCGGTTGCCATATTGTCGACCAAGTCGAGCAATTAGCAATCGAAAAAGCGTGCTTGTTATTTGGAGCTCGCTACGCCAATGTCCAGCCTCATAGCGGCAGTTCCGCCAATATGATCGCTTACGCCGCCGTGTTAAAGCCGGGCGATAAGATTATGACCCTGGCCCTTGATGAAGGTGGCCATCTTACCCATGGCTCTCCAGTTAGCTTCAGTGGCAAGACTTATCAAGTCGTTCATTACCGGCTTGGAAAAGATGGGCGTATCAATTATGAAGCTATGCGTGAATTAGCAAGAGCGGAGAAACCACAACTAATCCTCGCGGGATTTTCTTCATATCCTTACACCATTGATTTTCATTATTTTGGCGAAGTAGCGCGTGAAATTGGAGCTTATTTTATGGTCGACATCGCCCATATCGCCGGATTAGTGGCGGCCGGCCTTCATCCAAGTCCCTTTCCCGAAGCCGACATCGTTACTTCGACAACTCATAAAACAATCCGTGGACCACGAGGTGGCTTAATTCTTACCAATCGCGAAGACATCGCCAAGAAAGTCAATAGCGCTACTTTCCCCGGCATGCAAGGGGGCCCATTGATGCACATTATCGCAGGAAAAGCACAATGTTTTATTGAAGCGCTCGAACCATCTTTTAAAGAGTACATTGCCAATGTGTTGAAAAACACGAAAGCATGCGCTGATGAATTTAAACGCCTGGGCGCCGTCGTCAGTGGCACGGATACCCATCTATTCATTATGGATACCAAATCCACTTATGGGCTTACGGGCATGGAAGTTCAAGATAAGGTTGAAGAAATCGGGATTACCTTAAATAAAAATATGATTCCTGGCGATACCGAAAAACCCTCAATTACTTCAGGAGTGCGGATTGGTTTAGCCGCTTTGACAACGCGCGGATTAAGCGAAAAGAATGCACGCATCCTCGCGCGCTTAATTCATGATTATCTATCGGAAAAAATCTCAAAAGAAGATGCCTTGGCAATTACACAAGCGATTGTGGCCACTTTAAAAAATGTTGATGAACTTTAGTGGTAAGATTTAAATATGAGTAATTTTATTTTACGACCAAAATTACGTTCGATATTTGTGCATATGGCAATCGACTTTATTTTACTGGGATTTTTGCTTGCCCTTGTTTTTTGGGATTCGTCGCGAACGATTGAAGCGGAAATGTTTCTACCGACCCTGATATTTTTTATCTCCTATGGTATTTTTAAATTACTAGTATTGGCATTAGCGGGCATCTATAACATCATCACCAGCCATTTTGGCGTGGTCGACGCCATGAAAGTTGGTATCGTATCCTTAGCAACAACATTTGTGGCCTTCATCGTCATGTATTTCCTACCGCAAGTAAAAACATGGACAATTATGGAATTGGTGACTCTTTCATGCTCGGAGTCATTCATTCTCATATCAGTTCGTTTTGCCAAACGACTCGTTCATATGTATGCCGTCAAGAAAGATCGTTCATTCCTTGCCAATCGAACGATTATTATTGGCGCTGGCCTCGGTGGCAAAATGATTATTGACGAAATCAGGAATAACCCCAAACTTAATAATGAAGTGGTCGCTTTTGTTGATGATGACGACTCGAAAATTGGTAGTTCGTTCTCCGGCGTTAAAGTATATGGACCCATTAGCAATATAAGTGACTATATTAAGCATTTTGACGTTCAAGAAGTCATTGTCGCGATTGCCAACATTGATAAAGATCGCTTATTCCAAATTTTGTCGTATATGGATGAAGATAATGTCAAAATCAAACGTTTGCCACTGTTGGGCAATCTTTCCGCTGACCAAAAGGTGGAAATCATGGAAGTTGATATTCACGAACTTTTGGGACGTGATGTCATCCCGCTTGAAAATGAAGAAATTCATGAATTTATTAAAGATAAAGTAGTTTTGATAACAGGAGCCGGCGGTTCCATCGGCAGTGAACTAACGCGCCAAATCTTCAATTACAAGCCGAAGCGCATCATCATGTTCGATATATATGAAAATGGTGTGTACGATTTGCAACAAGAATTTCGCCGTTTGTGTAACCGCCAACACGATTTATGCATTGAGCTGGAAGTCATCATTGGTTCGACCTACAACCATGATCGCATTGATCAACTATTTGCCACTTATCGGCCCGATCTTGTGTTTCATGCGGCCGCGTATAAGCATGTCCCGTTAATGGAAGATAGCCCGCAAGAGGCGATTCGAACAAATATCCTTGGCACCTACAATGTTGCCCTAGCTTCAAACAAATATGAAGTGCAAAAAATGGTCCTTGTTTCTACCGATAAGGCCGTTAGACCTACCAATGTCATGGGGGCGACGAAAGCCTTCGCGGAAATGGTCATTCAACATTTTGATTCAATCTCCGCAAAAACATCATTTTCTTCAGTGCGTTTTGGTAATGTCCTTGGCAGTAACGGAAGCGTGATTCCCGTCTTCAAAAAGCAAATTGAGGCCGGAGGTCCCGTCACGGTGACCGATCCGCGCATTACGCGTTTTTTCATGACGATTCCGGAAGCTGTCGGCCTAATCTTGCAATCAGGAGCCTACGCTAAAGGTGGCGAAATCTTTGTTCTGGATATGGGAAAACCAGTAAAAATCATCGATCTCGCTGAAAAGATGATTCGCCAAGCCGGTTTTATTCCTTACAAAGACATTAAGGTCGAGTTCATCGGACTTCGTCCCGGTGAAAAATTATATGAAGAGTTATTGATTGATGGTAGCAATCAAATTAAGACTCCTAATGCCAAGATTTTTATTGATATCAAGGATGAAATTAAATTCGATATCAATACATTTACTTGGTTTGAACAAAATCTCACGATTGGTAAGGATGAATTGGTTAATGGCTTATTCAAAGCAATTAACATCAAGCGACCAGTTATCGAATAATTTATGGTAAGACTCTCTAAAATAAGTTATTTTATATTATAGGTATTTTACTTAGCAATCTCTTAAAAGGTGGCAATATATATGAACGACAATATCGAAGAAAATACGACCTCCCTTAGCCTCATTGATCTATGGCGCATGATTTGGCGCAATATCTATTCAATTATCTATTTCACGATACTCGGTTTAATTCTTGGAATCGTATACACGAATTTAATCGTTACGCCGGAGTATACGGCGACCGGCTATGTCGCGATGAAGGCGACCACGAGCGCTACGGTTTTAAATACGATTACCGAAATCGCAAAATCGCGGACCGTTGCCGATGCTGCTGTAATTACGCTTGATGAAGATGGTATCACTCATCCTAATGGCGACCCCATTGTCGCAAGCGACATCATCGCGGGAGTCACGGCGTCCTATACCGCGACATCATTGCGCGTCACCATCAGCTACAAAAACGAAATTCAGGCAATTACAGTTCCCATCCTTAATGCTGTTATTGACGCGACGATCACCACTGGTAATACCAATTATACGGCGATTGCCAATAACCTAATTCTTGACTCATATGCCGAAGTCGCTTCATATACGGGACCATCTTCCTCGCTATACATTGCCATCTTTGTCATTCTTGGTGGCGTGGTTGGGACCGGACTTGGCATTGTGACGGATATCATTGAAGACCGCATTCATCATCCAAGCGAAATCCAATCGCTAGGCGTCAATGCTTTCAGTGTCTGTTATCCCGATAACAAGAAAAAAGAAAAAAGAAAAGACCCGATGCTACTTACCATCAAAGATCTTGATGTCGTCGATACAAGCGACATCGGCAGCACTTATTACCATGATGTGTTAAAACTTCAAAATGACATTGAAAATTTCACGCCAGATAAACAAGTCAAAACGATTGGGTGCACTTCCACCAAAGAATATCAGAGCAAAGCCTCGCTTATTGCATCAATGGCCGAAGTATACGCCAAAGAGCATCAACGGGTCCTCGTGCTTGATTTTGATTTTGAGCATCCATTCATGCATGAACTATTCCAATTGAAACAAGATAAAAATATTGTGTCTTACTATTTGAGCTTTAAACCAAAAGAAGAATTCTATGAACGAGTTAATCCCTACTTAGTGGTCATTCCTGGCTCCAGTAGTGCGATTGGTTCAAAGATTATCAAGTCGGAACGCCTTAAAAAATTAGTGGATGAAGCCCGTAAGGAATTCGATTATGTTTTGATTAATTGTCCACCGACTCTGAAAGACATGACGATTCTTTCTTGCGCATCTTTGCTTGATGGCGTGTTAGTGATGGGAAAATTCCATGTGACCAAGAAAAAAGAATTCATCAAAACGGCGAGTATTGTGTCTAATAACGAAATGCATCTCATTGGTGGCGCTTTTTTAAGTCCCCAAAACGAACGTAACAATGTCTTAACTAATCTTTTTTCCAAATTGTCGCGTTAATAAAGGCGACCTTGTCTTCGATAAAGCGCACGACGCGCGCAGACACATCATCGATTGTGTAATGAAATGGAACCTGGTATGCGCTAGGTTCTTTTTTTTGCATCGCTTCGAGGGAATTTATGACACCATCGGTATCGATGCCGCTTAAAAGAATCGTGCCGGCGTCAATGGCTTCAGGACGTTCGGTCGATGTGCGCAACAAAATGGCACGGAAGCGAAGCATTGCTGATTCTTCCGAGACAGTACCGCTATCGGATATGACGATAAAGGCATCTTTTTGGAGGCGGCAATAATCGGTAAAACCAAGCGGTTTGATGCGTTTGATTAACGGATTAAGCGTTACATTTTGAGCCTCAAGCTTTTTAAATGTGCGCGGATGAACCGAGAATATAATCGGTAGTTGATATTTAGCGACCACGGTATTAATCGCGTTAGCAATTGCGGCGAAGTGTTTCGGATGGTCGATATTTTCTTCGCGGTGCCATGATAACACGATGTATTGTTGCGGTTGCACATCCAGACGCTTGAGAATGTCCGAATTATTAATCTTGTCCATGTGGCAATTGAGCACTTCGCGAATGGGGGATCCAGTGATGCCGATGTAAGCATCATCGAGTCCTTCTTTGATGAGATAGCGATAGCTGTAATCGGTATAAGGAAGGTTAAAATCAGCGATATGGTCAACGATTTTTCGATTAATCGTCTCTGGAACATTCCAATCGCCACAGCGATTACCGGCTTCCATGTGGAAGATGGGGCATTTTAAACGTTTAGCGCTTATGGCCGCTAAGGCCGAGTTAGTATCGCCCAAGATTAACACCGCATCGGGTTTTAAGTCGCGGATTAAGTCATAGCTTTTCTCAATCACTTTTCCGATTGTGGCTCCAAGCGTCGCCTCGGCGCAATTAAGAAAATAATCGGGCTGGCGCAGTCCTAAATCATCAAAGAAGATTTGATTAAGTTCATAATCATAGTTTTGACCGGTATGGACAAGAATATGGTCGAATGCGATATCACAAGCCTTGATTACTTCTGAGAGACGGATGATTTCGGGGCGCGTCCCAATAATCGTCATGACTTTCAATTTGTTCATAGTTGTACCTTCATTCGTAATCATAGCACCGCGCGAATTTAATATCTTTTAAATTTGATTCTTAATCCAATATATAGCAGCGAAAAGATGATGATGATTCCTCCAAAGATAGCAATATTCCTAAAGAGTGAGGAATCAAGGGGAACACCTGTGTTTGATTGTGTTAGACCAGGATTGCCGGTAACTCCTGCCAGGTAGTTATAGCGGCCAATCGCGTCGTTAAATGAATTGGTGACCGCTTTGCCGGTTTCGTTGATGCCGGTAATCGTGTGGTTTTTGTTTTGAATAAAATATATTTTTGCAGAAGTATCCATAAATCCATACTCTTCTCGAAGTTCTTCAAACGCCGCTTGAGGATTGGCTCCAGCGTTCATCCCGGCCCCATACATGATGTGCCGGGCATAAGCCTCCGCTTGAAGTTCGGGGGTCACCAATGGGGTTTGAAGGGCATGCGTTCCTAATGAAGATGTATCGATTCCTAACCGCCACTCGTCCCAAGAAGAGTCAATCGTACCGGCGATGATTTTTGGGGAACGCGTGATATGGGGATAATTGACATCGATAAGGCCAGTCGGGGTAATCATGGCGCTGGGGTCACCCATAAAATCAATGACATCAATTGCAGTTTCCGCTGCTAGATCAAACAAAGTGATGGATGAAATAAGATCAAGTGTCATACTTGCAGATATCGAAGTTGTCTCGCTTATAAATGGCGCTTGGTCATCATTTGCGATTAAAAGAGTACCCGCTTGGGTGGCCTCCTCCGGCAGGGTGATGATAGTCATGACACTTCCGTAATCTAGGTGAAGTTCATAATCACTCCAAGTAACGATTTCATTCGTTCCATTAAATAGTTCAATCGCCAAGACACCTTCATCATCGGCATATATTTCACTAATGAAAATAGCGACCGCCTCAAGCGGAGATACCACCGCGTCAAGATTAGTCACGTCAATCGAAAAAGTGGTTGTCATTTCTTGATATGAGACCGTAATCTCTTGTTTTCCAAGTGTAAAAGAATCGCCTCCGGCACATGTAAAACCTTCTTCAACAATCGTTGGCTCGCCCTCATCAAAATTAACTTGCAAAGCGCCACCAATGAATTCGAATGAATCTCCTAACGAGTAAGTAGTGCGGTAGGGATTACGATGCATTTCGACGCTTGTGATTGATGCCACTTCTTTTTTTGCGTGGACGAAAAAACTATGATCAAGGCCGTCATGGCATTGGCCGACAATCGCTAAAAAACTTAGCGCCGGAACAACTAATATTTTTGATAACCAACTTTGACATAAATTGATCTTCATAATCCTGATTATTATAACTTATGGCGCCATCGTTTCCAATTTATTGCAAGCAAGAACACGATTATCGCACGCTCTTTTAATTTTTTTTGTATGTTAAACAAGTATAATTGTATAAGGTAATTTTAATGAATGAAAAACGGGGAACAAAATTAATTGCTAAAAATAGCCGCGCGTCATTCGACTATTTTTTGTCACAATTTCTTGAAGTCGGTCTCGAATTAACGGGTACAGAACTCAAAAGTTTGCGCAATCATGGTGCGAGTCTAGTCGATAGCCGCGTTATCATGCGCAATAACGAAATGTATGTTTTGAACATGAATATACCGATTTACGATAAAGGCAATATCTTCAATCACGACCCAAAACGAACGCGAAAACTATTAATGCATCGCCAAGAAATCAATAAATACATTAGAGCCATGCAAGAAAAAGGTTTTACGATTGTCCCCACCAAGATATATTTTTCTAAAGGTCGCGCCAAGCTTGAAATTGCCCTTGCAAAAGGCAAAAAGCTGTTTGATAAACGCGAAACGATCAAGCGACGCGAGGATGAAATTAAAATAGCCAAAGCCATCAAGGGGCAAAAGGATGTTGACTAAATGATTTTTAAAACGATTGAGGAAGTTATCAATTATTTTTCCACCCATATTTCGGGCGCATATACGCGCGATAACTTCGATGCTTTTTTGACATCAATTAATTTTAAATACACGGTTCCCTCAATCCATATCACGGGCACGAATGGCAAGGGCTCGACGGCGACGATGATTCAAAACATCTTTGAAACAAGCGGGCGCCATGTTGGATTATTCACTTCTCCAGCGTTTGACCGTTTTTCGGAAATGATTTATATCGACGATGATGAAATCGAAGACTCATTCGTAATCGATTTTATGAATAAATATAGCAATCAGTTCGAAACCTTCCACCTGACGACTTTTGAGATGCAAACATGGTTGGCATTTTCATATTTTACCGCCAAAAAAGTGGCGCTGGCGGTTATTGAAGTTGGCATGGGTGGTAAACTTGACGCGACCAATATATTTACCCCAATTCTTAGCATTATTACCAACATTGGTCTTGAGCATACTAATTACCTAGGACCAACACTTATTGATGTGGCCACTCATAAGGCTGGCATTATTAAACCAGGGATTCCGACATTGATTGGACGTCTTGATCCCCCTTGTTTATTGGTAATTGAAGACGTTTGTCGCAAAAATCATTCCAACTTAATCATTGTCAAAGAACCTTATGCTCTAAAAACAGGGATTAGCCAATATTTTTCATATGGCCATTATGAAAATCTTGAACTGACGATGAATGGCGCTTACCAAATTCAAAACGCGGCGCTTGCCGTTGAAGCTGTCGAAATATTGAAGGAACGCTTTCCCCTCAAAGAAAAAGATATCCGCCTTGGGCTTCATAAAACATTTATGCCGGGCCGGCTTGAATTCATTAGTTCGAATCCAATGGTTATTATTGATGGGGCCCATAATCCCCATGGGGTTAATGCTCTTGTCAGTTCACTGAGGCCCTTCGCAAAGAAAACTATTTTTATCATTTTTGCTGCGTTCAAGGACAAAGATGTGGAGCCGATGCTCAAAGAACTGTCAATATTATCACACCATATCGTGGTCACTTCATTTTCCCATCCGCGGGCTCGTCATCAAATAGATTATCAAGATTTACGATATCCCTATATCGATGATTATAGGCTGGCGATATCGCGTATTTATCAAAATGCTTTAAAGAGTAGTGTAATATTAATTACAGGATCGCTGGCTTTTGCCGGAACTGTCAGATCCTTCATCCAATCAGGGGGCTTACACCGATGACAAACAAAATCATTCAAAACATTACGCTTAGCGCTTTGTTAATTGGTCTTGGGGTCATTTTTGAGCGTCTCTTTGTTATTAATATTCCCCCCTTCATCCGGATTGGCATCGGTTCGATTCCCGTCATCTTATCAAGCGTTATATTGGGTCCTATTTATGGGGGATTTATTGGGGCAAGCGTTGATGTGCTGGGCTTCTTCGTGTTTGATACATCGGGATTTCCTTATACGCCTTATGTGACGATATCTTTTATTTTGATGGGCGTTTTGCCGTATTTATTGCTTAAATTGACGTCATGGATGCGCTATAAAAAGAAGCCATTCCCCATTAGTTACATATTACTTGGATTAATTTGGGTGTTTACTTTAGTGTATGTTTTAACGCAAACGAGCGTGCGTATCAGTGGGGTTGTTTACGAGATTGACTTGTTCATGAAAGTGTTCATCCCCATTATCAGCTTCCTAGTGTTTGGAGGGTTCTCTGTCTTTGTTTATTATATGAACCGCTACTTCCAGCGCAAGATCACGGACTATCCTTCTTGCCCCAGCCCCCATGAGGGAGCGTTTGTGATACTCGTGGTGGAAATATTAATTCATATGGTGTGGGGTAGCATTTGGAAGGCGCAATTTTTTGGGCTCGATGTGCTCATGGTTTTGTTCGTGCAATCCGTCGTGCTCATCTTTAGCTTCCCCGTCAAGACGTTTGTCTTTAATTATGTGTTGATGGCCTATCATCGCTATATTGATAAAACAAGGAGTGACTACTATGAGTGAAACAATTGAAAAAGATGAACCCATTGTCGAAGAAATTACACCCCCAAGTGTCGCCGGTCCCATATCATTTCCGCGACTTGGCGTAATCGTCATATCGGTATTACTAGGATTAATTGTCATTCTTTCTATTATCATCTGGATACTTTAATTTTGGAGGGTTAATTTATGCATAATAAATTACTACTAAAAAATGAAACGATGTATCAAATTTATGTTCGCAACCACACGCGCGAAGGAACATTTCGCGCCCTGGAAGGTGACTTGCCACGCCTAAAAGACTTAGGCGTATCCATTTTATATTTGCTTCCGATTAACCCAATTGGCGAAGAATCGCGCAAAGGAACGTTAGGGAGCCCCTATTCAATCAAAGATTACTTTGCGATTAATCCGGAGCTAGGGACGCATGCTGATTTTCTTCACTTTCTAAAAGTTGCTCATACGTCGGGGTTTAAAGTTATGATTGATGTTGTATTAAACCATACTTCGCGCGATGCCACGCTTGTCAAGGAACATCCGGAGTTTTATTACTACAAAGATGGAAAACTAGCGAACCGAATTGGTGAATGGTCGGATATTGCCGATTTGCGACTGGATCTAACAGAAGTGCGAAATTATCTGATCAAGATGATGGAATACTGGGTTGATCAAGGCGTCGATGGATTCCGGTGCGATGTGGCCCCGTTAATCCCGCTTGATTTTTGGAAGCAAGTCATTACCGCTTGTAACAATAAAAATCCCAATCTAATTTGGTTATCAGAATCGATTGAGCCCGATTTTATTAAGTATTTACGGCAACTTGGATATCATGGCTATTCAGATTCAGAAATGTTCCAAGTATTTGACGTGCTTTACGATTATGATGTCTATCCTTTCTTAAAAACATATCTTGTCAAAGATGGCGATTTAAAGGCTTATTTAAGGCAAGTACGGACCCAAGAATATATTTACCCGGCGGATTATTTAAAGATTCATTTCTTAGAAAATCACGACCAAATGCGTATTGCCGCGATGGTAAATAACGATGTTATATTACGAAACCTTACCGCGTGGAGCTTCTTCCAAAATGGAATCGGATTTATCTACGCTGGGCAAGAAACAAAAAATACGAAGACGCCATCCCTATTCGATAAGCAACCAATCGATTTATCAATTACCGATAAACCGTTTTATGATTTGATCAAAAAATTAATTGCCATCAAGAAAAACCCTTGTTTTTCAAAAGTTCGTCGCTTCGACATTATCGAGCATTTGCAACTCGACCTGATCGTCTCCAAGATGACAAGCGATTCCGGAGAATGCTTTGGTATCTTTAATACCTCGAAACATGAGCGGCAAGTTTATGTGCCGATGGAAGATGGCCAATATCTTGATTTGATCAGCGACAAAACAATCACCGTTGATCACGGTATCATTACGATAAAAGAGCCGCTGTTCCTTAAAGAAATATAATTATTTAAAGTTATGGTAAGAAGTTGTCGTGCTGACGCCCACATGGTAGTGATGCCCCATTTGTTTTTCGATGGGCGGTAGTTTCATGTAGTCTCCAAAGATATGGGTTAAATAGCGATGATAGTCACTGGGAACTTTTACTTCTAACCCTTCAAATTTTGCGATTACGCCATCGCCAAAAACTGATGGCGGCAAAGCTTCGCGGTTTAAATACATGGTTAAATATGGCCCCACCAGTGTTGCTTTTTCATATGGTATTTTTTGGATACTTTTGGAAATTGATTTTGAATTCCAATTAAATATACCAAATGGAAAAAACAAGATAGCAACTAGATTTGTTAAAATATCGATTAAGAAATGCTGATTGAAGCGCGGTTTATGAAGCATGCCCGAAAAATATGAAAAGTACCACCGAAACCAGAGAAAATGAGGCTTGAATGATTTAACTTTCGTGGCCCCAGGCTTTCTTGACATTCCATCAAGCGGAAAGATATCCATCCAAATCCCATGGTTTATATTCGTATAGGCAAACAGCACTTCTTTGAAACAGGTATTGCTATTTCTTAATTTGGCATAAGGATAGCTGTAGCGTTTATCGCTATAGACGGATTGGAGGAAGAAAGGGTCCTTGAATTCTTTTGTCAATTCAATTAGTTTGTTAAAATCAGGGCGTGGCATCGCCACATCAAGATCATCATCCCAGGGAATAAATCCTTGATGACGAATTGCCCCAAGGCACGAACCTCCAAAAAGATAATAGCGGAGTCCATGCTTTTCACAAATTGCGATGAATTCCTTCAACAGTTGTCGTTGCACATTTTGAATTTCGTTCATAAAATACCATAGGAATTATATTATTGATAACAAGAGCCTGCAAATGAAACTTCAACATATAGTATAATATTTAAATAATCATGGAAAAACACCCCTTTGATATATTGAATCATAAGAAAGTCTTCCTTCTTGATATGGATGGAACGATTTATAATGAAAACCGCCTTTTTCCTGGGGTGCTTGATTTTCTCGCGTACTTAAAAGAAAAACATATTAAATCCTTTTTTTTAACAAACAATTCTTCAAAATCGACGAACGACTATGTCAAAAAGTTAAAGCTACTTGGGATTGATGCCACTGCAAGCCATATTATCATCTCGACGCATATTGCCGCCCATTATGTGAAACGTCAGTTTGGCGAAGGACTAATTTATGTGGTGGGCACATCTTCAATGGTGCGCGAGTTGCGGCATCTTGAAGTCAATGTAACAACCGAAATAAATGATGGAATCGTCGCCGTTCTTGTCGGTAACGATAATGAACTAACTTTTAAAAAATTACATGAAGCTTCCTATCTATTGACAAACGGGGCGCCATTTATTGCCACTAACATCGATCGCGCCTGTCCGGTGTCGTTTGGGTATGTGCCTGATTGTGGGGCCATTTGCGAAATGTTGACACACGCCACCGCCAGAAAACCAACCTATATGGGCAAGCCCCATGCCGAAATTGTTAATTATGTCAAAGCTAAGACTAACGCTGAATCGCGCGACATCGTCATGGTTGGCGATCGCCTCTACACCGATATGCTCATGGCCACGAAGCGCAATATGACTTCGGTCTGCCTTCTGTCCGGAGAAGCCACAAAAGAAACCATTGCCAAGTTTCCCTACAAAATTGATTTTGTGTTTGATGATATTGCCACGCTTTTACAAGCGATGAGAGGAACTTTATGAATACAGCTTTAATTATTGCCGGTGGTAGTGGCAAACGGATGAATAGTGATATTCCTAAACAATTCATCGAGGTCGCCAATAAGCCAATTATTATACATACCCTCGAAGCCTTTGCGCGCCATCCGGGAATCGATGAAATTCTTGTCGTTTGCCTCGAAGAATGGATTGAGCGGCTTTGGGGCATGGTTCGAAAGTTTAATATTCCAAAAGTAAAATACATCGTTAAAGGGGGGAGTAGCGGGCAGTTAAGCTGTTTCAATGGCCTTGAAACACTGCGTGACCATCTTTCCGATGATGATTTTGTCGTCATTCATGATGCGATTCGCCCTTTGATGCCCGAAATTATCATCACGGAGTTATTACGCATCGCTCATGAATATGGCAATGCCTGTTCCTCACTACCGATGCATGAAACGCTGATTCTCACCGAAAATCAAGCGTTTGGTTCAAAATCGCTTGATCGAGACCTGGTCCGGCGCGTGCAAACACCACAAGCATATCGGTATGGAGAGCTTTATAGCGTCCATAAACAAGCGCTTGAAAAAGGAATCACTAATAGCGTCTATGCCAACACATTAATGGTGGATTTTGGCAAGACGATATATTTCTCGTTAGGTTTTGATAACAACGTTAAAATTACGACATCAGAAGATTTAACTCTTTTCAAAGCGTTATTAACGATGGATGAACGGGATTTGGTCAAGCGATGAATCGATATCGTAAATCCCCATATATCGATGAGTTACAAGCGAATCGACAGTTGCTTGATTTGTCGTTTTTAGTTGGCAAGACATTAGCCATCAGCGGGGCCACCGGAATGATTGGAACCTATTTAATCGATACCTTGCTGATCGATGAAAAATTCAACATAAAAATTATTGCCCTGGTACGCGATGTTCAATCCGCTTTAGATAGATTCATTAAATTTATCGACGATTCCCGCCTTGTTTTTGTTAAAACCAATTTAACAGAACCCATCCTAATTGAAGAACACGTTGATTACATCATCCATGCGGCAAGCCTGACTAGCCCTCATGATTATCATGATCACCCGATTGATACGATGCTTCTAAATTTCATTGGCAATAAACAAATGTTGGATTTGGCGGTAAATAAATTAGCCCGTTACATGTTTGTGTCTTCCACTGAAGTATACGGCCAATCGATAGGTGCCTTGATGGATGAAACTTATAGCGGTTACCTAAATCCGCTTGATGTGCGAAGCGCTTATAACGAAGGTAAACGGGCGGGCGAGACATTGACGATTTGCTATGCCGCGGAACATGGACTTGATGTGGTGATACCACGGTTATCGCGTGGATATGGACCTACGCTTAAGGACAGTGATCGAAAAGCGCTTTCGCAATTCCTTTTCGCCGCAAGTCGCCATGAACCGATAATCTTAAAGAGTCAGGGAACCCAAAAGTTTTCCTACACATATGTGTCTGATATCGTTAGCGCCCTCCTTTTCTTGTTGCAACATGGTAAAAACAAAGAAGCTTATAATGTCGGTGGTGAAGAAACATTATCACTATTAGAAATTGCTCAACTCATTGGGAAAATTGGCGATGTCAAAGTCACAATTGATTTAACGCCAGACACGAACATGAGTTATAGCAAAGCGCACCATGCCTTATTGGATATTTCAAAGATTAAAGCGCTTGGTTGGAAGCCGCGTATTAATCTACAACAGGGCCTATCTCAAACACTTTCGGTATGGGCGTAACCTTCGTCCTCGTATCGATTAAATCTCTATCGATTAAAAGCGGGATAAGGATGATAAAGGTTCCTAGCGTGCCCATGGCATCGCCTTTAAAAAGCACTTTGGCTTCGGACACTGATTGAATTAATATTCCAAGAAGTATGAAAAGCGAAGTCAACGCTAGTTTGCGATTGTATTTATAGCGTTTGATAACAAAATATATAGTCACTCCCACGAGTGTTAAATATGTCAATAAGAAATACAAACCACCACTTGCGATAATCTCATAAACGCCATTATGGAAGCGGTTGGTACCATAGCCACCTTCGACCCCCATGGCCAATCGAAGTAAGGAATTTGAAATGCCCATGCCGTGTCCAATATACAAATGAAGCCCAAAATAGAGTTCCCTAGCGTGGCGCCATATTATATAACGCGATTGCAAGCTTTCGATGCTTTCCGGGATAAAGTCTTCGCGGATCGAAGTGGCTAAGGGCAAATCTGAAAGCATGAGGCCCACGATTGCCACAAAGGTCAATGAAACAAGGGAGACGAACCAGATGCTTGCCGCCACAGGACGTCGCTTCAATTGAATCATCAAATCGTAAACGACATATAAAGTCAAAAATACAAAACCACCGACGTAAGAAGTGATGGTAATTGTCAATAGTAGCGACAAGATAAATACCGCCATTAAAATGTAATGCCAAAACCGGTGTTTTAATGAATCGAGAATTCCTAGCACATAAATGCCTAAACTGAGGTAATAGCCAAACACGTTGGTATTGCTAAACAATGAGATTGTGGGCGTGTAATAATCGATATTCCCCGTCGTGAAAAGGAGGTAGTATTGGTCCCATTCCACGATGAGGCTATAGATGATAAACCCGACCAAAATGATGATAAGAAAATACAAAAATCCCATTAACATAGCTTTTGTCTTTAAGAGTTTAGGTACGACTACGAAAAATAGGTAAACAATAAGAATCGATGTGAGGGTGAAGAACAAGCTTTGAAATCGTGCGAAGAGGCCAATTGTCAGGCTGACAGTTTCTGTGACGCCTTCCGCATCAGTGGCTGGGAAACTAATCAGGGATGGTTCTAAAAACACATTAATGAGTGGGGTGGCGAACGCCAAAACGATTAACAAAAAGACTTTGTAATTTAAAAACTCTTTATGCTTGGTGAATACCCACATAAAGATAACCACGATAAATAAAAGAAAGGCCCCACCGACAAAGGAATATTTATTAAGCGTCAATTGAAGATGGGGTTCGGTGATGACAATTGATTCATTTAAGACAACGATGGCCACGATAAATAGAAATAGGCCGATAAAATTAATAGTCGCTCTCGTTTTGCTCATTTGATAAATTTATTTTTAACATTATAACACATCTAAAAATTGATACCCAATTCTATAAAATTGACCATATATACTTATTGCATGTAGTTAAATATTAAGAATTTATTTATAATTACATAATGATTAGGAGAATATTATGGCAGTACTTGTAACTGGTGGTACCGGATATATTGGCTCGCATACCGTTGTTGCCCTGTTAGAACGGGGGCATGAGGTGGTCATCGTCGATAATTTAAGCAATAGCAAAATGTTTGTTCTCGATCGGATTTTTGAAATTACGCGCAAACGCCCAAAATTCTATGAGGTCGATTGCACCGACTATGTGGCAATGGAACGGATATTTAGCGAAGAATCGATTAGTGAAGTCATCCATTTTGCTGGACTTAAAGCGGTGGGCGAATCGGTGGAGATGCCGTTAAAGTATTATCAAAACAATATCGATAGCACGCTTGTGCTCCTTAAATTGATGGATAAATATCAGGTTCAAAACATGGTCTTTTCAAGTAGCGCGACGGTATATGGTAATCCCGCTTCCGTGCCAATTTATGAAACAGATGATGTGGGAGCCACCACTAACCCCTACGGCACCACTAAATATTTTATCGAACGGATATTGGGAGATTATCAATTAGTCCACCAAGATACTAATGTCGTGATACTTCGATACTTTAATCCCATCGGTGCCCATCCAAGTGGCCTCATCGGTGAAGACCCTGAAGGCATCCCCAATAACCTAATGCCGTTTATTACCCAAGTGGCGATTGGAAAGCGAATTAATCTTGGCGTGTTCGGCGCTGATTATGATACCCCTGATGGGACAGGCGTCCGTGATTATCTTCACGTGGTCGATTTAGCGGAAGGGCATCTTGCCGCCCTAGACATGCTTAAAGATAAAACTGGTGGCGTGTATGTGTATAACCTTGGAACTGGGCATGGGACAAGCGTGTTAGAAATGATTTCTTCGTTTGAACAAGCCACGGGTATCAAGATACCTTATGTGATTACATCAAGACGGCCTGGCGATATCGCCAGTTGTTACGCTAATTGCGATAAAGCCTTACAAGAATTGCATTGGAAAGCGCGCTTTACAGTAATTGATGCTTGCCGCGATAGTTGGACATGGCAAAAGAAAAACCCCCATGGCTATGATGTTAAGGAATAATTTATTGTGAATATCGTTATTGTCGGCCTCGGTTATGTTGGTCTTGCTAATGCCCTCTTTTTTAATGGACACCATAACGTAGTTGGTTATGATGTTGATGATAAAAAACGAAGTTTAATCCGACAAAAAATATGTCCTATTACTGATGCCTCACTTGTCGATGCCTTCAATAAATCACTTTCAACGCTTAATGTAGTTGATAATCCTGAAACAAGTTATCAAACTGCCAACATCATTATCATCGCCACGCCCACCGATTATTCCACTTCTAATTGCGGACTCGATATTTCTTCGGTCGAATCAACGATAAAAGATATTTTAAAAGTGAATCAAACGGCGGAGATTATCATTAGGTCGACTCTGCCTTTAGGCACAACTGATAAGTTTATCGAGCAATTTAAATTTAAACGAATCGCCTTTATTCCCGAATTTCTTCGCGAAGGATCGGCTTTTAGCGACACCCTGAGGCCTGATCGCCTTGTCATTGGTGCATGTGAAGAAGATCAACCGCTATTAAAATCATTATTTTTAAATTCGTTAGGTAAAGCATGTCCAATCATCTTAACAACCCCAAAAGAAGCGGAAGCCATCAAATTATTCGCAAATTCCTACCTAGCAATGCGAATTGCCTTCTTTAATGAACTTGATAATCTCGCTAACGCTAACGGCTTAAATTCCAACAAATTAATCGAAGCTATCGGACTTGATTCTAGGATAGGTAATGGTTATAACAATCCTTCATTTGGCTTTTCAGGTTATTGCCTTCCTAAAGACATCAAACAATTGACGCATGATTTTGGGGAAGTACCCCATGTCTTGCTTTCTTCGATTACCAAAAGTAACGAGGAGCGAATTAATTACATCGTTTCGTTAATCATGGAAAAGCATCCCCAAGTTGTCGGTATTTATCGCTTAACGATGAAGGCCGGCTCTGATAATATGCGGCAAGCCGTCATCAGCGAAGTCATGAAACTTCTCGAAAAACAAAATGTTAATCTCATTATTTATGAACCGTTAATTAAGGAAACGCATTATCAAGGTCATAAGGTGATTAATGAATTACAAGTATTCATTGCGCAAGCATCGCTAATCGTGGCCAATCGCAGCGATGATCTTATTAAATCCGCTAAAGAAAAACTTTTTACTAGAGACATATTCCATACTGATAAATAAAATGAAAAAATTAAAAGCCCATTTTAAAAAATTCATTAAATATTATGTTCTTACTGCGTTTATCTCGCTAAATTTTTTCATTGGTGGTCAGGCGCTTCTTTCTTCAACAAGTTCCGCTGAAGTAAGTGGCATCTTTTCAAATTTTCTATCGGCATTTTTCCACGCGATTGGACCCGTTGAGGCCGAGATAGTCGAACCGGAAACAATTGAAATTAGTGGACCCGATATTGTGATAATTGGTCAAAGCAAACGCCTTACGCCCACGATTGCTCCCAGCGATACCACCGATAAAAGCGTGTATTGGACGACTAATAATGACTCAGTACTCGAAGTTACTAGTGGCGGAATTGTCGTTGCTAAGGGGATTGGAAGCGCCAGTATTAGAGCAACCACGAGCGTTAGTAGCATCTATGAAGAAATATTAATTGAAGTAATTGATTTTCCAAGCGTATCAGCGTTTGAACTTGAAGAGACCGCTACCGACATATATGTAGGAACCACGGTGACACTGACTCCCATAAATGTCGAACCGGAACTTGGCCGTCTTGATAGCATTACTTATACTTCCCTTCATCCTTTAATTGCTTCCGTGAATGAATATGGAGTTGTCAAAGGTCTTACTAATGGCACCGCCACCATTCTCGCTATGGCCGGTAGTCTTGTTAACTCGATCGATATTTCAGTGACTACGAGCCCAAACCCCGTAGTTGCTCCCACATCATTAACGATTAATGGCGACTCCGAAGGATTAATTTATCGATATACGCAACTAGAAGCCGATTTTGGTGCCACGATACCCACAGACACAAGTGTGACATGGCTTAGCAGTGACATAAATATCGCCCGAGTCGATAATACGGGAAAAGTATACGGTTATAAATTTGAAGGCAATGTTACCATCACGGCGATTAGTAATGCCGATGATTCGCTTAGGAACAATTTCGATATGACATTCAGCAAAGTTTTTCCCACTTCAGTAACGTTAATGCCCGCTAAGACGGAGATTATCGCCGGGCAATCGATGAATATCAACTTTTCATTTGAACCGGCCGAGACTTATGACCGCCAATTGACTTGGAATAGTAGCGATCCCTCCGTGGCTTCCATTTCTAGCCATGGCGAATATGGATTATTAACTGGTTTGAAGGTAGGTATGGTTACCATTACCGCCACCAGCGTGATGGATGAAAATATATCCGCTTCCGTGACGATTAATGTGTTAAAAGCGTCAACCCTTAACGCGCAGCAGGAAGAAGACCTCTACATGTTTGTGCGCAAAGGGTTAGGCCATTACTCATTATTCTTCCTCGATGGTTTATTAGGATATCTAACGATGTTTTATTTCTTGAAAGGCAAACAAAAACAGACACGATACTTTTTTGTCTCAATCGGGATAGGATTCATCTTATCATTATTGTTAGAAGCGCTTCAATTATTCGCCAATGGGCGTAGTCCCCTAGTCACTGACGCCATCATAAACTTCTTAGGGTATTTGACCGCCAGTATTGTTATGTATTTGATTTTCTATTTTGTGAAGCGATCAAAGGACAAAAAAGCGTTAGCATCAACCGAGCAGCCGCTTTAAGAAGCGTTTTGTTCGTTCGTTTTTTGGAGTCTTAAGCACATCACTTGGAGTGCCTTCTTCAATAATTTTTCCTTCATCCATAAAGATAACGCGACTGGCTACATCAAGAGCAAATTGCATTTCATGAGTAACCACAATCATTGTCATTCCCTGTTTTGCAAGACTTTTCATCACGTCAAGCACTTCCCCGACTAGCTCTGGGTCTAGGGCACTTGTTGGTTCATCAAATAGGAGCACTTCTGGTTCCATGCATAAAGCTCTAGCAATGGCGACACGCTGTTTTTGGCCTCCAGACAAGGTGCTGGCTTTGGCATTAATAAATTGCCCCATTCCAACACTATTAAGATGTTTAATTGCCAATTCGTTGGCTTTTTGCTTTGATATTTTCTTAACGACCCTTGGAGCAAGCGTGCAGTTATCGAGGACGCTAATCGTTGGGAAGAGGTTAAATGATTGGAATACTATTCCGATAAGTTGATTGAGTTTGTTACTATCTTTCATGTTTTGCCCATGAAATAAGATTGCGCCCGAATCCATCGTTTCAAGTCCATTAATCAGCCGTAATATCGTTGATTTGCCGGAGCCAGATGGACCAATGATTGTTAATACTTCATGAGGAAAGACTTCCAAACTAAAATCATTAATGACCTTAATTTGTCCAAATGACTTTGAAATATTATTTAATTGAAGAAGTGGTTCATTCATCTTGGTAGGCTCCCATCACTTCATTAACTGTTTGGCTCATTGGTGGGGAAACCGCCGGCTTTAAATGCAACCCGTGTTCAATCCGTTTGAGAATCGAAGAAGATATAAGCGTTAGTGATAAATAGACTAATGACACAATGAAATAGACTTCAAATGGCCGAAAGTTATTCGTAATTATAAATTTAGAACTGTAGAAAAGATCACTTACGGCGATGACACTTAACACAGCCGTATCTTTGATATTGACGATTAGCTCATTACCAAATGCCGGAATCGCATGGCGAAGCGCCTGGGGAAGAATGATGTGGCGAAGGATTTGGCAAAAGTTCATTCCCAATGCTAAGCCCGCTTCGGTTTGCCCCTTATCAATCGAGCCAATCGCCCCACGGATAATCTCGGCCATATAGGCAGCGGTGTTCAGCGACACCACGACAATTCCGGCCACAAGCGCGCTCCAATAACCGAATAATGCTAGCACCCCATAATAAATTACGGTCGCTTGCACAATCATCGGCGTGCCACGAAATACCTGGATATAGATGCGGGCCAAGACATCACCCATCTTTACTAGAAAACGCGGTTTCTTATTTTGTGGTTTATTCGCGGCGCTTACTCTAATGGCCGCTAGAAGAAGACCAATCAGAAAGCCAAATAATGTTCCGAGTAATGAAATGAGTAATGTTGTTAATACCCCCGAAAGCAGGATTGCCCAGTGATGTGTCAGCACATAGAAGACACCGGGAAAAAAGCCAGTCGGCATTGTTTAACTTTCATTTGATGCAAGAATCGCTTCTTGCATCCATGCTTGTCTTGTGGTTTCGTCGATGTCTTCAAGGGCATCGTTTAATTGATTTAATAATTGGGTATCTTCATGCCTGACAGCAATGGACACCGATATTTGGAAATCAGGATTATAATCAGTTTCATTTATGAAGAATTCCACTAATGATAGCGTTGAATCATATTCATTAAGCATCGCTTCAGCAATCGGACGCTCAGCTAAGACGCCATCAAGGCCAGAAGATGGTTCTAGTAGCGCTAAAAGGGCGTCAGGGTAAGTTTCATAAGGGGTTGAAGCGATAAGCCCCGGAACGAATAAATCATCTTCCCCATCATCACGAGCGTAATCTTCGATTAAATCTTGTTGGATTGTTCCAATTTGAGCGGCTAAACGCGCCCCTGAAAAATCATCGATTGAAGAAGCGTCCACAAAACTTCCATCACTTCGGACGACCATCACTAAATCTGATTGGTAGTAAGGAGCGGTGAAATTAACGCTTTCGCGTCGCGATGGAGTATCGGTCATCCCGGCGATAATGGCGTCGATGTGCCCGCTTTGTAGCGCTGGAATGAGCCCATCCCAGCTTAATTTGCGCGCTTGAAGTTCATAGCCACTAATTGTGGCGACTTCGGTGGCGATTCGAACATCGTATCCGGCCACATAAGCGCGACCAATGCCTAGAAACCCGCTATTTTCTAGCGGCACGGCATTTTCTTTACTAGTCGTGGTCCAGTTAAACGGAGCATAGGCGGCTTCGAGTCCGATGGTGAGCACACCATCTTCGAGCGTGGCGGTGCCACAGCTACTTAACGTAGCAATGATGGGAACGATAAGAAGTGACGAAATAAGCTTTTTCATGTTTATAACCTCCTAGGGATGAAAAAAGCAGCACTGATATTTCTATCAATGCCGCCTATCATCAATAAATGATAAATCAACACGATAGCGCCTCCATCCTTGCGGATGGGAGTCCATAGGTTTGTTCAACCATGGCCCAATCACCACTGCTGTCGCAATGATGTTTCGGCGGTCGTGCCTTTCATTAAGGTTATCGGGTACCCCCTCGCTTAATTACTAATCTAGACCGCGCCTCTATCAGTATGTGTATGAACATAACATCAATTAAATTTCAATGCAACCATTAACAAGAAAAGACCGCCATGAAAGCGGTCTTATAGTAACAGAATTTGGCAATTTATTTGTAGAGAACGACAGAGACGTTGCTAGGAATGACCATGCTTGAGGAAGCGGTTAAGGTGCCATTACTAACATAGCCAAGCGCGTAACCGGTGGTATCGATTGTGATGTTGCCAATATTACCATTATGAATGATAATGGCTTCGACCCAGGTATCGCTGACGCCAACACCACGAATTAACTTATATCCGACGGTGCCATTGGTGAAGGTATAACCTCCAAATGAAGTGAGGTCGGAATAGTTGGCCGTAATCTTAGCAGCAGTGTTGTTTCTAAAGATTGGATGTTGGGCCCGTAAAGCAATCATTTCCTTATACTTATTGAATTCATCGTTATATTGGACTTTCTTATCCCATTTTAAGGAGTTGACTTCATCGCTAGCGTTATAGGAGTTATGGTTGAATGAGCCATCGCCATTGATTTTTTGCCGCATTAATTCATCACCGGCATGATAGAAGGGAATGCCTTGGGCGAAGGTAATGATGGCGCTGCCTTGGGTGCTGACTTTTGGAGCGTTTTCTTCACTGACGCCACTCGAGAGGAGTTTATCGTAAAGGGTGTTATTATCATGCGCGGAAATGTAGTTCACAAGGCGGTTAGGATCGGTGTTAGTTCCTAATGATCCTCTTAAGCTCTTTTTTAAGCTAGTTGTCACGGAATCGCTTGGAGCTGACGCTTGCACCCAGCCCTGTTCGGAAGCCGAGAAGACGCCACCTCTAACAGCGTTACGGATGGCATCGGAAAATCCACCAATGCCGACCATATTCGGTTTGAACAAGTTGGCTTGCGTCGCCAATGAAACAACGCCATATGCCGTTGTCGTTAATTGCCATGGCTCGCCATAGATAAGAATATCGGGATCGATTTCTAATAGGCTCGTTCGCACGGCATTCATGGAATCGGTGGTATGTAAACCCATTAAGTCGAAACGGAAACCGCCAAGCTTGTATTCGCTAACGAGGAAGCGCGTCGAATCGACCATGAATTTTTTGAACATGTAGCGTTCGCTGGCTGTGTCGTTACCACATCCGGAGCCGGATGAGTAAGCGCCGTCTTGCGTATAACGGAAGTAGTAGCCGGGCACGAGCTTGTTGAAGTTCGACCCATTGGCATCAGAAACGTGATTATATACGACGTCCATGATAATTTTAATGCCTTCATCATCATAAGCCTGAATCATTTGCTTGGCTTCTTGGATGCGGATGGCGCCGTCATAGGGATTGCTTGAATAAGAACCTTCGATAACGTTGTAGTTAAGGGGGTTGTATCCCCAGTTGAAATGGGGGTCGATTTCGTCATTAGCGTGATCGAACATCGGTAGGACATGGACGGCGTTGACGCCGAGTTCTTTAATGTGGT
>WOYI010490706.1_pt1 | contig 41183 bp, 36 predicted proteins | sample 6423411 | NCBI WGS metagenome assembly WOYI01 (sample SAMN13441803, study PRJNA592873) | oil field metagenome | biome: oil field; feature: oil-well bore; material: oil-contaminated soil; isolation source: oil-contaminated soil from oil-well borehole | place: Germany: Wietze | collected 2016-10-18 ... | reverse complement strand
TGTTGTAGCTAGCCACTTACCTAACATTTCAGCTTTTTTAAGAATCTCATTGTATTCCAGATATTCATCTTTATTAATTTTCTTATTTTTCTCATCACTTGTTGAAATTTCACCTTGCTCAGTAATTTCAATTTTATTGTAGGCTATCAAAAAGGATAAAGCTTCTTTAGTGTACTTTACCATACTTTTAGTCCTTTTAGAAAAATCAAAGAATAAATTATCATTTTCCTCAACCCAAACAAAAAAATAAGTCCGTACTGTTCTTGGCATTCTATTTCTTGTTTCATTATGCAGTAGCAGTGGTAAAACAATGAAAGTAAAAGCAAATGGAAATTTACTATTAGTATGTTTATTATAACTATTAGCAACAATTCTAATTATTTCACCACAAAAAGCAGGATTAAAAAGATTTGCTACAATTGTATTTCTTTCTATCCAAGATGTTTTCATATTTCGTCCTTAAATTTGGGATGCCAGCCTACTTTCTTTGTGTCAGAAAGCATTTGATAGCTACCGCGTGTTAAATAGTCTTCGTTGAATTTATCTCTAATCTTTATCTGTGGACAAGTTTTAGCAAATTGTTCCAAATAGAAAGTTTTCCCTAATGCAATTAATTCCTCCTGTTCTTTATCTTCAGCTTCATCACACATGATTTCAAAAATATTTCGCCAATAATCTTGAAGTTTCTTATCATATTCTTCTTCTTCCTCAGGGTTTAACAAATGTAGTCTTAGCCATTTTGACCTTTGTTCAAATGCTCTTCTGAAATCACTTATAGCACGTTTTACAGCTCTGGAATTAGTAGTTATTTTAATTATTTCCAGTTGTTTTAAGAACTTCTTTTCTTTAAGTAAAGAGACATCTTCATCTGTTATTTCTAAAGGTTCTGGAAAGTGGTTGGGTAAGTTATCTGAATTAAAAGAATCTCTAATATTTGCAATCTTAAGTTGAAGTTCGTCCGCACTTATAAAGTCTATTCGTAGAGTTAAATTCTCAATCGACTTTTTGAGCCACCAACCATCTAAAATTTCTAGGAATGCATCCAAATGGTCAGGATATGAGGATAATATAAGTTGTTTTTTGATTTTAGAATCTATTTCATCAATGCTTATTGAATTATCCACTATACGAATATTTCGAACAAGTTTTTTCTTGATTTCAAAGGATAATTTTTGAAATGCCTCATAGGCTTTCGTGTTTGTTGCATTAGAGGAGTTAACGGTAATAAGGTCAAGTTTTTCAATAATTTCATTTAAATCTTCATCAGAATAATTATTTTCAATGAAATGATATAACAAACTAGTTTTAGGTACATTTTCAGTTGTGATTAGACTAAATACAGTGTTCTCAACATCGATTAATTTATTGATAATGTTCTCAGACCAAACTCGTAAAGTTTTCCAAAAATCAACACTTGAATCTGTTAAATTGGCTTTACTCTTAATATGCAGCTTTGTTTGATATAAATGGACTGAATTAACATCTTCTATTTCAACATCATCCAAGTTTTCTATTCGCACTTTAGGATTATCAAGGTCACGAGCATTTGTCAACAATAGCAATAATGCATATTTTATTTGATAGAAATAACCAAGTGATGGTTCTTTAGCGGAAAAATCTGTATCAATTATGCTCATATGTATGATTTATGTTTTTGCCTTGTTGGTAACGTATGTGTAACATCACTTGTGTTGTTATATCGTTTATCTCGTTTTTTTGATGTGTTGTTATACCCCCCAAAATGGAGGGGTAACAATACTTATTATGTTGAGTTATTAAAAATGTCATCCAGCGGATTTTTAATCCCTTCAATATGCCGCTTCGAAACATGAGTGTAAATCTCCGTCGTTTTCGATGAGCCATGGCCCAATAATTCCTGGATATAGCGCAAATCGGTTCCCTGCTCCAGCAAATGTGTCGCAAACGAGTGCCGCAACATGTGCGGTGTTACCCGCTTTCGAATTCCCGCCCCATACGCTGCCTCGGCCAGTATCCTGCCAATGCTTCCTCCACTATACATTTGCCCGGGAGTAGAACCTTCGAATAACCAACGTTGAGGGCGGTATTTTTTATAGTAAACCCTCAGCAACTTTAACAACGACACAGAAAGCAGCGAATACCTGTCTTTTTGTCCTTTCGCCGATTCAATCCGAATCAGCCCCCTGTCGGAATGAATATCGCTCAATTTCAGATTAATCAGTTCGCTTCTTCGCAAACCTGCCGAATATATTAACGATAAAATGCATTGATGTTTTAAATTATGGCATTGTAAAATAATTTTTTGAATTTCTTCTTTGCTTAAAACCTTGGGCAACGATCTTGATTTTCGTGGCCGTTCGATCGAAAACAACCGTCGCTCGCCACCCAACACTTTTTCGTAATAAAATTTTATAGCGTTTATCCTTTGATTTTGCTGGCTGCCTGAAATATGATCCTTTTGGATCAATTCAAGAATATACGTGTTTATTTGCTCCCCGGTAATTTGTTCAAGCTCCAAATTTCGAAAGTAATGCATAAAGTCTTTGAAATAAGCGGTATACGTACGAATGGTACTTTCGCTGTAGCGCTTTTGCCTTAACAATTCGTTGTATTTTTTTGGAAGTTCTATTCCTTTCCGGTAAGAAAAATCGCGTTTTATACTATTTACTGTTTCTGCCTTTCTGACAAGCAAAAGCTCCTTATAATCGATGTAGGCCAGGTCTCTGAACAACTGGAAAAAGTCACCCAAATTAAACTCGCTTTCATTGATAACCCAGCAATGCATCGAGCGGCTCCATTTGGCCCCGGTATTTGCACGCAAAATATCCATCAGTTTTAGATTATATGTAAAACGGATAAATACAACTTCTTGCTGTTTATAGTCGCCTTTATCGAGCTTTATCCTTGGCAGGGTTGTCAATTAGTCTTGTTTTAATTCAGTACTAAAATACACATAAAAAGTGAACCAGAAACCAGGGGCTATATGTTTTACAAAAGCCGCGAAAAGCTTCCGCTGTTGTTTTGCTTGTCATTCCCAATCAGCGCTCTGCTTGGTTCTGAATACAGTTTCTGACATAATTTCGCTAAAAATGTCAAAAATTCATTTGCCGGAATTCGATTTATGTCATTATTTCACAGCCGGTTAGCTTCTGAGATATGCCGGTTTTTCTATTTTTCTGAATTACAGGAAAATACATTTTAATGCTCTTTTTAAGCCAAAAGTGGCACTGGCTTTGTAAACTTAAAAGCGTGAAAACGATTAAATGTCAAACAAAAAAATGGAGGATTTAATTATGGCACTACCAAGATTATTTAGCAGCGATTATTCATCGTTTCCTTCTCTGTTCGACAATTTTTTTGAAGGAAACCTGATGGATTGGAATTCCCGGAATTTTGCCGGCATCAACTCAAGTCTGCCCGCAGTAAATGTTCTGGAAAACGAGAATGAATATAAAATTGATGTGGCAGCACCGGGAATGGATAAGAAGGATTTTAAACTGAATTACGACAACGGACGTCTGACTATTTCGTCGGAAAAAAAGGACGAGAAAGAGGAAAAAAACGGTGATGTGGTTACCCGCCGCGAGTTTAGCTACCAGTCGTTCCAGCGCTCGTTTACCGTGCCCGAAACGGTTGTCAATGCCGAAAAAATAGCGGCTAAATACGATAACGGTATTTTGCACGTGATACTGCCAAAACGCGAGGAAGTGAAACCAAAACCGTCAAAAGAAATTAAAATTTCGTAAGAAAAAAGCTGTCTTATAAGTTGTCTTAGTTTGGCAGAAAGTTCCGGATTCTGCTTTCTGCCGGAAATGATTCTGAAAGATCCCAATTGCTGTCGGGACAGAATGACAAAGGGGCCGTTTCGAAAAAGACGGCCCCTGGTTTTTTATCTTCAACCCGCCTCTTAATTCTGACGAGGGTGGTTTTCAGAAAACGGGTTTCAGCATAAACCGGACATCGGTTTTGTACCCGTTTTCCTGTGGGCGAACATAGTTAAAATACTGGTCGGCTACCTTGCTCTCATAAATACCAACAAAAGCGCTGCGATTACGGCCGGCATAGTTTTCATGGGGCCCGCGGCCATAGTATTTCAAATTGTCGAAATTTACGGGCATCTCCCAGCGTACCCCAAAACGTGGCAGGTCGGGAAGTTCGTCAGGTCCGCGTTCAAACCATGCATCAATACTGAATAAACACACGGCGGTCATTCCAGCTTTCCGGCACAGTAAACGAGCGCCGGTACGATCCCACAGGGTTGTAGTCGTGCGGAACCTGCCCGGGGTTGGATGGATAAATACGTCCGCTGAATTCGATCTCTTTTGAAACCGGCGTCCTGTAATCGGCAAATTCGTACTGGTGGTTTACATAAATAGCATTTCCATAACCTTGAGTTTCCCAATTGGAAGGTACCGGAATATCGTTCCAGCCCGAAACATCGAAACCGGGTTCGAAGAAATCAACGGGCCGGTCGGCTGGTTGGGGCACCCAGTTAAATTTCCAGGTTCCGTTCAGGCTTTTGTAAAATACAGATTCATCGCGTTTTTGGGTCAGCGCTTCTTCCACGCTTCGGAAAGGCATCAGCGTAGCGTGTGGCTTTTCCTTGTTTAAATCGAACATAGCCGGGTTTTCCCAGTCGGCTTTTGGGCAAAATTAAAAATCGGCGCCGAAACAAAAATCAGCGTAAACAGAATGAAAATGCATTTCATATAATCGATATTTTATGCTTGTCCATCTATTTGAAAATTCAAAGTTAATTTTTTCAAGGGCACACACGCGATGAAACTATTCTGTTAAAAAAGATAGTAGAACTTTGTTACCGCCTGGTGTTGATTTATTTCAGCCATTTTCCCTTTCAATTCGCTATACTTTTTCTGTCTGCACGTGGGCTGGCTTTGGTGGCTCTTTTGCAATTTTTGGTTAGCATTGGCATGTGCGAATTGCAAATGTGCCACAAAATGCGATGGCTACATTTGAGATATAATATTATTCCACTGAGTTTTATGTTCAAATTTTAATGCGGTATCAATCTCAATCAAATTCACATAATTCTCTATAAATTCAGAAGTGTCAGAGAGTAGTCTTAAATAATATTTCAGAGATGGAATTAAACCATTTGTAATAACATGACAGCCATGAATGTTTTTAATCCGTTCAATTTCCTTGTCAATTTCCACTTTTTGAGCAGGGTCAATATTTGCTGTTGAAAGTAAATAATATCGGTTTACTTGAGTTGTTTTGAATTTTTCAAATGCATCTTTTACTAATTGAGTTGTAATTGAAATATCATGTTTTACTTCCACGGCTTCAAAAGACCTGTCTTTTTCGTCAACAATGTCTATATCACCAATTCGACCACTACGCGAATCAGCAGATGTATGACTCTCCATGGGTAATAATACTTTGCCTTCAAATCTTTTTGTTTCATTTACAAGACATTGATAAGCTGCATATAAAGCTAAAACTGGAAGTCTTGAAGCTCCTTCAGCTGAATACTTTGAATCAAAGTGCTTTGTTAATAAGTCAATAATTGTTGCTATTTGTAAATTATGAGGTTTGGCTAAATCAATTTGCTGTGCGTTTCTTTGAATTATTAGACCTTGAAAAAGAAAACTTAAAACTTTGTCGATGTTTTTGCCTTTTTCTATGAAATCAATTGTTGTTAAGAATGCTTTTTTTAATGATTCTGGGCGGATTGCTCCAGAATAGTTTTTATCATAAGGAACTTTTTGCTCCAATGAACGAGTTAGCCAACCGCTTTCAGCCATTGCTGGAAATTTCACACTTTTTAGAAAAGGAGTTACGTATTTTGAGTCAAATGTTCTTCCTGAATATCCATTAGGAATACTTGTTTGATGATTTCTTATATCCTGATTTGGATTAAGAATCTTGTATACAGCACTTGTCAGAATAACAGTTATAACAGCTTTTGCCGATTCTGACCGATTTAGAATCTCACTAAGTTGATTTGCAATATTTTTATTTAAATCCGTTTTTATTTTATCATCCGAACCAACAATTTGCATTGATTCTTTGTAGATTTTTTTAAGAAATTTGGTTGGTTCCATTTATTATTTCAATTTTAAAAGTTGGATTTTAACTTGTTCTGCTACAGCTTTAATCATTGGTATGGCAACTGAATTTCCGATTTGTTTATATAGCTCCGATTTATTATTTATTAATTCAAATTTATGAGGAAACCCCATTATTCTATAACATTCTTGGATAGTTAATTTTCTTACTTCTCCATCATGCCATATCCAAAAACGCCCAGAAGATTCTTGCGAAGGCAATGCAGGATGAACTCCTTCGGTTGAATAAATTCTATTCGGTTGTTTGTGTACTCTTGATAAGTGTTCAGTTCCTGGTCTCACACCAGCCTTACGAATTGTTTTATTTCTATAACCTGCAAAAATTAAACCTGATACTTGCGTTTTTTGCTCTTCCAAAATTGTGAAAGGTTCATTTAAGAATTCAAACTCATTTTCATTGTCCAAAAAATCTTTTAATATGGGTTTAGATACTTTTTTGATTTTGGAAAAATCAAATCGTTTTTCTTTGTGACCAATTATAATAATTCTTTCTCTGTTTTGTGGAACACCAAAATCAGAAGCATTCAATACTTTTTTTGAAACGACATACCCCATTTCTTCTAAATGTTGTACAATAGTGGCTAAAGTTCTTTTTTTATCGTGATAAACTAAGTGCTTTACGTTCTCAAGGAAAACTACTTTAGGTTGATGTTTTTCAATTATTTCAAAAACGTGGTAAATTAGAGTTCCTCTCGTGTCCTCAAATCCTTTCATTTTTCCAGAAATACTAAAAGGTTGACAAGGAAATCCAGCACAAAGAATATCATGTTTGGGGACTATGTCTGTATTTAGTTTTGTAATATCTCCGAAAGGAACTTCCCCAAAATTCAATTCATACGCTCTTTGAGCATGATAGTTAAATTCTGAAGAAAAAACGCAATTGCCCCCAAGCTCTTGTAAAGCAATTCTAAAACCTCCTATTCCAGCAAAAAGGTCAATAAATGTAAATTCAGATTGTTCGGGGGCTGGAAAAGGAATGTCCCATTTTATTGGAAGCATTGCTTGTAATTCTTGTTCTGAAACAATGTTTAATTCTTCCTTTATGGTTTGGTAGTAATCTTTAGCTCGTTTTTCATAAGACTGAGATATACCATTCTTGTGATTATGCAGATAATGAGTAAAATATGCTAAATCTTCAGCATTCCCATTTAAGCTTTCAACTTTTAGTTTTTCTCGAATTGTTGAATATTTTATCATGGCTAAAAGTTTATTGTTCCTTGCTGTTGGTTTTTAATTCTCATGTATTTTGCTTTTTCTTCCGCAGCTTTTAACAGTTGATTCGGTTCATCTTGTGGATAAATTATTTCAGCAATTATTTCACTAAAATATTCATGTTCCAAATTTTTCAAATCAATATTAAAAACGGAAGATAGTTTAGGAAGTATTTCAACGGGAATTTTTCTTTTGCCATTTTCAATTTTTGAAAGTGTAGATTGGTCAATGTCCAAAGCAGCCGCAAGTTTTGTTAAAGTCATCCCGTTTTGACACCTAAGTTTATGAATGTATTCGCAAAATGTTTCTTTCATATTCTTGAATATTTTGTCTTGAAATGTTTGTCAAAAATAAACAAAAAGCAATCAGAAAACATTAATAAATTCAGAAAATTATCAACAGGTTGTTGTGCTGTTTTGTGCGTTGGCTGTTTATTTACGATTGTTTTTTTAGTAACGAATTGTCTGTTCGTTTCTGTCTTTTTACACTTGGCGGTAATATTAGATATATAAAAAAATCTGCATGTCGGATTTAACTTCTATTGTTTTTGTCAAGTTCAAAATATAATTCTATTTTCGTGAGCGTACACGGAAATCAAAACAAACGGAAGAAATAACAATACGAATCAAACAAAATGGAATTAGGGAAATACAGTTTTGGGGTGGGCGACCGCTTCAATCGCCAGGGCGAAGCACAATTAAGTGCATTGATTATGGCCACCGCAGAAGGCGTGGAGGTAACGCCGGTTTGGAATAAATCGAACCGCGAGCATAATATTGTACATTCAGAACCGGAAGGAACCCGGATCGAAGCCGACAATGCGGTGAAAAATCAGGGATGGGAAGGCCCTTATTTTGTGGATGCCGACCATATCAACCTTAGCAACGTGGATCGTTTTATCGAATATTGTAATTTTTTTACGCTCGATGTGGCCATGTACATCGGTAACGAAAGCCCGGATGCCAATGTCGCTGCTTTTAAAGCTTCTTGCGCTTCACTGGGTGATAAGGTAGTAATTCCCGGAATCGAAGAACCGATTGTAATTACCGATACTTTACTTGAAGAAGTTGCAGGAAAATACCTGGCTGCCATTAAAGAAGCCGGGAAAATCTATCAATATATAGAAGAAATAAAAGGCAAAGGCAATTTTGTAACCGAAGTTTCGATGGATGAAGTGGAAACACCGCAAACGCCGGTCGACATCTTTTTTATCCTGAAAATGATTGCCGATGAAAAGATTCCGGCACAAACAATTGCCCCCAAATTCACCGGACGTTTTAATAAAGGCGTTGATTATGTGGGCGATGTGGAACAATTCGCCAGGGAATTTGAACAGGATGTGCTGGTGATTGATTATGCGGTTAAACAATTCGGGCTTCCAGCCGATCTGAAGCTCAGTGTGCACTCGGGTTCCGATAAATTCACGATTTACCCGATAATGGCCGAAATTATCAAAAAACACGATAAAGGTATTCATGTAAAAACCGCCGGAACTACCTGGCTCGAAGAAGTGATCGGGCTGGCCATTTCAGGTGATGAAGGTCTGGTAGTTGCCAAAGAAATTTACACCAAAGCGCTGGCACGCAAAGAAGAACTGTGTGCGCCTTATGCCGATGTGATCGATATCGACGACAGCAAACTACCTTCGGCTGAGGAAGTGGAAAGCTGGCCGGGCGAGAAATTTGGAAACACCTTGCGCCACATTCCCGGACATCCGGATTACAACCCCAATTTCCGTCAGCTTATTCATGTAGGTTACAAGGTTGCTGCCGAAATGGGGGAGCGTTACACCGGATTACTCGAAAAATATGCTGATGTTGTGGGTGCTTGTGTGGAAGAAAATATTTATGAACGTCATTTAAAACGACTTTTCGATTTGTAACTAAATTGTGGGAGTTGATTTCGAGCTTCCAGCTAAATAACAGAATATGAACCCATTTATGGACAAGGATTTTCTTTTGCAAACCGATGTGGCAAAGGAATTATACCACAATCACGCGGCAAAAATGCCGATTTTCGACTACCACTGTCACATCAATCCAAAAGAGATTGCCGAAGACCGGCAGTTCAACAATATCACCGAAATCTGGTTACATGGCGATCATTACAAGTGGAGGGCCATGCGCGCCAACGGCGTTAATGAGCACTACATAACCGGCAATGCCAGCGACCGCGAGAAATTTGAGAAGTGGGCAGAAACTGTTCCGTACACACTCCGAAATCCGCTGTATCACTGGACCCACCTCGAATTAAGACGTTTCTTTGGCGTCGAAAAATTACTGGGTCCATCTACTGCTGATGAAATTTGGGAAGCCTGTAATGAAAAATTACAAACGCCGGAATTGTCCTGTCGCGGAATCATAAAAAAGGCCAACGTACATACCATTTGTACTACCGACGACCCGGTCGACCCGCTCGAATATCACCGGATGATAAAAGCGGATGGTTTTGAGACCAGGGTGTTACCGGCCTGGCGTCCCGACAAAGCAATGGGGGTAGAAAATGCCAAAACTTACAATCAATACATCGATAAACTCGAAGCAGCAGCAGGCATAAATATTCATTCATTTTCGGCATTGATGGATGCCTTGGATAATCGTCACCAGTTTTTTCATGACAACGGTTGCCGGTTGAGTGATCACGGTTTGGAAACAGTAATTGCTGAAGAATATTCAGAAACAGAAATCGAAAATATTTTTGCAAAAATCCGCCAGGGTAGCGATCTGAATATTGGGGAGGTTCGGAAATTCCAATCGGCTATGTTGTACGAATTTGGAATTATGGACCACTCGCGGGGCTGGACCCAGCAATTCCACATTGGCGCTTTGCGTAATAATAACACCCGTTTGTTTAACACACTGGGGCCTGATACCGGCTTCGATTCGATCGGTGATTTTGAAATTGCCCGGCCGCTGTCGAAACTACTCAATCGGCTGGATATGGAAAACCAACTCAGCAAAACCATTTTGTATAACCTCAACCCGGGAGATAATGAATTGATTGCAACCATGATCGGAAATTTTCAGGATGGTTCGGTACCGGGAAAAATGCAGTTTGGTTCGGGGTGGTGGTTCCTCGATCAGAAAGATGGTATGGAACGACAAATGAATGCGCTTTCGAACCAGGGTTTGCTGAGCCGTTTTGTGGGAATGCTCACCGATTCACGTAGTTTCCTTTCGTACACCCGGCACGAATATTTCCGCCGAACGCTCTGCAATCTGTTGGGGAACGATGTCGAAAATGGTGAAATTCCAAACGAAATGGACTTACTGGGAACGATGGTGGAGAACATCTGTTTTAACAACGCAAAAGAGTATTTTAAGTTTTAGTATATTCGAAGTCAGTCTGCGATAGGGTTCTTATTTGACTTTGCACACTGTTTTCGATCGACCAATAAATGAATCTGGGGCATGAACAATAAAGTTATCACTTTCGGCGAGATCATGTTACGCCTGGCAACCCCGGGATACCTTCGGTTTTCGCAGGCAACCGCATATGAAGCTACATTTGGGGGGGGCGAGGCGAATGTTGCCGTTTCGCTGGCCAATTATGGCATTCCGGTCGATTTTGTAACCCGAATTCCGGATAACGATATTGCGCGGGCCTGCCGGATGGATCTCAGGAAATATGGTGTAGGCACTGATAAAATTATAAACGGTGGCGAACGCCTGGGAATTTATTTCCTCGAAACCGGAGCTGTAAGCCGTGGCAGTAAAGTGGTGTACGACCGTACTCATTCTTCCATTTCCGGGATCAAACCCGGAATGATAGATTGGGATAAAGTATTTGAAGGAGCAACATGGTTTCACTGGACGGGTATAACACCGGCCATTTCGCAGGGTGCCGCCGATGTTTGTCTGGAAGGAATTTTAAAGGCAAACAAACTTGGAGTGACTGTTTCGTGTGATCTCAACTATAGAAAAAATCTTTGGAAATACGGAAAAAAGGCAGGTGAAGTAATGCCTGAACTGGTTGCCGGAACCGACATTGTTTTAGGCAACGAAGAAGATGCGGCAATGGTGCTTGGGATACATCCCGAAGGAGTAGATGTTACTGGCGGACACGTGGATGGCGCTGCCTACGAATCGGTTTCGAAACAAATTATGGCCCGCTTCCCTCGGGTAAAGAAAGTGATTACCACGCTGCGGGGTTCGCTAAATGCGAACCATAACAGTTGGGCAGGAGTACTTTGGGACGGATCGAAACTCTTTGAATCGCGCACGTATCAAATCACGCACATTGTTGACCGGGTAGGCGGGGGCGACTCGTTTATGGGAGGACTGATTTACGGACTATTAACCTATAAAAATGACGACCAGAAGGCATTAAATTTCGCAGTGGCCGCTTCCTGTTTGAAACATACTATACCGGGCGATTTCAACCAGGTTAGTGTTGATGAGGTCGAAAAACTAATGGCTGGCGATACCTCCGGCCGGGTAGCCCGGTGAGTTCAATTAAAAACGGCGAATTAAGAATGAAGTTTGAAAAAGCATAGTTGTTTGCGCCGGAAAGATGAATTTGTTTGAAAACCATTCTAAAAAATTGGGTACTGGAAATCACCGCCTGATTTTTTGCTTAAAGCAAAAAATCTTGTTCCCCTTCTTTCGGGGGACAAACGTTATCTGGTGACAGGCAAGTTGAGAAGGAAAGTTAACTGAATTAAGAAATAAAACTGAAATGGCTCGATTTACAAGAATACAGGTAGCATTAAAAATGCAGGAAACCGGGATGGTCCCGGTATTTTACCACAAGGATGTGAAAATATGCAAAAAGGTAGTAAAAGCCTGTTATGATGGAGGTGTTCGTTTGTTTGAATTTACCAACCGGGGCGATTTTGCAACGCTGGTTTTTGCTGAACTTAATCGCTGGGCCATCAACGAATTTCCTGAAATGATAATGGGCGTGGGATCGGTCGTGGATGAAGGCACAGCCGCCATGTATATCGCATTGGGCGCCAATTTTGTGGTTTCTCCGCTCATCGACGAAGGTACGGCCCGAGTATGCAACAAGCGAAAAATATTATGGAGCCCGGGTTGCGGTTCGGTAAGCGAAATCGGTAGGGCGCACGAACTGGGCGCTGAAGTTGTAAAGATCTTCCCGGCATCGCAGGTAGGCGGGCCTGATTTTATAAAAGCTGTAAAAGGCCCGATGCCCTGGACGAGTATTATGCCAACCGGCGGAGTTACTCCCGATGAAGACAACCTGAAGCAATGGTTCGTGGCCGGAGCGACTTGTGTAGGATTGGGATCGCAACTGTTCCCGAAGGAAGTACTCGACTCTGGGAATTTTGAGTTCATTTCGTCGAAATGCGCTGAGACACTGTCCATAATTCAAAAAATAAGAAGCTGAAAAAATGAAATAAATCGCGAAAAAAATAATCATTTAAAACTAATCAATGACGAATACGACAATCAAAGAACGAATGACCAATTACCGATGGGTAATTGTTGCCATGTTGTTTATGGCAACCACCGTTAATTACATGGACCGTCAGGTACTTTCCTTAACATGGAAAGACTTTATTGCACCAGAGTTTCACTGGACAAATAGTGATTATGGAACTATTACTTCCTTATTTTCACTTTTTTATGCAATAAGCTTGCTTTTTGCCGGTCGCTTTGTTGATTGGCTCGATACAAAAAAGGGATTTTTATGGGCCATTGGCGTTTGGTCTTTTGGAGCCATTTTACATGCATTTTGTGGTATTGCCACATCGGGAGTGCTAACCGGTCATTGGTTGGTTGGGTTTGCGGAGGCCCGCGAATTGATAGGTACAGTTGATAATGTGGGTAGGGTGTTGAACGTAAGTGTTACCTTATTTGTAATTGCTCGTTTTGTACTGGCTTTAGGCGAGGCTGGTAATTTTCCGGCGGCCATTAAAACTACAGCCGAATATTTTCCGAAAAAAGATCGTGCCTATGCTACAAGTATTTTCAATGCAGGTTCTACAGTTGGGGCACTGGCTGCTCCAATTACCATCCCGTTAATTGCCAAGTACTATGGTTGGGAAACTTCTTTTATTATTATTGGTGCCCTTGGTTTTATTTGGATGGGGTGGTGGCAGTTTAGTTACAATAAACCCACCTTACATCCTAAGGTGAACAAAGCTGAACTGGATTATATCCTGCAGGATAACGATGATGTAAAAAGCGATACTGACAATAATAAGGGTACTAAGAAATTGGGATTAATAAAAGCCTTTGGCTATAGACAAACGTGGGCCTTTGCCTTCGGAAAATTTATGACCGATGGTGTTTGGTGGTTTTATCTTTTCTGGACCCCAGCATATTTGAGTTCGGTTTATGGCCTCGAATCATCGGATCCGAAAGCCCAGATTGGAATCTTTGTACTTTATGCCATTACACTTCTTTCGATAATTGGCGGATGGCTACCCAGCTATTTCGTTGATAAAAAGGGAATGCACCCCTACGCCGGAAGAATGAAATCGATGCTTATTTTTGCTTTCTTCCCATTACTGGCTTTGGCTGCACAACCTTTGGGGCGCTTGTCTTATTGGTTCCCTATTATCATTATCGGTATTGCAGCAGCCGCACACCAGGCATGGTCGGCCAATATTTTTTCAACGGTTGGCGATATGTTCCCGAAAAGTGCCATTGCTACAATTACAGGAATTGGAGGCTTGGCCGGAGGTTTAGGTTCTGTTATTATAAATAAGGGATCGGGGGTGTTATTTGATTATTCTGCACGAGTTCAAATGTCGTTTTTTGGTTTTAATGGCGAAGAGGCCGGATATTTTATCATCTTCTCGATTTGTGCCGTTGCCTATCTTATTGGCTGGGTGGTTATGAAATCACTCGTTCCGGTTTATAACCCAATTGTCGACTTCGATTAATCGTACGCATAATTCACGAAATAAGATGGTTCAAGTTAGAAAAAGGTTGTGCCAAACATAATGATTTTTAAACTTTTGTTTATTTTGGGTTCCACCACCTTTTCCAAAGTTTGGAACTTTGGAAAAGGTTAAGCAGCAAAACCTAAAATTGAGAGAACCGATCTTTTGGAAGAGAACGGTTTTCTTCCCCAACCTGAAATCTCCCAGGATGACGGACAGTTAAGCCTTGCACTTCATTATAAACCTTAAAAATGGTCAATGCCAATCAGAGATTGGGGTATTGTCCTGGATCAGTTCTTAGTCATATTTGAAAAAAGGGTCCAGCAATAAATAGCTAAACCCTTGGTATTTTTAAACTTACACACTTTGTGAAACAGTGTCGCCACTGGCAATTTCCTATTTGTAGTAAGGTTATTACGGTTTAATCTTCTGTAAGATCTTCGTCAACAATTGGTTTGGCCCGTTCCGAAACGAACGCTCCTACCACTACCAACGCAACTACCACAACTGCAATGTAAACTCCGGTTGGAATAGGTGCCGGTTCGCCCTGTGCATAAGAGTGAAGCCCGGATAGATAATAGTTTACTCCAAAGTAAGTCATTAACACCGAACTAAAACCAACCACCGAGGCAGCGCTCATGGCAAAACTTCCGCGCATTCCGGGAATGCGGTGCATGTGGGTAATAAAGGTATAAACCAATACTGTTACCAGCGCCCAGGTTTCTTTAGGGTCCCAACCCCAATAGCGTCCCCAGCTTTCGTTCGCCCAAACGCCACCAAGGAATGACCCCAGCGTTACCATCAATAAACCAATGATTAAGGCAATTTGAATAATATTTACCAATTCTTTAATGGTGTGGTTAATCCGGTCAATATTTTTCGGGTTTCTGAAAATCATTAAAATCAGGTTAAGGAACCCAAGCAGAGCGCTGATCCCCAAAAATCCATAACTGGCAGTAATTATAGCCACGTGAACGATGAGCCAGTACGATTTCAGAACAGGAACCAGGTTCGTAATTTCGGGGCTCATCCAACTCATCCCGGCTACCATCAACGTTAAACCTGAAAGTACCGAGGTGAGCGACAAGGTGATCTCTGAACGCTTGGCAAAGATTAACCCACCCAAACAAGTGGCCCAGCTAATAAATATCATCGATTCGTAACCGTTGCTCCAGGGAGCATGGTCAGAAATATACCAGCGAATTCCGAGTCCGGCCGTTTCGGCAATAAATAAAAGGAATACGAAATAAATAGCTGATTTTTTAAAGGCAAACAGTTTGATTTGAGGGTTGAAAATGGTGATCAGTTGCAGGATGAGCATAAGAAGACCCGCAAACATAAAAATCTTAGCCAGCTTTCCGAAAATGTTCAGATCGTTGTATAAAACCTCGAGTTTAACTTTTGTTGCCGACGGAATTATTTTAGACCCGTTTTGCTGCTGGTTTTGTTTTAAGTTATTCAGTAAGATGTTGGCAGTTGCCCAATCGCGGTTTTGTACCGCGTTGTAGTATGAAGAAACTGTTTCTACCGCAAAACGGGCGCTTTGGCCGTCGAGTTGATTCGCTTCGTTAATAGAAACCCATTTGTGGTTGTCGTCGCCGGGAATTGGGAAAATGGTTAGGAACTCTCCTCTGAAAACGCTCATCAGGATGTTGATCCGCTCATCGACATTCATAATTTCCTTGTCGAGTTTGTTGCGCTGATTGCTGCTTTTTTCGTAAGCCTCCTGAACAAGCGAACTCAGACGGTATCCGCCCATTTCACGTGGTGCCACAATCGAGTTGAAGGAGGCAAAATTACCGGTAGTCCCAAGTATTTTTCTTAATTCGGGATTGGCAACTTTTATAAAAGCCACATTTTTCCACTTATCGGGATTGGCTTGCATATCAAGGAATACTTCAGTTGACGACATTCCTTCCCAACTGGTTTTCTTCGCAACCTTTCGCAGAATTTCTGATGCCAGCGTAGAAACCGGTTCCACTCTTCCTTTTCTATCCTGAACCAAAAGTTTTTCAAATTCCTTTGCATGGTTTTTATCGATATCCCCAACGGTTTGTGCTTGAGCCGAAACCGCCAGCAACAACCCTGTAACCAACACTGCAAAAAACTTTTTACGTTGTTGACGAAGTTTGCCCGAAACTTTCATGAGCGCTACGAACCGACTGTTTTTATTAAATAATGTAAGGACCATTCCGATGGCCATAACCAGGTAGCCAAAATATGTAATCCCGGTGCCCAGTGCATCGTGGTTGACCGAAAGGATGGTGCCGCGCTCGTCGGTATCGTACGACGATTGAAAGAAACGATAACCCTGGTATTTCAAAATGTTATTCATAAAAATACGAAACGGAAGTTCTGTTGTTCCATCTTTTAACACCACTTCGCTGGCGTAACTCGATGGGCTGTTAGAACCGGGGTAACGTTCAAGTTGAAAGTCTTTTAACTGGATCGAAAAAGGAAGTTCGATCAGTTTAGAACCATACGAAACCGAAACAACCGTTCCGTTCAGATTAGTGGAATAGAAGTCACCTACTTCCCCTTTTTGTCCGTAAACCACCAGTTCCTTGCTTATTCCGTTGCCCGATACAATTGCTTTAAATGCATCGACTGTTGGCATTCCGCGTTGGGCCTGCTGATAAACAAGCTGAGTGGAACCCTTCATAAGGAATTGCTTTACCGCAAAATTCACATTCTTGTAAGTGTACACCTTTTGTGTATTGATTTCGGTGGACATTCCAGGCGACAAAATCTCGGGTTCGTTGTTGGTCATTTCATTAATCGCGAGAGTGTCGTTCGCAACAAGAATTAAAATTCCACCTTCAAGCTTAAATTGAATATCGGTGAGCGTGTTGTTGCCAAAGCCCATCGAGAATCCGTCGATCAACTTCATGTCGCCTGTTCTTAAATTGAAATCGAGACGACGTGAAGCAGAGTTGACCGCAATTACTGAAACAATGGGTTCGCCGTTTGGATCGACCACAATATTTTCCATCGCTGATGGCATAAATATTTGATTTTCAATGCTGATATTTTGACCTGCAATTGAAATGGATTCGGAAAAGTTGTTTTTTGTGTAGGGCGAAAATTTTACTTCCTTTTCAGTTCGCACGGTTTGATTGCCATTTCTGGCTTCCACAATAATATAAGTAGCATCAGAAACGAGGCTGTTCGAAGACTGGTTTTCGCGGATGTGCATGCTTCCTTCGTAACCGTAATAGCGGGTAACGGCAGCTCCAATTAGAATTACCACAAAAGAGATATGAAAAAGGAGTACAGTCCATTTCTTTCTTGCGATTAGTTTATACTCGAAAATACTGCCAATCAGATTGATGGACAGCAGAACCAGGAGTAATTCGAACCATCTGGAATTATAAATAAGAATTTTTGCTGTTATGGTACCGTAGTCATTCTCCAGGAAAGTTGCATAGCCGATGGCAATTGCAAAAATGGTCAGCAGAATGCCGGTAAAGAACATCGAAAAGATAAAGGAGCGTAATTTTTTCATGACTTTATATGTAGTAAAATGAAATGACGAAAAAAATTCCTTTGTTTTTTACACAAAGGAATTTTCTTAAAATGCAAAGCAAAGTATTTTAATTAATTGGTTGTCGGATCGTCGTGTGCGATTTCCTTGGCAAATTCAGCAAAATTCCAGGCTTTTTTTGCGGCCACGTGACCTGCTGGTTTTTCACCCAGATGGCATGCTTTGCAAGTTTCTTCAGTTGGATCGATCATCCCTTTTGATAAAGCCATTTGCTTGTTTTTCATGATTGCAGCCGTTTTGTACATGCTGCCCGGACCATGGCACGATTCGCATGAAACGCCTTCCTCAACTTTAATCCCTGCCAATAAGCCTTTATCTACGCTTCCAGCGGTAGAGTGGCATTTCAGACAAGTTGCATTGGTTTTTTCATCACCTTTCAAAGCATCCATTGATTTGGCATGTGGACTGGCTTCCCATTTTGCAAATTGTGCTCCTTTGTCAGGTTTGTTATGGCACATTTTACATTTAGAAGCGCCGATGTACTTAAAGTCCTGGGCAGAAGCTCCAACACTAAACAAAACAATCAAGCCAAACAAAAAGATAATACGTCTGTAGTTCATAATTGCAATTTTTAAAGTTTACACGAATATAATTTAAATTTTCTTTCTTTTCAATTTTTAATACAAAGCCGAGTGACAAGTTGAACAAGGTTCGGTACGCCATTCTTCGCCAATATCAACCGGATGTTTAAAATCAAGCGGTTCGAAATTAGCGGAATATTCCATTTCTCCGCCAAGTCCCTGGGCTAATATATTGTGACACAAGGTACAGTCTTTTGAAATAACTACTCCCGATTCAGTGGCATGCCGGTCGTTATGACAACGATAACATCCATCTGATTCCATATGCCCGATATTGTTGGGATATTCTTTCCAACTTGCTTTCATATAAGGAAAAATATTGTTGGCATAACCGTTCTGAATTTCACTAATCGCCTGGACGATTTCAGCTTTATTGCTTTCCCAAATATCGGGATACGAAGATTGGTACCAATCGTTTACTTGTGTTTCGATAGCAAGAAATGCGCTGTCGCGGGTTGGATATTCCTGGTTGAGGGCCAACATGGCAACCATTTTAATAGCGGGTAAACTCGTAGAAATCTTTCCTTCGCTCATCGATTGATCGATAAAGTTCTGCGGCACATTGTAATTGTGTGATGGACGGTTGTGACAGTCCAGACAATCCATTACACGTGTTTCGAGCGAATCGAGCTCGTTTTGCGACAACATATTTTCATCATCGGTGAAAACACTTACTTCTCCTGTTTTTTTATTGGTGTATCTTACCCAGGGAATTACCTGCCGTTTGGCATCAGTGGTTTTATATTCAATAACAACATCAGGGCTAATGTGCTGATGTATTCCTTTTTCGAGTTTACCGTTCATCATTTTCGAACTGGTCTTCATTTGCAACTGGGTAATTCTTTCAGTGTTTTCTTCGTCGGTTAAAAACGAATGTTTCACTTTCATTTTACGATCGTAAAATTTCTCGGGCCAGTGACATTGTTCGCAGGTTTCCCTGGCAGGGCGCAGGTTCGCGATTGGAGTAGGGATTGGCTGCGGATATTTCTTGGCCATTACTGAATATACCTGGTATAAACCCGAAAGTTTACTTTTTACATACCAGCTTGCACCCGAGCCAACATGACATTCGACACAAGCCACCCGCTCGTGCGACGAACCGTGGTAGGTAGTATATTCGGGTTCCATCACCTGGTGGCAAAGTTTACCGCAAAATTCAACCGATTCGGTGTAATGAAAGGCTTCATAGCTTCCAACAGAAGAAATGATGAGTAAGAAGATCGTGCCAATAATAAAAATTGTGGCAGCGTTTCGGGTAGGGAGATTATTGAAATCCAGAACAGGCCAGTTTAGCTCTTTCCCTTCTTTGGCAGCTTTTCGGGCTCTTTTTCGGTTGATTCGCATCCCGATAGGGATCATCAGCAAACCAACGATCATGAACCCTGGCAATACCATGTATATAAACAATCCTATGTACGATCCCCCAAATCCGAATAGAACATTCAGAAGGAAGAGCGAGAGGATGCTTGCGAGGTTAAAGACAGCTAAAACTGCTCCGGTAATCGAAATCCAGTTTCTAATTGATGAAGGTAATTTCATGATTATATTTTTAATGAAACATCCTGTAACTTAAGACCCGAAAGTTTATAAAAATCAACTAATTAATCAATAATCACAAGCTATTTATACGTCTTCTATATATGGCGTTTTGTTCTGAAATTATGTTCCGATCAATAATTATCCCCCAACTCAAAGAACTTTCTTTCAAGTTATCTTTCAGTTCTTTGCAGGACCCCCATTTGTGTAAAGTTATCAAAAATTTGCAATTCGAATTTTGCAAAATAACCGGTTTTAATGAAAGATAAGTGAGTAAATGATCAGCACAATCATCACAACACCGGCAAAGAGTGCGGTAAACCCAAAAATTTTAATGGTGCGCATCTTTTGTTTGCTGAATTCTTTTTCAACCCGAACATTATTGATCTTACCCGATTTTACCAATTGTCCGTACTCGTACGGACGGTCTTTTTTGTATTCTTCTTCCGGCACATATCCGGTGAAAATAACCGTATCCATCGGGAACGATTCCGGACGTAAATGAGTGTTGAAGAAGTGAATGGTAAAAATAAAACCAACTGCCAGTAAAGCTTCGTCGCTGTGGATAATTTGCGCTACATTAATCAACCACCCCGGTAAGAACTTCGTAAAAATTTCGGGGAACCACAACATCAACCCGGTCGAGCCAATTACCATAACTCCCCAAAACACTGCAAAGTAGTCGAATTTCTCCCAGTAAGTCCATCTTCCATATTCCGGCCTTGGGCCAACGCCAATAAACCAACGGATTGAGGCCCAAAAATCCCTAATATCTTTTCTGTTGAACATCAGAGAGTTACTGCTAAAAATAAACTTGCTGACTTTAATCCCTTTTTTGAATTTGATTTTTAACATCGAAACTACATGGAAAATAAAATATCCAAAGGTTACAAGTGCAGCAATTCGGTGGATGATACCGGCAACCCTGGCGCCGCCAATCTGGTCGGACAGGAACTTTGCCCAGTCCATGTATGCAAATTTAAGGATCATTCCGGTGAGTGCAAGCATGATGAAACTAACGATCACAAAAACATGTGTGATCCGGTTCTTTCTGGTAAATCTGCGGATATACATTTGTTTTCCTACCGGATGCGGTTCGCTCCTTTTTTTGATCATCGCACCCAGCGAACGTGGCAACCATAACAACGTATGGAGACCAAAGAATGCAAAAACGCTGAGCAGCAATGCAGTCATAGCCCAGAAAGTGTAGTACAACCAGGGGAAGTTGTTCTTGTCGTAATGCGTAGCATGGGTAAGGTAGCCTGTGAATTTCATGTTCGCATCGGTATGACATTTCTGACAAGTACCAACAATATTCCTTGGACTGATCGTCGATTTTGGATTATCCATCCGGTAAATATTATGTGCACCATGACAATCCGAGCAACGGGCTGCCTCCAAATATCCCAGCTGATATACTTTTCCGTGGTAAGTCTCGAGATAAGTTTCTGCAAGCTCTTTGTGGCACTGACCGCACTGGGTGGTAATTTCCGACATGAATTTGCTTTCATGAACTTCGGAAATAGTATGCGCAGTGTGACAGGTTTCGCAGGTAGGGAATTTCAGATTGCTGGTGTTATCATGAATACCGTGTTCGCTCTGAATGTACTCATCGTAAATTCCTTTGTGGCACTTACCACAGGTATTCGCAAGGTTTTTAGGATTAACCGACGAACGCTCGTCTTCTTCTTTTAACATGAAGTGAGTTGTATGACAGTCGGTACAAATCGCTACCGAGAGCAGGCCTTTTTCTTCCAGACTTCGGCCATGTACACTGGTAGAATAATCGCGGTATGCGTCGGTTTCTTTCAAATTAGTCCCTTGGACTGCTTTGCCGTCATTTCGGTGACATTCGCCACAGAGTTTCGGAACAGCCGAACGGAAGGTTGGTGAGTTTTCGCTGGCAGATGGAATTACACGGTGAGAACCATGACAAGTGGTACAATAAGGAGCGTTCTCGTCCTTAGCAAAATAGGCCTTCCCGTGTCCGCTCTGGAAATAAATATCAGCTTCTTCGGCATGGCAGCCCGAGCAATCTACTTTATCCGCAGTTTCGCAGGGGCGTGCAATGTTCGCCGTAACATCCGAGTGGCATTTAACACAGGTAATATTTTGGTGAGCCGAGCCAACAAACTCGTTTACATCGATGTTCAGTGAAATATTCTTTCCATCAACAACTTTATGAATATCAGGCTGTTCGTGGCATTTTAAACAGGTTTTATCCGAAATGGTTGCCAAAATATTTTTGAGTTCAACTTTGTGCGGTGGATGACAGTCGGTACAAGCCGGAATGGCGCCAGGACTTTTCTCCCACAATTCTTTATTGATCACTTTTACGTGAACATCTTCAATCCGTGCATGGCATTTCATACAGGTACTTGCGATATTCTTATTAGATATCGAAGAATTTAAATTGGTGTGGGGCAGGATCAGGTGGTTTCCATGGCAATCGTTACAGGTGGCAGTCACAATCAAACCACTACTGAACAATCCTTTACCATGAATGCCCTGGCTGTAGTTTTCCAGAATATTGTGCTCGCCAATGTTGTACGAACGGGCTACGGGAGCCCCTTCGCGGTGACATTTGCCGCACAGAACCGGAATATTCATTTTGTAGGTGCGCGATTTGGGATCGGCTGCACTTAATATTTCATGTGTACCATGACATTCTGCACAGTTGGGTGCGTTTTTATCGTTGGCTTGAAATGCAGTTCCATGAATACCCCCCAGAAAGTTAGACATCGCATCGTCGTGACATTCGCCACAATTTACCGGTTGCAATTTCTCGGGATGTGGAAAATCTTCGACCGCAGCATCAGTGTGGCACGAAACACACTCAAGATAACTGTGTACCGAATGTTCCAGAATGTTTGCCGGAATGTATCGCGAAACTTCCCGTCCGTTAACTGTTGTCGTTAAATCCGGATCGTCGTGGCACATGGCACAGTCGTCGTTCGATTGCGACCATAGATTTAAGGCGCTAAATATCAGAAATACAGTTAAAGTGCCAACACGAAGTGCAGACAAAATTCTTTTTGCGCCAATATGGAATAGATCAAATCTGTAATCGTCACTATTTAGTTTACGACTGTCGCTCATGCTATGGTTATTTTTGGTTCGTATCAAATTAGCCTGCTATCAGTGAGCCGACATTCCGCTAACGGGTTCGTTTCCTCCCAATCGAATTAAATATGGTGCCAACCATTCAGAATTCCCTTGAAGTTGTCGAGTGGCGATTTGCCAATCGAAGCAACATATAAATGGATAACCAGGAAAATGGAAATAAAAAATCCCATTGCCGAATGTATTACGGCAGTGATTAATACACCACTGATATCGTATATTTTATTAAAAATTACTTCGGGAAACATTAAACCAATGCCACTTATAATTACCAAAGGAACAGCAAGGTACATTATAATGATGTAGAAATATTTTTGAAGTGGATTGAACTTCCTATTTTCAGAAAGCGGGTAAGGGGCTTTCATCCCGTGAAACATTCCCCATGCATAATAATAGGCTTGTTTCATTGGTCGTTTCAGGAAATTCTTTGGTTTTACAATGTAAAATTTCTTGTTGTTGGTTACCAGGTTTCCGATAAAAAACAAAAGGTAATTTAGTGAAACTATGGCACCAGTATAGTTGTGTAATTTTATATTCAGGTTAAAACTGATAAGTGATTTTTCCATGCCTGAATTCATCGTAATACCGGTGATGATCAGGATGATAATTCCAAGCGCATTGATCCCGTGCCAGGTGCGCAACCATATTGGATAAAAATAGATTTTATTTTCTGAACTCATTGTCTTACTTTTTTAGGATTATTCTGAATATTCCGTGAACGATTATTCCGCCGATTACCGCAAAGAAAATAATCAGGCTTAAGGTTTTTAATATTGGTATCTGGTGCGAACCAATCACATAGTTCTCATGAGATAATACCCCCAATAAACTTCCATCTTCAGCTCTTTCCTGGAGGTTTTGATATTTATACAATGAAGCTTTTAACAACGAATTAGCCGAATGGCATTCAGCACAACGGCGAACGGCATGATCTTTTGATAAGATATTGTGAGAAACCATCAGGTCGTCTTCAACTGCCGTGTGGCATTCGATGCAGCGCACGTGCTGGAAGTGAAGTTCCTGATTTGGTAACCAACTGTGGATATCGACCACGGTTGCAATCGCTGAATCGGCAACCAACTCGAATTTGCGCATATCGTTATGACATGACAAACACATGTTGTTGCTGTTCTCCACAATTTCGGTAATGCTACTGCTATTACGGGCCGAAGGGTGGTAGGTATGCTGGCTGTGGCATTTCGAACAGGTGAAATTATCGCCATACACCTGGTAATGCACACTTTTATGAAATTCTTCGTCTATTTTATCAAATTCGTATTTGGCAAAGGCTTCGTCGCCTCCATGGCAATCCAGGCAAGTTGCCATAGGTTCCAGTTTTAAGGTAGCAGTGTGCGGGTAAGTTGAATACTCGAACGAATGACAGTCGGTGCAGTCAAAGTTTTGATGCACCCCGTTACGGATCGCTATTGTATCGAGAATATAATACGGGTTCATCAATCTTTTTTCCTGTTTATCCATCAAATCGTTATGAAACGCGTAGGCTTGTTGTGAATGACATTGCAGGCAAGTATGGTTTTTAGGATCATCGTAACTTTGAGCAGCGAGTGGTTGAGTCCGGCCCGGAATTAAAATGAAAAGAAGTACAAAAGTTATAAATCTCATGGCGAAGTTTCTTTAAAATCGGTAGTTGTTATTTATTCTTTGAAGTTAATTTTTAAGAAAAATGGTAATATCGCGTTCCGAGATATTACCATCTTTCGTTGTCACCTGGTTATCAGTATCTTGGTTAAAACATCCAGAGCCGTGTGATGGTGAACCCGAATGCAAGGCCTTTATCAGTCCAGTCTTTATTGTTATTCATCATCATGTCCTGAGGGATAATGCCATCGGCAGTTCCTACATAAATCTGGAAAGCATGTGTATAGGTGAAAAACTCAACTCCGATAGAAACGTTTTCTTTTGCATGCGTGTCCCAGTTTGTTAGTTCCGAGACCTTGTCGATCTTTAACGGTTGATCGTAGTTAAAGATAAGAGAGCCCTGAGGGGAGAATTTAATCTTACCGTTTACATGGATACCAACTACATCATGGTCATAATCCCAGGCTACCATATTGTAATGGGTAAAACTGACGCCCGCCTGCAACGAAAAGTAGTCGCAGAATTTACGGCTCACTATTAACTCAGAGAAATATGCCAACCGTTCATTGAAACCAATGCTTGTAGGAAGCGTTTCTCCTTTTGTATCAACTACTTTCCCTGTCCCGAGTGTCTCAGCATCTCTTCCGTCAATTGCCACGTTTCCGTAAAGTGTTAGGGAAATGGGCATATTTTTAGTGGTTTGCTGAAGTGCGGTCCATTTTGCGCTTAAGTCAGTGTACATGTTCTTTTTAGTGATGCCTGCACCTATTTGGAGGTTTTTTACCAGGACATAGTTAAGCCCAAGGCGAATGTTTGATCCGGGGGCGTAGATCCCCCATAAATCAGATTTCCCGTTTTCAAGTGATCCGAATTTATGTTGAATGATAAACTCCAGGGTTTTGGCATCCGGTATATAAGAGGTTTGTGCATCAATCAGTATCCCGCTATTAAAAGCGTAAACCGGTTGGGACCCTTCCTCTTCTTGTGCAAAAGTATTGGTTAGCGCAATTCCTAAAATAAGCAGAATCAATATTATTTTTTTCATCATTATCGTTTTAGGTTTTTAGTTATTTTTTACTCCCTGCGTAATCCATGTCAGAACTTTTGCAGCTTCTGCATCTGAATACTTCGCCCAATCGTGTTCCGAAGTACCAGGATTGGGATGCGTATAAATCAGACTGCTTTCAGGAGAAGAAGTGTTTGTATAACGACTGGTATTTAAAGAAGCATATGCTTTGTTGGCTGAAAGATCGGGAAGCTGTGCACCTGTGGTATGACAGGAAACACATTTAGAAGTAAAAATCGGAACGATTTCTCCCGAAAATGACACCTCTGGTGCATTCGGATCGCTGGGATCAATAACTTGTTCTTCCACGATGAAATTGTATGCACAGCCACCAAAAATCAATGCCATTACAACCAGTGATAAAATAATTCTCAGTGATTTCATAGTATTTTGATTTTGTGAAAAAAAAGACTTCTGCTACAGAAGTCTTTTTCACTTATGTTTTTACGATTAAGGATTAGTTGTTTCAGCTACGTTCAAAGCATCGATTGTGTTGCGAAGCAGAGCTTTCACATACTTAGGGTTGTGTACACCTAAACTGCGGTCTTCTTCCAACCCAATCCAGTTGTAAAAAGCTTGTGCCTGGAGCATTGGGTAAGTTCCAACAACAGGTTCGTATGCTAACGCTTCTTCGTCCCAGAAAACTACTCCCAAAGTGATCAGTTCGTCACGCAATTCAACCAACATTTCTTCCACTTCGGTTTGAACACCGCCGTAGTTGTAGTCGTCCATATCAGCTCCGTGGCATTCAACACAAGCATCCAAACTAGGAATGTACGAGTGCCCACCTTGTTTGTTGCTGAAAGGTGCCATATGACAACCAGTACAAGAAGCCTGGTTCAGGTGAATTGAACTACCAGCTTCAGGATAAGCAATGCTTCCTTCAATTTCAGCAAAACCGATTCCCGCCACAACATTGGCTTGTGGCCCATGGTGGGGTCCGTAGTGCGCACTGGAAATTCTGAAAGTCTCACCCGGGCTGGCAGTGTTAGGTTCTGCTGTACGAGCCTGATGACAAGTGGCACATAAATTTGAGTTTCCGCCCAAATCAGTGGTTTCCCCATTAACCAGTAAAGTAATAGGATCAGAAACTCTTAAAGCATAATCTTTTCCTTCAAATGATTTATGGATACCGTGGCAGGTACTGCACTGCCATGCGCTTGGGTTGGTAATATCACCGGCAACACTTCCTAAGGTTATGGTTTGTACGAATTGCTCGTGTGAGTGACAGGGAGCGCAAGAAGCACGGCCACCGGCATAATCAACGGCTATAGCGCCTACACTGTGTTCTGACATGGCAAATTCGGCTTGTTTTTGTTCCATGTTTGTTCCTGAGTGGCATACCAGGCAGGTAACATTTCCATCAACTCCATCGCGGCCATCGCTACCGTTTGATCCATCAGTTCCGGCTGGTCCCATAGGGCCTTCCTTGGTACAGGATGCAAAAATGAAAACGAAACTAAAACCGAGAGTCAATAGTTTTAAAAGTGATTTGTATTTCATAACGTACTAGATTAGGTAATTGAAATTGTTACTCTTTAATTTTGCTGTAAAAGTACTTCCCTAAAGCTTATGAAATAGGGGTGTGAGCATGATATAAAAAAACATCGGCATTGATAATAACCAATGCAAAGATTGATATATATCAACTTATCCGTTCTTGCTAATGGTTTTTAGTGAACTTTCGTCAAGAATTTTAATAGTATCACCTTTGATAGATATAGCTTTTGAATCTTTGAACTGGTGCAATATGCGCACAAAACTTTCTTTTGTCATATTCGACATTTCTGCCAGTTCCTGGCGGGTGAGAGGAACATTAAATGAATCGGTATTGAAAATATCGTTTTTCAGATATAGCAAGGTATCCGCAACCCTTCCCGGCATATATTTTTGGGTGTGGTTCACGAGTTTATTTAAAAGGTAGTTGCCTTGCTTAATGTGGTTGCGGAGAAGTGTAACTGCGAAATCTGAGTTCTCGGCAAATAAACGGGTTAACTTGGCCGAATCTATCAAACAACATTTTACTTTAGTAATGGCTGAAATACTGAAATGCTGAACACTTCCGTTAAAAAGTCCGCCACCGGTAATAAAATCTCCGGGTTTGGCAATCCGGACAATAACATTTTTCCCGTTATCGCTTTCAACATAAACTTTTGCCAAACCATCGTTCATACAAATTACATATGTTGAAGCGGTGTTTTGTTTGATGATTGTTTCACCTTTGTTATAAATAATTTGTTTTTTTTCCTCAACCAGGAATTCAAGTTCGGGGTCGGTTAATGGCGCAAACACATTCGATTTATGCTCGGCAATACAGGTTTTACAGCAACCATTCCCGTATTTCGAACAACTATCACAAGATGAATTTAAAATTTTCGCCATGGTAAGTCGTTGTCGATAAGATATTTACTTGTTGTACAAAATTTTTGTTTAGTCTTCTGTCTGAATAACTAAGCCAAGCTCAACATACTAAAATCTTTTAAGAGAAGAAAAGATAGATTTCATTATTTTTTAACAGAACAAATGTCGGGAATAATGTTGATATTTAGGGAATTGTTTCTGAATGAATTTGGCTTTGGTTTTCAATGAGAATTAAACCAAACGCGTACCTCTGCCGGTGCTTATATTTTCGGGATTAGTGATCAATATTTCCTGAACACCTTTCATTTTCGCCCGAAAGCCATTTTCGAGTTTAGGGATCATTCCGGCACTGATAACTCCTTCGGCTTTGTATTCATTGAATTGTGAGAGATTCAAGTCGTAAACCACACTGGCTTCATCGTCGGGATTGAGCAGTACCCCTCGTTTTTCGAAACAGAAGAAAAGAAAAACCTTATAAAAGTTCGAAAGCTCTGTGGCAAGTTCCGAAGCAATGGTATCGGCATTGGTGTTCAGAAGCTGTCCTTTCGTATCGTGGGTTAGGGGAGCTATCACCGGCACCACATTTTCTTCGATCAGTAAACAAAGTTCCGAAACGTTCACATCATCAACATCGCCCACAAAACCATAATCTATGTCTGTTACCGGTCGTTTATGCGCTTTTATCAGGTTGAAATCGGCTCCGGTTAAACCTACGGCATTCATGCCGCGAGCTTGTAATGCAGCGACAATTTTTTTATTTACCAAACCCCCATAAACCATGGTCACAACTTCAAGCATTTCAGAATCGGTAATACGTCTGCCATCGACCATTTTAGTTTCGAGGCCAAGTTTTTCGGCTACTACTGTGGCTGTTTTTCCACCACCGTGTACCAGTAGCTTGTGTCCCGAAATTTTCTTGAACTGGTTGAGCAGGGCATCCAACGCATCGGGTTGTTCCACTACTTTGCCGCCCACTTTTATGATCGTAAGTCTGTCCATGATATAATTTTCAACTAAATATTCAAAAAATTCCCGAGAATTCTGGCTCCAATGTCGCCGCTTTTTTCGGGGTGGAACTGGGTTGCATAAAAATTGCCCTTGTGTAAAGCTGCACTGAAAGGTAAAATATAATCGCTGGTTGCAATGGTATGCTCGCTTTTTTCGGCATAATACGAATGTACAAAATAAACGTATTCTTTTTCGCCTATGCCCAGCATCAAATTGGTTTTCAGGTCGTGGATGGCGTTCCATCCCATGTGAGGAACCTTTGTAATGTATTCTTCGCCGGGTTTGGGAATAAAGCGTTTCACTTTCTCATCAAAAATACCCAGGCACTTGGTATCGTTTTCTTCCGAGTGCGAACACATGAGTTGCAGCCCCAGACAAATGCCAAGCACCGGTTGTTTTAGTGAAACGATCAGCTCGTCGAGTTTGTGTTTTCGTAAATAGGCCATCGTAGTACTGGCTTCGCCAACTCCCGGAAAAATCACCTTGTCGGCGTTCCTGATCTTCTCCGGATCGGCTGTAATTTCTGCCTTCACACCCAGTCGTCCGAGGGCATTGTTCACCGATTCGATGTTGCCGGCATTGTATTTAATAATGACGATATTCATGTCTTTGTTTTCAAAGTTCAAAGCCTGCCTGCCGCAGGAAGGTCCAGAGGTGCAACCCGCGGACTATTGTTTTAACAAAAAGTCGATTACGTTGACCATTTCCTGAAATTCATCTTCTTTGTACAAACGGGTCATGTAAACGATTGTTCCTTTTTTGTCTACGATTACATTTCGGGTTACACCCGCGCCTTTTGCTGCAAAAGTATAGAAGATTGAAGCACCGGGATCAAGCGCGAGAGGGTAGGTAATTTTCATGTCTTCAGCAAATTGAGTCACTTTGTCGCGTGGTTCATCCATATCTACTCCTACCAGCACAAAATCTTTGTTGTTTTTGTTTTTCATCCAGATATCTGATTCGATGTGGGGCATTTCTTTGCGGCAAACCGAACACCAACTGGCGGTGAATTGCAGCATCACTACTTTCCCTTTCAAATCCTGTGTGGTAATTTTAGCGCCATCAGTCAGTTCCATACTGATTTCAGGTAGTTGTTGACCAATTTTTACGATGTACCCGTAATCTTTGGGAATTTCCTTTTCAGGAACGGCGGTTAGTTGTGCAAATGTTGTCATACAAACGAAGGTTAAAAATGTAATCGACAGTAGTTTTTTCATTGTAATTTTTCTTTTTTCTTAATCAAGCTAATCAAACGATTATTGGTTGTTGCAATGTACGCTACCCGGTAAAAATTAGTTGAAAACAACGGTCCGGTTTTTATACACCAGGATTTTTCGCTGGAGATGTTTGTACACTGCCTGCGAAAGTACAATTTTTTCTAGATCGCGCCCTTTTCTGATTAAATTTTGAATCGTATCGACATGACTGCAGCGGGTAACATCCTGCCCGATAATTGGCCCTGCGTCAAGTTCAGATGTCACGTAATGACTTGTAGCCCCTATAATTTTAACCCCGCGTTCGTGAGCCGCATGATAAGGTTTGGCTCCTGCAAATGCCGGTAAAAAAGAGTGATGGATGTTGATGATGCGGTTAGGAAACTGTTTTACAAAGTTCTCCGAAAGTACCTGCATATATCTTGCCAGCACCACAAAATCAATATTGTTTTCTTTCATTAATTTCATTTCGGCAGCTTCCTGTTCTTCCTTGTTTTCGCGGGTGACAGGGAAGTAGTAAAAAGGAATGCCAAAACGTTCGGCTACGGGTTTGAGTGTTTCGTGGTTACTGATGATGATCGGGATTTCGACGTCCCATTCTCCCGAGGTGTAGCGGCCTAAAATATCGAAGAGTGCATGTGGCATTTTCGACACAAAGAGCGCCATCCGAGGCACATCGTCCGAAAAATAGATTCTCCAGTTCATTTGTAGTGGTTTCCCGATCAGTGTGTCAAAATATTCACCGATCTTTTCAGCAGGAATGGCAAAATTATCGAGTTCCCATTCAACCCGCATATAAAAAATCTTTTCCTGCCGGTCGACATGCTGATCGAGGTAAAGAATGTTGCCGCTGTTCTTGTTCATGAACTCGGTTACTGTGGCCAGGATTCCCTGCCGGTCAGGGCAGTGGATCAATAACACGGCTGTATTTTTCTTATCTCGCAAAGGTTTTATGGTTTTCATTTTTCAGCCCCCTAATCCCCCAAAAGGGAACTTACCGAGGAGGTGCGGGTTTATTTAACTTTACTGTTAGTTTTCATACTCTTTTCCCTTGGGGAGGTCAGGTGGGGCTACAACGTCCCTTTAGTTGAAGGTAGTTCAAAATTAAAAACATCGCGCTTAATCGCCATTTTGATGGCTTTGGCAACCCCCTTGAAAATGGCTTCTATTTTGTGGTGTTCGTTGATCCCTTCAGCCCTGATGTTCAGGTTGCAGGCAGCCGCATCGGAAAACGATTTAAAAAAGTGCATAAACATTTCGGTGGGCATGTCGCCCACTTTTTCACGTTTAAAATCGGCTTCCCAAATTAACCACGGGCGACCCCCAAAATCGATGGCTGCCATCGCCAAACAATCATCCATCGGAAGGCAAAAACCGTAACGTTCCATGCCGAGTTTGTTCCCAACTGCTATTTTGAAAGCTTCACCCAATGCCAACCCTGTATCTTCAATAGTGTGGTGTTCGTCCACTTCCAGGTCGCCTTTCACGTGGATGCTGAGATCTACTCCGGAATGACGACCTATCTGGTTTAGCATGTGGTCAAAAAAGGGCAGTCCGGTCGAAATATCACAAACTCCCGAACCATCGAGATTCAATTCTACGTTAATTTTGGTTTCTTTTGTATTCCTTACCACAGTGGCCGTACGTTGCGGGGCTGCCACACATGCATAGATATCATCCCAGTCATCCGAGATCAGCACGCAGGTGTCTGATAAACCCTGTTTTTCAATTTCATCAGCCAGGTCGCCATTGTTGATAAAGATTCCTTTTGCCCCCAGGTTTTTAGCCAGTTGAATATCTGTCAACCGGTCGCCAATCACAAAACTGTTGGCCAGATCGTAATCGCCTTCGATGTATTTTGTAAGCATACCCGTTCCGGGTTTTCGTGTGGGCAGGTTTTCGTGCGGAAAACTGCGGTCGATACAGATTTCATCAAAAGTCACACCTTCGTTTTCAAACATTTTCAGAATAAAATTATGAACGGGCCAGAATGTTTCTTCAGGAAACGAACCGGTCCCCAGTCCGTCCTGATTGGTAACCATCACCAGTTCGTAATCAAGATTTTTACTTATTTGGTGCATGTTTCTGAAAACACCGGGAAGAAAACCAAGCTTTTCAAACGAATCGATCTGTTCGTCGGTGGTTTCAAAATTTAGCGTTCCGTCGCGGTCGATAAATAGTACTTTTTTCATTCGTTTACAATTGTTCATTTTTTTGGTAACTCATGGAACTCGCATAATCATATTCCAGTGTATTTAAGAACTTTTAATTATGCTCGTTTCATCTTATGATATCAGGTTTTTCAATGCTTTCAACAATATTTTGTTTTCGCTCTCCGAACCAATGGTAATGCGTAAACTGTTATCACATAAATTTACCTTCGAGCGGTCGCGAACGATAATTCCATTATCTGCCAGGTATTCGTAAATACCTCTTGCATCGTACATTTTCACAAGCAGGAAATTGGCATCTGAAGGATAGACCTGAACTACAAATGGAAGTTTTTGCAGCTTTTTTGCCATCTTTTCGCGCTCTTCGATCAACAGTCCTACCCACTCTTCGACCTGTTCATTTTGGTTGAGCAATTCAAGTGCTTTTTGCTGGGTAAGGATATTCAGATTATACGGGTATTTGATTTTGTTTAACACGGCAATTATTTCAGGCGAAGCAAATGCCATTCCCAACCGTATTCCAGCCATTCCCCAGGCTTTCGAAAAAGTTTGTAAGACTACCAGATTGGAGTAGTTGTCCAGATCACTTAACAGCGTTTTTCCGGGCGCGAAATCAATGTATGCTTCATCTACTATAACTAAGCCGCCAAAGTTCTGCAGCACATCAACTATAGAGTTTTTGCCGAGACTATTTCCTGTGGGGTTATTGGGCGAACACAGAAAAACAAGTTTGGTTTTTGCATTGCATGTTTCGAGAAGCGCTTTAGGGTCAAACTCAAAATCGGGGGTGAGCGGTACTTTTCGTAATTCGATTCCCGAAATTTCGGCAGCCACCTGGTACATACCGTAGGTGGGGTCGATGGTAACGATATTGTCGGTTCCCGGTTCGCAAAAGGCACGGATGAGCAAGTCGATTGGTTCGTCGCTGCCGTTGCCCAGAAAGACTTTTCCCGGATCAATATTTTTTAGTTTCGAAACTTTCGCTTTTACTTCGCGCTGCAACGGATCGGGATAGCGGTTATAGGGCTGGTTAAACGGGTTTTCGTTGGCATCGAGAAAAACCCTCGCTTCACCCGTGTATTCGTCGCGTGCCGATGAGTATGGTTTTAACGCTGCTATGTTTTTTCTGAGAAGTTTTTCAATTTTCATTTCCATTGTATTTCATGTGTCATGCCGAACTTATTTTGGTATCTGACCTGATTAAAATTGAGAACCTGAAACCAGTTCAGGTTGACGTACTTAACTTTATAAATTTTTCAACCGCAAAGTTACTGCATTTTTGTGTGCTTCCAGTTCTTCGGCATCTGCCATCTTTTCAATGGCCGGGCCAATGTTCTTCAATCCTTCAGCGCTTATTTCCTGAAATGTAATTTTTTTGAGAAAACTATCGAGATTAACTCCGCTGTACGAACGCGACCAGCCGTTGGTGGGGAGCGTGTGATTGGTACCCGAAGCATAATCGCCTGCACTTTCGGGTGTAAATTCGCCCAGAAAAACCGAACCTGCATTGATTATTTCTTCTGACAGATCGGTATAGTTTTTAGTGCTAATTATCAGGTGTTCAGGTGCGTATTTGTTTATCAGATCGATTTTTTGTTGTTGATCGGAAAGCGCAATTAAAACACTGTTCGAAAGCGCTTTCGAAGCCAGTTGCATCCTTGGCAGCTTGGCCAACTGTATTTCAATTTCGGCCAGGACCTTTTCGATGGTAAGTTGCGAGTCGGCTACCAGCACTACCTGGCTGTCGGCGCCGTGTTCGGCCTGCGACAACAAATCGGAAGCAACAAAAGCAGGTGTCGAAGTCGCGTCGGCAACTACCAGCACTTCAGAAGGCCCGGCGGGCATATCAATCGAAACATCGTTCATGCTGACCAATTGTTTGGCAGCCATTACATATTGGTTTCCGGGACCAAAAATTTTGTCGGTTTTTGGAACGGTTTCGGTACCGTAAGCCATGGCTCCAATGGCTTGTACCCCACCCAGTTTGTAAATTTGTGTTACACCAGCTACTTTGGCAGCATACAAAATTGCGGGATGGATTTTCCCTTCTTTATTTGGCGGCGAACACAACACAATTTTGCTGCACCCGGCGATTTGGGCCGGAATTGCGAGCATTAAAACGGTACTGAAAAGGGGAGCTGTCCCGCCCGGAATATACAATCCAACTTTTTCGATCGGAACGGCCTTCTGCCAGCAAACCACACCCGGTGTTGTTTCAATTTTTTGGAGCACAGGTTTTTGGGCTGAGTGAAAAGTTTCGATGTTTTTTCGGGCTATTTCGATAGCATTTTTCAGGTCGGCATCAACCAGTTTTTCAGCTTCAGAAATTTCGGTTTCGCCAACCATAAAATCATCGATTTCAATTCCATCAAATTTTGAAGTGAAAGTACGTAGCGCACTGTCACCGTTTCGACGGATTTCATTCAAAATTTCCTGCACTTTCCCATAAAGTTCGGAAACGTCGAACAAGGGTCTTTTTAGTATTTCAGCCCATGTTTTTTTGGGCGGATTGATATATGTTTTCATGCCAAAGCTTTTTTTGTATTAAACCGTATTGCTGGAAAATTGCCGGTGAACAAGAGGATCAGCCCAAGAAACGCAAAAACATCCCAGTAATATCCTTCGTGAATTGTTGAGATTATCAGGGCAATTACCGGTGTAATGATGGTAACGTAAACCGAACGGTCGGGCCCAATTTCTCCCCGCAGTTTCTGGTAACCCGGGAAAGCCACAATCGATCCAAACAGTGCGGGATAAATTAAGGAGACCGGATAAGTGACAGCGGTATCAAAAATGAAGGGTTTTTGCAGGACCAGAACGACCAGGAACATCGAGAAAACACCGTTTAACATGCCAAAAGCACTGGCCTGCAAAACAGGTATTTTTTTTCGTTGATTGTGAGCTGATAAAATATTTCCGAGCAAAGCGGAAATCAGGCCTCCCAAACCAAACATAAAAACAATAAAATTCTTCCCCCCAAAATTGAAACTACCCCACTCGTTTTTTAAAAGCAGCGCGGTCCCGCCAACTCCCAGGATGGCAGCCAAAATGAGATCGGCTTTTCTTTTTAACAGAACGGCATTAAAGAAAATAGTAAAGAAAATGATCATCGAAAAAACAACAGCCACAACTCCACTGGTGAGCATGGTTTCGGTTTGGTACACAAACCAGTAATTAATCCCGAAAAGACTCAAACCCAGTAAAAACATCAGGGAATGTTCGCGTAACCTAAACTTCATATTTTTCCCGCTGAAGTAGCAAGACAAGGCAAGCAGCAGTCTGGCCAGAATAAAACGATAGGAGACCGCAAGCGGGCCAACCGTTCGCGGCTGAAATTTAATGGCAACCCAGGTCGATCCCCAAATCAGCGCTGGCGGCGCAAATAGTATGTATTGTCTTTTTGTCACGGTTGGATTGAGTTTATCAAAATATCATTTTTTCAATCGGGACCACCAAAATACCTTCGGCGCCTGCTTTTTTCAGTTTGCCAATTACTTCCCAAAAATCGTCTTCCGAGATTACCGAATGCATTGAACTCCAGCCCGGTTTTGCCAGCGGGACCAGTGTAGGCGCTTTCATTCCGGGAAGCAGTTGAGTGATCTCTTCCACTTTTTCGTTCGGAATATTTAGCAAGATATACTTTTTCCCTTCTGCACGTTGCACCGATTCGATGCGGAAGATAAGTTCATCCAGAATTTCCTGTTTTTGGGGCGAAAGTTTCGGGTTGGCGATCAGCACTGCTTCCGATTTCATCACCACTTCCACTTCTTTCAAACGGTTGCTAACCAGAGTTGAACCCGAACTTACGATATCGAAAATAGCATCGGCGAGGCCGATTCCGGGTGCAATTTCCACCGAACCGGTAATCACGTGAATTTCGGCTTCAATATTATTTTCTTTTAGAAATTTCTTGAGAATTAGCGGGTAAGATGTGGCAATTTTTTTACCATCGAAAAACGAAAGCCCCGGGTAATCGAGCGATTTTGGAATGGCCAGCGACAGCCGGCATTTGCTAAAGCCCAATCGTTTGGCAATAATTACATTCTCGCCTTTCTCTGCCATTTCGTTTTCCCCAACAATTCCAATGTCGGCCACGCCATCGGCCACGGTTTGGGGGATGTCGTCGTCGCGGAGAAAGAGCGCATCCATCGGAAAGTTTTTGGCTTCCGAAACCAGGGTTCTTTTTCCAAGGCTCAGTCCAATGCCGGCTTCGTTAATCAGCCCCATCGAATCTTCGTTGAGCCTTCCTTTTGTTTGAATCGCGATTTTAATTTTGTTTTCCATTATTTTATTTGGTTACAGTATAATAATCTTCTTTAACCCCCTGTTTTCACTTTCAGCTCCGTCAGGCAGAGCTTCCGGCTCAAACTGTCCCTCTAATTTAGGAGGACATTGAGGAAAGTGGCACGGCTGGACCGGGCCATCTCCGAAATAGGGGGTATTTATTAAAATTTGCAAAGAACGCTAAATAATAAAAAAGGCCTGCCATTTCCGGCAAGCCTTTCGAATATCTTATAATCAGACAATACAATTACAGCCTACCTGTTGGTTGGTTAATACCATGATGGCCGTGATGTGCAAGTCTGTTTATCATTTCAATTAATTTGTGACAAGTATAGTTATAAATTTAAAGCGGGGCACCTGTTCGGCTTTTAATTTAAAGTTAAAGTTAAGTCGGTTCGAAAAGTCAAGGGCACGTGGGTGATGTCGATTCTGATCGGAATCATTTATAAACGGCGAATTGGAATTCGCCGCACCCGGGGAATTTGCCACACCCATCGCCGTACCCGTGGGACCCGGGGACTCCGATCCACGATTTATTCAGCACTCCAACTACCTGGCCAATGCCGCCAATCACTCACGAATCTGGCATTCACCGGATTATTCAGCGTATATTCTATGGCGTAATACAAGTGTTTTTCATCGCGGATGGTTGTGTCGAAACTCTCTTTTTGCCAAAGCGGCCCTTGCCGGTTTTCCAATTTATTAATATGGCTTGCAGAAAAACGTTTTACCGAATATAAAATATCCTGCAAATAAACAGGGTTTCCGTTTTCATCTTTTTCGAACACCTCAAACACCCAGTGAACATGATTTGGCATAATACAAAAGGCTTGATTTTGTATCGTTTTTCCTTCCCAAAACATCAAAGTATGAATCATAACTGAAAGATTTTCAGGTTTCAATAAATCTATTTTTGGATTTCTTTCAGCATCCTGCAAATCATCGTAAGCTTTGATGTATTTTTTACGGAGGGTATAAAATTCTTTTCGAAGTTTTTCGGTTTCGGTGAAGCTCGTCTTGAATTCCGGGTGATGCTGATTCCGATCAGCATCTTTTCTTGTCGGCGGTTCGGAAACCGCCGCATTCATCTGCGATTTCAAGATTTCCAGTTTATCGGTATATCGTTTCAAAGCTTTATTGGGCACTGCACCTTTTAAACTCCAGGTTACAAAATACGCTTGTCCGGGTTGCTGAAAATGGGGCAGATTGTGTTTGTAGAATTCTTTCTTTTGCATAAGTGTTTGGCTTGATCCTGCAATTTATAAAAAATAATGGGTGATGCGGTTTCCGAACCGCATCTTTTAAACGGCGGATCGGAATCCGCCGGTCCTGAGTGTGATGCCGATTCCGATTGGCATCTTTTCTTACCAGTGGAATTGCATTGTTAATTTTCGGCAGAACGCGTGCCGACAGGCAGGCAAACCGCTGGCCTCGTTGATAGCGAAGATGCTTCGGTTTACGAAACAAAATTTGCATACTTCAGCAGGATGGCTATTTTTGTTAAAAAACTGATAAACCAATGAAGAAAATTATATTCGCATTTGTAGCGATGTTGCTGCTTGTTTCGATGGCTATTGCGGGCAATAAAAACGAAAAAAAGCTTTTTGCCGACAAGCAGATAAAAAAAACCATGCTGAAAGCGCTGAACTGGCAGTTAAAACACCCGAAACATCAGTTGTACGACTGGACCAACGGTGCTTTTTATGCCGGTGTATTCGCAGCCTACGAAACAACAGGTTCGCCAAAAGTGTGGGATGCGCTGATTGAAATGGGAGAAGCCAACGAATGGAAACCAGGCCCCCGGTTGAAACATGCCGACGATCATGTTATCTGCCAGACCTACATCGACATGTATCGTTTAACCAGGGATAAAAAAATGATCGGGCCATTTGCCGAAACCATGGTGAAATTCAAGGAAACTCCGTTCCAGGCAGAAGGAATTCAGAAAATTACGTGGTGGTGGTGCGATGCCCTTTTTATGGCGCCGGCTGCTTATGTAAAATTGGGTGTGACTTTGAAAGAAGATGACTACCTCGAAATGACAGACAAGCTCTGGAAAGAATGCTACGATCTGCTTTGGGACGAAGACAATCATTTGTATGCACGCGATTTAAGTTATGTTTGGACAGCTGATAATCAGGATCCGAAGAAAGAAGCCAACGGTGAAAAAATATTCTGGTCGCGCGGAAATGCCTGGGTTATAGGTGGACTGGTCCGGATCTTAAAAGAACTACCACAGGACTATCCGAATCGGGATTTTTATATTCAGAACTACAAGGAAATGGCGGCACGTATTGTTGAACTGCAGCAGGAAGATGGATTGTGGCGCGCGAGCTTGCTCGATCCCGACTCGTACCCAGGTGGCGAAGCCAGTGGTTCGGGTTTTTATACCTACGCGTTGGCCTGGGGAATCAATAATGGAATACTTGACAGTGAAACCTATTTGCCAGTGGTGAAAAAAGCCTGGATCGGTTTAAACGGATTGATACAGAAAGATGACAGGGTAGGTTGGTGTCAGCCCATTGGGGCCGATCCCAGGAAGAACTTTAGCAACGAAAGCTGGGAAGTATTCGGTACCGGTGCATTTTTACTGGCAGGCAGCGAAGTAATAAAATTAAAATTAAAACAATAAAAAAGGCTCCTTTATGGAGCCTTTTCTTTTGCTATGCTTTTTTTTCTTTTTTAGCGGTGAGTTTCATGTCACCTACGGGTGATTTAACCATACCGGAAAGCGATTCTCCGTCAACGGTGGAAGTAACGGTTACATAACCGCCCTCGATATACACACTAAAGCTGAGTGTTACTTTTTCAAGAATTACCCCTTCAAGCTGCATTTTCGATCCGTCGATCAGTATCAGCATTCCGGCAAGTTTGCCGTCTTTTTCAGAAAACGAAAGAGTTCCTTTTTCAAAACCATAGGGGGCTGTAGGAACTTCATATTTCCAGTCGCCAACAATATCTTTGTGGCGAACCTTTGCCGAGGCATTAAAACTACCGGCTACAATTGCCAGCATAAAAGTGAAGATGATCAGTTTTTTCATTTTACCCTGTTTTATTGATATAAAAGTTTCGCGTTTTCTCACGCACTTCAAAATTGAAATCCTTCGGGCACATTTCCAAATTAATCGAACGGTTTTTATATGCCCTGCAACTTGTTTGCGTATCTTGTGGCCCAAAATCAGGGCACGATTTTTGAATTCCCTGATTTTCTTTTTTATTACAAGTTCAGAATAATTTATGCGGAAAATCAAATTTTTAGCTCTTGCCTTGCTTACAGTCTTGTTGGCGTGTAATCAGGCAGAAACAGGTCACAAAGGGCCTTTGGAAATCAGCTTGAAACAATCAACCGATGTTATTCCGATTTCCGGTTTTGTTTCTTCGGTGGAATATATTGAATTGAAGCTGAACGAAGCAGGTATTTCATTGGGTGAAGTGGAAGCGGTAAAGAAAATTGGCGACGACTGGTTAATTAAACATCGACAGTCGGGTAGCAGCAGTTTTTTGCGATTGAATAAAAATGGTGCGTTTATAATTGAACTTGCGGGCAAAAAAAATAAGGAAATTCAAACCCCGCTGGATATTATCGAATATAAAAACGGCTATGCTATTTTAGCCGGAAACGGTATTCATGAAGTGGCAAAAGATGGCAAATACATCAAACAACTTGTAAAAGGCGCCAGTTCGGGATCTTGTTTCTTCGAAGACCGCAATCAGTTTTATATTCTGAATGAATTGAAAGAAGGAGAAATTTTTGAAAAAGCAGGTAACAGCAGTAGATCAGCGGAAAATTTACCTGATCGGGTTCAACGGATGATGTACACTTCGGTGCAGGATGCGGGTAAAAACCAGGTTCATTTTTTCTCGACTTTAAGTGATAAGGTATATGCTCTTGAAAATAAAAATGCCGAACCGGTGGTAATGTTGTCGGGCGGCGAGCTTCCTACTTTTGCCGATGTTTTAGAAAAAGCAAAAGATATGGATGAATTGGAAACCATAAAGTTTCTTCGCGAATCAGAGCATGTTATTGTTCGGAAATACCTCGAGAACCAGGATTATATCTACCTGACATACTGGGTTGGCTCGTATTCGACTACTGCTATTTTGAATAAAAAGACAAGCGAAACCAGGTATTTAGGGATTGGTGTGAATGACATCGACGGCGGGATTTGGGAAAGGCCTCTTTTTCTTACTTCCAAAAACGAACTGGTAATTCCTCTATCGGCCTACAAAATAGGCGGACATAAAATCTCGAATAAGAAAGAAAGACATTTTGCACGTTTGCAGGAGAAAATAGCAGCAAGCGGTAACCCGGTACTGATGCTTTGTAAACTTAAATAGGGAACACTTTAAATTCTTGTGGAGTTTAACTATCTCAAAACCTAAGTTCAAGCGGGTGATCTCCTCCAATCGTCGGAGCTTCCCGCTTTCTCTAAGGTTTTGCTTTGAATAAGCTCTCGACCAAAGGAGGCCATTCTCTCGATAAAACGTCAGCCGAAAACTCAACCCCCCTCCAACGAACACCCTTAAATGAATTTTATTTGATAGAGACTGCTCCACAAC
>WOYI010054355.1_pt2 | contig 41214 bp, 38 predicted proteins | sample 6423411 | NCBI WGS metagenome assembly WOYI01 (sample SAMN13441803, study PRJNA592873) | oil field metagenome | biome: oil field; feature: oil-well bore; material: oil-contaminated soil; isolation source: oil-contaminated soil from oil-well borehole | place: Germany: Wietze | collected 2016-10-18 ... | reverse complement strand
GCATTGACCCTGTTGAAAAGAGAGAAATCAAGGGCAATATCAAAAGTTTTGTTTACCTCCCATGTCAATGCCGCGTTACCTACGGTCTCCCAACGTATACCTGGAGAAGTGGCGTTCGGATAAGTGCCGTAAAGGGCCTGGTAACCATAGGAACCGATATTGTCATTTCCTACCTCACCGTATGATGCCCTCAGCTTCAGGTTATCGATCCAGGGAACATTGGCCATAAACTGCTCTTCGCTGATTCTCCAGCTACCACCCACAGAGAAGAAGTCACCCCATCTGACGCTTCTGTCGAAGGCTGACGAACCATCCCTGCGGTAGGAACCTTCAATATAGTACCTGTTGTCGTAATTATACTTCAGCCTTCCGAAGTACCCTTCAGTTCTCTTGTCAGTAGTATAACTTGTGTTTGTTGAGGTGTTGACAAAGTTATTCAACTCATATATTCCGGTAACAATAAACTGGTTCTTGAAGCCTCTCTGGTAAGTGTACTCCCTGGAGTAGGATTCGTGACCCAACAAGGCTGCAAAGTTATGTACACCCATAAAGGATTTTTCATAATTAAGCAGCTGGTTGAAGTTTACTGAGGTCCTGATGTAACGTGACTCATCCATCCTGGCAGTTGGGGCTCCGTCACCAATCTTTGGATTTTCATAGCCTTTGTAATGATAGTTTTGCAGATCTATACTGGCATTTACTGTAGCAGTAAGACCCTCAAGAATCGTTAGAGTGGTATAAATTCTGTTACCCAGGTTATTTCTATTGTATTCATCACTGTTCCAGTTCAGTTCCGCTATTGCATTCCTCCCCTGGTTTATGGGCCTTGAATAGAGTCCGCCGTCATCGTACTGTTTTTCCCCTGCACCGTCGAGTATATATTCACCCGTAGCCTGGTCAACAAGGTAAATAGGATAGATAGGCGCCGTCATCCTGGCATTTCTGAACGGGTTGGCATAGGTGGCTGAATTTGAAGTACCAATATCACTGTTCTCCAGCGATGCATACATGTTGGTCCCGATCTTCAGCCATTTCTTAACATCATAATCGAGATTCAACCTGGTGCTTATACGTTCGAAGTCAGATTTAATGGTATAACCTCTCTCGTCCAGATAACCCAGGGAGTAGAAATAGCTTACCTTTTTGCTTCCGCCGGCAAGGTTCAGGTCATAGTTCTGCCTGTAACCTGTCTGCATCGCGGGCTCATACCAATCTAGATCAGGAAAACCAATCTCTGCATTGGGGTTTATCTTTCCGTCAGACCCAACGATCTGGTTGTTGGGTGTGCCTACGAAAGGATTATACCTGAGCTGCGAGAAAATATTCTCATACGCATATGATCTTGCTTCCCCGATAGTGGCATTGGCTCCGGACCAGAATCTGGTCTGTGCATATGCTTCAGCCTGAAGCTCATAATAATCAAAGGCATCAACAGACTCATAATGCGGAAGTGACTGGCTTATCAATCCGGCCTGCGCCTTTAAGTTGACAATAAGATTTTCACTGCCTTTAGTCCCGCTTTTGGTCGTGATAATGATTACACCGTTTGCTGCACGTGAGCCGTAAAGAGCTGTTGATGAAGCATCCTTAAGTATTGTCATGGACTCAATGTCGCCCGGGTTAATACTTGCCAGGCTTCCTGCATACTCCGCTCCGTCGAGTATGATCAGAGGAGCTGAAGATGTGTTGAGGGTTCCCATTCCGCGAATCTGGATGTCAGGAGAGCTGCCAGGCTGACCTGAGGCTGCCGTAGTCTGCACCCCGCTGGTGGAACCTATCAATATTTCTCCCATGGAAGAAACAGAGCGACTTTCCAGCTTTTTGGAATCGATCACAGCAGCAGATCCTGTCAGAGATTCTTTCCTGACCGTACCGTAGGCAACTACCATTACCTCTTCCAGACCCAGAACGTCGGGTTCAAGCGTTGCATCCACAACAGACCCTGAAATGGGAAGGGTAAGTGTTTTCATCCCGACAAAGGAGAAAACCAGTCTGGCAGCGTTAGCAGGAACATCCAGGGTGTACCGTCCGTCAAAATCTGACATGGTTCCCACAGTCAAGCCCTCTACAACGATCGATACTCCGGGTAGTGGGAGTCCGTCCTCTGCAGAAGTAACCGTACCGGATACTTGCCTGGTTTGTGCATTCAGCGCCAAACCGCACATCAATAGCAGTAGTGACAAAAGAATTACTGTTCTTTTCATAGAAATAGTTTTTAGGTTAGTTTACAATCACTTGAAATGAAATGATCAAGCCGTCAAAAATAATATTATGTTATTATTTCTTAACAAAAAGGTGCTTTTTTTAACTTTTTTTTACCAATCCGGCCAGAGATTCACTGATAAAAATTTACAATCAGCCTCTGTAACCGCATATCAATGAAGATAATCACACACTCTCCCTTACTTTACGCAGCAGGTCATCCTCGGCTTCTGAGGCCCTGGTGTCAATCTCCCTGCCCTCAGCGAGTAATGATTCGGCAAAAGCTCTGTCATGCAGCCCTTTAACATTGACCTGCACATTCAGGAAGGCCCCCCTTATACAAGCTCTCGTAGCCAGTACCCCTACCGCCGCATCAGTCACTGAGTTGGGATTTCCCTTTTTGATCATCTCTGCCAGGAGGTCAAAGTTTTTATAGGCCTCCTTCATCACCGTCAACGGCACCAGTGATGCCTGCTTCGTCGCCTCCTCCACGGCCGCCGATCTGGCGGCCTTCTCCTCCTCACTGCCTTTGGGCATGCCAAAAGCATCCAGGATGGCATTGTAGGCAGCAGTGTCTTCATCAACGAGTTGCAACAGCCGCTTCTGCATCTGTACACCTCTTTCAGCCCATGAGGCAAACTCCTCCCAGCGGTCGTCCCATCCCCGCTTGTGGCTTGAGAGATTGGCCACCATCGTACCCAGAGCCGCACCCATGGCTCCCATGGCAGCAGAGACAGACCCTCCGCCCGGGGCAGGCGACTCTGACGATGTCTCCCAGACAAACGATGCAAGGGAGAGGTCGGCAAGCCTGCTGCTACTCTTTTCGCGAAGTATGTATTCGATTATCTTCTCATCGGGATTGAACGGCTTCAGCTCCGCAAGTCCCATGGACCTTACTGCTGTTTCTATCAGTTCAGTATCTGAGACGCCTGCAGAGCGCTGCTGCTTATGCAGGAAGTATCTTCCGGCATCCAGCATGGCCTTCAGAGGGATCAGTCCCACAAGCTCCGAACCTGTCACCCTCACTCCCTTGGCGTCAGCCTTGCGGCATACCTCGTCAAACGCCACATGCACGGGCGTCACCGAGATATTGGTGAGGTTCATGGATATCTGCGCAAACCGGTACTCTGGTATGTACCACCCGATGGCCTTGACTGACTTCAGCGATCCGGGGATCATTACAGGTGCACCGTCAGCATCTCTTACCACCTTTCCGGTTATGCGATTACCTTCACGCTTCTCGCGCCCCCGCTCCCTGACATCAAAGGCAATGGCATTGGCACGGCGAACAGAGGTGGTGTTGAGATTGACGTTGAAGGCCACGAGGAAATCGCGTGCCCCCACAATGACGGCACCTGCACCGGCATCAAAGCGTGCCGGACCGAAATCGGGCTTCCAGGAAGGATCTTCAAGCTTCTTCTTGAGCCCTTCGTATTCGCCTGCTCGCACAGTGGCCAGATTTTTCCTCTTCGGTTCCAATGCTGCCTCTTCATAACAATAGACCGGAAGAGACAGCTCTTCCCCTATTTTTTTTGCCAGCGAGCGGGCATAAACCACCGTCTCCTCCATAGTGATGCCTGCGACAGGCACCAGCGGGCAGACATCAGTGGCTCCCATGCGGGGATGAGCACCGGTGTGCTTTGACATGTCAATCACCTGCACCGCCCTGCGTACAGCCCTGAAGGCAGCCTCACATACTGCTTCAGGCTCGCCGACAAATGTCACAACCGTACGGTTGGTGTCGCGGCCGGGGTCAACATCCAGGAGCCGCACACCCTCAACGGATTCAATCTCATCAGTGATCTGCCTTATCTTTTCCATGTCACGCCCCTCACTGAAATTGGGAACGCATTCTATAATCCGGTTACTGTTCATATTATAATAAGGTATCTGCGATTTGCGATTTGAGAATTGAGATTTACGATTTAAGAATTGCAATTTGCGATTTTCGATTTGCGAATTGCGATTTGAGAATTGAGATTTACGATTTAAGAATTGCAATTTGCGATTTTCGATTTGCGAATTGCGATTTTCGATTTGCGATTTTGCCGACTGAATCCTGAAGACGCCTACTGCTTTCAGTCACCGTAACCCTCTTCGACATCCGACTCCGACGGACGAAGTCCGAAGTTTTAACGTAGGATGTGGCGCAGGTGGCCGACTGCCGACTGCCGACTGATAACAACCACCCCATTTAAGATAACAGTCTCAACCAGGTTACTTCCATAAGCATAGGGCATATACTCATATGACGGTATCTTTTTGGTTATGAATAAGTTTGCTTTCTTGCCCACAGTGATTGAGCCATGTGTTTCCGACAGGCCCATGGCATATGCGGAGTTGAGGGTCACCGCATTGATCGCCTCCTCCGGCAGCATGCGCAGCCTGATACAACCCAGTGACATCACCAGCTTCATGTTACCCGAAGGCGACGATCCCGGATTGTAATCGCTTGCCATGGCGACTGGCAGCCCGGCATCGATCATCTTTCTTGCGGGCGGGTCTGTCATGCCGAGGAAGAAGGCAGCGCCGGGGAGCAGTGTGGGCATGGTGCCGCTTCCTGCCAGGGCAGCAATCTCATCATCGCCTGTAAACTCAAGATGGTCCACCGAGAGAGCCCCGTGCTTCACTCCGGCCTGTATCCCTCCCGAATAATCCAGTTCGTTGGCGTGTATCTTGGGAAGCATACCGTGACAGGCACCTGCTTCAAGGATGCGCTCCGTCTCGTCCACCGTGAAAAAGCCCCTGTCGCAGAACACGTCTATATAGTCAGCCAGATTCTCCGCAGCTATTGCCGGTATCATTTCATCAACTATCAGGTCTACATACCCGCGCCTGTTACCGCGGTATTCAGCGGGAAGGGCATGTGCCCCGAGAAAGGTTGACCTCACCGTCAGCGGTGTCTCCTCCTTTATCCGGCGTATCACCCTGAGCATCTTAAGCTCATCCTCCGTCGTCAATCCATAGCCGCTCTTGATCTCCACGGCCCCGGTGCCAAACGAGATTATCTCCCTGACACGCTCCATCGACTGACTGAAGAGATCATCCTCAGAGGTATCATGCAGCAGGGCTGCCGAGTTGAGTATACCTCCACCCCTCTTTGCTATCTCCTCGTATGAAAGACCCCTGATCTTGTCGGTATATTCCTTCTCCCTGCTTCCCGCATAGATCAGATGGGTATGCGAATCGCAAAAGGCCGGAAAGAGATATCCTCCTCCGGCATCGATCTTCGTGAGGTCACTGCCAAAAGAGGGCATGTTGTCAGGAGGTCCGAAGCCGGCGATGATGCCGTTTTCAATCAGCAGCCATCCCTTTTCAATGACGGGTAGCTGTGACATATCTCTCCCTGCCACGAAGGCAACGGGCTCTTCCCTGGTCTGAACCAGCATCCCCGTGTTGTGAATAAGAAGACTCATGGCACAGGTTTTTTAGAGTGCACTAAGGTAGCAATATTAAAAATATCAGGTTATGAGCATTATTTTTCTTTATTTTTACATCCACGAAATTGAACCCGATGGCACCCGCCTGCTACAAGGACACAGAAAAGCCTCAGCTCCCTTTACAAACGAGGTTTGCTTTGCTGTCTGGCACGCGCGGCCAATTCGCCTTAAAAATCCAAATCCACTGAACATGAAACCCACATGATTGACCACAATCACAAACACGAATAAATATAATTTACAATCATGTGTGGTTCTCCCGATAAATCGGGACAGGCTATCATACCTTTAAAATCAAAATTATATTATGATGAAAAAACTCCCAATCATTCTGATCACTCTCCTGCTCACAGCCTCTGCCGGTGCCCAGGATGGCAAAAAAGGATGGAACTTCGGCGCCCTTCCCACAATCAGTTTTGACAGTGATCTCGGGTTCCAGTACGGTGCCCTGGTAAACCTGTTTGATTATGGCGACGGGAGCATATTTCCAAACTATTATAATATGTTTTATGTTGAGGCTTCTCATTATACAAAGGGAAGCAGCATATTCAGGATCATGTATGATTCTGACTACCTTATCAAGGGTATCAGGTATACCGTAGATCTGGCATACCTGCCTGACCTGGCATATGATTTCTATGGTTTCAACGGGTATGATGCAATTTATAATCGCGGATGGGAGGATATTAATTCACCCGATTATTTCAACCGTATGTTCTATCGTACCCAGCGCAAGCTGTTCAGGTTCAAGAATGACTTTGCGGGCAATATCGGGGAATCAAAATGGTGGTGGAATGCAGGCCTGACAATACAGGACTTTAATATTGCTGATGTTAATTATGAAAAGCTTAACAAGGGACTGGAACCCGGGGATCCCAAGTATATTGATGAAAATCTTCCCATACTTTATGATGTTTACAGGGGTGCCGGCATTATCAGTGCTGAAGAAGCTGACGGCGGACTGGTCACCAGCCTTAAGGCCGGTGTTTCATATGATTCCCGTGACAACAGGGCCTGCCCGATGAAAGGTATCTGGGCAGAGACAGGACTGGAAGTCTCTCCTTCTTTTCTCGGGGGCGAATCAACCTTCGGCAAGTTCTACCTGACATGGAGACAGTATTTTACCATCAGGGAGCGCGACCTTGGATTTGCTTACAGGCTGGGATACCAGACGACAGTATTCGGTGAGGTGCCGTTCTACTACCAGACACAGCTCATTGTGTCAGCAATGAGAGGCGCCTATTCTGAAGGACTGGGAGGCGGCAAGACGCTGAGAGGGCCCAAACGCAACAGGGTTGTGGGTGAGGGATTCGTCTATGCCAATGCCGAACTGCGCTGGAAAATAGTGCACTTTAATTTCATCAACCAGAAGTGGTACCTGGGAACAAACATCTTCGCAGATATGGGAATGGTCACCTCTAAAATACCCGTTGATGTGAATGACCTTGCCAGTTACGTCGAGAGTCACGTCGAAGGTAACATCGAAGACTTCTATGTTGACGGCAACGACCGGTCGCACATTGGTGTCGGTGCAGGACTGAAACTGGCGATGAATGAAAACTTCATCATCTCAGCCGATTTCGGAAAGGCATTAAATAAGCAGGACGGTAATATCGGGATGTATATCGGGCTGAATTATATCTTCTAGTCAAAATAGACCCTCAGACCTTCAGACCCTCAGACCTTCAGACCCTCAGACCCTCAGACCTTCAGACCCTCAGACCTTCAGACCCTCAGACCTTCAGACCGCAGGACTATAACTTGCCCAGCCACATACCGAAGGCAACGCCAATATAGTTGCCGAGTATCCATCCTATCATGCCTGTCGCCAGCCCGGTGAGAATCACATCCTTGTTCTTCAGGGCGGCGGCAACCATCGGTACAAAGGGCGGTGAATAGACAAAACCGGTGGTCGTGATCAGGTAATCATCGACCGATATCCTGAAAATCCATGAAAGCAACAGGTGCAGCAGCAGTGAGCCGAAATAGGCGTATGTGACGAAGAGGAGAAGATTAAGGTATTTTGCCTGGAAGATCACGCTCAGGTCACACCTGGTGGCAATGACGATGGAAAATGCGATGATGAAGTACATGCCCAGCTGAAACGTCTTCCTTATATCCCTGATCCGTTTGATGAAGGAGGCAGCAACACCCAGGGTCGTTATCGCCAGTATCACCGAGATAGTCATAGGTACTTTGGGAAAAAGAAAACTGACACCAAGCCCCATTGCAAGTATTACTATCGCAATCCCCATTGCTCCAAGAAGAGGCAGCACCGTCTCCTTCTTGAAGATACCGGTATAATCATCAAAATCTTCAGCCATCTGCTCACTCACCGCCTTGAGATCAGCCTCTTTGGCGGTCAGGGATGAAGGAGCCTTGAAGGGCGGAAGGAATAGCCTGAAGAACGCCGGCCCGGCTGATATAAAGAACAGAATGACCACGGCACCGACGATCATGTCATAGGTGTTGGTCATGATGAAGGCATTCGGCTCTACCTTCAGTGCCAGCGCTATTGAGGCCAGGTTTACCGAACCACCGGTATAGAGACCTATCAGCATCCCTCCGATCCTGTCTGACCCTTCTACCTTGTCCCTGAAAATGAGATATCCGGTGGCTACTATCACCATCACGGATATCAGTGCCAGCAACATTGAGAGAAAGCCTTTACCCGAGAACCTCAGCCACCTCCTTACATTCAGAGAGAAAAGTATCAGGGGTATGGCCAGCAATACCAGTGCCGTCTGCATGCTGTCCTGCACGGCAGCAATGCCGTTATATTGCAGATCACTCTGCGAAAGGGTGCCTGCCGCAACCATCTCCACCGCTTCTGATTTGGGGATATACGACCTGTCATGCCCTATTGTGGCTTCGCGGAAAGCATCACTGCTGCGCGGCATGATGCCCACATTGGCAATAATGATACCAACGGCATAGGCCAATACTATCGTACCGAGCTTCCTGAAGAAGGCATATTTCCCGGTGAGCCAGATAAGGAAAGCGGGAAAGACAAGGCAGAAGAGGGCCAGGAGGATAAGGGTCAGCATGGCGGTCAGTTTTAGTCCAGCTAAAATAAATAAAGCCTCCTGCACGGAATGCAGGAGGCTGACAAAAGAGGTTTTTATACCTAATAGGTGTGAGTATTATTACTTATCAGGACACTCCTCAAAGCTCTTCCGGTATTGCTCAATGGCCCTCTGGCTCATTCCCATACTCGAGAAGCCGCCATCGTTGAAGATGTTCTGCATGGTAACCTTACGGGTAAGATCAGAGAAGAGTGTGATGCATACATCGGCACAGTCGGAGGCATCAGCGTTGCCCAGCGGTGACATCCTTTCGGAGAAGTCGACCAGCGAGTCAAAACCCGAAATACCGGCCCCGGCGGTGGTGGCTGTAGGCGACTGCGATATTGTATTCACTCTCACATGTCTCTCCTTTCCGTAGATATAACCGAAGCTTCTTGCTATGGACTCCAGCAATGCCTTGGCGTCACCCATGTCGTTGTAGCCTGCCAGGGTACGCTGGGCAGCCACATACGAGAGTGCCACCACTGAGCCCCATTCGCTGATGGCGTCAAGCCTGTAGGCTGTCTGCAATATGCGGTGAAAGCTGAGGGCGGAGATATCCAGTGTCTTCAGCATGTTTTCATAGTTGATCTCAGCATAGGGTATCCCCTTCCGCACGTTGGGCGACATGCCTATAGAGTGCAGCACGAAGTCGATCTTCCCTCCGAAGTATTCCATCGACCTGCCGAACAGCTCATTAAGGTCTTTCATGCTGGTGGCGTCGGCTGATATCACCTCGCTGCCGGTCTTCTCCGCCAGCTCCCCGATGGTGCCCATACGAATGGCCACAGGGGCGTTGGTCAGTACCAGGCGTGCTCCCTGGGCATGTGCCTTCTCCGCCACATGCCACGCGATGGATTTGTCATTCAGGGCCCCGAAGATTATTCCCCGCTTGCCCTCCAGCAGATTGGTGATCATGATAAGTCTGATTTAATTGTTTACGTAAAACCGTTATTTGTTTCCGAGGAGCTCCCGGGCATTGTTCACCGCTGCTTCCGTGACCGTGCTACCGCTGAGCAGCCTGGCAATCTCCTGCACCCTCTCAACGTTGTTCAACAACCTGACACGGGTAATTGTTGAGTGATCACTCTCCTCCTTGTAGACATGATAATGCAAAGTGCCCCTCGATGCCACCTGCGGCAGATGGGTTATGTTGATAACCTGCATGCTCCTTCCCATATCCTCCAATATGTCTCCGACCATGGAAGCCACCTCACCCGAGACCCCCGAATCTATCTCGTCAAAGATAATTGCAGGCAGTCCTGAGCTGCTTGCCAGCACCGACTTCAGGCAGAGCATCACCCTCGACAGCTCCCCGCCGGAAGCGCATCGCGACAGCTCTTCGGGTTCCACCTGTCTGTTGGCACTGAACATGAACTCAGCCTTCTCCACTCCTGAGGGTCCGGGAAGTTCCAATGGGATGAGGTCTGTCTCAAATCGCGCATGCGGCATCCCCAGTTTCTTAAGCATGGCGGTGATTTCACGTGTAAACGCACTGACCGCTTCTCTCCTGGCTGCGGAGAGGCGGCCGGCAAGCTCCGTTACTACAGCATAGGCTTCATCGGCACTCTTCTTAAGGTCAGTGATCCGCTCATCAACACCTGCAGACATGGATACCCTATCGGCGATCTGCTCCTGCCGTGACAGCAGCTCACTGAGGTCCCTGCACCTGTGCTTCTGCATGAGAGACCAGATAGTATCCAGCCGTGCGGTCACCTGCTCAAGCCTGCCCGGGTCATCTGCTGTGTTGCTGTTCAGTTTCTCAGCCTCGTATGATATGTCATTGAGATCAATAAGCTGAGCATCAATCCGCCTCTCAAGGGCAGCAGCCTCTGGCAGCCAGTCTGATATCTTTGCCAGCCTGTTGCGTACCGTCCTCAGCAGAGAAAGTACCGAGGAACCGTCGCCCGACAGTGCCGTTGTGACAGCCGTCAGGGCCTCCTTTATTTCTCCGGCATTGGTGAGCCTCTCCTGCTCCTGCTCCAGTGCCTCCTGCTCGCCTGCCGTAAGCCTGGCGGCCAGCAGCTCCTCCAGCTGATGGGAGTAGTAGTCGAAGTCAGCCCTCTCCCTCTCTGCATCACCGGCCACATCATCATAAGCATGCCTGGCCCTGAGGTATCTGGCCCATGCATTCCTATATTCACCGGAGAGGGAAGCAGCACCCGCATAGGCATCAATAACCCGCAACTGAAACATACTGTTTCCGAGCAGAAGGGTCTGATGCTGGGAATGTACATCAATGAGCCTGGTGCCAAGCTCCTTCATCACATTAAGTGTCACAGGGGTATCATTGATGAATGCTCTCGACTTGCCGGCAGGGGTTATCTCGCGTCGCAGTATCAGTTCATCATCGTAATCAAGGCCGTTATCGTCGAAAAGCGCCTCCAGCTCATATCCCCTGACGTTGAAGTCGGCCTCCACGATACACTTTTCATCCTGGCTCAGCAGCACAGATGTGTCCGCCCTCTCCCCCAGCGCCAGCCCCAGTGCTCCCAGGAGAATCGACTTTCCGGCCCCGGTCTCACCGGTAATGACCGTAAAACCGTCACCGAAGCCCATGTCAAGCTCCCGGATTATGGCATAGTTTTTTACAGTCAGTCTGCGAAGCATGATCAGTACATTAACCCGATGCGGTAAGAATCTTCTGGTACTTTGAATCGTTGGCCGGATCTATCTCAGTAAGTATCTGCACGACCCTGTTCTTCTCCTCCGGGAAGGCCTGGGAAAAGATATTAACAATCTCATCGGCCTTGGCATCCAGGATAATGGTCATATAATACATGAAGGGGTCGGGACGGCGGCGGTAGACCACCTGCAGTTGTTTCAGACTCTCATATATCTCGGTGCGGGCCCTGGTGATATCAGACTCCAGGCGGTCCAACCCCCTGATATGATACAGGTAAACAAACTGCCTGACACCTGAATACTCGTTGTCAAGTATGTTCTTCACAAGCCAGTAGCGGTTTCTGTTCCGTGAACCGTCATAGGGCTTCCACCCTGCCTCGGGCGCATTCTGAGCATTTGTGACGATCTTTTCAGCGATCTGGAAATAGGGTGTGCCACCATTGGGAGAAAAAGTATCGAAGTCCATCCCTATCAGGAGATAGGCATAGTAGGCAAGGACCGAGACGAGGTTGCTGGTGTGGCTGTTGGGATTGAACTCGAGCGGCTGAAACTCAACATACCTGAACTGAAAATTGTTGTCGACAAAGTTCAGAACGGTCGATTCATATGTGGTGTTGAAAACCGGCCGGCGAAGCTGTACCTGCAGCGTGCCCCTGAACTCATCAGCGGAGAGCTGCTCATCAAGGTTTATAAGAATATTGCACTCTATCCTCTCGGAAAAGCTGAAGAGATTGTCGGTCCAGACCATGCTGTTCATGAACTCATATATGTCGCGCTGCATGCTCTGGAAGACCTCTCTGTTCGAGCCCTGGATCTTCTGTGCCGAGACCTGCACATTGCAGTACAGCTCCTGCGAAATCACACCGGAAACCGTGAACAGTATGGCGGCAGCCGTTAATAGAACCCTTCTTCTGATGATATTGGACATCTGGTATCAGCCTGTCAAAGAGATGATCCTGCGCAATATATCCGAGGCAACCTCACCCTTTGATTTCAACTCAAATTTATCAATATTATTGTTACTGTCAATGATGGTGATCCTGTTGGTTTCATAACCGAACCCCGCCCCTTCATCCCTGAGGGAATTGAGGATGATCATGTCAAGATTCTTGCGTTTCAGCTTACCCATGGCATTGGCTGTCTCATTGTCGGTCTCCAGGGCAAAGCCCGCGATGAACTGGCCACTCTTCCTGATGCTCCCGAGATAATCTGCTATATCCTCCGTAGGCTTGAGCCTGATGACCATCTCTCCCTTGCCACGCCTGATCTTTGTTGAAGAGGTTGTTTCCGGGGTGAAATCAGCTACTGCGGCAGCCAGGATGGCGATGTCACAATCACGGAAGGCAGTGACGGAGGCCTCCATCATCTCTGCTGCTGTTTTCACAGCGACAGTTTTTACATCAGCGTGTGCCGGCGACAGGCTCACCGGACCCAGCACCAGCGTCACCTCTGCACCCAGTGCTGCTGCCTCATCGGCGAGGGCGATGCCCATGCGCCCTGATGAGTGGTTGCTGATAAAACGAACGGGGTCAATGGGTTCTACGGTGGGACCGGCATTGATGAATACCCTTTTTCCCCTGAGAGGCAGTTCAGTTATTTTTTTTTTTGAGAGGAACTCAACGATCTCCTTTACTATTATCTCCGGCTCACTCATGCGGCCCTTGCCTTCCAGACCGCTGGCAAGCTCGCCGGTGTCGGGCCCGATGAAATGATGCCCGAATGACTTCAGGGTCTCAATGTTCCTCACCGTAGCAGGATGATTAAACATGTCAAGGTCCATGGCCGGGGCCAGGAAAACAGGACAGCGTGCCGAGAGAAGAGTTGTCAGCAGCAGGTTGTCAGCTATGCCGGTCGCCATCTTGCCTATGGTGTTGGCTGTGGCGGGAGCCACGAGGAAGAGATCGGCCCATATGCCAAGATCAATATGACTGTTCCACCGCCCGTCCTCCGGGTCAAAAAAATCAACCAGAACAGGATTTTTGGAAAGGGTCGCCAGCGTCAAAGGGGTAATGAACTCTTTGGCAAGGGGAGTCATGATCACCTTTACCTCCGCCCCTTCCTTAACAAGCAACCGTATGATGGCAGCAGCCTTATAGGCTGCAATGCCTCCGGTGACACCAAGGAGTATATTCCCGCCTTTCAGCATGATGCACGTTACTTCTTCTGCGTCTGATCTTTATCTGGATTGCGGAAATAGATCTTGTCGTCCTCGAACTCTGCCAGTGCAATAAGGGTGGGCTTTGGCAGCCGTTCGTAGAATTTAGATATCTCTATCTGCTCCCTGTTCTCAAAAACCTCTTCAAGGTTGTCATTGAATGAGGCAAACTCTTCCAGCTTGGAATTCAGCTCCTGCTTCATCTGAACGCTGATCTGGTTTGCCCGGCGCGCAACGATGATAACACTCTCGTAAATGTTGCCCGTTTTACTGTCTAACTTGTCCACATCCCGTGTTATGGTAGTGAACGATGCCGCTGTCTTCTTATAATCCATAGTTATGTTACTGTTGTCAGTTGCTTTCTGTAACGGGAGCCGTTGTCTCAACCCTCAGGAATTTTGCCGTTGTGTTGAAAATTCTCCCCACCTCCCTCGAATACCTGCTCTCGGGAAACTCTTCAATAAACGAATAATACTCGTCGAGTGCAGCCTGATATCGCTCAACCTGCTTCTCCGGAACGCTCCTTTCAGCGTAGAGAAACAGTGCATCCAGCTTCAGATACATCAGCTCCTCGCGATATTTTGTGTCAGGATACTCCTTGAGACTGTTGGCCAGTGAGACCGTGGCAGCACGGTACTGTTTCAGGTCATAGTAGAGCCTGGCATTAAGATATGACTTCTCCACCAGCTTCTCCTGAAGCTCCAGTATCCTTGCCTTGCAGTCGTCAAGCCGTGTGCTGGTCGGATACCTCCTCATGAAGATGGTAAAGCTCTCTATCGCCTTCCTGGTATTGGACTGGTCCAGCTCAGGCCTCGGACTCATATAGTAATCACACAACGCTGAGAGATAGGAAGCCTCCTCTGCATTGTTGCTTCCGGGATAGGTGTCGGCAAAGTTTTGATAATAGGTGCCGGCCATCATGTAGTCACGTATCCTGAAGTGAGCCTGTGCATTGATCCAGTTCAGCTGCTCTGCCTCCTCCGTGGCCCTGAACCTCGGCAGTATCTGCGCGAGCAGCTCTATCGACTTAGTGTACTTGCCGTCATCAAAATAGTCATAGACCTTCTGCTTCTTGAGCTCATAATCGCTGCTCTTGAGAAGCTTCTCATACTCACCGCACGATGTGACGGCAAACGCCAGAATGATAAATATTAAGGGCCTGATCCTCATAAACGGAAATGTTGCGCAAAATTACTCTTTTTTTTCATTCATCGTCCCAATACGATATAAAAGTGGTCATTTAAAAGGTGTGAAATGGTTAAAGGAGTGTTAATTTACCGACATAAATAGGTATAAATAGGTACTGCTGCTGATTGATGTTTTATAATTTTGCGGACATTAATCAAAAAAGAACAGACGTGGACATTTTCGACAAGATCAGAAGGAACCGTGGTGAACTCGGACAATACCAGGAACAGGCTGACGGATATTTCATGTTTCCGAAGCTGGAAGGTGAGATAGGCCCCAGGATGAAATTCATGGGCAGGGAGGTGCTGAACTGGAGCCTCAACAATTATCTCGGGCTTGCCAATCACCCTGAGGTCAGGAAAGTTGATGCCGAGGCGGCCGCGCAGTACGGACTGGCATACCCCATGGGGGCCCGCATGATGTCGGGACAGACAACCATGCATGAGAAATTTGAAAGCATGGCAGCGGAATTCGTCGGCAAGGAGGCTGCCTACCTGCTGAACTACGGATACCAGGGTATGGTGTCAATCATAGACGCGCTGGTCGGAAGAAAAGATGTGATTGTGTATGACTCCGAGTCCCACGCCTGTATCATGGACGGACTCAGGATGGTGTTTGCCAAGCGGTTCGTCTTTCCCCACAATGACATGGAGGGCTTCGGGAAACAGCTTGAGCATGCACAAAAGATAGTCAGTGAAACCGGAGGAGGTATACTGGTTATCACCGAGGGTGTCTTCGGCATGGCAGGTGACCTTGGTGCCCTCGACAAGATAGTGCCATTCAAGAAGAAATACAACTTCCGCCTCCTGGTGGATGACGCCCACGGCATAGGTACCATGGGAAAAACGGGTGCAGGCACCGGTGAGCATTTCGGTGTTCAGGACGATATAGACGTTTACTTCGGAACATTCGCGAAGAGCTTTGCAGGAATAGGCGGCTTCGTCGCCGGAGACAGGGATGTCATCAGCTATCTCAGGTTCAACCTACGCTCTCAGATATATGCCAAAGCACTTCCGATGGCAATGACCCTGGGAGCCATCAAACGGCTGGAGCTGATAAGAGATCATCCCGAGCTGCGCGAAAAACTGTGGACCATAACAAGGGCACTGCAGAAAGGATTCAGGGAGGCAGGCTTCGACCTGGGCAGGACAGAATCTCCGGTAACGCCCGTGTTCCTGAAGGGAGGCATACCGCAGGCGACACAGATAATCAAGGATCTGAGACAGAACTATGGCATCTTCTGCTCGGTGGTGATATACCCTGTGGTTCCGAAGGATGCCATCATGCTCCGTATCATCCCAACCGCCGCCCATACCCTGGATGACGTAAACTATACCGTGAATGCCTTCAAAGAGGTCAAGAAGAAACTTGAGGCTAACGCCTACCCTGACGAGATGGCCGATTTCAGAAACTGAACTGAGAAGAACTCCCAGTAGCAATTTCCCCGGAGAGAGATCCTCCGGGGATTTTTTTTGCCGGAAACTGCATTTTTCCTGTAATGTTTTATCGGCTTATGCGTCATGCAATAAAACAGACTTTTATTAACCTTTTAAAACGGACAGTCATGAAAAGAATGGTTTTCACACTTGTTATCGCCGCCCTGGCGACTGCGTTGTACGGACAGAAGGACCCGCTTGACGATTTCTTCGACAACTACTCCGAAAGGGAGGGATACTCGTCGGTAATCATCAACGGCAATATTTTCGGCCTGCTGCGGGCAGTTGATGATGATCCGGATCTGGAAGAGCTTGACAGAAAAGTGACTTCCGTACGAATCGTCAGCAGGAAGGGATCACTCAGGGCGGGAGATGCCGGGTTGCTTTCCGAAATCGGAAAAGTGATAAGGAGGGGAAGATATGAGGAGTTGATGACAGTTAGGGACCATGACTCTGACCTGCGGTTTATGGTAAAAAGCAGAGGCGACGTGATAACTGAACTGCTCGTGGTCTCCTCGGGTCAAAATGAGGCAGTGATACAGGTATGCGGAAAGCTGACTCGTGAAGATGTTGAACGCATGTCAGAAGGCAACGGCGATGGCCATGCCCGGCTTGAGATCCTTGAGAATCACGGGAAATGATAACTTTGGGGAAGAGATCAGAAAGGAATGACGCCCGGAGAGTTCAGGGAAAAAATTTTACCGCAGGGAAGAAGGCTGTATGCCCTCGCCTGGCGCTTCCTGAACAGCAGGGAGGAGGCCGAGGATGCCGTGCAGGAGGTGATGATGAAACTGTGGGAGGAGAGAGCCGGGCTTGACAGGCGCGAAAACCTTCAGGCATGGTGTACCACCGTCACACGCAACTGCTGCATCGATATTCTCAGGAGAAAAAAGAGGGTCATGTTCGGAGAGATGGATACAATTACCGGTGCACCGGAGAGTGTTACCGACCATGTCGCTGCATCGGACAACACCGAAGCGGCACAGATTATATCGGTGATTGTTGGCAGGATGAAGGAGCCTTACAGGAGTGCATTGATCCTCAGGGATATGGAGGGTTATTCCTACGAGGAGGCGGCAGAGGCGATGAATACCAGTGTCAACGCCCTGCGTACGGCACTCTCCAGGGCCCGCAAGACGGTAAGAGAGGAGATGAAGAAAATTTATGATCATGGAACAGGATAAGCTAAAGGAACTGCTGCGCAGGTACTACGAGGGTCTGACCACCGGGGAGGAGGAGAGACAGCTCAGGGAACATCTCTCTGATCCTGCCGTCCTGTCATGCTTCCCCGGGGAGAAATACCTTGTCTCCCTGAGCGCGACGGTGCCTGAACCTTCGGACGGTTTTTATGAGAGGCTGACGGATGTAACACACAGGAAGTTGAATATGAGCCCGCGTCACAGGCTGCTCAGCCATGCTGCCACTGTTGCGGCCGCGGCGGTGATACTGGCAGCCTCATGGATGCTGCTGAACCAATACGGACGGCAGGCTGTGAAAGACACCTACACCGACCCGGCGATTGCCATGGCGGAGGTGAAGAGCATACTCACCGACGTGTCACGGAAGATGAACACGGGAATGGAGCAGCTGGAGCCAATGAGGAAGATCACGAAGGCACCTGAGGCTCTGGGCGAAATGAGCCGCATAAACAGCATCGTCGAGGATAATCTTGCGAAACTCCGCTACCTAAGCAGGATTGACAACGGAAACGGGCGCAACTGAAACTTACATGACAACAGGATCACAGAAGGATCTGAAATTTTGATTATTATGCAGATTATTATGACACAACGAAACAATAACGAATGAAATTCGCCATGAAGAGAATATTGATTCTTATAATAATTGCGGCATGGTCGCTCTCGGCACTCGGACAGAAGAGCGCGGTTGAAGAGCTGTTTGACAGGTATAACGGCAGGGATGGATTCACCTCCATATATATATCTTCAAAGATGTTCAGCCTGCTGTCGAGGATCGACAGCGACGACGAGGAGTTCAGGAACCTTGTGACCCGGATTAAGAGCATCAGGATCCTGTCGGTGGACAGTGCATCAAATGCCGGCAGAGTCAACTTCGCCGCTGAGCTGGTCCCAAGACTCAACCGCTCAGGCTTTGAGGAGCTGATGACCGTCAAGGAAGAGCATGACGAGGTGCGGTTCATGATACGTGAGGCGGGTGACAGGATAGCCGAACTGGTGATGGTCACCAGTGGCGCAGGCAGCTCGGTGGTATGGATCACAGGCGACCTTGACCTCAGGACAATAGCCAGCCTGTCGGGCACCATGGGCATTGAAGAGCTGGAGGAGCTGGAAAAGGTTGAGAAATGATACTCCGGGAACTACAACAGATACAGTAAATTCAAAACATCGCTCACTTTATTGAAGAGCAAGAATTCATGCCTGTATGGCTATTGTCATTCATGCTGTGAACAATTCCCCCGCGCACCACGTTACTCGGATAAATGCACCCGGAAAATTGAACACCAGCCATTATAACAGCATAAGCACACCTGAGGAAATCCTCCAGGCATATACTGCTCTTTTCATCTTCCTCGGAGGATCTGTCTCAATGAACCCGGAGGAGAGCGGACTGCAGTATATATGTGACAGCGGGATGTTGAGGAACCTTCCGGTTGTGAGCCACAACGCAACCTACGAGAGGGCAAGCCTCCTTCTTCGGTCGCCCTGCCCTCTCAAACAACAGTGCCATCATACTGTTTCCGATAACTACGACTCACTGCTCTCCGGCAACAGGGGAGCATATGCATACCCCGCTGCCTCACGGTGGAATGGATCCGGCAAAGTATCTGAGACAACGGCCGAAGAGCATCATGTCATGCTCAGAAAGTTCTACTCACAATATGGCTACAGCAGTTCTCGGGATTGCAATCTCGAACCTGATCATCTCGGCATCGAGCTGTTGTTTGTCAACCTTCTTCTTGAGAAGTACCTGACGGAGGATGATTCCGCAGTGAAAAGTGTTATCCGGGAAAACCTGCTTGACTTTATCAACGGCGAAATGCTGTCGTGGCTGCCACGTTGGGCGGAAGAGGTCTCCGACAGATCTGTCACAAAATGCTATATCGGTATCTCAGGACTGATCATCGGAGCCCTGGAGGATGTAAGGGATATTCTCAGTGATCAGAAATTGGGATTGTAGAACCGTTTTATCGCCCCCATGTAATACTCGTTCCAGCCATCGGCTATATTGGTATAATCCTCCACCGGAATGTTGGTGTGTTCCACCGTCACTGCAGTATTGCCACCGTTGGGAACAATGGTAATGGTAACCATCGACTCCAGCTCCCTGTCTCCGAAATACCACTCCTGCACCACCTTGCGGTCAGGCACAAGGTCAACGATTTTGCCGCAGATGTCGCCGTCCCACATGTTGAACTCCTCTCCTGGAGCAGATGGCATTACGGCCGGGTAGCCCGACCACAGTTCAATTGTGTACGGGTTTGTCAGTGCAGCATAAATATCTGAAGGTTCGGCATTGATATGAAAAGTCTTTCTGAAATTTCGCATAGTAACGTTTGTTTTCCCCTTTATAAGTGTTGTTCTGTTATCTCTGGTCTGCAAGATATCTCTCGGCATCGATGGCCGCCCGGCATCCGTTGCCGGCAGCTGTCACTGCCTGCCTGTAAGCATGATCCATCACGTCGCCGGCAGCAAATACGCCAGGTACCTTCGTCCGCGTGGATCCCGGTTCGGTGATTATATACCCTGTCTCATCGGTGTCAATCCACTCCCTGAAGATCTCTGAATTGGGAGTATGCCCGATGGCCAGGAAGAACCCGTCGATATTGATATTGAATTTCTCCTCCTCCGGCGTACCCCGGTGTCGTACCAACACTGCCCCCTCAACACCCTGTGTACCAAAGAGGTCCTCCACCTGGCACTTCCAAAGTATTTCGATATTGGGCGTGTTCATCACCCTGTGCTGCATCACCTTGCTGGCGCGAAGCACATCACGCCTGACAATCATATATACCTTTTTGCACAACCCTGCCAGATAGGTAGCCTCCTCACAGGCGGTGTCGCCGCCGCCAACGACAGCCACATCCCTGCCCTTGTAGAAAAATCCGTCACAGGTGGCGCAGGCAGAGACACCCATGCCCGCATACTTCGTCTCGGCAGGTATACCCAGGTACTTCGCCGTAGCCCCGGTGGCGATGATAACCGCGTCAGCCATTATCTCCACGGTGTCGTCAAAGGTCACCTTCAGCGGCTTGCCTGAGAAATCGGCAGAGGTGGCTATACCTATCCTTACATCGGTACCGAACCTCTTTGCCTGCTTCAGGAAGTCCTCCATCATCTCCGGCCCGGTGACACCGTCAGGATATCCCGGGAAATTTTCAACCTCAGTTGTCGTGGTGAGCTGTCCGCCCTGCTGCAGACCCGTATAGAGAACAGGCTTAAGGTTGGCCCTGGCAGCATAGATTGCTGCAGTGTAACCGGCAGGTCCTGAGCCGACAATAAGACATCTTACTTTCTCTGACGAGACAGGAGCCTTCTTTTCTTCCTCACTGCCTGTCTCAAGTGGTTTGAAGAGTTGCATCTGGTATTAGGTCTAAGAGATGACAAAAATAGAAATTATATTATAAGGAATGCTAAAAGGTGATAATTATTTGATTGGGAGATACTACCGAAACTATTGAATCACTGCCTATTGCATAATGACTGTCAGGATTCGTCATTCTCCTGCACCTGACGAACTCTGAGGCTGCACCGGGACTCTCAAAACGAAGCGACGCCCTGGTCCTGCCGTCGCTCTGTATCATCAACGCGGTGTAACCTGTTGCCTCGCCAAAGGTTTCCGACAGTTCCGGTATCCCGTTGCAGAGACCCAGGGGGCCTCTCACCAGAACGGCGCCTCTCATGGCCTCATCATCGATGCGCTCCTCAAAAAACATGGTGGGATCAAAAGAAGCTTCGGTGATATTGGCAAGGATACCGGTGGCTATCTCATCCGCTGTCTCCTGATCTTCCAGTGTACCGGTGTCATTGATGATGCTTACATAGAATGGTCCCTTGCAGAATTGCAATTGGTAGGCCGACCGGCAGAGATATTCCGTCAGCCCGGGCCCGCCGTTGCAGCGGAAGCGCGATACGGAGAAGATGCCGAAGGCAGCCTCCGGGTCCTTCATGCGGCAGATCTCGACCTTGATATCCCGGCCATTGCGCACCAGTTCTGTAACGACCAGTGTATCAAAGCCGTACTCCAGATAGAGCTCTGCCCCTCCGTTGATGTAGTCGTAGAGCGACGATTCCGTGAAGGTTCGGCTACGGACCTCCCCGATGCCCTCAACAGCGGCCAGGCCCTGACGTGATTCCGTTGTCTGAGCCAGGGACGAGAGCGAAAAGATTAAAAGAAACAGAAGTGAAGATGTTTTTTTGAATTGCATCTTTATGAGTGTGTTTTGAATTTTTCATTATAGTTATACGGTGACCTCCCTGAGCTCTGTCTTCGTCCTGTCAGCCACTCCCGGTCCGGGCTCCTCAGCCTGCAGCATGAATGCAAGTGCCCTCTCCGTGCCCTCCTTCTGGAATCCTTCAGCTATTCTATTTGCCAGCACGATGTCATATCCTATCCTGTCCACCGCCACCGCGTCACTGCCGGTGATTATGGTGTGATAGTCGCAGAAGAACTGAGGGTTGGCACCGGGTCCGCCGTTGAAACATCCCCTGATGCCGTCGACAATGTTCAGCACCACCTTGTCGCGCAGCGGGGCAAAGGTGCACACCTGCGCACATGTTTCGTTCCAGAGCTTTGCATGCAGTCTTCCTGTGTTTGACACGGAGCCGCCTGCCAGGTTTTTTAGTGCCAGAGTCACCGTGGCACCGGCATTCTTAAGTATGGGAATATTGATGATCTTGTCAACCTCCTGTGTGACAATCTTTGTGAAATAGGAATATTTGCCGCCGTTGACCTGGTTCATTGGATGCGGGTTTTTGATGTTTTGTTTTCTGTTGGACGCAAATATAAGGAAATTGCGATGCTGCCTTTCACCTGTGCAATATGTTCCGCAGCTGCCTGCTGCTTTTTTTTGCATAATCGGAATAGTTGACTAATTTTGCACCGCTTTACATCACGGGATGTAGCTCAGCCCGGTTAGAGTACTTGTCTGGGGGGCAAGGGGCCCCGGGTTCAAATCCCGGCATCCCGACTGAGCAGAGAAAACCCACCCGCCGGACTTGCCGGGTGGGTTTTTGCTTTTAGAGGCGACGAGGAAGCTTGCTTCCGAGAAGCATATAAAAGCAATAACCTGCAACGAGCGTTGCCCGTTGCGGGTTTTCTCTGCTCAAGTCACCCCCAGACCCGGGATCACGGTTTGCCGCAGGCGAACCGTAATCCCGGCCAACCTTATGCAGTCTTTTTTGCTCCTGTCACCCCCACACCCGGGATCACGACCCCGACGACGCCAGGAGGGGCTGTAATCCCGGCTGATGACAAGGGTTTTCTGTTCCTGTCTTCACCAAACCCGGGATCACGCAAACAGAGTGAGCATAATCACGCCGTGACACAGGCTTTTTCCTCTGCATGACCTCCTGACCTTTTGTAATTTACTTTTTTCGTAGATTTGTCATATGAATAAAAGGACTTCAAATATTGCATAACGGATACGAAACGAAATCAAAAATATTGATCCTGCTGCAAAAGTCATTCTTTTTGGCTCAAGAGCCAGGGGTGATGCAAGAAAGGATTCAGACTGGGATATTCTGATACTTATTAAAGACCAGGTTTCAACAGAAATTGAAACGGCTTTCAGAAACAGATTATTCGATCTTGAACTGGAAACAGGTGAAGTATTTTCAACATTCATATATAATTCAACTATATGGGACAAAAAGCATAAAATAACCCCGTTTTATCAAAGCATTAAAAGGGAGGGAATCCTTTTATGAAAGAATCCTCCAAACAAGATTATGTTGATTATCGAATGAACCAGGCCAGGGAAACTCTGAAAGCTGCCCCCCTGATCCCTCAGGTAAGGGCGACTGCAGCCGTGTTTATGAAATGCATATAAGGATAAAAAACCGTAACTTTACCTTATGAAAAAACTTCTGCTGCTTCTGCTGATGTCATTGCTGCTGGCCGCATGCAACAGAGCGGTGTGCCCTGCATACAGCGACTATGCCAATGACATGAAGAACAGTTTCTTCCAGAAAGGCAACCACAGAGCCGACGGTATCAACAGAGTGTACCGCGATACCGCACAGAAAAAACTGCGGTAAAATCCGTCATTAGCTGTTAATTACAAATCCAGCAGATGCAGATCCGTTTCCGGCCTTGTATCAATATTTTACTGCTGTACGGCATGAGGAAAGCCGGGATCGGAGGTACGAAATAGTCCTTCAGGGCACCTTAAAAGAGTACCACAGCATCCCTGACCACCTGGGAAGAGTCATCTGTAGCATACAGTTTCATGCTCACTTCCGGTATCGAATGCTGGAGTATGTCGGTAAGCGGATTGAATGACTCCCTGAGATCAGCGGAACCCCTCATGTCATCATACTCCTCGAGTGGAATATAAATATGGACCATCAGGCGGTAGTCTGGATTGTTGATCCTTGTTAGTGACTTGATGATCTTGGAGATCCATAACATTGAGGAGGTGTTGAAGTACTCCATGTTGAGCCTGAGATTGGTCACCGGCTTCGCCTGAAATATGTAGTCATTGACCCAGTTGAGGGCCGGCTCGTAGATCCTGGAGGCATTCTCCGGCAACGATCTGCCTGTAAATGATATCTCCCCGCCCCCGTAATCCAGTTCAATCCGCGGCGTGTTGGATGTCTTTTCGACTACTAAGTTTTGCAGTTCTTTCATGAAAAGTTCTTCCCGAAATCTTTCAAATGAAATAGGTCATATGTAACACAACAAAATTAGCTGATACTGCTGCAACTTCACAACCATTAATCAAATTATGGAGCACCGTCATCAACTTATTGGACTGTTCGTCAATGAAAGCCCCGCTCCCATGGTGATTGCAGCAGCACCCGGCACCATAATCCCTTTCTACATCTCAGGGAATCTCTCATAATAATCGGCCATTGACCGCCTGATGATCTCATGGGCCTCCTCTCTCGCGTAAATCTCCGATATGGTAACCTGTCGCTTCTCGCCTGGCAGGTGCCACGTTTGAGTAGCGCTGTGGCCTGTCAAGCCTCAGATAGCCCGACACCTTATCCATCTCATACTTGACGATATCAGTGGGCACCATCTCCACGAAAGTCATTACTATTTCAGGTGCATTTTCTCCCAGATCGACCCCCGTGCCAGGGATGCGACCTGAACCGGCAACAGTCGATACGGTCAGCGTTCCCCATTATAATTACAGTTTTGTCTTCATCGTTTAACAGCTGTTTATTTTGGTTCTGATGAAACCCGGATGAAATATAATCATCAAATCCAGCTGTGGTTCCCGTGAAATCCGGATGAAATATAATCATCAAATCCAGCTGTGGTTCCCGGTCATGCAAATTTCATTGTATCAGATTCCCAGGTACACTCCTATCAGTTCCGGGTCTGTATCATCGAGCAGCGAAAGGCTGGGCAGCCTGAAGAGATCGGATGAGGCAGTTCCCGTGATATTTCGTTCGGAAGTGCGTATAAAGCGGTAGCCGTGCCTTTGGGCAGCGGCGATGATATCCTCATCACCTGCACCGTCACCGTAGGGCAGTGCCAGGGCATCGACGCTGCCGGAGATATGTTTGTCAATCAGGAGCTTTGAACCACCCAGCTCCTCGTCGAGATAGGCTGCGAAAGCTTCACCGCCGCCCAGGACATCCTTCATGGTTATCAGAAACCGGTGATACATTGTGTGCGATCCGAAGGAGAAGGGCCTGACCCCTCCTTCATAGGAATAGTGACTCATCCTTTCCACTTCTTCCCACGTGAGAAAAGAGTCCTTGCCCATCTGTGAGGCCCAGAGAAAGAATGTAGCCTTCATGCGGTGCTGTATCAGCAGCGGCACTGCATGGGTGTACCACGAATGATCCCCGTCGTCGAAGGTGATGACGGCAGCATGAGTGCTGAGCTTCTTCGTCCCGCTGACGATATCAGCCAGCTCATCAAGGTCTATGACTCTGATATCATGACTGCGGAGGTAATTCAGGTCGCCGGCGAAGTCGGCCATGCTGCGCTCATACAGGTTTGTTGCCTCACCGGAAGTGATACGGTGATACAGAAGGATGATCACCCCGGGGTCATCAACCGGGTCAGGACCCGGATCCTTGCTGCAGCCGGTCAGGAGTGCAATACCCAGCAGGAATACTATAGTTGGTTTACGCATTGTCAAGTCGAAAGTCCAAAGTCAAATGTCTCCCTTCTCCGCCACATCCTACGTTAAAACTACGGACTTCGTCCGGCGTGGCGGACTTCGTCCGTCGGAGTCGGATGTCGAAGAAGGCTTCGGACTGCGTCCGTCAGAGTCGGAGGGCAGGAAAGTTAAAAGTTTTGCTCTCCGTCTCAGCACATCGGATGAGGGTCAGAATCAGAATCTCTCATTAATAAACGCAGGAAAGTACGGTTTCTTGTTCTTTATCGTCATTTCCCCTCTTTCGTCCATTCGTTTGTAAATTCATCTCTTGGGTGATTCATTCGGCCGCTGTTTTGCGAGCCGCTGCATACCCTGAATCTCATCGCGCAGCCGTGCCGCCTCGATGAAGTCGAGTGCCGCCGCAGCCTTCTCCATCGCCTTGCGGCTCCTGGCAATGGCCTTTTCGAGCTGCTCTTTTGACATATATCTGATGACCGGGTCGGCGGCCACATCAATCTTCTCAGGACCGGAATAGGCTTTCACCTCCACACCCTTACGACCAAGTCCCCTGAGCATTGCCCCTTCCCTCTTCACTATCTGCCGTGGGGTGATGCCCATCTCTTCATTGTATTTCAGCTGTTTGGCTCTCCTCCGGTTGGTCTCATCTATTGTCTCCCTCATTGCTCCCGTTATCCTGTCGGCATACATCACCACCAGTCCGTTAAGGTTCCTCGCCGCACGTCCCGCCGTCTGTGTCAGGGCTCTCCCCGATCGCAGGAAACCCTCCTTGTCGGCATCGAGGATGGCCACCAGGGAGACCTCCGGCAGGTCAAGCCCCTCACGCAACAGGTTGACACCCACCAGCACATCAAACTCACCCGAACGCAGACCCTCAAGTATCTCTATCCTCTCGAGGGTCTCAACACCTGAATGAATATAACGGCAACGGATTTCAAACCGGCCAAGGTAGCTGTTCAGTTCCTCTGCCATCCTCTTGGTCATGGTTGTCACCAGCACTCTCTCTCCTGCGGCAGACCTGTTCTGTATCTCCTCCATCAGGTCATCAACCTGGTTGCGGGTTGGACGCACCTCCACGGGAGGGTCAAGAAGCCCGGTAGGCCTGATCACCTGGTCAACGAATACTCCCTCGCTCTTCTCCATCTCATAATCAGCGGGGGTGGCACTCATGAAAATGGTCTGTCCCGTCAGCGCCTCAAACTCCTCAAGCTGCAGTGGCCTGTTGTCCAGCGCTGCCGGAAGCCGGAAGCCGTACTCAACCAGCGTCTGCTTGCGGCTATGGTCGCCGCCGTACATGGCTCTTATCTGAGGTACGGTGACATGACTCTCGTCAATCACGGTAATAAAGTCCTTCGGGAAGCAGTCCAGCAGGCAGAAGGGCCTCGTGCCCGGGGCCCTGCCGTCAAAATAGCGGGAGTAGTTCTCGATGCCGCTGCAGTAACCCAGCTCCTTGATCATCTCGAGGTCATATTGTACTCTCTGCTCTATCCGTTTGGCCTCCTCCGGCCTTCCCGTATCACGAAAGTGTCTTGCCTGAAGCACCATATCATCCTGTATCTGACTGACAGCAATGTTGATACGCTCACGGGTGGTGACAAAGAGGTTTGCCGGGTAGATCACATACTCGTCAAGATTGTCCCTATGCTCTCCGCTGAGCGGATCAAAAGTTGATATCTCCTCTATCTCGTCACCGAAGAATACTATTCGCAGAGCAAGATCTGCATAGGCAGGGTAGACATCCAGAGTATCTCCCCGCACCCTGAAGGTACCATTGGTAAACTCCAGCTCGTTGCGCGCGTAGAGGCTGTCGACCAGTTTCCGCAACACCACATTGCGACCGGGCTTGCTGCCCCTGATAACGTGCACGGTGTTCGAACGGAAGTCGTCGGGATTGCCGATGCCGAAAAGACACGAGACAGATGAGACGACAATCACGTCGCGCCTGCCTGAAAGCAGCGACGATGTGGCGCTCAGACGCAGCTTCTCCAGCTCGTCATTGATGGCCAGGTCCTTCTCAATATAGGTATCAGTCACCGGTAGATAGGCCTCCGGCTGATAGTAATCGTAATAAGAGACAAAATATTCAACCGCATTGTCGGGAAAGAACTGCCTGAACTCACCGTAAAGCTGTGCTGCCAGGGTCTTGTTGTGACTGAGAACCAGGACAGGCCTGTTAATCTGTTCAATGACATTCGCAATCGTGAAGGTCTTGCCGGAACCAGTAACTCCCAGCAGAGTCTGGTACGGCACCCCCTGCAAAAGACCGTCTGCAAGCTGCCTTATCGCCTCCGGCTGATCGCCCGTGGGAACATAGTCCGATATCAGTTTGAATTTCATTGTATGTTACAGGGACAAAAATAACAATTCGGAGCAATCGGAAGAGGCAGAAACAGCTGTTTGACACCAAACTGATCACCGGTAACCATTTGCCGCTCTTTTTACTATTTTTCTTCTATTATTTCCGGGCAGCAAACCTGATGGTTATCTGCCTGCTCAAAATCCAGCGTTTTTACCTATGTTTGATCAGATGTTGGCATTGTGAACACTACTGAACATAAATACTCCCCGAAACCGTTCCTCCCGGCGGTTTTTATACTGCCTGAATTAACGGCCGGGGTGAATGCGCAGTCATACGTACTGACACATTACACTTCCAGGGATGGAATAGGACATGACCATGTCAGGAGCATGGTTACCGACAGCAGCGGTTTCATCTGGATAGCCACATGGGACGGGCTGACACGCTATGACGGCACCGACTTCATCAATTATTACCATGACCCTGCAGACATCACCACGATTCCCTGTTTTTCAGTTAACTCTGTTGTGATCGATGCCATTGACAACCTGTGGCTTACGACGGATAACGGGCTGCTCTGCCGCTTTGACCGTGCCATCGAAGAGTTCAGGCTTATAAGGAGCCCGGGGAATTACTCCATTGATGACCTGGTGGATTTTGCTGCGGGCCCTGACGGTCATCTCTACTTTCTGCTTCGTAAGGCATTGCTCAGTTATGACCCGTCCAACCAATTCTGAACGGGCCATTGGCTTAAAAGCAGTTCTTCCCCCTCCCCAATGCCGCACTGAATTGCGGAATCAAGATGAGCCCGGTTCAGCCGGGCTCATTCTCTATTACCGGATGGTTCCTCCGGCTAACTCTTTATTATTGTCAGGAATACGGCGACCTATCCGAGGTAACCCTTGAGCAGCTTGCTGCGTGATGTGTGTCGCAGGCGTCTGATGGCCTTCTCCTTTATCTGCCTTACCCGCTCGCGGGTGAGGCCGAACTTTTCTCCTATCTCTTCCAGCGTCATCTCCTGGCAGCCAATGCCGAAAAAGTAACGTATGATGTCCCTCTCGCGCTCGGTGAGAGTGGTCAGGGCACGGTCTATCTCCTTTGAGAGAGACTCATCAATGAGCATCTTGTCGGCAATGGGAGAGTCAAGGTTGGTAAGCACATCCAGGAGGCTGTTGTCTTCACCCTCCACGAAGGGTGCATCAACAGAGACGTGACGGCCTGACACCTTCAGGGTGTCGGCTACCTTCTCCTTGGGAAGATCCAGCACTTCAGCCAGCTCTTCAGGTGAAGGGGTACGCTCGTTCTCCTGTTCAAAACGGGCAAAAGCCTTGTTGATCTTGTTAAGAGAACCAACCTGGTTGAGCGGCAGACGTACTATCCTCGACTGCTCTGCCAGAGCCTGAAGAATAGACTGCCTGATCCACCATACCGCATATGAAATGAATTTGAAACCACGCGTCTCGTCAAACTTCTCTGCTGCCTTGATAAGGCCGAGGTTCCCCTCATTAATGAGGTCCGGAAGGCTAAGTCCTTGATTCTGATACTGCTTGGCCACTGAGACAACAAAACGGAGATTTGCTTTCGTTAGCTTCTCCAAAGCTGCCCTGTCACCCTTCTTGATCCTCTGCGCAAGCTCTACCTCTTCCTCAACCGATATCAACTCTTCCTTACCAATCTCCTGCAGATATTTGTCCAACGATGCACTTTCACGGTTGGTTATGGATTTGGTAATCTTAAGTTGTCTCATTCTTTTTACCCCTTCGAAAAAATTTTGGCAAAGTTACTGCTTTAAAAGTTAATAACCAAATAAAATATGTCAATCAAACAGAGCTGAGCTGATACTGCCAACATCCTGATCTGATTGTTGTTATGAACCACCTGCACTACCTCCGGGTCTGATACTTGAAGTAGGTCCCGTCGGGAGTGAATCCCTCAATTGAAGTCAGGCTCTTCTCATTGTTCGTTGCCCGGCGTATATCCGCAGCACTGTTCACCTTCTGACCGTTGACGTCAATGATGATTGTTCCCCTTCCGAGGCCCAGTTCCCTCAGGCGTCCTTCGGTGATGGAGGTGACCTTTACGCCGTTGCTGATCCTGAACTTCTCCCTGTCGCTTGCAGTAACCGGCGCAAACGTGGCCCCGAATACCGAGGTACTCTGTGAACCCGGAGCAACGATTCCCGTACCGCCCTCAATGTTGCGCAGAGTTACCATTTTCTTATCCTGTCTGCCCTTGCGCAGGTAGGTCACCTCAAGCCTGTCGCCGGGCCTGTAGCGGTTAACCTTCTCCTGAAGGTCGGCAGTGGTCTCCACCGGCTCGCCGTTGATGGCAATGATTACATCCTTTTCAGCAAGGCCGGCGGCCTGTGCAGCCCCGTCCTCCACCACTCCGGCAATATATACTCCCCTGATTTCACTGAGTTTTTCGGCCTCAGCTATCTCTGAATTGACATCGGTGATATTAACCCCCAGGAGGCCTCTCTGTACTTCGCCATACTCCCTCAGATCCTCGTATACCTTCTCCACAATAGACGAGGGTATGGCAAAAGAGTTGCCTGCATAGGCACCGCTGGGCGATATTATTGCTGTGGTGATCCCTATCAGCTCCCCGGCAACATTCACCAGGGCTCCCCCGCTGTTACCCTGGTTCAGGGCAGCATCAGTCTGTATGAACGATTCAATACGGTACTGGTTGTCAAGCAGCCCCAGGCTTCTGCCCCTGGCACTTACAATCCCCGCCGTAACCGTCGATGTCAGATTGAACGGGTTTCCAACGGCCAGCACCCACTCTCCCAGCCTTATGGCATCGGAGTTGCCAAATTTGATATAAGGCAAGCCCGTGGCCTTGACCTTCAGAAGCGCAATGTCAGTGCTGGGATCATGCCCAACCACATCAGCCGCAAAGGTCCGCTTGTCATTTAATGTCACCTCAACCTCATCTGCATCCTCAATTACATGGTTGTTTGTCACAATGTAACCGTCTGCAGTCACTATCACACCGGAACCAAACCCCCGGACCTCCCTTGGCCGACTTGCCCCGGGACCATAGAAAAATTCATACAGCGGATTGTTGTAGAGTGAACTGACTGTAGCCTTGGTCTTTACATGCACTACAGCATGAACGGTCTGCTCGGCAGCGACAGTGAAATCATTCACCCCCGACTGAGGAACCATCGATGTGTACCTGGCATTATCCTCAATCATCTGCCTCTCCTTCTCCGTGCCTAACACCAGTTGGTCCCTGTCGAGGAACCTGGTGTAGATAAAAAGCCCTGCCAGCGCTCCGAACAGCGCAATCAGCAAAGTAACAATGAGACTCTTACCTTTCATATCAGTAAATTTTTTGTTGTTTTGTCTTCTGTCCCACTTATGCTGCAAATTGCGTGCCTCATAAAAGTATTGAGTATCTTTACAACCGCGTAAATGGTAAATTGTTTTACAAATTTTCGATTTTTTAACAGACCGGGGCAGATATCTTTTAATAATTAACTTCAATTTAACGGCATGATAATTCCCTTTAACAAATATGAGGGCACAGGCAATGACTTTATCATTGTGAAGAACACTCCCGCCATCCTTGAACACAATGACAACAATATATTCAAAAGACTGTGCGACAGACGTTTCGGTATAGGAGCTGACGGCCTCATACTCATTGAAGATTCTCCCGGCTTTGATTTCAGAATGCTCTACTACAATGCAGACGGCTCTCCCGGCGAGATGTGCGGCAACGGAGGTCGCTGCGCGGCACACTTTGTCATGAAGCATTTCACCGGACCCCGCGACCTCTCCTTCCTGGCAGGTGACGGTCCCCATACCGCCACAGTCGCCGGGGATGATATCATCGAGATATCGGTCAGAGACGTGACGGAGGCCAGAGAAACCCCTGACGGCATCCTGGTAAACACCGGCGTACCTCACCTGGTAATCTTTGCAGATGATACGGAGCTGGCTGATTTTGTAACATTTGCGCGCGGTCTCCGCTATTCACCCCGCTATGCGCCCGAAGGAGTAAATGTGAACCTGGTATCCGTAACGGACAACGGACTCAGGATCAGGACATATGAGCGGGGCGTGGAGGATGAAACCCTCTCATGCGGCACCGGCGCCACAGCATCTGCCATTGCGGCAGCCCTGACCGGAAAAATTGTCACTGGCGATACCCGCGTGAGTGTCCGGGGTGGGGAACTTAAGATCAGATTTGTAACCAATGCTGAGGGGGCCTCGGAGATATTCCTTACCGGACCCGCAACATATGTTTTCAGCGGAGAGACAGAAATCCAATAACATACAAACATGAAACAGACAACCGTGAAAATCACTTCCCTGATGATCCTTTTCATCTCGTTATGGCCGGCACTTTCAGCCCAGCCCGGCAACGCCGAGCTGATGGATGCCCTGAACAATGTGGGACGCAGGTTTGAATCCCTGAACCATCGCCTTGATGTGCTCGAAAAGAATATTGACGATATACTATGGTATGAGCGCGTGGGCGATGTGGCTTTCATTGACAAGATATACACGACAGGTCCTCCCCCTGCCAGGGAGAGTAATCCCACAGGACAAGGCGCCGGCAACCCCCTGAAATTCTGGAGCTACGTCTTCATACCACGTGATGTCGACGCCTCAAAAAAATACCCCCTGCTGGTCTTCCCCCATGGTGGCGTCCATGCCAGCTTCACCACCTACTACACTCACATCATCCGTGAGATGGTCGCCCAGGGATATATCGTCGTTGCAGCAGAATACCGCGGCTCAACAGGTTACGGTGCAGGTATGTACAGGCAGATAGACTACGGCGGCCTGGAGGTTGAGGATGTCGATGCGAGCAGGAAGTACATGATTGAAAACTACGGGATTGTTGACAGCAACCGTGTGGGCGTCATAGGATGGAGCCACGGCGGACTGATAGGGCTGTTCTGTATCTTTGATCACCCTGAGGCATACAAAGCCTGCTTTGCAGGTGTTCCCGTCAGCGATGTCATAGCTCGCATGGGCTACAAGGACGACAGCTACCGGGATCTCTACTCCGCCCCATACCATATTGGCAAGACGGCCGACGAGAATGTGGCTGAGTATCGCAGGCGCTCCCCGGCATGGCAGGTTGACCGTTACCGCAATACCCCGCTGCTGATACATACCAACACCATTGACGAGGATGTCAACGTGCTGGAAGTCGAACACCTCATAAAGTCACTCAAGGCAGCCGGAAAACAGAATTTCAGTTACAAAATATTCAAGGAGATGCCCGGAGGTCACTCTTTTGACAGGATGGATTACCGCGAGGCGAGAAAGATCAGGCTTGACATATACAGCTTCCTCAACGGCCACCTGAAGCCGCCGCGACCGTTCAAATCGCTCCGTGACCTGGAGAAAGCCTCCTACCGTTTCTGATGAGCAGGCAGCGTCTCTACGGCAAGACACTGAATGAGCTGTCGGATATCACCGCTGCGGTCTCGCTGCCACCATATGCCGCCCGGCAGATAGCAGGCTGGCTCTACAGGAGAGGTGCGCCTGAGATAAGCAGCATGACTGATCTCTCCCTTGCTGCCCGAAACCTGCTGGAAAAGAATTACGAAACCGGGCTCACCCCACCGTCGTCAGTTGCCTCCGCCAGTGACGGGACAAGAAAATACCTCTTTGGCATCTCTGAAAACCGGTTCATCGAGACAGCCTTCATCCCTGACCGTGAGCGGGCCACAGTATGCCTCTCGGTACAGTCGGGATGCCGCATGGGATGCCATTTTTGCATGACGGCGAGACAGGGATTCCAGGGCAATCTCTCGTCAGGCGACATTCTGAACCAGTTCAGAAGCATCCCCGAACACCGGTCACTGACCAACATAGTCTTTATGGGTATGGGCGAGCCTCTCGACAACTTCGAAGAGGTGATGAAGAGCCTGGAGATACTCATCTCGGAGTGGGGTTACGGATGGAGTCCCTCACGCATTACGGTAAGCACCATAGGTATCACCGACAGGATACGTGATTTTCTGGAGGGCACCCGCTGTCACCTCGCCGTCAGCCTGCACACCCCCTTCGATGAGGAGCGCCAGGCGCTGATGCCGGTGCAGAAAGCCCATCCCATCAAAAAAGTGCTTGAGGTTATCAGGGGGTTCGATTTCGGAAGGCAGAGACGTATATCCTTCGAGTACATTCTGTTCAAAGGACTCAATGACACCCCCGACCACGTCAAAGAGCTCGCAAAAATTCTCAGCGGCATCCGCTGCCGTATAAACCTGATACGCTTTCATGCCATACCCGGCTCGAAATACAGGAGCCCTGACACGAAAGCCATGGAGGCCTTCCGTGACCGCCTCAGCGCAAAAGGCATCACAGCCACTATACGTGCGAGCCGCGGCGAGGATATAGGCGCCGCCTGCGGCCTGCTTTCAACTCTTGAACAAAACAAAACCAGATGAAACTTGTATGAGTAAGAGCCTACCCCAGGCTAAGGTTACCATTTTTCATGCAAGTTCCATTCTAACAATAAAATAAATATAAGATAATCGAATTAATATCAGAATCTTACATACAGCCATCATCGCTGCACTCTCCTCAACCTTCCTCAGCGGTCAGCAGAACTCCATGGATACTATCCTGGCAGACACCACACTCAGCGGTCAGCAGAACTCCATGGATACTATCCTGGCAGACACTACCGGCAGCGGAAGAAGGCTGGCATTCATCATGTTCGCCAACGGATTCACCGTATCAAACAGAATAATAACCGACTATATGGAATCAGTAGTCAGGGAGATCATAGAAAATTGCTGACCGGGATGCCAATGACTGCAGATCAGAACTTTTCTCCTTATATTTTGTTTTAATATACTTTAACATAACTACATCTCATAAACCGCTAATTTTGCGGTTTCTATGAGTGATTTGATATAAGGATGAAACAAGGAATAAAGATTACCCTGTGGGTAAGCATCCCACTGATACTTGCAATATGGTTCGGAGGTCCCAGGCTGGGCCTCTGGGGTGACTGGCAGCTGAAAAAAGGTTCTGCGGCTCTCACCGCGGAGGCACAGGCAATGCGTCAGGCAGATGGTCAGTCACAGGGTCAGCCGCAGAGCCAGGCCAAGGGTCAGTCACAACCTGGCGGAGGACCGGGTGGCGGCGCTTCAGGTGGCGGGCTGCTCCCAGTAAACGGAACCATAGCCAAACCTTCTTACCTTACCAGTGGCATCAGGTCGGCCGGCTCCCTGCTTGCCAATGAAGAGGTGGATATCGTCAGCAAGGTGCCCGGCAAGGTCACCGGTGTATTTTTCAAGGAGGGCAGCAGGGTGAAGAAAGGCGATCTGCTGGTGAAGATCTATGACGAGGACCTGCAGGCCCAGCTTCGCCGGTCGGAGATACAGGAGAAGCTTCTTGCCGAGAAGTTGGAACGCCAGAGGGTGCTGCTCGAGAAGGATGCCGTTAGCAGGGAGTCATTCGACCAGCTTCAGACAGACTATAACGTCATACTGGCCGACATGAACCTCCTCAGGGTGAGGATAGCCGAGACAGAGGTAAGGGCTCCGTTTGACGGGGTAATAGGATTCCGTTACGTCAGTGAGGGTACCTATGTGCAACCTTCCGTCAAGATTGCACACCTGATCGATCCCTCAACGCTCAAGCTTCAGTTTGCCATTTCGGAAAAGTATATATCGGAAGATCTGATGGGCAAACGAATTGCATTCGAGACCGAGGGTTACAAAGAGATGTTCTATGCCACGGTTTATGCCATAGACTACCGCATTGATGAAACTACCAGGACCATCGGTCTGAGAGCCCGTTACAACAACAGGGACGGGCGGCTGGTACCAGGTATGTTCGCATCACTGACACTGATCACCGATGAAAAGCAGAATGCTATCCAGGTGCCAACGGAATCCATAGTGCCCGAGATGAACGAGAAAAAGATCTGGGTAGTGAAAAACGGCAGGGCTTCCCTTGTTCCGGTGGTCACCGGCACCCGGACCGCAACTATGATCGAGGTGCTCTCCGGACTCTCTGCAGGCGATACCGTTCTTACCACCGGGCTTATGCAGTTGAGGGACAATATGCCGGTAAGGGTTAACATAACGGATTAGCGCCGGACGATCACGGCAGATAACAACTGAAGAAACAAATGAGTCTATCGTCATTAAGCATAGAGAGACCGGTACTGGCCACGGTGATGGCATTGGTGATACTCATTCTCGGAGGTATCGGATATACCTTCCTCGGAGTGAGAGATTACCCGAGTGTTGACCCGGCGATAGTGACAGTATCAACCTCTTTCCCCGGGGCCAACTCTGACGTAATCGAGACACAGATAACCGAACCTCTTGAGTCTGCAATTAACAGCGTGCAGGGAATACGCTCCATATCGAGCTCCAGCAGCGACGGCTCCTCGCGCATCACCGTTGAGTTCAAACTGGAGGTGGATATGGAGACTGCCGTCAATGACGTCCGCGACAAGGTCTCCGGCGCCATGCGCCGCCTGCCGCAGGATGTTGACCCGCCGGTGGTACAGAAGGCCGATGCCGATGCACAGCCTATATTCGCAGTAACACTTCGCAGCGACAGCAGGTCAATCATTGACGTCAGCACCTACGCTGAGATCAACTTCAAGGAGAGGTTGCAGACCATCTCAGGTGTAAGCGCTGTGGGGGTCTGGGGATCCAAAAAGCTATCCATCAGGATGAAGATGGACCCCGCGAGGCTGGCAGCCTACGGCCTCACACCACTGGATGTACGGACCGCAGTAACACGCGAGAACATCGAACTTCCTTCGGGCAGGATTGAGGGAGACAACACTGAGCTTACGATCCGAACCCTGGGCAGGCTCCGAACCGTTGACGAGTTCAATGATCTGATCATTGCAAAGAACGGCGACAGGGTGGTGAAGTTCAGCGATATAGGCATAGCCGAGATAGATGCCGAGAACATCAGGTCACACCTGACGAGCAACGGCAAGCCTGCGGTAAACGTTGTGCTGGTACCCCAGCCTGGCGCCAATTACATCGAAATCGTCGATGAAGCAATGGTAATGCTGGAACAACTCAAGAAAGACCTGCCGGAAGATATAACCACCGAGATACTTTTTGACAATACAGTTTATATACGCGAATCAATCAAGGAGGTCAGGAACACCATCTTCATCGCCTTTTTGCTGGTGGTGCTGGTCATCTTCTTCTTCCTGAGAAACTGGAGAACAACACTCATACCGGTCATTACGATCCCTGTTGCCCTTATCGGGACTTTCTTCGTGATGTACATTGCCGACTTCACCATTAACACCCTGACGCTATTTGCAATTGTACTGGCCATCGGTCTTGTTGTTGACGATGCCATAGTTGTGGTGGAGAACATATATACAAAGGTCGAAAAGGGCATGAAGCCCAGGGAGGCTGCCCTCACGGGATCACGCGAGATCTTCTTTGCCATCATCGCCACCACGGTGGCCCTTGTAGCCGTCTTCTTCCCGATTGTCTTTCTCCAGGGAGTGACCGGCAGGCTCTTCAGGGAGTTCAGCCTGGTGATTGTGGGAGCAGTGGTAATATCCGCCTTCCTGGCACTGACACTTACTCCCATGATTTCATCCAAGATGCTGAAGCACAATACCATGGAAGGCAGGTTCTACCGGTCTACTGAGCCATTCTTCAGCGGCATGATAAATCTCTACCGCAGATGGATAACATCCTTCCTGAAGAGAAGGTACTGGGCCTTTGTCATTATTGTGGCTGCCGGCGTGCTGATAGTAATCTTATGGACGCTGTTGCCGTCGGAGATGGCGCCGCTGGAAGACCGCGGTTATGTAAACATCAGCGCCAGAGCCACTGAAGGCACATCCTATGATTACATGACTGCATATATGAACCGACTATACCCGGTAGTACAGGAGAAAGTTCCCGAGAGTGACAATATCATGATGATGGTAGGCATGGGCGGCACCAACAGCGCCAACATGAGAGTCAGGCTCTCTGACCGCCGTGACCGCAAACGGTCACAGCAGGAGATTGCGGCCTCACTCTCACCTGTTCTCAGGCAATACACCGGTGCCCGTACAATTGTGTCCCAGCAGCAGACCTTTGGCTCACGCCGCGGCGGCCTCCCGGTACAGTATGTGATACAGGCCAAGAACCTCAACGATCTGAAAAGGGTGATACCCGACTTCATGGCTGAGGTCTCGGAAAGCCCCTACTTCTCAGCCAGCGATGTAAACCTGAAATTCACCAAGCCGGAGCTGACCGTGCTCATCAACAGGGAGAAAGCCTCCATGATGGGAGTCAACGTTCAGAACATAGCCCAGACGCTGCAGCTCACCATGAGTGAGCAGCGTATCGGCTATTACATCCTCAACGGCAAGCAGTACCAGATCTTCAGCCAGTTCGACAAGTCGAAGCGCAATGATCCCTATGACCTCACAAGTACGTATGTCAGGAACGACAAGGGTCAACTGATACAGCTCGACAACATCGTCGAAATTCGTGAGAGCAGTCTGCCGCCGCAGCTCTACAGGTACAACAGGTTTGTGTCGGCTACCGTTTCGGCGGGCCTTGAAGGCAAATACACTCTCGGTGAAGGCATAGAAGAGATGGACAGGATAGCTGCCAGGGTGCTCGATGAAAACTTCAGCACCACTCTTTCCGGTGACTCCAAGGACTTCGTGGAGAGTTCTTCCAGCCTGCTCTTTGCATTCGCCCTGGCCATATTGCTCATCTACCTCGTTCTCTCGGCACAGTTCGAGAGCTTCCGTGACCCGGTGATCATCCTGGTTACGGTGCCGCTGGCGCTTATAGGTGCACTGTTTATTATGATTGTCACCGGCCAGACACTCAATATCTTCAGCCAGATAGGCCTGATCATGCTGATAGGTATGGTGGCCAAGAACGGGATACTTATCGTCGAGTTTGCCAACCAGAGACAACAGGCAGGGCTCAGCATCATGGATGCCGCCCGTGAGGCAGCGGTGTCACGGTTCCGCCCGGTGCTGATGACAAGCCTCACCACCATCCTCGGCATTATGCCCATGGCGCTTGCAACGGGAGCAGGCGCTGAGAGCCGTATCTCAATGGGCGTCACGGTGGTCGGCGGAATGTTCTTCGCTACCTTCCTGACTCTCTTTGTGGTACCTTCCGTCTACAGCTACTTCGCCGGAAAGAAAAATGCAGAAAAAAACAGCAATGAGCAACCGAAGGCTTAGTACTATGATACTTGTACTCCTCCTGCCAATGGCCGCAGGGGCTCAGAAGACAATGACCCTCGACGAGGCTATCATGGTGGCTCTTGAGAACAACTACTCCCTCAAGATCAGCAGAAATGATCAGACCATGGCAGAAAACAACGTCACCCTGGCACCTTTTCTCCCAACAGTTACAGGCACAGGACGACAGTCGCAGACTGGCAATGATGTCGTCTCATCATCATCAGAAGCTGAAAGGAGCAGGACAAACCTCTATACTGCGGGTGTTGCGCTTAACTGGAAACTGTTTGACGGACTGGGCATGTTCACTGCCTACAGCCGACAGCAGGAGCTGCTGGCAATGAGCAGCCAGAGAGTCAGGATAAACGTAGAGAACCTGGTCATGAGTGTCTGCTCAGAATACTACAATATCATAGTTCAGCAGAACAGGATGGAGTCGGCCCTTACCTCACTGGCACTCTCAAAGTCACGGTATGAGAATGCCGAGGAGAAATATATGCTGGGTGTCATATCGGGACTCGACCTGCAGCAGGCGAAGATAGACCTCAACGCTGACAGCTCCGCAGTGCTGTCGCAGCAGGAGACGGTCATCAGTGCATACATACGTCTGACCAACCTTCTCAGTACGGGCCATGAGATCAACTTCAACATACGCGACTCAATCATTCTGGCACCTGACATGGATATCGATTCTCTTCGGGCGCGGACACTTAAGTACAATAACCAACTGATACTTGCACAACAGGGAGAGAGGCTAACAGAGTATGACCTGGAGGCCGTCAGGGCCTTGCGCTATCCCACCCTGAGCTTCAGCACCGGGTATAATTACAGCCGCAATGAATATCCGTGGTCGGCAGGCTCCTTCAATCAAACAAACGGCCTCAACTGGGGCTTCAACATGTCATGGAATATTTTCTCCGGGTTTGAAACCAACAGGAGGATGGCCAATGCGAAGCTGGAGGCGGAAAACAGCAAGCTGGCCTACCTCGACATAGAGTATGAGATAATGGGAGAGCTGGACCTGCTCTACAATACCTACCTGAACAATATCACGGTAACCAACTTCGAAACCGAGAGTGCGGAGCTGGCCAGGGCATCACTGGAGATAGCCGTGGAGCGTTACCGGCTCGGCTCCCTGTCAGGACTTGAATTCAGGGAATATCAGAACAACTACCTCAACGCCATAAACAGAAGGCTTACGGCACTGTACCAGGCAAAAATTTCAGAGATCGGGCTTAGGCTTCTTGCCGGGGAGCTTACTGAATAAGACCCTGCCCGCCGGATCCGTTGAATACCTCAGTATCAGGTTCGTATTCTGCAAGAAGGCTGCAGCTTATGAACCCCGGTTCCCTGTCTCTATGAAACCTGCAGCAGCAAAACCCCGGTTCCCTGTCTGTATGAAACCTGCAGTAGCAAAACTCCGGTTCCCTGTCTGTATTAAGCCTGCAGCAGCAAAAACTCAGGTCCGGAGCCGCAACGTTTATTGAGCAGTGCCTCTCTTGCTGTTCCTGTAGGCTTTGATCCCTTTCCATGACAGCCAAATGACAAACAGCGCCCCTACCGTGTACATCACCCAGTCGAGGTATGGCAGTATATGATCCCGCATGTCATAGGCAAAATAGCCAATCAGGGCCAGAACTAAGTTCCAGAGTCCGGCACCGAGAAAAGTATAGAGAAGGAATGTCCGGATATTCATCCTGGAGAGACCGGCCGGGATGGATATCAGCTGTCGCACTGCCGGCACCAGCCTTCCTATGAAGGTTGAAGCCTTGCCGTGCTTTACGAAGTATTTCTCGGCATTCTCCACATTGGTGCGATTGATCATCAGGGCATGGGCCCACTTCGTGTCGGCCAGGCGGTAAAGCAGAGGCCTGCCGAGCCAGATCGAAAGATAGTAGTTGATGATTGCACCGGACATTGCTCCCACGGTGGATGCCAGCAATACCCCTGTCATCGTCAGAGAGCCCTCCCCTGCCTTCCAGGCAGCAAACGGAACAACTATTTCAGAGGGAAACGGCACAAATGAACTCTCAACGGTCATCAAAAGCCATATTGTAAAATAGTTCAGGTTGGCCATGTACCACTCAAAAACAGTCTGAAATATCTCCATCCTAAAAGGTCTGTAAAGTCTAAAGTCTGTAAAGTCTAAAGTCTGCAAAGTCTAAGGTCTGCAAAGTCTAAAGTCAGTAAAGTCTAAGGTCTGTAAAGTCTAAGGTCTGTAAAGTCTAAGGTCTGCAAAGTCTAAAGTCAGTAAAGTCAATTATTATATTGGACTAAGTTATTTATTATGAAATTCTTAATTCTTAATTCTTAATTCCATTCATTACTTTCTACTGCTTCCAGCCG